>ERZ772918.356-NODE-356-length-33143-cov-11.0914_pt1 | contig 33143 bp, 20 predicted proteins | sample MGYA00512118_ERZ772918 | MGnify/ENA primary metagenome ERZ772918 (study PRJEB29015, sample SAMEA2737939) | human oral metagenome | biome: human oral; feature: human-associated habitat; material: dental | place: China | collected 2135 ... | reverse complement strand
CAACACACCTCACCGACCACGCAGAACACAAACAAGGACACTAACAACCCCCAGCCCGCACCAGGCCAGGAGAGGACCAGGAACCCCGCCGGCAGAACCCCCTCACCCCGGCCCCGACCACACCCAGGAAGAGACCCCCGGAGAAGGACACGACACACAACCAGGACACAACCCCCAAGACCACACGCAACAAGTACCGTTCTCACGGGCAACAAGTACCGTTCTCACGGGCAACAAGTACCGTTCTCACGACGAACAAGTACCGTTCTCACGACGAATAAGTACCGTTCTCACGAGAGGAACGAGGCAGCACACCGGCGGCCAGCCCCGCCACACCCGCACTCACCGACGCGCCGCATCCGGGGTGCACCCGCTGCCCGCACTCAGGCGCGGGCTCGGGTACCGACCCACCGCACCCCACCGGGGTACAGGCGCTCGGGCACACCGGGCACTACCGCGGCCGCGCCCCTCCGTAGACTCAGACCATGCGCCGCGGAGAGCCCACCGCCCAGTCCACCGGTGCGCGCTCCTCCGTAGACTCAGACCATGCGCACCACCCTGCTCGTCACCAATGACTTCCCCCCGGTCGTGGGCGGCATCCAGTCCTACCTGGATGACTACACGCGCCGCCTCCCCAGCCAGGATCTCGTGGTCCTGGCCTCCACCCCGCCGCAGGGCCCCCAGGCCGCCGCGGAGCACGACGCCACCCTGCCCTTCGAGGTGGTGCGCATGCCCACGCACATGCTCCTGCCCACCCCGGACGTACGCGACAGGATGCGCCGGACCATCAGGGAACGGGGCGTGGAGACGGTGTGGTTCGGGGCCGCCGCCCCCCTGGGCCTGCTGGGCGGCGCCGCCAGGAGGGCCGGGGCCACCCGCGTCATCGCCACGACCCACGGCCACGAGGTGGGCTGGGGGCTGTGGCCGGGCCCCCGCCAGGCGCTGCGCCGGATCTTCGCCGACGCCGACGTCGTGACCTACATCTCCCAGTACACCCTGGAGCGGCTGGCCCCCCACATCCCCCCGGGCACCACGACCCTGCGCCTGCCCAGCGGCATCGACACCGACCGCTTCCACCCCGACCCGCACGCCCGGGCCCGCCTGCGCCGTCGTTACCACATAGGGGACGCCCCCACAGTGGTGTGCGTCTCACGCCTGGTGGCCCGCAAGGGGCAGGACGCTCTCATCGCTGCCTGGCCCCGGGTGGTCGAGGCGGTGCCCGGCGCCCGGCTCGTCATTGTCGGCTGGGGCCCCTACGCCCGGGAGCTGGCGCTCATGAGACGCCGCTGCCCTGTACGCGACTCCATTGTGCTGACGGGCGCGGTACCCGGCGAGGAGCTGCCGGGGCACGTGGCCCTGGGGGACGTGTTTGCCATGCCCTGCCGCACCCGCAACCTGGGCATGGACGTGGAGGGCCTGGGGATTGTCTTCCTGGAGGCCTCCGCCACCGGCCTGCCCGTGGTCGCCGGGGACAGCGGCGGCGCCCCGGAGACCGTCGTCGAGGGGCAGACGGGTACCGTGGTGGACGGGCGCGACCCGGACGCGCTCGTGGACGCCCTGGTCACCCAGCTGCGTGACGCCGACCTGCGCCAGCGCATGGGCCGGGCGGGACGTGACCTCATGCTCCGGCAGTGGACCTGGCCGAGCCTGGTGGACAGCCTCGTCGAGGCCATTGACGCCCGATGAGCACCCCGACGCCTGACGGGTGGCTGCCCACCACCGTGCAGACGCTGCTGGACCGGGCTGGTGACGACGTCGCCCGTCTGGAGGTGGCGCTGCTGGCCGCGTGGCGGCCTACCACCCTCCTGGCCCACGCCGACCTCCCAGGCTGCGTCCTGCGCTGGCACCACCAGATGACCAAGCGGGCCAACTCGCTGCTGGTCCTGGGCCCGACCCGGCCCCGCAGCACCACCCTGGCCGCCTCGTGGTACGCGCGTCACGCCCCCGCCCAGGCCCCGCTGGCCATGACGCGCTGTCCCCTGCCGCAGGGCCCGGACAGAGGCGCCGTGCTCATTATGACCTGCGACCTGGCCCAGTTCCCGGCCGCGGGTAAGGCTACCGGAGCACCGCGCCCTGGCCCGCCCCAGGAGACGCCGCCCCCTGGCTTCCCCCGCCCGGGGTCCCGGCCCCTGGGAAGCGAGCCCCAGGGGAGCGGGCCAGCGGGGACCGGGGTGCTGCACCTGGGCTCCCGGCTCCCCCGGGTGCTGCTGGAGCGGACGGCCGCCCGCGGCACCGGGGGGCCTGAGGACGTCGCCCGCGCCCGGGCCCTGCTGCTGTGCGCCCTGGGGCAGGTCTTCGCCACGGTGAGCCAGGGCGGCGAGGTCGTGGGTGTGGCCCGGCTGGCCATGACCGGTGTCAATGACGTCGCGGTCCTCGACGGGGTGTGGGTCGCCCCTCATAGTCGACGTCGTGGCACCGCCTCACACATGATCCGACACCTGGCCCACCAGGCGCGACGTCTGGGGGCCCGGCACCTGGCGCTGGAGGTGGAGGCCGACAACCTGGGCGCCGTAGCGTGCTATGAGCGGCTCGGCATGGGGCTCCACCACGCACACCGCTACACGCCCCTGGCCTCCTGGGGCACCTGACCTCTGACTCCGCGGGCCGGGTGGCGCCTGCCAAGACCGCGAGCCCGGTCCGCGGTCACGGTCTCTGAGCCCGCGGACCGGGCTGGCACACCACGCCGCCACGGCCTGGGCCACCACCCAGCCCCGAGCACCTCCTCTCGGTGTACCGCACCACCAGGGCCTGGATCCCGCACCGGCCCCGGGTCCCGCAGGGAGCCAGCGCTCCCCGGCGGCCCCGGGCGCTGCAGCCGGGGACCAGCCCCCGTCCTGCGTGGGGGTACCGTGGCGGACGAACCCCCGGGTCCCGCATCCGGGGGCCAAGCGCCTACCGTCCGCGGGAGGGTGTGGACCGGGGCCTGGGGGCGGGGGCGGTGTGCGGGGAGGTGTGGACGTCGCGCAGCTCGGCAATCGCCCGTTCAAAGTCCTCCAGGGTGTTGAAGTTGGAGTAGACGGAGGCGAACCGCAGGTAGGCGACCTCGTCCAGGTCCCGCAGGGGCCCCAGGATGGCCAGGCCGATGTCGTGGGAGTCAACCAGGGCCTGGCCGTTGGCGCGAACCGTCTCCTCCACCTTGTGGGCCAGGACCGCGAGCTGGTCGTCGGTGACCGGGCGGCCCTGGCAGGCCCGGCGCACCCCCACAATGACCTTGTCCCGACTAAAGGGCTCGACCACGCCCGAGCGCTTGCGCACCGAGAGGCTGGCGGTCTCGGTGGTGGTGAACCGGCGCCCGCAGCGGGGGCACTCACGCCGACGCCGGATGGACAGTCCGTCCTCCGAGGTACGGGAGTCCACCACACGGGAGCCGTCATAGCGGCAGAAGGGGCAGTGCACAGGGTCCCTCCGAGTAGATCACATACCTGAGAGAAAAATGTGAGGCAAGCCTATGCGGGGTGCGCCCGAAGAGCAAGGGTGAAACGCCGGAAGACGTCGAGTAAGAGCTCTCAAGGTACCTGAATGCCGTCCCGGAGGCACGGACCCAGCTACCCGGTCACCCGGCCGCGGTGGTCACCCGCGGCGCCCGGTACCGATGGTCACCCGCAGTGCCCGGCCCCTGGTCAGCCGCCCAGGACCCGGCCCCGGGCTCAGCCCCGGGGGACAATAAGGCGCTGCCCGGGCCGCAGCGTGGTACCGGAGAGGTGGTTGAGCTCCACAATGAGCGCTGCCGTCTCCATGACGTCGCCGCGTCCGGTGGCTGCCGCAATGTCCCACAGGGTCTGTCCTGCGGACACGGTCACAGTGGTCGTCGTCCCCGTCTCCTGCCCGCCCCTGGACGGACCGGAGGCGAGTACGGCCCCCGCCACCAGCAGGGCCAGCACCACCCCGGCCACCACGAACCCCCTGAGACGCCCCCTGAGGCGACGCAGGAGCCCGGCCGCCGCGCAGCGGGTACCGCCCGCTCCCGGTGCGCCCGCCCCGCCAGCCGCGGGGTGGGCCACGGCATCCCCGCCGGGTAGGGGGCAGCCGGGCCCGGAACTCTTCGCCAGGTCGATGACAGGCCCCTCCCCGCCGGGCAGGGGACGACCCGCACCGTCCCCGTCAGCCCCCTGGTGCCCGGCACCCGGTGCACCCCTGCGCCGACGGGCCCGTACCGCGGGGTGGGTAGGTGACAGCTCAGCGAGCTCGGCCAGCCGGGTGGGCGTCGGGGCGATGGGCCCTCGTCCGCCCCGGGAGCCCCGTCGCGGGGCGCCCGGGGTCCGGGGCGTCACGGGACGGCGCCCGGCCCCGGTCCCCCGGATGGCAGGCAGCTCCCAGGGCAGCGGCTCGGAGGTGACCACGCGCAGGCAGGCCCGCCCCGGGCCTGGGCCCCGGCCGGCGTCGGGCGCGGGGACCAGCCGCAGCGTAGGGGCCGGGGGAAGGGCGAGGGCGCTCACGAGAACCTCCTAGAACACATGTTCGACGAACACTTGTTCGACACCATAGCGCCTGACGGACGACACGTCCAGCAGCACTCGAACACGTGTTTGAAGGTCGCGGTGCGGAGCCGTAGGCTGGAGGGGTACAGGCCACCACGAACCACCGAGACGACCAGCAGCCCTCAGGGACCCACCCCGGGAGCGGAGCATGGAGGGCACGGCGATGACCAGCAGCACCCTGGACCCCACGGATCCCCGCGTGGCGCGGGTCGTGGACGACCTCGACGCCCGCGCCTGTGCCGTCTACGAGTGCGTGCGCGACGCCGTCGTCGCCCGCGGCTACCCGCCCTCGCTGCGTGAGATCGGCGCGGAGGTGGGGCTGACCAGCCCCTCCTCGGTCAAGCACCAGCTGGACAAGCTCGAGCGGCTGGGCCTGGTCCACCGTGACCCCAAGCGTCCTCGCGCCCTGGAGGTCGTGGTCCCTGAGCCGGACGCCCGCCAGGCCCCCCCGCCCACCACCCGGCGCCCGCCCGCCCCGGTCGTGCCCCTGCCCTCCCTGCCCGGCGTCGGGCAGGACGAGGCCGTGGCGGTCCCCCTGGTGGGGCGGATCGCCGCGGGCAGCCCCATCCTGGCCATGCAGGAGGTGGAGGACGTCGTGGCCCTCCCCCGCCGCCTGACGGGGGACGGGGAGCTGTTCATGCTCCAGGTGCACGGGGACTCCATGATCGAGGCCGCCATCTGCGACGGGGACTGGGTGGTGGTCCGCTCCCAGCCCGACGCCGCCAGCGGGGAGGTCGTGGCCGCCCTGCTCCAGGACGTGGACGGCCACAGCGCCACGGTCAAGGTCCTCTCCCGGCATGACGGCCACCAGTGGCTCCTGCCCCGTAACCCCGACTACGCCCCCATCCCGGGCGACGAGGCCACGATCATGGGCAAGGTCGTCACGGTCCTGCGGGCCCTGTAGCCCCCGGGCGCCCGGTCCGGTGCCCTGACGCCGGGCCGGGCGGCTGCCGTGGGCTCCTGACGGGCCTGGCAGCTGGCCCGCGGGTGCCACGGCACCGGACCGCCCCTGGCGGATCGTGCTCGGGGCCGGGAGCGGCGGGTCCCGGGACAAGCACAGCGGGGCCGGTGGCACGAGGGACCGTCCCGGGCCGGGCTGCCCAGGAGACACGGGTGGGGCCGGGGACCTCGCGTTCAAGGACCCCGGCCCCACCCCGGTGCGTCGCGGTGCACCCGCGCGGCAGCGCCTGCGCACCCGGCAGGCGGCGTGCCGGCCTGGCCTCAGTAGCCCAGGCCGCGGGCGACCTCGCGCAGACGCTCGGCCGAGGCGGTCAGGCGGGTGCGCTCGTCGTCGGTCAGCGGCAGCTCCAGGCGGCGGCCGGCGCCCTTACGGCCGATAATGGTCGGGACGGCCATGCACACGTCGGAGATGCCGTGCCAGTCATCCAGCAGCGGGGAGACGGTCAGGACCCGCTGCTCGTCGTTGAGGACGGCGCCGATGATCCGCTGGACCGCCAGGCCGACGGCGTAGTTGGTCACGCCCTTGCCCTCGATAATGCGGTAGGCGGAGCGCACGACGTCGCGGGCGATGCGCTCGCGCTTGGCCTCGTCGAACTCACCGCCGTCGAGGGTCTTGCCCCACTGGGTGATCGGCACGCCGCCGATCTCGGTGGAGGACCACAGCGGGACCTCGGAGTCGCCGTGCTCACCGGTGATGTAGCCGTGGATGTTCTGCACGGCCGTACCGGTCTCCAGGGAGATGAGGTAGCGCATGCGGGCGGTGTCCAGGACGGTGCCGGAGCCGAAGATCTGGTTCTCGGGCAGGCCGGTGATCTTCTTGGCGCAGTAGGTCACCACGTCCACCGGGTTGGCCACCGGCACGAAGATCGCGTTGGGGGCGACCTCGACCAGCTTGGGCAGGATCTTCTCCATAATGCCCACGGTGGCCCCGGCCAGCTCCAGACGGGACTGGCCCGGCTTCTGCCTGGCCCCGGCGGTAATGGCGATGACGTCGGCGTCGCGGCAGATCTCGGGGTCGGTGGAGCCGGACACGGAGCCGGCGGAGGTGAACTGGATGCCCTGGGCGATGTCGAGGGCCTCGGCCTCGACCTTCTCCTTGGCGATGTCCTGGAGGACGACCTCGCGGGCGACACCCTTGGTGACGCAGGCGTAGGCCAGGGTGGAACCCACCGCTCCGGCGCCGATAATGGCGACCTTGGAGGGGCGGCCGGAGGCCTTGGCGGTGGGGTAGGAGCCTTGGGCGGTGTTGGTGTTGGACACGGGTTCTCCTTCACATACGGGTGGGGATGAGCGGACGCTGGCCGGTCCACCTCCCAGACTAGTCGGTGAGGTACCCCTATATGGGGGACTTTCCGGCTACTGGGCGCGTCGTACTAGCCTTCTACCAGGTAGTTGCCCTGACCATCGGCTGTTTGAACGACTACCCTGGTACCTGTCAGCTCCTGGCGGCTACCCGGCCCCGCGCCGAGAGGCCACCACCACCTACCACCCCATGACACAGGAGTCACCATGCGCCGTCTCCCCCCTGTCCTGGCGCGACTGAGTATTATCGCCCTCCTGCTGGGCGTGCTCACCGGCGCGCCGGTTACTGCCGCCCCGGCACCGGGGGTCGAGACCGACCCAGCGGCCCGGGCCCAGGCCCTGCTGGCCACCATGAGCCAGGACGAGAAGATCGGCCAGGTCCTGTGGACCCACGTCTACGGCTCCTCGGCGCAGGACGAGACCTACGCCGACAAGAACGAGGACGTGTTCGGGCCCGGCGTGCGTACCCCCGCCCAGGCCGTGAGCACCTTCCACCTCGGCGGGGTCCTGTACTTCAACTGGGCGCACAACGTCACCACCCCCACCGACCCCGGGCAGGTGGCCGCCCTGTCCGACGGCCTCCAGGAGGCGGCACGTACCAGCGGGCCCAAGATCCCCCTGGCCATCACCATCGACCAGGAGGGCGGGCTGGTGGCCCGGGTACGGACCTCGGGCACCGACGTGCCCGGGAACATGGCCCTGGGGGCCACCGGGTCCACCGAGCTCGCCCGCGCCCAGGGCCAGGCCCTGGGGTCCGAGCTCGCCGCCATGGGGATCAACGTCGACTTCGCCCCGGTCCTGGACGTCAACACCAACGCCGCCAACCCGGTCATCGGGGTCCGCTCGCTGGGGGACGACCCCGAGGCGGTCGCCTCCCTGGGCGCTGCCCAGATCGAGGGGCTCCAGTCCGAGGGGGTCTCCGCCACCGCCAAGTACTTCCCGGGACACGGCGACACCCAGACCGACTCCCACCTGGGCCTGCCCACGGTCAGCTACGACCGGGCCACCCTGGACACCCACCTGGCCCCCTTCCGGGCCGCGGTCAAGGGCGGGGTGGACATGATCATGACCGCCCACATTGTGGTGGAGGCCATTGACCCCGCCCACCCGGCCACCACGTCCAAGGCGGTCCTCACCGACCTGCTGCGCGAGGAGATGGGCTTCACCGGCCTGATCACCACCGACGCCATGGACATGGAGGGCGTCCAGCTCTCGGTCATGTCGGACCAGGAGAAGGAGGAGTACGCCAGGCTCAAGGCCGACCAGGACGCCAAGAAGGACGCTGCCGCCAAGGACCCCACCGCCGCCGACCAGTACACGGCCGCCTCGGCCGCCCTCAAGGCCTTCCTCGCCCCGGTGCGCGGTCGGGTGGCCGTGCAGTCCTTCCTGGCGGGCAGCGACGTGCTGCTCAACACCTACGACGTGCCCGCCGTGACCTCGGCCATGAAGGCGGCCCTGGCCGACGGGACGATCACCGCCGAGCGGCTGGACGCCTCCGTGACGCGCATCCTGGAGTGGAAGGCGCGGCGCGGGGTCCTGGACGCCTCCCCCACCTCCGCCCAGACCATCGCCTCCGTGGTGGGCTCGGCCGCGCACCAGGAGACGGCTGCCAGGATCGCCCAGCAGTCGGTGACCATGGTCCGCAACGACGCCGACTCCGTGCTGCCCCTGTCCCCCACGCGCACCCCCCGGCTCCTGCTCACCGGCTCCTCCTGGGGGAACCCGGAGCTGCTGACGCAGCCGCTGACCGACCTGGGGTTCACCGTCAACCGGGTGGAGACCTCGGGCGACTCCCCCGACCCCACGGCCGCCGAGGTGGACGAGGCCCTGGCCCAGGCCGAGAACGCCGACGCCATCGTCCTGACGACCTACTCCATGACCGCAGGCTCCACCCAGGCCGACCTGGTGGCGCGCATGGTCGCCACCGGCAAGCCGGTGACCATCCTGTCCACCCGCAACCCCTACGACGTCGCGGTGGCGGGCACGGTGGCCCCGGCCTCGGGCAGCACCGGCCAGTGCCTGCTGCCCGCGGGCTGCTCGGTCACCACCACCCCCTCCCCCACCAACGGCGTGGCGGTCCTCAACCTCTACTCCAACCGGCAGGTCTCCCTGACCGCCGCCGCGAAGGTCATCGCCGGCCAGGCCCCGGTAGGGGTCCTGCCGGTGAACGTGCCGACGGCGCAGGGCGGCGGCACCCTCCAGGCCCGGGGCTTCGGACTGACCTACCCCAGCCAGGGGCAGAACCCGGGCGGGGGCCAGCTGGTGCCCGGCGTCCAGCCGGGTATCCCCACCGTGCCCGACCCCGGCTCACCCGGGACGGGGACGCTGCCCACGGGGAGCACCGCCCCGGTGGTCTCCGAGCCGCAGGGCACCGGCTCCCGGCACGGCCTGTCGCGCACCGGGGCCGTGGTGTGGCCAGGCCTGGCCGCCGCGGTCCTGCTGGTGGGCGGGATCATGCTGGTCCGCGCACGACGACGTCGGCGCGCCTGACGGCTGAGGCAGCCACCCGCCCGGCCAGTACCACCGCACTGCCAGTGCCCCGGGGCCTACCAGCTGGCGCCCCGGGGCCTGGTGGTTAGTGCCCCGGGGCCTACCAGCTGGCGCCCCGGGGCCTATCAGCTGGCGCCCCGGTTCCTGGCAGCCAGTGGTCCCGGGGCCTGGCGGCTATGGGTTCCTGCGGCTGGCGGCCAGGCGCTCCAGGGCCCCCAGGACGGTGGCGCGGTCCCTGGTGGGCCACAGGGGCGGCATGGACCGGGCCAGGAAGGCCCCGTAGCGGGCGGTCCTCAGGCGCGGGTCGAGGACGGCCACGACGCCGCGGTCACCGGCCCGGCGTACGAGGCGGCCAGCCCCCTGGGCCAGGAGGAGGGCGGCGTGGGTGGCGGCCACGCTCATAAAGCCGTTGCCGCCCGCGGCGGTGACCGCCTCAATGCGCGCCTGGGCCACCGGGTCGTCGGGCCGGGGGAAGGGGATACGGTCGATAATGACCAGCCTGCAGGTGTGCCCGGGCACGTCCACCCCCTGCCACAGGCTCAGGCTGCCCACCAGGCAGGAGTCCTCCTCACGGGTGAAGGCCTCCACCAGGGTGGGCAGCTGGTCCTCCCCCTGGGCGTAGACGGTCAGGTCGGTGGCGCCACGCAGGACCTCAGCGGCCTCCTGGGCGGCGCGACGTGAGGAGAACAGGCCGAGCACGCCCCCGCCCGAGGCCTCGGTCAGGGCCAGGATCTCGTCCAGGGCGGCCTCGGAGATACCCGCCGCGGGCCGGGGCAGGTGGGTGGGCGTGTAGAGGATGCCCTGGCGTGAGTAGTCAAAGGGGGTGCCCACGTCCAGACCCTCCCAGGGATCCTCGGACAGGGTCAGGCCCAGGGTGCGGGCCATGGGGTCGAAGCTGCCACCCAGGGCCAGGGTGGCGGAGGTCAGGACCGCGGCGGTGCCGCTCAGGAGGGTGTCGGCCACCGGGGCGGCCACGTCAATGGGCGCCAGGACCAGGCGGGGCGGGTCGGAGCCCATCCGGGGCCGCTCGACCCAGGCCACGTCACGGTGCCGGGCCACGGAGTCGCCGGTCATGCGCCCGAGGGCCTCAACCAGGTCGGCTACCGCGGTGCGGGCCAGGGCCAGTCCCCCGGCGTCCTCGCTCCCCCTGCCCGCCCCCTTGGCCTGCTCGCGCACGTCGGCGGCCAGGCGGCGGGCAGCGGCCTCCAGGAGGGTCAGGGCCTCGCCCAGGGCCGGCGGCAGGCTGGCGGGCAGGCGGGCGTCGGGCAGGTCCGCGAGCGCCAGGGCGAGCCCCTGCCCGGCGGCCTCCAGCTCGGTAACCACGGCGTGGGCGTGCCTGCGCACCGTGGCAGCCACACGGGCCACGGCGGCGGCGGACAGGCTGACGGTGTCCTGGGAGCGGACCCGGTCGGCGAGCTCGTGGGCCTCGTCCACCACCAGGACCTGGTGGTCGGGCAGGAGGCCGCTGTTGCCGGCCACGGCGACGCCGAGCATGGCGTGGTTGGTCACCACGACGTCGGCCTGGGCCGCGGCGGCGCGAGCGGCCTGCGGGAAGCACTCGTCCCGCAGGGGGCAGGAGGGGCCCAGGCACTCGTCCCGTGAGACGCTGACCTGGTCCCAGGCCTGGTCGGACACGCCGGGGACCAGGTCGTCGCGGTCCCCGGTGGTGGTGGTCGCCGCCCACTGTCGCAGGCGGACCACCTGCTCGCCCAGGGTGGTGCTACCGGCCCCGCCCACGTGGGAGCGGGCGGCGTGGGCGGGGCCGAAGAGCGCGTCCTCGTCCTCCGGGGGGTAGCCGCCGGCCAGGCGGTGGCGGCAGACGTAGTTCCGCCAGCCCTTGAGCAGGGCCACGCTGGGCCGGGTCCCGGTGACCGCCTCGACGGCGTCGGCCGCCAGGGGCGCGTCCTTGGTCATGACCTGACGCTGGAGGGCGAGGGTGGCGGTGGAGACGAGCGTGCGTTCCCCGCCCTGTACGGCGTGGACCATGGCCGGCAGGAGGTAGCCCAGGGACTTGCCGGTCCCGGTGCCGGCCTGGACCAGGAGGTGCCCGCCGTCCTCGATGGTGGCGGCCACGCGCTCGACCATGGTGGTCTGGCCCTGGCGTGGTGAGCCGGACAGGCGTGAGACGGCCTCGGTCAGGGCCTGGCCAGCCAGGTCGGCGGTGGAGGCCATGGGGCCCTCAGGCCTGTCCGGGGGCGCCGGTACCACCGTCCTGGGTGGGCGTCGGGTCCGCCGGGTCAGCCGGGGCCACCTGGTCCGCCGGGTCGATGACGCTGGCGGCCCGCAGTTCGGCGGCCAGGGCCGGGTCCACGCGGGCCACCAGGCGGGTGCCGTGGGACACGTACTGGACAGAGTCGACCTCCCCGTCGGCGTGGGCCCGGGAGACCAGGTCCCCGCGGGAGTAGGGCACCACGAGGTCCACGGCCACGCCCGGACGCGGCAGGAGGTCCTCCACGCGCTGCCGGAGGGCGTCCAGGCCCTGCCCGGTGCGGGCGGAGACCGTCAGGGCCCCGGGCAGGCGGGTGCGCAGGGTCGCCAGGGTGACGGCGTCGGCCAGGTCGGCCTTGTTGAGCACCACGAGCTCGGGGACGTCCAGGGCGCCGGGGATACCGGCCAGGACGGTGTGGACGGCGGCGACCTGGCCCAGGGGGTCGGGGTGGGCGGCGTCCACGACGTGGAGGAGCAGGTCGGCGCCAGCGACCTCCTCCAGGGTGGAGCGGAAGGCCTCAATGAGCTCGTGGGGCAGGTTGCGTACGAATCCGACGGTGTCGGTCAGGGTGTAGACGCGCCCGTCGGCGGTCTGGGTACGCCTGACCGTGGGATCCAGGGTGGCGAACAGGGCGTCCTGGACCATGGTCTGCGCCCCGGTGAGGCAGTTCATGAGGGAGGACTTGCCGGCGTTGGTGTAGCCGGCAATGGCCACCGAGGGGATGGCCCCGCGCCGTCGTGAGCCGCGCCTGGTCTCCCGGGAGGGGGCCATGGCCCTGATCTCGCGGCGGAGCTTGGCCATGCGCTGGCGGATGCGACGCCGGTCGAGCTCGATCTTGGTCTCGCCCGGGCCGCGGGAGCCAATGCCCTGGCCCCCGGCCACGCGCCCGCCGGCCTGGCGGGACATGGACTCCCCCCAGCCGCGCAGGCGGGGCAGGAGGTACTCCAGCTGGGCCAGCTCCACCTGGGCCTTGCCCTCACGGGACTTGGCGTGCTGGGCGAAGATGTCCAGGATGAGGGCGGTGCGGTCCACGACCTTGACGCCCACCACGTCCTCCAGGGCGCGGCGCTGGGAGGGGGCGAGCTCGCCGTCGACAATGACCGTGTCCGCCCCGACGGCCGCGACCACCTCGGCAAGCTCCTTGGCCTTGCCCGAGCCCAGGTAGGTGGCGGCGTCGGGGTGGTCGCGCCTCTGGGTGAGGGCGTCCAGGACCTCGCTGCCGGCGGTGGAGGCCAGGGCGGCCAGCTCACGCAGGGAGGTCTGGGCGTCGGTGGCGCCCTGGGCCGTGCCCGGCTCCGCGGGTGCGGCGGGCAGGTCCAGTCCCACCAGGACCACCCTCTCCAGGCGGATCTGGCGGTACTCGACCTCGCTGACGTCCTCCAGCTCGGTGCTCAGGGAGGCGGTGCGGCGGGTCGCGGCGCGAGCCTCGCGCTCCAGGGCGCCGGCGTCGTGGGCCTCGTGGGCCTCGTGGTCGGCGGCGGTGGAGGCCAGGGCGGCGGCGGAGCGTGACAGGACGCCCGGGGCGACGTCCTCGGTGCCGGGCCGCGGGGCGGCACCGTGCGGGTGCGGGATAGCGTCGTGCGGGGCGGCGTCTCCGGCGTCGGGCTGCGGGTGCAGGGCGTCAGGCTGCGGAACGGCGGCCTGTGGGGCGCCGGTGGGGGCGCCGGACCTGGGGGTGCGGCCCGGGGTCCTGGGGATGCCGGTCCTGGGCGCAGGCGCGGCGGAGTGGTCGTGATGGGAGGTCATAGATAAGGTCCTTTGTGTATGCGTGCGGTGGTCCGGAGCACGGCTCGACGGACCGGCCCGGCGGGGCCGGGGCTTTGGGTGGGGACGGAGGACGGCGCCGGGCGTCGTCGCCTCAGCGCATACGAGTGAGCCACATGGGCAGTATGGTAGCGCCACGGCGCGCTCCGGGCCAGCAGGCTCGGGCTTCCGCCGCGACCAGCGTGCCAGGTAGCGCCACGGCGCGCTCCAGGCCAGTACGCTCGCCCACCGGGCGCTGGCGGTGTGCCAGGCACGGCGGGCGGGGCTGCTGGCCTCTGGCAGTTGGCCGCAGGCCGCAGGCGAGGGCGCGAGCTGAGAGCCGCCGCGAGCCGCGGGTCGTGAACTGCAGGCAAGGCTGTAGGCCGCCGCGAGCCACCAGAGCTGCGGGCAAGGGCGCGGGCCGTCGCCATGAACGCTACTTTAGAGAGGTGAACGCTATCTGGAGGGAGTGAACGCCATATCAGGGAGGTAAACGCGCGCCTATACGACGTTCATCTTCCTGACACAGCGTTCACCCTCCCAAAGTGGCGTTCACCTCCCCGAAATGGCGTTCTCAGCCCCGAGGTGGCGCTCACCTCCCCTACATAGTGTTCACTGGCGCAGGTCCTGCGGACAACGCCTTGCCGTCGGGCACACATCGAGTGTGATTCACATAACACGCACACCCTCCCCCGATGCCTTCACATCACTATTGTTACTGCTATGAGTTCCTACCAACACACTGACGTCCAGGCCATCCAGGTGGGCACGGGGCTGGCCAGCCGGATCCTCATCGACCTGCTCCTGGCTGCCGCTGGCTTCGCCGTGGGGGTGGCCTTCCTGGTCTCGGTCAGCGGCCCGTTCAAACTGGACGAGGCCGTCATCATGGGGGTCGTGGGCGCGGGCTGGCCGTTCGGGATCCGCCTGGTGTGGCGCTACCTACCCGGCTTCTCCTTCGGCGGCAGCATCGGCTTCGTCTCGCTTGCCTTCGTCATCTACTACGCCCTCAAGCTGTGGCTGGGCCTGCTCATCGGGGTACCGGCCCTGGTCTGGCGCGGGGGCTGCGACATTCTGGCCGTGGTCCGCGCCCGCCGCACCACCTGAGACCGCCCAGCCCGCCCTGAGCCCACACCCTGGGGCGCGGTTCACGGACCGGCTTAACAGGAGGGCCTGCGGGCCTCCCCTTTTGTACACAACGTTCCCGTACACCGGCCGACCAGAAGAGGCCCCGCCCCACGGCCCAGCCCGCGTCTCACACTGCAAGTCACGACCTCGCCAAAGTGAGGACACCCTTCGTCCGCGAGCGAGGGGTTAAGTGGGGTGCGGCCCCAGGCCCCGTCCGGGCGCCGGGATCATCCCCGCACGCGCGGGGTTAAGTCACGACCCCACCGGGGCAGGGACGCCACGTGATTGGCCACGAGGCCCTGGCCGACTCACGCCCCGCCAGGGTGGGGACACCCTGGGTAGCACCCTGTTACGACGGGCGGCTCGTGCCCACGCAAGGCGACCACCAGGGGCGAGGGCAACGCTTCCCACGGGCGGCCCGGTGGCGTCCTGGTCGAGCCGCTTAGGCTTGCGTAGTGCCCCGGGCTCACAGGTCCAGGAGCGCCTCCAGGCCCACGGTCAGGCCGGGCCGGGAGCCGACCTGGCGCACGGCCAGGAGCACCCCGGGCATAAAGGAGGAGCGGTCGAAGGAGTCGGTGCGGATGGTCAGCTGCTCACCGGGGTTGCCCAGCACGACCTCCTCGTGGGCGGTCAGGCCCCGCAGGCGCACGGCATGGACGTGGACGCCGTCAATGACCGCGCCCCGGGCGCCGTGCGGGTCCGCGGCCGTGGCGTCGGGCATGGCACCCAGGCCGGCGGCGGCCCTGGCGGCGGCAATGCCCTGGGCGGTGGCGACGGCGGTACCCGAGGGGGCGTCCACCTTGGCGGGGTGGTGGAGCTCAATGACCTCGGCGGACTCGAAGTAGCGGGCGGCCCTGGCGGCGAAGCCCATGGCCAGGACCGCGGAGAGGGCGAAGTTGGGGGCGATGAGCACGCACCGGCCCGCCGCCTCGGGGCGCCCCAGGTGCTCACGCACGCGCCCGTAGGACGCATCAGTCCAGCCGGTGGTGCCCACCACCACGTCGACCCCGGCGTCAATGAGGGCGTGGACGTTGGCCTCGGCGGTGGCGGGGACGGTGAAGTCCACGGCGACGTCCGCGCCGCCCAGGTGCGCGGCGTCGAGCGGGTCGCCCACGTCCAGGCGGGCCACGAGCTCCAGGTCCCCGGCCGCCTCCACGGCCTGGCAGACGGTGGATCCCATGCGCCCGGCGGCGCCCACGACAGCAACACGAGTAGTCATGGGCCCAGGCTAGCGGCCCGGGGCGGGGTGCCCCGGGAGCCCGCCCCGTGTCGGGGCAGACGGGGCGGGGCCGTCGGGAGCCCGGCGCCTCCCTCTAGCTCACCGTGCCGGGGCCGAGGCAGGGCAGCAGGAGCGGCTCCACGCGAGACCAACCAGCTGTCCCGCCGTGCCGGGGCCGGGGCCCGCCCCGTACTGGGGATCCACCTGGATGAGGACGACCGCCCTGGCCGGGGCCCCACCGGCCGGGGCGTGTCAGCTGGCCTGGTGCCGACAGCCGCTGCGCCCCCCCCGCCAGGTCCCCTCTCCTGGTCACCTGGCACCCGGGCGCCGCGTGTAGGATGTGACCCGCACGGCTCCGTGTCAGGTCCGGTCCCAGAGCGTTGAGGAGGATGGAGATGCAAAGAGGCCCCCCCCCCCCCAGCGATACTCGCCTCATCAGTTCCTAGCGCTGACAAGCCGGATCGGTACTCACTCGCGCTAGCAGGCGGGGCCCTTCTCGCACGCGAGGCCACCCTGGTCTCCCCGGTCTACCTGAGCACACGCGACTGGGAGAGGACGCGCACCCGCCTCCTGGCGGAGAACACGCTACAGTCCCGCCTTCGCTCCTCCGCGCTACGTCTTACCCGCGAGGTAGTTCAGCGCCTACAGACGCTCAACGACGGGGAGATCGCCTTCCTGGTGAAGGCGACGCCGTCAGAGACCTCGGTGCTCATGTGGGTGGCCATGTGCCGCCGCTACTCCCTGGTGGGTGACTTCGCGGAGCAGGTGCTGCGCGAGCACTTCCTCCTGCGGGCGATGACGCTCAGCCACGAGGACTTCAATGCCTTTGTCGCGGAGCGGTCGGTGTGGCACCCCGAGCTCACGGAGGCCAGGGAGTCCACGCTAAAGAAGGTGCGGCAACGTGTCTTCCGTGCCATGACGGAGGCGGGCCTCCTCATTGGGGACCAGATCCAGCCCGTCGTCCTCTCCCCGGGGGTGCGTAAGCTCCTGGGCACGTGCGCACCAGGCGCCCTCGGTGATCTGCGCTTCCTGCCCACGAACGGGGAGTGGGCATGATCCACCGCGACCTGACGGCAGAGGAGCAGCACCTGGAGAAGGTGCTTCGCTCAGAGCGGTTCCGCTTGAGGGAGGGACTGTCCAACGAGGTTCCGTTCTTTATCTACCCCTACCCGCCTCACCGCGAGCTGGAGGTGAGTGAGCTGCGACGGCGACTGGTCACCAGGCTCCAGACAAATCCGCCCCAGGTGCGGGTGCTGGAGATCAACCTGTACGACCTTTCCGTCCAGGTGCTCAAGGAGCGTTCTGGAGACGTGTGGGGACGGCTACTGGAGTCGGAGCCCGGCCAGGACAAGCAGGACTTCCTTGACCTGCTGCAAGGAATGCTCGACCCGGAGCGGCACCTGGCCCCAGCCGTCCGGAGGGCGGTTGACGGCAGAGAATACGACGTCGTCCTCTTGTCCGGGATCGCCGAGGTCTTCCCCTACATCCGCTCCCACAACGTCCTCAACAACCTGCAGAGCGTGGTGACCGACTGCCCTCTTCTCGTCTTCTTCCCGGGCTCCTACAAGCAGTCGGACACGGTGGGCTCCTCACTCGTCCTCTTCGACCGGCTCCGGGACGACCAGTACTACCGGGCCAAGAACATCCTCAGCCAGGAGGCGTGAGGTCATGAACATTGAGTCACTGTTCTCAAATGACATCACTCGTCCGATCGACGGCGTCATCAAGGCGGACGACCTGGTGCGGCTGAAGCAGGAGGTGGACGAGTATGTCCTCACGAACGAGGTGTCCCAGGAGCTGGAGGAGCTCCTGGAGGCCTACACCTCGTCCACGGACGCCAACGGCGTGTGGATCTCCGGCTTCTTCGGCTCCGGCAAGTCCCATCTGCTCAAGATGCTCGCCTACCTCCTGGGCGACGTGGAGGCCCAGAGTAGAGACTGTTCCGTGGACCGGTCCGCGGTGTCCTCCTCCTTTCAGGAAAAGGCTGAGGGCGAGTTCCTGCCAGCACTGCTGAGGAAGGCTGAACGCATTCCCGCCCGGAGCATCCTCTTCAACGTGGACCAGAAGGCGTCCCGCATTGGGAAGGACCAGGCTGACGCGCTTCTACGTGTCTTCGTCAAGGTCTTTGACGAGGCACGCGGCTACTACGGCGGGAACGGCCCTGTGGCCCGCTTTGAGCGGGATCTGGACCGGCGCAGCCAGTACCAGGCCTTCCAGGAAGAATACCAGCGTATAGCGGGGAAGCCCTGGTCCCAGGGCCGCGAGGAGGGGATCCTGGAGGAGTACAACGTCTCCAGGGCGTTTAATAAGGTGACGGAATCGTCCTCCTCAGAAATCCTGAAAACGTACCGGACCCAGTACGAGGTCTCGATCGAGGACTTCGCCCAGGAGGTGGCCAGCTGGCTGGAGACGCAGCCCAGCGGCTACCGTCTCAACTTCTTCGTGGACGAGGTAGGCCAGTTCATTGGCTCAAGCACAGGCCTCATGCTCAATCTCCAGACCATTGTGGAGACACTGAGCACGCACTGCCACGGGAGGGCATGGGTGTTCGTGACATCCCAGGAGGACATGGACACGGTCATCGGCACCCGGACGGCGTCCCAGTCCCATGACTTCTCCAAGATCCAGGCACGCTTCGCCAACCGCGTGAAGCTGACGAGCGCGGACGTGGAGGAGGTTATTCGCAAGCGTCTTCTGGGTAAGAAAGAGAACGCAGCAGAGACCCTCTCCAGCGTCTACGACCTTCAACAGGCAAACTTCTCAACACTGTTTACCTTCGCGGACGGGGCAAAGTCCTACAGGAACTACCCGGACAAGGACCGCTTCATAGGCACCTACCCCTTTGTGACCTACCAGTTCCCCTTGTTCCAGGAAGCCATGAGCGGACTGTCCGCCCACAACGTCTTCGAGGGACGGTACGCCTCCGTAGGCGAGCGTTCCATGCTGGCCGTCGTCCAGCAGGTGGTCAGGAGACTAGGCGGTCAGGAGGTGAACGCGCTGGTCTCCTTCGACATGCTCTTTTCCGGCATCGAGAGCGCGCTGAAGTCCGGAGCAAAGCATGCCGTGGACGTGGCTGACCGGAACCTGGACGACAAGCTCGCGATCAGCCTCCTCAAGGCACTCTTCCTGGTGAAGTACGTGGACGGGTTCCAGGCCACCGCCCGCAACCTGACGGTACTCACCTACCCGGCATTCAATACGGATCTGCCGGCGCACGCAGAGAAGGTAAAGGACGCCCTAGCGGTCCTAGAGGCACAGACCTACGTCCAGCGGAGAGGGAACGCCTTTGAGTTCCTCACCAACGAGGAGAAGGAGATCGAGGAGGAGATCAAGGCGGTAGACCTCGATCCTACCCTGGTGCCGTCACGGCTCTCACAAATGCTGATAAGAAATGTGATCACCTCCAAGAAGGCCCGCTACACCAGGAACGGGCAGGACTTTGACTACGGCCGGGTCCTGGACGGTCAGATCTATGGACAGCAAAAGGAGCTGACGCTGCACGTTGTGACGCCAGAAAACCCCTCGACCTTTACTGAAGTAGTAGCCCAGTCAATGGGGAGCCACGAGCTCTGCCTGGTCCTTGACGCCGATGAGCGTCTCATGGCGGATCTCCGTCTCTTCCTGCGTACGGAGCAGTACCTCCGGCACAAGCAGTCCATGAGCCTGGCCTCTACCACCCGCATGATCCTGAACGCAAAGTCCAGCCAGAACACGGAGAGGGAACGCGATCTGGTAGCCCGTCTGCGCCAGGCGGTCGCAGCGGCACAGCTGGTGGTCGGCGGAAGGGTCCTGGCTAGTGGCTCCTCCTCTGATCCTGAGGCGCATGTGCGCGAGGGGTTTCAAGCAGTTATCGAGCAGACTTACACGCAGCTCAAGCTCCTGGGAGGCCGCGTCTACCGGGAGCCAGACGTGGCCCGGTTCGCCGTGCCGCACAGGGAGGACGCACTGTTCGCGGACGAGGAGCGATCACTCCGTCCGGCCGCGGAGGAGGTACTGAACTGTCTGAAACGCATGGGCTCACAGCTCGGGCGGGCCACGGTAGCCAGTCTCATTGAAAAGTTCGGCGCAATACCCTACGGCTGGGATCTCGTCTCAGTCCAAGCCGTTCTGGCGTGGCTGGTGGGTACCTCAAAGGTACGTATCCAATGTGACGGGAAGATCCTGACGCGCGCGGAGGTCCCGACCGCGCTGAGCACCAGGAAGCAGTACCAGCACCTAGTGGTCGAGCTGGAAAGGCCCTTTGACGCCAAACGGGTGTCCGCGCTGCAGTCCTTCCTGCAGGACCTAACGGCGCGTGGGGATCTTCCCTCAGAGCCTCTGGAGCTGGCACGGACCGGGATAGTCGATATCCACAATCTGGTGACACAGCTCGAGGACTGGGTGAAGGAGGGCGGGTACCCGTTCCTGCCCAAGCTCAAGGATCCCATCAGCCAGCTGCAGACACTCGCCAGCCACCCGGCGGAGTGGCTGTTGACCGACTTTGACGGCGACGACGACATCCTGGAGGTTCGGGAAGGCCTCATTACCCCTGTCCAGGCCTTTATGAACGGGCCCGGAAAGAAGATCTACGACGATGCCGTGAAGATTCTCAGGGAGCAGGCTGACAACCTGACCTACCTCCCGGACGGGTCAGACACGGCCCTGCGTTCACTGCTTCAGGACCCCTCCTGCTACCGGAGCAAAACGATGACGCGGGTCAAGACAGAGACCGTGGGGCTCCGGGAGGCGGTCAAGTCGGCCCTGTCTTCTGAGCGGACCCGGGCCGCAGCGGTCTTGGAGGGACGCAGGTCTCAGCTGCACGATGATCACGACTTCAGGGCAGCATCCCAAGAGGCCCGGAAACGCGCAGAGGGCAGGATCGCAGAGGTACTGAACCAGGTAAGCGCTGCCTCCCAGATCGCACAGGTTCGCTCCCTGGTCTCCGACTTTGAAGCCCACGGGTATGCCGACATTATTAACGACCTTATAGACAGCAGGGATCGGCAGATCTCCCCCACCGTCGCACCCGACGAGCTCGCTGGTCCCGGGCCCACCCCAGGCACGCTGTCTGGTGAGCCAGAAGACACCCATGCCGTTTCCCACCGTGAGCACACGATTCACCGACCGGCATCTGCTGCCAGGACAGTAATCACATTGCGAGAGCTCCGCCTGCCGGGGACACCTGGACGCCTGTGCACAGAGCAGGACGTGGAGGCCTACCTCACGGCGCTGCGCACAGCCATGCTCGACGTGGTCCACCAGGGCCACAGCATCCTCCTCTAACGCTTACCTGTCTTTGCCAGGCAGCATCCCCACCGCCCACGACAGGAGTACCTTGTGAACATCCCCGCACTAAAGTCTTTCGCCGTCCGGGCCCGTACAGACCTGCTAGCAGAGGTGGACGCCCGGCTCACCCAGGTGACCGCAGAGGGGTCACTGGCCCGACTGGACTCCCCCGAGGCGGTGAAGGAGCTGGAGAAGGCCGTCCGCAGCCAGGGGCGGGAGCAGGTGGTAGAGCGTGCGGCATACACGTGGTTCAACCGCCTTATTGCCCTACGGTTCATGGACGCCAACGGCTACACGGGGATCTCGGTGGTCTCCCCCGCCGCCGGAGCAGCTGCTGGCCAGCCGGAGATTCTCTCAGCGGCCAAGCGCGGGGAGTTCAATGACAAGGTGGTACGACCTCCTCAGCAGAAACGTGTCCTGGCGCTCCTAGACGGTGCGGTACCGAGCCCGGACCCCCAAGGAGAGGCTTTCACGATCCTCCTGCTGGAGGCCTGCCGGCACTGGAACCAGGCCATGCCCTTCATGTTCGAGGTGGAGGGCGAGTCAAGCGAGCTGCTGGTCCCCGCCACGCTGCTGGCTGACACCTCCGTCATGGCCCAGGCGGTAGAGGTCCTGGATGACAGGACCTGCCGGGACGTGGAGGTCATTGGCTGGCTGTACCAGTTCTATGTCTCAGCCCGCAAGGACGAGGTCTACGCAGGCTTCAAGGCCGGAAGGAAGGCGGGGGCAGCAGAGATTCCGCCTGCGACGCAGCTCTTTACACCGCACTGGATCGTCCGCTACCTGGTGGAGAACTCTGTGGGACGCCTGTGGATGCTCAACCACCCTGAGTCGTCCTTGACGGAGAGGATGAGTTACTACGTCCCGCCGCAGGAGGAGGAGACCGACTTCCTGCAAGTCACCTCGCCAGAGGATCTGACGGTCATGGACCCGGCGTGCGGTTCCGGGCACATGCTCACCTACGCCTTTGACCTCCTGTACGCGATCTACGAGGAGGAAGGCTACTCACCCGTAGACATACCAGAGCTTATCCTGTCCAGGAACCTGAGGGGTCTGGAGATCGACCCCCGCGCCGGGGCCCTGGCCTCCTTCGCACTGACCATGAAGGCCCGGAAGCGTCAACGCACCTTCCTGCGCAAGAAGATTACGCCCCGTATCTGCGTCCTGGAGCCTGTACACCTCACCGACGACGAGCTGGAGCGCCTGCTCGACGACGTCCCCCACCGCGACGAGGTGAAGGCATTCTGGCGCTCCTTTGAGAATGCGGACGTCCTCGGCTCCCTCATCCAGGTCAGTCAGGAACAGGCCGTCCAGGCAGAGGCGTCTGTCACAGGGCAAGCGGCCACCTGGGACGAGGCTATGGGCAAGACATGGGACCACCTGCTCGCAGACGACACGATCCTCCTCGCACGCAAGATCCTCAGGCAGGCGAGCTACCTGACCTCGACCTACGCGGTCGTGGTGGCCAACCCGCCGTACATGGGCGCAAGAAATATGAACAGCACCCTCGCCGCATACGTCGGGGACAGGTTCCCTCACTCAAAGGCCGACCTCTACGCCACCTTTATTGAGCGCTGCATGAGCCTCACCCAGCACGCGGGGCAGACGGCCATGATTACCATGCAGTCCTGGATGTTCCTCAAGTCCTTCGAGGCGCTCCGCCACAGCATCCTGACCAACCGTATCATTAACTCCATGGCCCACCTCGGCCCCAACGCCTTCGACTCCATTGGCGGCGAGGTGGTCTCCACGACCGCGTTCTCCATCAGTAATGTACGCAGCGACCACGCTCGGAGCATCTTTATTCGACTCACCGGGGAACCCACCGAGGAAGCCAAGCGGACGAGAATGCTTCAGACGATCGCGGACGAGGAGAGCACTCTCTTCTGCCTGCCCGCCAAGGACCTCGAGGTGCTCCCTGGAACAATTTTGTCTTACTGGCTTCCTAAGCCAATGCGGAGAGCCTTTGCGGAGGAAACGCTCCTGCGCAATATAGCCACCCCCAGGGTCGGCCTTCAGACCGGAGAAAACGACCGTTTTGTTCGACAGTGGTGGGAGGTCTGCCGGAGCCGCACCGACTTCCACTGCGCCAGCCGCGACGAGGCCAGCCGGTCGCGTGCCCGCTGGTTCCCCTTCAATAAAGGAGGGAATTACCGTAAGTGGTACGGAAACCAGGAGCATGTAGTAGACTGGGAGAAGGACGGTCTTGCTATCCGAAACTTCAAAACCGATAGAACAGGTAAAATACGATCACGCCCTCAGAATATCGATACCTATTTTCTTCCCTCACTTTCCTGGTCCCGCATTTCCTCGGGCGTCCCCGCCTTTCGTGCCCTCCCGCCTGGATTCATTTACGCGGACACCGGTCCATCAATCTTCTCGCCTAACATCGACTTCTTGATGTCCTACCTTAATTCGACTACCTCCCAGGCATTTCTCACCGCCATCGCACCGACTCTCCATTTTGAGGTCGGACAGATCGCGAGCCTCCCGGTCAGGCACACCGTCCTTGCCGACGCGGTCCCGCATGTCAAACACCTCACCGAGACAGCGCAAAGAGACTGGGACTCCTTTGAGACGTCCTGGGAATTCACGAGTCCCGAGCTCACCGCACAGACCACGTCCCAGCCGCTTTGCAGCCAGGTCGCGAGCCTCCTGGAGCGGTGGGCGGCACGCAGCGTCGAGCAGCAGCGTCTCGAGGTGGAGAACAATGAGGCCGTGGCACGCCTTTACGGCCTGGAGGGCGAGATCCCCACCGCGGTCCCCCTCGAGCAGGTCTCCCTGACCCGCAACACGGCCTTCACCTACCAGGGTAAGTCCGCAGAGAGACAGCGCGCCCTCGCTGAGCGCGGGCTCCTCAGCGAGCTCCTGTCCTACGCCGTGGGCTGCATTATGGGACGCTACTCCCTGGACGCCCCCGGGATCGTCCTCGGAGACGGAGGGTCTACGTTGGATGACTACCTGACCAAGGTCCCCTCGCCTTCCTTTGCGCCGGACGCTGACGGGATCCTGCCTATCGTGGACGGTGACTGGTTCGACGACGACGTCGTCACCCGTTTCCGGGAGTTCCTCACCACCGCCTTCGGCGCCGATCACCTGGAAGAGAACCTCAGGTACATCCGTGAGACACTCGGGCTCTCCTCCATCCGGGACTACTTCATCAAGCCCGGACGCGGAGGCAGAATGGCGAAGTCACCGTTCTACGAGGACCACGTCAAACGATACAGGAACCGTCCTGTCTACTGGATGTTCTCCAGCCCCCAGGGCTCCTTCAACGTCCTCATCTACCTCCACCGGTACACCCCCACCACGGTATCCCGCATTCTCAACGACTACCTCCGGGAGTACCAGGCCAAGCTCCGGGCCACACTCGACCACCTCATGACGGACCCCGCTCACGCCAAGGAGACAGACCGTCTCCGTCACCTCCTTGTGGAGCTCCGGGACTACGAGCACGACGTCCTCTACCCCCTGGCCACACGTAATGTCGAGATAGACCTCGATGACGGGGTGCTCGTCAACTACCTTCGCCTGGGCAAGGCCCTACGTCCTGTTCGCACGATCGAGGCAAAACGAGCCGCCGTCCGCACCTGGACCTGGCCGCACCACCCCCTCACGGAGGCCTGACATGCGCTGGTCACCAATCAAGATCACCTACACCCTCCTTGCCACGTCCCTATTCGTCCTCACACTCGAGGACATGAGGTCTGGTGCGCCTAGGGACAACTCACCCAGGCCCACAGAGGAGGCGGAGCTCCCATGACCAGCATGAGGGAGAACCTCCAGCAGCGTTTTGAGCGGCAGCGGATCGTCCTGTGGCAGGACACCGAGGGTGAGTACACCCAGGAGATCGAGAGCCTCGACCTTCCCGACGTCACCGTCCTGCGCGTGGCGAACAACGAGTACGGGCTCAAGCACCAGATCCTCCGCGAGCGGCGCAAGCAGCGCTTCCTCCTCTACCGCACCGGCCCGGTCCCGCCCGACGTGGACAACTGGCTCCTTGACCTGGAGGTCGCCTACGGGGTCTTCACGGCAGACCGCGTCGCCCTCCTCCAGGACGAGCTCGGCCTCACCACGGACGGCACTGCCGAGGTCATCGGCGCCCACCTCACGTTCTTTGACGCCAAGTCACGCACCAAGGCCCTCAGTACGCTCCTGTCCCCCACCGACGACGCCACCGTGCTCCAGGCCAAGATGAGCGCCGTCGCCCTCGGACAGAGAGGACACCGCCTGACCGAGATCCTCCAGACCCTCCTCGTCGAGCACTCGACAGGCAAGGACACCAGGCTCCGCTCCCTGGGCAGGTACGGTCTTCTCAGCTTCTTCTGGTCAGGAATGGCCAGCATCTACCACTACGACTCCCCCGACCCCAGTATGACGGACCTCGTGCTGTGGATCTTCGACCAGGCCACCCAGGGCTTCCCGGACCAGGAGAGGACAGAGGCGGACGGGCAGAGGACACCGGTCAGTCTCCGCCAGATCCAGATCGACTACGAGCGCTTCCAGCACGACCCCCGCAGCGCGGAGGCCATGCGCGTCCTGGCCACCAGCGCCTGGGACAGCCTCGGGGACCAGGCCGCCCTCACCGACCTCACCCTCACCGAGCTCACCAGACGCACCACCTTTGAGGCCGAGGAGCAGGAGGTGCTCCGGCACCTCGCCTTCCGCGTCCACGAGCGCACCATTACCGACCAGGACCTCACCGCGATCGCCCACGAGCGGCGCACCAGTCCCTGGTACCCCGCCTACCAGGTCCTCTATAAGGCTGTGCAGGCCGCCGGAAGGCTCCTCACCGCCGTCGAGTGGCTCGATGTGTCTGCCACCACCCTGGAAGAGGGCGTCCAGCAGTACACCCAGGACTGGTACCGGGTCGACCAGGACTACCGCCTCTACCGCCACGCCTACCGCACCGCCTCCCAGCCTGAGGTCCTCGATACCCTCACCGCGGACGTGGAGAGGGCCTACACCGGTACCTATCTGCGTGCTCTCGGCTCCACCTGGCAGTCCCTTATCACCCCTGACTCGTGGCGCAGTGAGACAGCCCGTCCTCAGGCCAGCTTCTACCAGGGTCAGGTCGTGCCCCAGACGCACCTGGGCAAGCACGTCGTCGTCATTGTCTCCGACGCCCTCCGGTACGAGGTCGGGGACTCCCTCGTCTCGGCCCTCAGCCAGGACACCCGTTACACCCCCCGCCTCGAGCCGCTCCTGACGGCCCTACCCAGCTACACCCAGCTCGGCATGGCCGCACTCCTCCCTCACAGGCGGATCGCGCACTCGCCTACCGGGGACCCGGTCCTCGTCGACGGGCACCGCACGGACGGCACCGCCAACCGGGACAAGATCCTGCGCGACGTCGGCGGCACGGCCATCCAGGCCGAGCAGCTCCTCGACATGACCTCCGGTGAACGCGCTGACCTCATTACCTCGCACACCGTGGTCTACGCCTACCACAACCAGATCGACGCCATCGGCGACGACGCCACCACGGAGCGCCAGGTTCCCGAGGCCGCCCACGAGGCCGTCACAAAGCTCACCACCCTGGTCAAGAAGGTCGCCCCCCACGCGGACAAGGTCCTCATCACCTCCGACCACGGCTTCCTGTACCAGGACTCACCGCCCGACGGCGCCACGGTCCTCTTCACCCAGCCGAGCGGCCGGGAGATCCTCACCAGGAACCGGCGCTACGTCCTGGGGCGAGGACTCAGCCCGGACGCGGCCTTCCACACCTTCAGCCCCTCCCAGCTCGGGCTCGACGGTGACGTGGAGGTCCAGGTCCCCCGCTCCGTCCACCGCATTAAGCTCCCCGGTGCGGGCAACCGGTACGTCCACGGCGGGGCCATGCCCCAGGAGGTCGTCGTCCCCCTCATTACCATTGACAAGCGGGGGACAAGGAAGGCGGAGCCCGTCAAGGTCCAGATCCGCCCCGAGACCGACCGCATTACCACCGGCCAGCTCACGGTGGCCGTCTACCAGGTAGAGCCCGTGACCGACAAGGTCCTTCCTCGGGTCCTGCGTGCCTCTCTCTACGCCGGTGAGGACGTCCTCATCTCCAACCAGCCTGTGCTGCACCTCGAGTCCGCCTCCGACGAGCCCCGCGACCGCCTGCAGCACGTCACCCTCCTCCTGTCCAAGGAGGCGGACGAGTACAACCACGGCAACGTGACACTTCGGCTCGAGGAGCAGGTGCGCGGCACACGGTGGAAGACCGTCTCCTCAGCGCCCTACCGGCTCCAGCGCGCCTTCACCACCGACTTCGACTTCTAGGGGCACCGCCATGAGTGACACCGCCAGCCAACGGCCAGGCCAGAACGACCTGGACCGCCTTATTAACGCCACCTTCCCGGGCGCCGTCGTCCGCAAGGACCTCGTCAAGGCCGTCAAGGGCAACGCCATTGTCCCCACCTACGTACTGGAGTACCTCCTGGGCCAGTACGCCGCCACCGACGACGAGGCCAGCATCACCTCCGGTATTGAGGCGGTCCGCAGGATCCTGGCCCGGCACTACGTCCACCGCAGCGACTCCGAGCTCATTAAGTCCACCATCCGCGAGCACGGACGCCACCGGATCATTGACAAGGTCAGCGTCACCCTCAATGACAAGGACGACGTCTACGAGGCCGAGTTCGCCAACCTCGGGATCCGCGGGGTGGCCGTGGACCCCGCCACCGTGCGCGCCCACGAGAAGCTCCTCGTAGGCGGGATCTGGTGCATCTGCGACATAGCCTACCTCGCCATCACGGACGTGCACGCCACACCCTGGGTCCTGGCCAGCCTCAAGCCCATCCAGATGTCCAGCTTCGACCTGGCCTCCTACAAGAAGGCCCGAGAGGCCTTCACCACCCGTCAGTGGATCGACCTCCTCATCCAGTCCATCGGCTTCAACCCCGAGCTGTTCGGTGAGCGCGCCAAGCTCCTCCAGCTGGTCCGGCTCGTCCCCTTCGTGGAACGCAACTACAACCTCGTGGAGCTCGGACCCAAGGGCACCGGGAAGTCCCACATCTACTCCGAGTTCTCACCCCACGGCATGCTCGTCTCCGGTGGCGAGGTGACGGTGGCCAAGCTCTTCGTCAACAACGCCAACGGAAGGATCGGGCTCGTCGGCTACTGGGACGTGGTGGCCTTCGACGAGTTCGCAGGCTCCAGGAAGCGCACGAACAAGGCCCTCGTGGACATTATGAAGAACTACATGGCCAACAAGTCCTTCTCCCGTGGCATCGAGACCCTCGGCGCCGAGGCCTCCATGGTGTTCGTCGGGAACACCTCCCACACCGTGCCCTACATGCTCAAGCACTCCGACCTCTTTGACGAGCTCCCCGCCGCCTACCACGACCCCGCCTACCTCGACCGCCTCCACTTCTACGTCCCCGGCTGGGAGATGGACACCATCCGCGCCGAGATGTTCAGCGAGGGCTACGGGTTCGTGGTGGACTACATTGCCGAGATCCTCCGGGCCATGCGTAACGAGGACTACTCCGACCGCTACGAGCCCGCCTTCACCCTGGGCGCCAGTATCTCCACCCGCGACCGCGACGGTATCAGGAAGACCTTCTCCGGCCTCATGAAGCTCATCCACCCCAGCGGGCAGGCCACCCAGGAGGAGACGGAGACGCTGCTCCAGGTGGCCATTGAGGGCCGTAAGCGCGTCAAGGACCAGATCCTGCGCATCGACCCCACTATGGCGGCGGTCGAGTTCGGCTACTGCGACGGCGCAGGCACCTGGCACCCCGTCACCACCCTCGAGGAGCAGCAGTACCCTGCCTACTACCAGAGGAGCAGCCACGACGCTCACGAGGTCCCGGACGACGTCCCCCACGCAGCGGCAGGGACGACCGCCGTCAAGACGGGTGGGACGGACCCAGCCGCCCCTGACAGGAGCCAGCCTGCGTCCTCAGACCCTCTCTACACGGGAGTACGCACGTTCCAGGAGAACCAGACCGGCATCACCTACGACCAGATCCTCGGCCCCTACCTGCGCGGCGCCACCACGGTCCGGATCGTGGATCCCTACATCCGCGCCCCGCACCAGGGAAGGAACCTCGTCGACCTCCTCGCCGTCATCGCGCAGGCCAAGGACCCCGCCGACGAGGTCACGGTCCACCTGACCACCAAGGAGGAGCCCAAGGCGGAGTACCAGCAGAAGCACCTCCTCATGCTCAACTCCATCCGCCTGTCCGCCAAGGCCAACGGAATCCGCTTTGACGTCACCTTCGACGACTCCATCCACGACCGCTCTATCAGCACCGACACCGGCTGGCTCATCCAGCTCGGCCGTGGCCTGGACTTCTTTAAGAAACCGGACGACTACAGCCTCGGCGACCGTCATCAGGCCTTCCGCAGGGTCCAGGCCTTCAGCGTGACCTACCTGCGGCCCTGAGCCCCCCCCGGGGAGGCCGCCAGGGGCACCGGCGGTAGGCTCACCAGCGCGCTCCAGGACGGCCCCGGCCGCCAGGAGGCCGCCGGGGGCGCCGGCGGCCAGGCGGCGGGCGGGTCCTCAGGGCCTGGGGCCCACCCGGCCGCCAGGCCAGTCGCCCACCGCGGAATCCGGCGGGTCCTCAGGGCCTGGGGCCCACCAGTACCCGGGCCCGCTCCTGGCCCGCCAGGTGGGCGGCGAGGTCCTGCACCTCCTGGGCGGTGACGGCGTCGAGCAGACGCAGGCTCTGCGCCATGGAGCGCAGCCGACCGGTGGTGACCTCGGAGCGCCCGAGCCTGCCCATACGGGCCAGGGAGTCCTCCCCGCCCAGGACCATGGAGCCGCGCAGCTGGGCCCGGGCCCGGGCCATCTCGCGCTCGCTGACCCCGTCCGCGGCGAGTCGCTCGAACTCCCCCACCATGACGGAGCAGACCTCGTCCACGTCGCGCGGCGCGCAGCCGGCGTACAGGCCGAAGGCCCCGGCCCCCGCGTAGGAGACGTCGAAGGCGTAGGTGGTGTAGGCAAGGCCCCGCCTCTCACGCACCTCCTGGAACAGGCGTGAGGACATGCCCCCGCCCAGGATGGTGGTCAGCACGCTCATGGCCCAGCGCCTCTCGTCGCGCACGGCAATGCCCTGACAGGTCAGGTAGAGGTGAGACTGCTCACAGTCCCGTTCAATGGTGACGTCACTGACCGTCAACGAGGTGAGGGGCTCGGTCTCGAACCGGCGCGGGCGGGGCGCGACGGCGCCGGTGGTGTCCCAGCCGGCCCGCTCCAACCCGGCCCTCACCTGCTCGCAGATCTCCTCGTGGTCCACCGCGCCAGCCGCCGCCACGACCAGGGTGTCCGCGGCGTAGGTGCGACGGTAGTGGTCCCAGACGGCGTCGCGGGGCACGGCGGTGACGGTGGCCGGGGTGCCCCCGATGGGGCGGCCCAGCGGGGTGCCCTCCCCGAAGGCGGCGCGTGCGAAGGCCTCGTGGGCCACGTCGGCGGGGTCGTCGGCGGCGTCGGCGAGCTCGGAGACGATGACGCCGCGCTCGGTCTCCACCTCCGCCGGGTCCAGGAGGGAGGAGGTGACCATGTCCGTCAGGACCTCCAGGGCGGTGGAGGCGTCCTTGCCCTGGACGCGGGCGTAGTAGGAGGTGTGCTCCTTGGAGGTGGCGGCGTTGGACTCCCCGCCGATCATGTCGAAGGCCTCAGCGATGCCCCGGGCGTCACGGGTGGCGGTGCCCTTGAACAGCAGGTGCTCCAGGAAGTGGGTGGAGCCCTCCTGGCCGGGGATCTCGTCGCGGCTGCCCACCCCAAACCAGGCGCCCAGGGCGGCAGAGCGCAGCCCGGGCACAGCCTCGGTAATGACCCGCACCCCGCCGGGCAGGACGCAGCGTCGCGTCAGCGCGCCGTCGTCGGTCAGGGTGAGGTCGGTACCCGGGGTGCCCGCGGCACCGGCGGCCAGCTCGACCTCGGTGTAGCTCGTCTCGTCCGTGCTGTGGATGGTCACCACGCGAGCCTAGATCGGCACGCCGCCGGGCGCGAAACGCCGTCGACGTGACGCTCGTGACCGGGCGCGGCCCGCCCGATCGACGCCTTGGATGGTCCCGTACGTCACCTCGGCTTGTTCGTGCCCTATACCATAAAAATTGTTCCACCGCAAGAACCTTAGCATACAAAAACTAGTACTTGACGCTGCACATAAATGTATGGCAACCTTTGCAAGTGCTCTCGGGATTTAACTTTAATAACTACCCAATGCATCGCAATCGAAAAGGAGAATCCTAAATGAAAAGCCACCAAGCCGTAGACTTAAAATGGATTATTGACGAACGATGGAAAGAAATCCGCACCACAGGCCGGAATGTTGATAGTGGGAAAATCTCAATCGGAGAAGCATGTCAGACAATTATCGAAAACGTAGGTGTTATCTGTGAAATAACTGATTTACATCCGAGGTTGTGGCATAGTATCGGCGATTGGGGACTTCGTGGCTTCTGCATTAGCAAAAACTCAAAAGAGCAGGCAGAGTGGACAGATTTCCTTAACCGTCTCGATAAGATCATGCCTGAAAGAGTCAAAGAAATGACTCAAAAAGACATCGAGAACCTTCCTTAAACGTTTATACGAACTTTTTGTAGCGACAACCGAAACGAGCTCATAACTATGAACAGCAGCAATGCGGCCGAAATTCGTAAACTCAAAAGCAAGCTTGCCGACATGCGGTGTATTCGCGATGGCTTCGTCAGAGATGTCGAGAATGCAAAGTCTGAAAAAAAACGCGAAGAGGCAAAATTTCGGCTGACGAAACTGAACAACGAGATTCGAGGGCTGGAATATAAGCTTAGATTCGATTTTGGCGAATACGTCTGAAGACATTATTCGTCCACGATAGAGGACTTACGTCGAGAGCATTGTCGGGATATAAGCGTTTATTTGCTGAGGCTTGCTTGGGTTACCACAACCCAAGCAAACCCAAAAATTACCTGATACGTTATACGGCAGAACTCTCCTCTATGTTTTATGGGGCCAGAGATCGGGTGCGTAGGGAGGCGTGCCTGACCTGGTGCACCCGATGAATGCCGGGCCGGTCCTCCCGGGGTCTTCCTGGACCCCCTTGGACGTGTGCCAGTCTGCGTCTGCCCGGACGACGACTACCTTACTCTCCCCGGGCGCCCCCAGGGGCCAGGCCCGTGAAAGCCTCGATAACAGTGATGCCATCCCGGCCGGTCCAGGACCGCGGGGCTCCACCTCACCGTTCCCCCGGCCCCGGAAAGCAGATACAGCCCTGGGACCTCCTCCCGTAGCCAGGACGCAGTCTCGTCCTCCCCGGCCAGGAGCAGGACCATCCCCGACCTCGCCCTCATAAGAACACACGATGCCCTCTGCCTGTTCCCTTACGAGGCTCTTCCTCTTCTCATCGGTAACAGCGACCCGGCCAACACCCCCTTGACTCCCACGGACAGAACAACACAACACACCACCTTCACCCACGCCAGCACCACCAACGAGGACACCCTACCCTCCTACAATCTTTGTCCTAATTCAAGCTATATACTCTTCCTTGGATACTCCTGCGACCAGACCTGTCAGGGCCCCGGCAATAGTGGTCTGTCCTAGCTGCTCCGAGGGCCGTGGAAACCTGTCATCTCTGTCTCCTGACCCTGACAAGAAGGTCCCGTCACACGCGACAGGAAACGGCAGGGATGTCCTCGGCCCGTACCCCACTCCGAGCCGGTCCCCACCCCAGTCGGACAAGCCCGGCACACCCCCGTGAGCCTCAGAGCAGATCATCCCAGAAGAAGGCCGGGACGATGTCTACCCCTCTTTCTACCCGGCCTCAAGGCACCTGGGTTACCGCATACTCGGTGCAGAGCGTATACGATCCTCTTCCTCTGTCACCCGCGCGCCCACGCACGCACCGCAGCCCTTATTCCTTTGTCCCTGTCCCACCCACCACACCGGGACTGTTGCCACATGAGACTGCAGGGGCCCGCCCCACCTGGTGGCGGGACTGGCCCCTGCTGCTAGTTAGCGGCCCGGTGGCGCTCAGCGCCTCACTCGGTCTCCTCCTCCAGGGTGCGGGTGCGACGGCGGCGGGGGCGGCGCTCACGGCGCTCCTCGTCACCGCGCCCGTCCCGGGCCCGCCGGGCCCCGTTCTCGGCCTCGGCGGCCAGCTGCTCCTCGTTCAGCACGGCGTGCAGGCTCAGCTTGCCGCGCTGGTCGATCTCAGCCAGCTCGACCTCGACCTTGTCCCCCACGCTCAGGACGTCCTCGACGTTCTCCACGCGCTTGCCGCCCACCAGGCGGCGGATCTGGGAGATGTGGAGCAGCCCGTCCTTGCCGGGGGTCAGGGACACGAACGCGCCGAAGGTCGTGGTCTTGACCACGGTACCCACGAAGCGCTCGCCGATCTCGGGCATCTGCGGGTTGGCGATGGCGTTGACGGCGTCG
>ERZ772918.355-NODE-355-length-33185-cov-5.23341_pt1 | contig 33185 bp, 29 predicted proteins | sample MGYA00512118_ERZ772918 | MGnify/ENA primary metagenome ERZ772918 (study PRJEB29015, sample SAMEA2737939) | human oral metagenome | biome: human oral; feature: human-associated habitat; material: dental | place: China | collected 2135 ... | reverse complement strand
CTCCACCTCGCGCACGATGAAGGCAGCCTCGTTCTTCTCCGTTCCGCCCTCATAGACGGTGATGAGATCGCCCGTCGGATTATCCGTCCAGAGCTCCTTTCTCTTGCGCGTCAGATTGTTCTCAATCACGGCATTCGCCGCTGCGAGGATATTCTTGGTCGAGCGGTAGTTCTGCTCGAGCAGGATCACCGTCGCCTCGGGATAATCGCGCTCGAAGTTCAGAATGTTCCTCATGTCCGCACCGCGCCAGCCGTAGATCGACTGATCCGCATCACCCACAACGCAGATATTGCGGTGTCCCTCGGCAAGCAGCTTCGTAATCGCATACTGTGCGCCGTTTGTGTCCTGGTACTCGTCCACGAGGATGTAATGAAATTTCTTCTGGTACTTTTCACGCACCCCGGCGTTATTTGTGAGCAGCTCCACCGTCAGCATGAGCAGATCGTCGAAATCCAGTGCATTGTTTGCGTGCAGCTTTGACTGGTAAAGCTCGTAGATCTTTGCCACCTGCTCCGCAAAGAAATCCGTCGCCTGTGCCGTGAATGCCTTGACATCGAGCAGGCGGTTCTTCGCATCCGAAATATGAGACTGGACGGCGCCCGGTGCCGTATGCTTCTCGTCGATATTCAATTCCTTCAGGCATTCGCGGATCAGCGCCTTTGAGTCCGAGGCATCATAGATGACAAAGTTCTTCGCATAGGTGCCGAGCTGCTCGATTTCCATGCGCAGGAAACGGGCGCAGAAGGAGTGGAACGTGCTCAGCCAGACATCGTGCGCAGCATCCCCGATCAGCGTGTCCACACGGTCGCGCATTTCGCGCGCGGCCTTGTTCGTGAAGGTGATGGCAAGAATGCGGTATGGCGGAACTCCCTGCTCCAAGAGGTTTGCAATGCGGAAGGTCAGCACGCGCGTCTTGCCGGAGCCTGCGCCCGCCACAATGAGGAGAGGCCCCTCAAGGCAGGCAACGGCCTTTTGCTGTGGCTCGTTCAGCCCCTGAAATAGATCCATGGAAACTCCTTTTCCTGCAATAATTTTCCTGCAATAAGAAAGGCGGGGCCGCCACATCTGGCCAACTCCGCCCCTGCCATCATAGGATATAATGTTACGTCTTGATCCGCTTGACCGCCTCCGAGAGCGGCGGGATGATCTGCTTCTTGCGCGACATGACGCCGGGCAGATAGAGGTGCGTCCCGCTCGTATCCTTGCGGAATGCCTCGCCGATCAGAGTGCGCGGCGAGCCCGTGAAGAGCAGATAGGTCGCCTCCTCAAGGATGTCCGTAATCATGACGAGACTCAGGTCGAACCCTTCGGTGTCACAGATGCTCTTCATCGCTGCGAGGAGCTCATCCTCCTTCGCCATGATTTCCTTCGTATCCATGACGGAGGTCTGACTAACGATGACGCGATATGCGCCGATGGTGAATTCCTTGAGATCATTGCGTACAATCTCCATCGGAGACATATTGCCGATGCTGGAACCTGCCTTGAGCATCTCGAGTCCGTAGGTGTTCAGATCGACGTTTGCAATGTCCGCGAGTCGTTCTGCCGCCTTCTTGTCCTTCGGCGTGCAGGTCGGGGACTTGAAGAGCACGGTATCCGAGATGATCGCCGAGAGCAGAAGTCCTGCGATCGACGGCGGGATGTCGATGTCGTTCTGCCAGTGCATATTCGAGACAATCGTCGCCGTGCAGCCGACCGGCTCCGCGTGTGTGTAGATCGGCTCGCTCGTGCTGATGCCGCCGAAGCGATGATGGTCGATGATCTCGATGATCTTCGCCTCCTCGATCCCCTCGACCGCTTGATTGCGCTCGTTGTGATCCACGAGGATGACCTGCGCCGGCTCCGAGACAACGAGGCGGTCGCGGCTGACAAGGCCTACGATACGCCCGTTTTCCAGCACGGGGTAATTGCGGAAATTCGTCTCCTCCATCGTCCCCTTGATGTCCGAGAGAAGATCGAGCGGCTTGAAGCAGACGGGATTGTCGTGCATGATCCGACGAATTGGGACACACTGATTGATGAGGCGCGCCACGGTGTAGGTATCATACGGCGTCGAGAGCACGAAGATACCGCGTGCCTCTGCCTCCTCAAGTGCCTCTGCGGGCACGCGCCCATCTCCCGTCACAATCAAGCAGGCGATGCCCTGCTGAATGCAGGCGAGAATCGTCTCTGTCCGACGGTCGCCGACGAGGACAATATCGTTTTCCTTGATGAGCTTATGGATGGTCTCTACGCTGCCGGCGGCAATGCGGATCTGTCCCTTGATAGTCTCGCCCTCTTCCCCAGCGACGAGCACATTGCTGTCCGTCGCGCGGATAATGTCGCGATATCGTACGCGCATATCCGAGAGATTCGTCATGCCGAGCTCTTGGAAATAGCGTTTCGCAAGATCACTGACCGAAACGATGCCGACGAGAATGCCCTTGCTGTCGGTCACGGGGATCGAGCGCAGATCGTTCTCGCGCAGCACCTCGCCCAGATTGCGCAGGGTGTCGTGCTGACGGACGACAATCTTGCAGTCCATCGCAATGTCCTTGACGCGCGGATATAGATCGGGAATGAGGAGCGGCTGCTCAACATGGAAATACTCGAGTGCGAACTTCGTCTCCTTATTCACCTTACCGGCACGTGCCGCAACGGCATTGACGCCCATCGCCTGTTTCAGATGCGCGTATCCGACCGCAGAGCAAATGGAATCTGTATCCGGATTGCGGTGCCCGATGACGTAGATCGGCTTTGCAACATTCAAGATGATACCTCCCTATCGCGGCTTCCACATGCCGCATACTGTGATACCCATTATAACATAATCAGGGATGTGATTCAATTTTTGCAAAAATAAAAAAGATGTGGGCGCTCGCAGGAATACGCTCACATCTAAATATTTCGTATGGAATACTATACTTCAAATGCGTTTCGAATCTCGTGCACTGTCCATGTGCCGCCGACAGCGTAGACCTCAAGCACATCAAAACGGCAATGCGCGTTCTCCATATGGCGCTCACGCAGGTACCAATATGCCGTCTGTACGATTTTTTGACGCTTACGGTAGTGAACCGACTCTGCAGGCGTTCCGCAGCGAATACTGCGGCGCGTCTTCACCTCGACAAAGACGAGTGTTCCATGATCGTCTGCGATGATGTCGATCTCGCCGATTTTGCACCGATAGTTGCGCGTGAGGATGCGGCAGCCCTGTCGGCGCAGATACTCTGCAGCACAGGATTCTCCCTGATCGCCGAGCGTCTTGTTGCTCATGACGCGGGTCTCCGATCACCCATGTAGCGGTCAATGCGGTAGACGTGTGCAAGTACCTCCGCAATCGTACGGTAGAGTTCGGGCGGGATTTCGCGGTCGATCTCGAGCGCCATCAGCATATTGACGAGGGATTTGTTCTGATAGACGGGGATTCCGTTCTTTTTTGCCTCTGCGAGAATGCGGTCGGCGACAAGCGAGCGCCCCTTTGCCGTCACGCGCGGGGCATGGTCGTTCTTCACATCGTATTTGATTGCAACGGCGCGATGCTCCTCTGCCCCCGGCATATCATCGACAGGCGAAATGTCCTTATCCCAATGTTCCGCCATCTCTCACCCATCCTTGTGCCTGATCTTGTTCGTCCATATTATACAGAGGCGCAGCGTTCTCCGTCAAGCAGGAATGCCTCTGTCTGCTCTGCTCAGTTGGTGAAGAAGCGCCGCTCACCGATCGCACCGATCTGGATGCCCTCGATGACGAGAGAGGTACCGTCCACCGTCTCCCGTATGCTGTCGAGCGCATTGCGAAACTCCCATGCCGCGTCTGCGTCGGAGAAATAGAGCCGCATATCGACGTGATTTTCCTCGTAGATGCGGTTGATGAGCTCCACCGTACCGATATTGTCCGTGAGCACGCAGATGCGCAGCCACGTCTCCTTTTTGATGCGATCCGTTTCCTCGTCCTGATGCGCCTCATCGTAGACGTGGATGTAGGCGGGATATTCGGATGCACCCATAAAGAGCGGCATGACAAAGTTCATCGAGCGCTGCCCCGGCTGAGGCGCGGCATTCTCGCCCTCGAGCGCGTTGCGCATGGTGAGAGCAAGTGCGGCGACATCCCTGCCCGCACGCTTGTATTGCTCCGCCGTCATTCTGCGCGTCTTTACGATATCCGCCATCTGCATGAATGCCCAGAGACGTGGGAGATCAGGCAGCTGCTGTTCGAACGCCGCCTGACGCACCGTGCCGGGGATATTTGCCTGTGTCAGCTGGATGAGCTGCTGCAGCTGCTTCGCATCGCCCTCGCTCATCGTCTGACTGCGGCCATTTACAAAATTTTGCAGCAGAAGTGCCTCGCGTTGGCTAATGTTCTCGTTTTGCAGGAGAGTCTGTGCGAGATTGCGCAGGACATTCATCGTCTGCGGTGTGTTCTCCATCGTCTGTGTGAAGAAGCGCGGAATCGCAGTCTGCATCTCGGGGGACTTCATCTGTGCAGCGGCTTGTGACGGAGATTTTGCTGCATTAGAAAGTTCCGCCTCAGCGCCCGTCTGTGGACGTGCGAACTGTGCCGCCCCCTCTCCCTGCGGAGCGGATTTTGCGGATTGCATCTGTGTTTCCGTGTTCGTTGATGCTCGTGTGCCCGCATCTGCGGAAGGTTTGTTTTCAGGAGTGGCGGCAGGGTCGCCCTGACGTGGCACTGTATTTGTCGGCTCTTTGCCCGTCTGCAAGGGCGTATTGGTATTCCCTGTCGGTGATGCAGTATTCTGTCCACGCTCGGCGGGTGTCGTCCCCGCTTGGGGCAGCTCGTTCGTCATCGCTTTCTGTGCGCTGCCCGCCTCATTGGAGGATGCCTGTGCATTCTGCGTAGGAGAAGTATTGGACTGTGCAGGGGCTTCGCCCGCGCCCTTTACGACATTTTGCGGCACCATATCTGCCGCCTTTCCGACGGCCTCCTGCGGCATATTCGCCGCCTGTCGGACAGCAGCAGACGTATTGTCCTTTGCCATCGCCTCGGGTGCCGTCCCCGTCTGCGTGCGTGTCATCTGCTGCTCGGGCAGTCCGTCCTCTGAGAGTGGCGCATTTGTATTTTGCGCAGACGAAGCAGCCCGCATCTCCTGTCCGCCTGCTGATGGCGCAAGAGTATTTTGTGCACCGTCGCCCTGCATATTCGCATTCGTCGGCTGCGGAGCTGTGGCTGTGCCTGACGGATTGCGCGGCATGAGTAGCTGGACGAGTTGATTCAAAAAGGAAAGCGAGGTCGAACCTGCTCCACCAGATGTAGCGGCAGAGCCCTGCGCGTTCAGCTGGGCAAGAAATGTCTGTAATTCCTTCGGCAGCAGCTCCGCGTTTCCTGTATCGAGGAGCTGGAACGCTGCTTTTGTCAGCATGATCGGCTCGAATGTTCCGCCGGATTCATTGGCAAGCGCAGACTTCAGCCCCGTCAGCAGAGCTGCGAGATCGTCTCCAACGCGTGGGATATTGCCCTCCGTCTCCGCCATTGTTCCGAGCTGGTTGAGCATACGTGCGAGCGTCGTGAGTTGATCGGTTGAAAAGCGTTGACTTGCGGCGGTGCTGCCAAGTCCCTGCCCGAGCGTTGTCTCGATGGAAAAGGACTGCCGTATCATATTCTGGATGACTTCCTTGAGTTCGGCGGGCATCTGCTGCACATTCGTCTGTTGGCGTCCGCTGATCTTCGAGAGAACATCCGACATATTGTCGATGGCTGTCTCAATCGAGACATTCGTCCGCTGACTGAACGCAGCAGACGAATCCCCTTGATCGCCGCGGCTCTGCACTCCCTCGGGCGTACGCCCGGGCGTAATCCGCGGAGTGGAGGTAATTGCGGCAGATGCAGTTGTTGTATTTGCTTCCATCGACACGGTATTCACAGCCTTTTCTATTCATTTAATATAGAGCGGATCGGCTCAAAGGATTTGCGATGCACGGGGCATACACCGTGGGTGCAGATGGCATCAATGTGTTCGCGCGTTCCGTAGCCCTTATGCTTTGCGAAGCCATAGTGAGGATATTCTCTGTCGTATTCCTTCATCAGGCGGTCACGCGTCACCTTCGCCAGGATGGATGCCGCCGCAATCGACGCAGACTTGGCATCCCCCTTGATGATGGACTTTGAAGGCATCGTGAGCTTCGGAAGCTCTACCGCGTCGATCAGAACCTCGTCCGGTGCAGGCGATAATGCGGCAATCGCCTCGTACATCCCCATCCGCGTTGCCTGCAATATATTCATGTGATCAATCGTCTCTGCATCAATCAGAGTGACGTGATAGGAAATCGCAGCATTGACAATCTCGTCGTACAGCGCCTCGCGCACGGCAGCAGAGAGCTTCTTTGAGTCGTTGAGGCGCGGCAGATGGCATTCCTGCGGCAAAATGACGGCGGCAACGGCAACGGGACCTGCGAGAGGGCCGCGTCCAGCCTCGTCTACGCCCGCAACAATCGTGCGTCCCGCCTCTGCTGCAGCACGCTCATATGCATACATCGCATGCAACCGCTCACATTCCTTCTGTGCCCTTTCGTAGCGACGTAGAATTGTCTGAACCGATTTTCTTGAGTCATGCCGACAGAGTTCGATGAACTCTGCTGGGGCATCGCCTTGGAGAAATACGTTCTCTATTTCTTTTATCGTCATTTTCTCCATTTCCTTTACCGCACATCTCCGTCGAATGACATGTCAGGCAAGGAATCCAATGTGACGCGACCGAGGCGTCCGCTGCGAAAATCCGTCAGCACGATCTGCTCTGCCTTTTCGTAGTCGATCTTTCCACCCGCCCGCAGACAGCCGCGTCTTCGTCCGATTTCCTCAAGCAGCTCTGTGCCGGACGGCAGGTCTTCTTCCATGCGATAGCGCGCCGCCAAATCGGCGGGGTATGCTTCTCGCAGCGTATTGAGCAGCAGGAGGACGACGCTCGCCACGTCGTAGACATTGTCGTTGATTGCGCCCGTAAATGCGAGGTGAAGCGCCGCCTGCTGATCCTCGAATTTCGGCCAGAGAATCCCCGGCATATCGAGCAGTTCCAACTGCGCTCCGAGTCTGATCCACTGCTTTGCACGCGTCACGCCGGGGCGGTTCTCCACCTTCGTCTTCGTTCCGCCCGACAGACGGTTGATGAGGGAGGACTTGCCCACATTCGGGATGCCAAGGATCATGCAGCGCGCCGCCCGCGCCTTTGCACCGTGTTGGACAAGCTTGTCCGTCTTTGGCTTTGCACATTTTGCAATCGCCTGCACGAGTTCCTTCACGCCACGCCCCTTCACAGCATCCACAGGAACCGCTGCAAGCCCCTGCGCAGCAAAATATTTTACCCATGTGCGTGTTGCAGCCTCATCCGCAAGATCTGCCTTGTTGAGCACGATAAGGCGTGGCTTCTCCCCCACGATCTCACGCAGAACGGGATTCGCCGAACTCAGCGGAATCCGCGCATCCAGCAGCTCCAAGACCACGTCCACAAGCTTCAGATTCTCCTTGACAAGCCTCTCCGCCTTACGCATGTGCCCCGGGTACCACTGGAGGCTCGGGATGTCGATTATGTTGTCATTATCAATCATTATATATTCCTCTCAGACTTTGATTTTACTGGCGTTCCTCATCATGTGAATATATATCGTGCAAGAAAATCATAATTCATCATTATCCATACTATACCATAAAACCGCCCGGAGCATCACCTCCGGACGGTCAAAACGAAATTTTTCTATTCGATTCCATGACGCTCCATATACCGCATGAGCAGATTAGTGATATTGTCCCAATCATCATCGGATACCTTCCCGAGTTTCTTCAGAAAGTCAGATACGGGAATGACGATCGTTTTGCTGATCCGCGCTGTCGAATATACAGATAATGATAGATGGTTAGTGATTTAAGATAAAAACCGTCCGGGGATACAAGCTGTTCCTTTGTAGATTATCTCTCCGGCAAGGTGAAGAATGTACTGTAAAATACTTGTCTTCCACGTGTTTCCATCGAAAATCATTTTCTCACGATGTCCATTCAAATGGATTTTCGCATAAGAAGCGCCACATTTTCAACATGCGAAGTCTGCGGAAATAAATCTACGGGCTGGACTTCCTGCGTGATATAGCCGAGGTCTTTTAATATGGCAAGGTCACGCGCGAGTGTGGCGGGATTGCATGAGACGTAGACGATGCGCTGCGGTTTCATGTTGGCGAAGGTGCGGAGGACGATTTCGGTGCAGCCGGCACGCGGCGGATCGACGACGACGACATCGGGACGGATACCCTGCTTGTAGAGTGCCGGCATAACGGCAGTGGCGTCCCCCACGATGAACTCGGCGTTCTTCACATGATTGTCGCGCGCATTTTTCCGCGCGTCGAGGATGGCGGGCTGCACGATCTCGATGCCGTAGACTTTGCGCGCTTTCTGTGCGAGGAAGAGTGTAATCGTGCCCGTCCCGCAGTATGCATCAATGACAATCTCCGTTCCGTGCAGGTCGGCATAGGCGAGTGCCTGCTCGTAGAGGCGCTCCGCCTGACGTGTATTGACCTGAAAAAAGGAGCGCGGGGAGATGTGAAAGTTCAGCCGTCCCAAGGTATCCAAAATGGTCGGTCTGCCCCACAGCAGCGCGGTATCACGCCCCATGATGACGTTGTTGCGATAGGTCTGGATGTTCTGATGAACGCTGACGAGATGCGGAAGCCGCTCGCGCAGCAGACGGACGAAATCCTTGGCGCGCGGGAGATGCTTGGTCGCTGTGACAATGACTGCCATCAGCTCGTTTCCGCGTCCGACGCGCCCGACGATATGGCGCAGGATACCCTTGTGCGTGTCCTCGTTGTAGACGGGGATATGCAGTTTTTCGGCAACCTCGCGCACGGTGTTTGCGAGTTCGTTGTTCGCACTGCGCTGGATGTGGCAGTTCTCCGTGTTGATGATACGATGGCTGCCCTGCGCGAAGCAGCCGACGACGAGCCGCCCCTTATGCAGGCCGATGGGAAACTGCATCTTGTTCCGATAGTTCCATGGGGCGTCTGCGCGCAGAGTTTCGTTCACGAGAATCTGCGGCAGTTTGCCGATATGCGTCAACGCGTCCACTACCTGCGCGCGCTTGGCGTGCAGCTGCTCCTCATAGGAAAGGTGCTGAAGCTGACAGCCGCCGCATTCGTCGTAGATTTCACAGAGCGGTGTGACGCGTGCAGGGCTCTCTTGCAGGATTTTCTGGATGCGTCCACGTGCATAGGTCTTTTTAACCTCTTCGATTACAGTAAGAACGCGTTCATTCGGCAATGCCTGCGGGATAAATACGGTGAAGTTTTCGTATCGCCCGACGCCCTCACCACTCGTTCCCAATCGCTCAATGCGGATTTCATAGACCTGCCCCCTGCGGACGGGAATCATCTCTGCGGGTCGCTTCGTCTTCTCTTTCGCTTTCATCGCTCTGCAAATGTCACCTTTTCAAATAATTCCATTGGATGTTTTAGGAGGATGTCTGCGCCGTGCTCGGTCAGTTCCTCAGCCGGACGGAAGCCCCAAAGGACACCGACAGCAAACGTCCCGGCATGGCGTGCCGTATCCATATCCACGCTTGTGTCGCCGAAATAAAGAGTCTTATCCCCCGTAACGCCCATATTATTCATGATATGAAGCACCTTGCTCGGGTCGGGTTTGCGCGGAAGACCGTCCTGATCGCCAATGATTTCGCAGAACATGTCGCGCGGAAACAGCTCCTCCATGATTGCTTCTGCCGCAGACTGATGCTTATTGGTGCAGACTGCCATCGGAATGCCGCATCGCTGCAGTTCCTCCAGCATCTCCATGATTCCCTCATACGGTTTCGTCTGATCGAGCAGATGAGCAGCATAGCGTTCCTTGTACTCCGCCATAAAATCACGCACAAATGCTGCATCCGATGCACGGTCTTTGGGCAGAATCCGCTCGATAAGTCTGCGCGATCCATTGCCAACAAAATAGCGGTATGCCTCCACATCATGTATGGGAAATCCATGCCTGCGGAGGACGGCGTTCGCACTGTCCGCAAGATCGTCCAGCGAGTTGACCAACGTGCCGTCCAGATCAAATATGGCAGCTTCATACTGCATGGAAATACTCTCCTTTGAAAAAACAGCCTTTCCCCTGCGGAAAGGCTGTTTTCATGCTGTCAGCCGAGTTTTTTTGCCAAGAGTTCGTTGACCATCTGCGGGTTTGCCTTGCCCTTGGACTGCTTCATGACCTGTCCGACAAGTGCCCCGATTGCCTTCTTATTGCCCCCCTTGTAGTCCTCGACCGCCTTCGCATTTGCGGCGATGACCTGATCGACAATATCCTCGATTTCCTTTGTATCCGTGATCTGGACAAGCCCCTTGTCCTTCACAATTTTTTCGGGCGCATCGGGCGATGTCCACATCTCCTTGAACACGGTCTTGCCTATTTTCGAGGAGATTGTACCCTTTGAAATGAGGAGAATCATTTCGCCGAGGCGCTTTGCATCGACAGGAGATTCTTCGATGGTCTTGCCCTCTGCGTTGAGGTTTTTCGCGAGGTCACCCATCAGCCAGTTTGCCGCGAGCTTTGCGTCCGCGCCTGTCGCCGTGATGGCATCGTAGTACTCCGCCATTGCGCGCGAACTCGTAATGATCCCGGCGTCATATGCCGACAGCCCCGCCTCGTCCATCAGACGTGCGCGGCGTGCATCGGGCAGCTCGGGCAGCTCCTTGCGGATTGACTCGATCTCCTCATCGCTCGTCACAATGGGCGGCAGGTCGGGCTCCGGCATATAGCGGTAGTCGTGCGCCTCCTCCTTGCTGCGCATGGAGAGGGTAATGCCGCGCTCGGGATCCCATGTGCGGGTCTCCTGTATGATATGACCGCCGTCCTCGAGCACCTCGGTCTGGCGCTCGATCTCGTAGTTGATAGCATCCTCGAGTGCCTTGAAGGAGTTGATGTTCTTCATCTCCGTGCGCGTGCCGAGTACGTCCGAGCCGACGGGACGCAGGGAGACATTGATGTCTGCGCGGAGGTTGCCCTCCTCCATACGGCAGTTGGAGACGTCGATGTACTCCATGATCGTCTTGATCTTCTCCATGTAGGCGCGCGCCTCTTCTGCCGAGGACATATCCGGCTCGGAGACGATCTCGAGCAGGGGGACGCCCGTGCGGTTGTAGTCCACATTGGACGAGGCGGAGTCCTTGATCGTCGTGCCGGAGTGCACGAGTTTGCCCGCATCCTCCTCCATGTGGATGCGCGTCAGGCGGATGCGCTTCTTCCCCGCCTCCGTGTCGATGTCCACCCAACCATGCTCGGCAATCGGAAGATCGAACTGTGAGGTCTGAAAGTTCTTCGGCAGGTCGGGATAGTAGTAGTTCTTGCGATCAAACTTGCTGTACCCGTTGATCGTGCAGTTTGTCGCAAGCCCCGCCTTGATGGCATAGTTCACGACCTGGCGATTGACAACGGGCAGAACGCCGGGCAGTCCGAGGCAGACGGGACAGACATGCGTATTCTGATCTGCGCCGAATCCCGTGGCACAGCCGCAGAAGATCTTGGTCTTGGTCTTGAGCTCGCAGTGAATCTCAAGGCCGATGACGGTTTCGTATTTCATGCCCTTCCTCCAATCGGCGCCATTTTCGTATGAAAGTCATGTCCCTGCTCATAGGCATATGCTGCGCGCAGGATCGTCTCCTCGGCGAGCGGCCGCCCGATGATCTGCAGACCGACGGGAAGTCCGGCAGCAGTGAAGCCGCAGGGTACGGAGATGCCCGGGAGCCCCGCGAGGTTGACCGGAACGGTCGAAATATCCTGCAAGTACATCTGGAGCGGATTCGACATCTCGCCGATTTTATAGGCGGGGGTCGGTGCGGTCGGCGTCATGATAACATCGACCTCATCAAAGGCGCGCGTGAAGTCCTGCTGAATGAGCGTCCGCACCTTGAGCGCCTTGAGATAGTAGGCGTCGTAATAGCCTGCAGAAAGTGCATAGTTGCCTATGAGAATGCGGCGCTTGACCTCTGCGCCGAATTTCTCCGTGCGCGTGCGTGTCATCATGTCGACGAGATCTTCACCGTCCACGCGGGCGCCGTAGCTGACACCGTCGTAGCGTTCGAGATTCGTCGCAGCCTCGGCAGGCGCAATTAGATAGTAGGTCGATACAGCATAGTCTGTATGCGGCAGGGAGATCTCTCTGACCTCCGCACCCATCGCTTCAAAGTCGGAAATCGCCTTACGGACGGACGCCTCTACCTCGCTGTCCATGCCTGCAACGAAATACTCCTTGGGCAGACCGATTTTCAAGCCCTTGACATCCGTACGGAGTGCCGCCGTATAGTCGGGAACCTCTGCCTTGCTTGCAGTCGAATCCATCACATCATGCCCTGCAATCACGTTCATGATATGTGCAGCATCCGTGACATCGCGCGTGAGAGGTCCGATCTGATCGAGCGAGGAGGCATATGCCATGAGCCCATAGCGGGAGACACGCCCATAGGTTGGCTTGAGGCCGACGATGCCGCAGAACGATGCCGGCTGACGGATCGAGCCGCCCGTATCGCTGCCGAGTGCCCAGATTGCCGTGCCCGCCGCGACCGCCGCCGCACTGCCGCCCGAGGAACCGCCGGGAACGCGCGACGTATCCCACGGATTGTGCGTCGGCTGGAATGCCGAGTTCTCCGTTGAGCCGCCCATTGCAAACTCATCGAGATTCACCTTGCCGAGAATGACGACATCCTCATCATGTAGCTTTGTCATGACCGTTGCGTCATAGGGCGGGACGAAGTTCTCCAATATCTTCGAACCTGCCGTCGTCCGTACAGACTTCGTGCAGATATTGTCCTTGATTGCGCCCGGAATTCCTGCAAGAAAGGAGATATTCTCCCCCGCCGCGATCTTGGCGTCGACGCGATCCGCCTCGGCAAGTGCCGCCTCACGCGTTTCGAGCAGGTACGCGCCGACCTCGCCCTCAACGGCATCCATGCGCGCACATACATCCTCGGTCAGTTCACGCGCAGAGATCTCCTTGTGCGTCAGCATATCGTGAAGGATATGCGCCGGTTTTTCATATAGACTCAAAACAGATCCTCCTTAGCCTTCGAGTACCTTCGGCACCTTGAAATAGCCGTCCTCTTGCAGCGGAGCGTTCGAGAGCGCCGCCTCATTGGAAAGGGACGGGCGCACCTCGTCCGCACGGAAGACATTCTCGATGGGCAGAGCATACGTCGTCGGCTGCACATCGTCTGTATCTACACTTGAGAGATTATTCACATACGAGAGAAAGTCTCCCAGCGATTTCAGCGCCTCTGCCTTTTCCTCCGCAGGAATCGCAAGGCGAGAGAGATGCGCCGTAGTCGTGAGATCCTGTTCCGTTACATTCATTACCTACACCATCTTTCTTAGCAATATCCGCATTATTATACCAAATCGCCCCGCAGGTATCAAATGGAAATCATCATGCCGTTGGCGGTCGTATAAAATCCTCCTCGAGCGCGAGCAACATCTCACGCAGGAGTTTGAGCGCCGTTGCCGTCGACGTGCCGCTCGGATCGAGCGGCGGCGAGAGTTCCACCATATCACAAGCGACAATATTGCAACCGTGGATAACGCGCAGCGTCGCCTTCATGAGATCGACAAAAGTCACGCCGCCCGCCTCCGGTGTCCCCGTTCCCGGGAACGCCGAGGGATCGAGTACGTCCAGATCAATGGTGAGATAGACGGGGCGATCCTTGACCGCTTCGATTGCCCCTGCAAGTCCGTCAAAGGTGAAAGGGCGAAGATTCGTATGTCCCTCGCGCGCCCACTCCCACTCCGCACGCTCTCCGCTGCGGATGCCAAACTGATGAATTCGTCCGTCTCCCAGAATATCCCAGACACGGCGAATCACAGTTGCGTGGGAGAGATGGTTGCCGAGGTATTCGTCGCGCAGATCCGTATGCGCGTCAAAGTGGATCACGGCGAGATCTGGATGCTTCTCCGCCGCAGCCCGGATCGCAGGAAGGCTGACGAGATGCTCGCCGCCGATGAGCAGAGGAAGTCTGCCGTCCGCAAGCACATTCGCGGCATAGCTGTGTATCATATCGAGTGCACGCGCGGTGTCGCCGAAGGGCAGCTCCAAATCGCCACCGTCAAAGACGCGTGCATCCTCGAGATCGAGATCCTGATAGGGGCTGTACGTCTCGAGCCCATACGACTCTGCGCGCATCGTACGCGCGGCGAACCGCGTTCCGGGTCGATAGGATGTCGTCGAATCAAACGGCGCGCCGAAGATTACGATATGGCTCTCCTCGTATGTGCCGTCGCAGCCGAGAAAGGTTTCAATGTTCCGGTTCCACATCTTCGAGTATCTCCTCCACATAGTTCGGCAGGGCAAAGGAAGCCGCATGCAGCTGGGTATTATAGTAACGCGTCTTGATGCCAAGTGCCTTCCAGCGTGCAAAGTCCACGCCCTCCACGGGACGGCGGCTCTTGGATGAGAAACCAAAGAGCCAGTGCCCTGATGGATAGGTCGGTATATGCACCTGATACACACGACTAAATGGGAATGAATGGACAATGCGCTGATGCATCCGCTGCATTGCATAGGCATCCTGCTCGTAGAATGGGCTCTCATGCTGATTGATCATAATGCCGTCCGCGCGCAGCGCCTTGAAGCAGTTCCCGTAGAACTCCTTCGTGAAAAGCCCCTCCCCCGGCCCGAACGGATCGGTCGAGTCCACGATGATAAGATCATAGGCGTCGATCGGCTTGCGTACGAATCGCAGACCATCCTCATAGTGAATGCTGACACGCGGGTCAGAAAGTCCCGAAGCTGTAGACGGCAAATATTCCCGACAGACATCGACGACCATTTCATCGATCTCTACAAGGTCAATATGCCGTACAGTCGGATAGCGCAGGAGTTCGCGTACAGTCCCGCCGTCGCCTCCGCCAATGACGAGGATATCCGCAGCCTCTGGATGTACGCACATGGGCACATGCGTAATCATCTCGTGATAGATGAACTCGTCCTTCTCCGTCAGCATCATATAGCCGTCGAGCGTCAAAAATCGCCCGAACTCGGGCGACTCAAACACATCAATGCGCTGAAACTCGCTCTGGCCGCTGTAAAGCTGGCGGTTCACACGAATCGAAAAGCGCACATCGGGCGTATGTTGTTCCGTATACCAAAATTCCATAGTCTAACGCTCCGTCATCACATTGAGCCTCTGTATGCTCATATCCTCGGGCCCCGTGATCTGGCAGCCCTTTTTCTTCGCGTAGCGAATATAGGTCAGGATTTCTTCCGTAATCTGCTCCCCCGGTGCGAGAATCGGAATGCCGGGCGGATAACACATGACAAATTCACTGCATATACGTCCGCAAGTTTCTGCAATCGGAAGTGACTCTTTTTCCGCATAGAAGGCATCCTGTGGTCCGCAGATAACGGTGGGATCGATATACTCCATCTTGAGGGTCTTGGACGAATCCTTACGGTAGTTGCGCCGAATCTCAGCGAGCGCCGCCACAAGGCGTTCCACATCCTTCGGACGATCCCCGACGGAGACATATGCAAGCAGATTTGCAATATCGCCGAACTCCGTCTGAATGTCATAGTCATCGCGCAGGATGTCATAGACCTCAATGCCGGCAAGCCCCGTCGAGCGCGTGAAGATGGAGAGCTTTGTCGTGTCGAAATCGTATACGGCAGCCCCGTCGATCAGCTCACGCCCGTAGGCATAATAGTCGCCAATGGCATTGATCTCATCGCGCGCATAAGCGACGAGATCGATGATCTTGTCGATCACCTCCCGACCGCGCAAGGCGAGATTCCGCCGACTGATGTCAAGACTCGCCAGGAGCAGATAGGACGCACTCGTCGTCTGTGTGATGTTGATGATCTGATGAACATAGCCGAGCGGCATACTGTCGGCGCAGAGCAGAATCGAACTCTGCGTGAGAGAGCCACCGGATTTATGCATGCTGATCGCAGCCATGTCTGCACCCACATCCATGGCTGCTGTTGGAAGTCGATCGCTGAAATAGAGATGCGTTCCATGCGCCTCATCTACGAGCACCTTCATTCCGTGATCGTGCGCAAGCTTCGTAATCGCGCGCAGATCGGAGCAGATGCCGTAATACGTCGGATTGTTGACAAATATCGCCTTGGCATCGGGATGGCGTGCAATCGCAGCCGCCACATCCTCGACGCGCATACCGAGTGCGATACCGAGCATATCGTCGATCCCGGGGTTGACATAGATCGGGATGGCACCGCAGAGGATGAGCGCGTTGATCGCGCTGCGGTGCACGTTACGCGGCATGATGATCTTATCACCGCGCCCCACCGCCGAGAGCACCATCGCCTGTACCGAGCCCGTTGTACCGCTCACCATGAAGAACGCATGCGCAGCACGAAATGCCTCTGCGGCAAGAATCTCTGCATCCCGAATCACAGAGACGGGATGGCAGAGATTGTCCAGCATCTTCATGGAGTTCACATCGACATCGAGACAGGCTGAGCCAAGGAATGCCGCCAGCTCCGGATTCCCGCGTCCGCGCTTATGCCCAGGTACATCGAAGGGGACAAGACGGGCGCGCTTCATGCGCTCCAATGCTTCCTGAATGGGTGCACTCGTCTGGGAGAGGTATGGCATTACTTCTCCTCCGCGAGCAGTTTCGATACAAGGTCATCGTAGCTGTAGTCTCCTGCCAAGTCCTTGCTCTTGACCCAGTGAACAGCCTCCTCCACATCCTTCTGTGCAGGCATACCAGCAGAGCGATAGGGCTTGAGTTCAAGTGCATCGCGGGCGGGCGCAGGAAAGCCACTCTTTTCCATCACGAGATCAATATACTCTGTACGCGGCGTATTATTGAGATAGTTGACAGCCTTGTTATAGGCACGGTACATCGCACGTATGGACGCCTCCTTTTCCTGAATGGAGGTATCCGAAAACACAATTACGCCTGGATTGATACCAAGCTCACCCGACCCCGTCACATAACGGCTTCCGGACGCAACAGCAACACTCGCCATCGGCTCGGGCAGGACTGCGGCTGCAAGATTTTCACTCTGGAGCATCTCGAGGCGCACGGGAATCTGCGGGATGACAACCTTCGATACATCCTCCTCCTCAATGCCGTTGACCACAAGGATCTCATCCGTCACATACTCGATAATCGTGTTGCGGGAAATGGCGATCTCCTTGCCGCGCAGATTAGCAGATGCAGCAATTCCGGAGTTCTCACCGGCAACGAGATTATAATTCCCGTCCGTGTAGGATATCGCATGAACAGCAAAGCCGCCCGAGCGCGCAAAAATGACGGCCAGGAGATCGGAGACCGCGCCGTCGAGATTCCCACTCTGCAGTGCCGCATCGCGCTCCATTGCACTCTTAAACGGCACAAGCTCCACCTCGACGCCCTCTTCCGCAAAATAGCCATGTTCTGCGGCGATGATGAACGGAATGGAGTCGGTATCGGGCATGAGTCCGATCTTGATTTTGGAGAGCTTCGCATCTTTCGGTTGTGACTCCGAACCGCATCCTACTGTCAGAAGCAGCAATACGGACAGCATTGCTGCAAGAAATCTCTTCATCAAATGTCTCCTTTCCGCTCTCCGCCGGACGCCGCGTGCTCCTTCGCCATATGCTCACACAGATAGCGCAGTGACCACAGCGTATTGTACGGTGTGATCGCTGATTTATACGTAATACGTGGAATGCCCGCCTCCTCAAGTGCCAGGAGAACCTTCGTCAGACGCTTCCCTTGAATATGCTCGAGCAGAAGCAGGCGGTGCGAAAAGTCAAAATACGTGTCCTCCTGAGGCAATGAGGCTTTATAGCCCTTATATCCGAGCAGATAGCCGACCTTCTCACGCCACGCATCTGCGGGAAGAATCTGCACGCGAATACCAAGCGCACGAAGCGTATCGCGCGCTGTCATAATCTGCTCCTCAGGGAACTGATAGAGCAGGACACGCTCTTCTTTTTTCATCATTACAGTTCCTGTTACTTTGACGCAAGCCCACGCATAAGGAGATAGGTCACGAGCTCATCGAGAGAGACTTCCTCCTCCAACATCTTCTGCTCGAGCGAGCTACGCAACGTCTTCGGCAGACGTACCGTCAAAAAGCCGTTCATCGCCGGCGTCGGCACAGCGTCAGAAGGAGGCGCTGTCTTCTGCGCCTGCTTTTTCTTTGCCTTGGATGCGGATTTCGTCGACTCTTCTGCGGGCTTTTCGGCCACTGCTTTCTTCTTTGGAGAATTTCCTGTATTTTTTTTCACTTCTGCTGTTTTTGCCGTCTGCTCAGCCGTCGGCTTCTGCTTTGCGTTCTTATCCTCTGATGATTTCTTCTTTGCCACGTTCTTCACCTCAGCACTCTGCACATCCTTTTTCTTTGTCTTTCCCGTCGTTTTTGGTTCTGGCGGATAGACGAAGAATTCATTGTAGGCATTGCGCAGATCCTCGCTCGCCTGCTTCGTTCCAACGCCAACGATATAGGACGGATCCTCCGCATTCAGGGACTGTGCAATGTCCACAAAATCCGAGTCCGTTGTAATGATAAAGTATTTGCGCACACCTTCCTGATAGAGCATCTGTGCCGCATCATAGAGCGCGGAATCCAGAGAGTTCTTTCCATAGAAGGTGCGGCTGATCTGCCGAAAGGTCAGATCCGGGTATTCCATGAGCCGATCCCATCGCTTCTGCTCGGGATGCGCCTCCCAGTCCGAGACAACGATCATGCGGCAGGGCTGATAGCGCTGTGCCTGATCGATTGTATATTGAAGCATTTCAATCGGTGCGTTCTCAATATCGTAGAGAATTGCCACCGTATCATTGCTCGAGTCGAGCATACTCTCTCCCCTTACTCCATTTTATCTCTGAATGATCGCTTCGCGCGCTGCACGAGGAACGACGCCTCCACTTCGAGTACCTCCGCCTGACGCAGACTGTTTTCGGCGACACGAATGGTCGCTGCATTCTTATCCGTCATCCATGTTGCGTAGCCCTGCGCATATGCAATATGCAAATCGCAGATCTTGAGGCGCAGCTGCTGCAGGCTCTGCATGCTGCGCGGCACGGAGACAGCAGAGAGCTCGTCTCTCCGCTCCTGCCAGTCCGCGAGAATGTCCTGCTCCATGATCTGACGCGCCATATCGCGCGTTGCCTGACTGCCGAGTGCACCCGCACCAAGGACGGAGTAGAGGCGCAGCTGAGCCGCGCCCACCGTCTGGTCATGACGTGCGATAATGGCATTGCTCTCCTCGAGATAGGATTCAATGCGCAGGCGGCGCGCCTGCTGCAATACGACGGCATATTCATGCAGATTCTGAATGGATACTACCTGCCAATCGCCTTCTTCGGAGGGGGCGAGCAGGATTTTAAACGTGAAGTCGCTGTCTGCCTCTCCCTGATGTGCAATGACATCGGCCTCCGCCGTCTGTGCCTCATCATTCTTCGTTAGGTTCGCAATCTCGCGGAACGTCAGGTCACGCACACCGATGCGTGACAGGATGTTCTCCGTATCTGCAGCCTCATCCGCAGGATTGACAGAAGGCCATTCCCCCGTTGTCAGACGCGTATGTACTGCATCCTTGAGCATGCTGATAAATGCGGGCTTGAGCATTTTGGAAAAATCCTCAAGCGCTGCCGATGCCTCGTGCGAATGACCGAACTCCGCATCCATCGTACCCGTCATAAAGTCATCGTATCCCGTGTCCAACACAGCATCCAATTGGACATGGCGCAGGAAAAGAGCTTCGTCATGCTGATCCAATGCTGATTCAATGGTTCGGAGCGCATATTCCGGCGTCTTCGTATAGATGCGGAAATACCAAAATAGCCCCGATAGCAGCACTGCAACGGCAAGCAGTACAGCACATGCGACCTTTGCTTTCATGGTTCGGCTCATCATCACAATCCCCTCTCCCTATTTACTTTACCGGAAGGTCAGGCAATCACCTCATCGATGACGCCGCCGCCCAGTACGATATCATCCTCGTAAAATACAACTGACTGCCCCGGCGTCACAGCACGCTGCGGCTCTACAAAACGAACGCATATACTGTCATCCCCGTACGGTGAAACGACTGCCGTCGCTTCCTTTTTCCCGTAGCGGATCTTTGCGTGCACCGTACGCTCTTCGCGAAGCACATCCCACATCGTCCAGAGAGGATGCGATGCAATGAGCTCCTGTGCATATACCTCATCTGCCGCCCCCACAATCACACGGTTCTCGACAGGATCGAGCGCAGTCACATAGAGCGGCTCAGGCGCAGCGATGCCAAGCCCCTTGCGCTGTCCGATGGTGTAAAACGAAACACCCTCATGCATGCCGAGCACATTCCCCGACTGATCGACAATTTCGCCGTGCTGAACAGATGCGGGACGCTTCTTGCGCAGATATGCCTTGTAATCATCATGAGGGACAAAGCAGATCTCCTGACTCTCCGCCTTATGGGCAACGGGCAGATGATATTCCTCCGCCATACGTCGTGTCTCATCCTTGCTGAAGCTGCCGAGCGGAAACAGGATATGCGCCAGTGTCTCCTGATTCAGATGATAGAGCACATAGGACTGATCCTTTGCATAGTTCTGCGCCTTCCGCAGGCGATATATGCCATCTGCACCGCGTTCAACGCGCGCATAATGCCCCGTCGCAATATATGAGGCACCGAGTTCTGCTGCCTTTTGGAGGAGTGCTCCGAATTTGATATGACGATTGCAGACAACGCATGGATTCGGCGTACGTCCGCGCTGATATTCATCGAGGAAATAGCCGATTACCGTCTGCTCGAACGATGCCATAAAATCGACCACATAATGTGGGATGCCAAGCATATCTGCCACGCGCCGCGCGTCGACAATACTGCTCGGCATCTCTCCGTTATTCTCCTCCGACAGAGCCTCACGGCTGTCCTCTGAGAGACGCATGGTCACACCAATCACATCATAGCCCTGCTCAAGGAGCAGCGCCGCTGTCATCGAACTGTCCACTCCTCCGCTCATTGCAACCAAGACACGTTCCTGCTTCATCTTACGATCCAATATCCCCCTGCTTTCCCATGACTTAAGGAAGCACTGATAAACTCAGCACCGCCATCTTAGCACATCTTTTTTGCCCGTACTTCGTCGGCAAATCCTCCACAGAGCACCACTCTGCGTCCGGTTTACCTCCTAGTCCGGACGAAAAAATCTGTGCCAATCTGACGGACTTCATTTTATCAGCGATTCCTTAAATTTTCGTTTAGTATAGCATTCGCGCCTTGAAAATACAAGAAATTGTATTTCCATTGCAGACCTACCCAAATCTTGTTTTTTTTGTTAGAATATGAGAGAAAATATATGCGGGGAGGATGGGCATGCAGATCATAGGCATCATTGCCGAATACAATCCCTTCCATCACGGGCATCGCTTCCAGATCGAAACGATACGGAAGCAATATCCCTCCGCCGCAGTTGTCGCTGTGATGAGCGGCAGCTTCACACAGCGCGGTACGCCTTCTGTCCTCGATAAATGGACGCGCGCGCGTCATGCTGTAGAGGGAGGCGCAGATCTCGTGCTCGAGCTTCCCTTTGTCTTTGCTTGCCGCAGTGCACAGGACTTTGCACGAGGCGGCATCTCGCTCCTCTCCCGCCTCGGCATTGTCAGTCACCTTGCCTTTGGCATGGAGGCAGCGGAACTCGCGCCACTCGTCAATGCGGCGGCACGAATTGATGCAGAGCCCGTTCAGAGATGCCTGCGCAAGCATATGGACGAGGGTTACTCGTACGCAGGAGCACTCACGCGCGCACTGACGGCAGATGCGATACTCTCCGAAGAAATGCTGCGTGCGCCGAACAACATCCTCGCCATCGAATATCTGCGTGCCTTGCGGCTTCTGGCACCGCAGATTGTCCCCATCGGCATTCGGCGGAGAACGGCGCAGCACGGCGACACACATCTTCATGCCGGCATTACAAGCGCCTCTTCCATCCGTCGGGTGCTCGCCGCATCATCGCCGCCGTGGACAGAGCTCAGCGAGAGCCTCATGCCCTCGGTACTGGACGATCTCCGTGCGGCACATGCGCGAGGACTGCCGCAGGAAAATACACTCCTTGACCTTCTGCGTTACCTCCTCCTCGTGACGGACAGCTCCGCACTGACCGAGGTCTATGGCATTGCCGAGGGCATTGAGAATCGCCTCATACAGAGCAGAACCGCGCAGGATTACAGCGATTTCCTCAGAAATGCTGCAACAAAGCGCTATCCGCAGAGCCGCATTGCACGCCTGATCGTCCATCTGCTCCTGCATCTCACCAAAGCGCAGGCGGAGGATTTTGATACGAGCGGTGCCGCCAACATCCACCCCCTTGCGTTCAATACACGCGGGCGCGAACTGCTGCGCATGATGAAACAGCAGGGGCAGCTCCCCATTATCACGCGTACGGCGGAGTTCCTGTCGTCCGCGGAGCGCGGTCAGCCGCAAAGAACGCTCTCACCGCTGCAGCGCATGCTCACCTTTGATACCCGCGCGACCGAGCTGCGTCTGCTGACCTGCCCGACTCCTATGAACGGCAGACGGCGCACAGATTTTATCATGTCACCACAATTTCTTCTATAAAGAAAGGAACGTATTATGAGCCAGAATATGAAGCTTTCAACCCTGCTCGTACTAAACACCCTGGATCAGGATCCGATTCTCAGCTTCCTTGAATGGGAGGCCGATGATGCCGAAGTTCAGGCAGAATGTGCCGCCCGTCTCATCCGCGCCGCTGAAACGCGCGGGCTCAGCGGCAATCTGCTGCCGCAGTATCTGCTTCATGTATTCACCCATGAGGCGAATCTCGTATCAGAGACCATGGAGCGGACGGGACTGCCGCCGGGAAGCAGTCTGCGTCAGGCATTCTATCAGGACATCGAGCGCCTCTATCCCCTGCTCACACAGCCGACGAGCAGCTTCCTCGGTGCGCCGTTGTTGGATCATTATGAGCCGACCCAGAACGTATACGACAAGAGCGAGGACTTCCTCCTCCCGTGGATCGAGGCAGCACAGAGCCCGATCGACTATGCCGAGGCACTGCTCACCTACTATGCACGATACGGATATGGCGAGCTGGCGGGACATGTCGTCTTCCATTGGGATGACAAGGCGAATAAGATCCGCGGCATTGCGCATTTTGAGCGTACACAGATGAAGAATCTCATCGGCTACGAGCATCAGAAAGAGCAGCTGCTCCAAAATACGAGTGCCTTTGTTCAAGGGAAGCCCGCCAATCACGTCCTTCTCGTGGGTGCGCGCGGCACGGGCAAATCCTCTGCGGTCAAGGCACTCGTCAGTGAATACGAGGAGAGCGGCCTTCGCCTCGTGCAGATTACAAAGGAGCAGCTGCGCAAGCTGCCCGAGATTATGACGGCGCTGCGGAACTATGCGGGACGCAAGTTCATCCTCTTTCTCGACGATATTTCATTTGAGGACTCCGATGCAGAATTCAAGGCGGTCAAGTCGGCCATCGAAGGCGGTGTCTCTTCCTGCCCGCCGAATGTGCGTCTCTATGCGACCTCCAACCGCCGCCATCTCGTGCGTGAGACATGGCGTGACCGCGAGCAGGAAGAACTCTATCGCGATGACAGCATCAACGAGACGATCTCGCTCTCGGATCGATTCGGTCTCGTCATCTACTACCACACGCCAGATCAGGACGAGTATCTGGCGATCATCGACCATATGCTTTCACAAAAGGGAATTCATCTTTCGCCTGAAGAACTCCGTATTGCAGGTCTGCGCTGGGAGATGACGCACAGCGGACGCAGCGGGCGCACGGCACAGCAGTTCGTCGCCCACTATCTCGGCATTCACTAAGGAATCAGCAATAGACCGACAGTGCAAGCGGCAACGTCCGCACGCGCAGCGGAAGCAGCGGTCCGTACTCCCCATCGATATCACTGCAGAGCTCTTCTTCTGTATGAATTTCAAAGGATTTTGCCCGAACGTGCAGGATGTTCTCGCGTTCCGTTACCGACTTTCCAGAAAACAGGTCTGCCGCAACAGACATAAACTGCGGCAGACCTGTTTTTTTGACGGCGAGAAGGTCGAGCATCCCGTCATCGATGGCAATGTCGTGCCCAATCTGCTTCATGCCTGCAACCACGGGACTGTTGGCAATGACGAAGAGAAATGCCTCCTCTTCGTATTGGACGCCATCTGCTGCAATGCGCAGACTGAACGAGCGCAGCCGCGGAATCTCGCCGATTCCCTTGAGATAGTATGCCACCTTGCCCAGTGCGTTCTTGTAGGTCGACTTCACCTCGTGGGCGATCCCTGTGAGCATGCCGGCACTCACGACATTGACGAAATACTGCCCGTGCCCTTCGAGCAGCCCCAGATCGACGCGGCGGGATTCGTCCGCAGCAATGCGCTCGACATAGGACTCCCAGTCTCCGTGAATGCCGAGATGTGTGGCAAAATCGTTCGATGTACCGCTGCCGAGAATGCCAAGCGGCACATCCGTATCCGATTCGAGCATCGCGTTCACCACGGCGTGCACCGTACCATCCCCGCCCGCAGCAAGCACACCTTCCGGACGGATATCACGAAGGAAGCGCCCGAGGTCGTCCTTCTCGCCTCCGCGCGTGCGGTAGGGCGTAAGGACGATTCCATGACGTTGGAACAGGTCGATGAGGAAGTCAATCTTCCCTTTGAAAAGCGCATGACCCGAAACGGGGTTGTAAATCAGCCCAAGTTTTTTCATGCCTTAAAAACTCCTATCCGCTGCAGGAATCGAATCCCGACCGTGCCGATCATCGGCAGACGGCACAGATCATCCTCAATCAGTGCACGCAGGAGCAGCATTGCCGCGATATAAACCGCGCAGCCGAAGAAGACTGCGCCAAACGTAGAGATGGCAGCAATCCCCCACCATTCAAGCGTCCATGTGTAGAACAGATAGACTGCGCCCGCCATGATAGCAGCGGCACAGATGGTCTTGATGAGTTGCAACAACTCAATTCGATAGCCAATGAAACGATAGATGAAGTAGAGGTTGATGAGCGCTGCAACGCCCATATCCGCCGCCGTCGCCCACGCCGCACCCATGATGCCAAGCCACGGGATCGCCGTGAGATGCCAGTTCAGAAAGACCTTTGCCGCCGCTGCAAGCAGCATATTCACCATTGGAATGGTCGGATGTCCGAGCCCCTGTAGGATGCCCGTTGACACCTGATGCAGCCCGAGCAGGATGATGCTCACCGCCGAGATCATGACGGCGGGACCTGCACCGGGCGCATTGTAGATCAGGCTGGAAATCGGCGTTGCGAGTACGAAGACGATGACAAATGCCGGGAAACAGACAAAGTTCGAAATGCGCACAGATGCCGCCGTCTGATCGTAGACGCGCGCCCGATCGCCGAGCACGCGTGACTCGGAGATCGCGGGTACAATGCTCATCGCCATGGAGGCGGTCAGGATGGTTGCGAGATTGACGAGCGGCACCGCCATGCCGTTCAGATAGCCGAAGAGCTCCGTTGCCTCGCTGATGCTGTAGCCCGCTGCTTCGAGACGCTGTGGGACGATCATGAGGTCGAGATTCGATACGACGGGCAGCATGATGCTCGCCGCCGAAACGGGCAGGGACAGCTTGAAGATCCGCTTGATGATGGAGATGCGCGACTCGTATGCTGCCCCCGGCAGGGGCTTCAGCTCCGTGCCGTAGTCACGCGCAATATCGCGCTCGAGCTTGATGTGGAAGTAGACGAGTACAATGAGCCCCGTCACGGCTCCTGCAAGTGCACCAAGCGATGCACCCGCCGCTGCGTAGTCAAGACCCCACGGCATGAAAAGGCTCGCAAGGACAATCATCGTTACCACGCGGAAGATCTGCTCCACAATCTGCGACACCGCTGTCGGTGTCATGCGCTGCCAGCCTTGTAGATAGCCGCGTGAGCTCGCGAGCAGAGTCACGAAAAAGACCGTTGGTGCGAGTACCACCACAGCCTTATAGGCGCGCGCGTCACGAATCAGCTGCCAATCGATCAGCCAGTCCGCAGCCAGATAGGTCAGAATCGAAAAAAGAAGACCCGTCATGAGCATGAGCGCCATCGAGATGCGAAATACGCGCTTCGCGCCGTATATATCGTTCAGAGCCACGCGTTCCGCCGTAATGATGGAGATGGCAACAGGCACACCTGCCTGCGAAACTGTCATGGCAAAAAAATAAATGGGAAAAGCCATCTGATATAGACCTATTCCCTCACCGCCGAGGATGCGGGAAACGAAGATCCAGTTGAGTGAGCCGATGACCTTGACGACGAAACCTGCAATCGTCAGGACAAAGGTTCCCTTGAGGAAGGATTCTCCCTTGCTGCTTTTCCCTTCAGCAACATCTATCTCACGAATGAGAAACACCGCCTCAATACGATATTTTGAACAATAAACTACGATTGAATTATACCATATGCAACCCCATGGAGCAATCGGACTTTTCTCAAAACAAAACCTCCTGCACGTGTATAACGCACAGAAGGCTGATCGAAAAATTATCCACGCATTTTCTTTACCGCCACGAAACCTTTCTCAGCAGCAGCGATCGTCTGCGCAATATCCGCGTCCGTATGCGCGCCCGAGAGGAAGAGTGTCTCAAATTGTGAGGGCGCAAGGTAGATCCCCTCGTCCAGCATCGTCTCGAACCAGATGCGGAACGCCTCTTGGTCTGCCGCCTCCGCGTCTGCGTAGTCATAGACCTCGCGGTCGATGAAGAAGATGCCGAACATCGAACCCGCCTGATGCGCACAGATCGGCACGCCCGCATCCTTCGCCGCACGCTGCCATCCGAGCAGCAGCTCCTTCGTCTTGATCGTCAGCTCGCGGCTGTAGTCCGCCTTCCCCTCTTCCGGTTCTGCCGTGAGGATCTTCAGCGTCTCGATGCCCGCCGTCATTGCGAGCGGATTGCCCGAGAGTGTGCCCGCCTGATAGACGGGACCCGCCGGAGAAATGCGCTCCATAATCTCACGCCGCCCGCCGTATGCCGCAACGGGCAGTCCCCCGCCGATGATCTTGCCAAGGCAGGTGAGGTCGGGGCGGATGCCGTAGGCTGCCTGTGCACCGCCGAGGGATGCACGGAAGCCGCACATGACCTCATCGAAGATGAGCAGTGTGCCGTGCTTTGCCGTGAGTTCGCGCAGCAGGGAGAGGTAGCCCTGACGCGGCAGGACAAGCCCCATATTACCCGCCACAGGCTCTACAATGACCGCTGCAATCGCATCGCCCTCACGCTCCATGACGGAACGAATGGCATCTTCGTCATTGTACGGCACGGCAATCGTATCCGCCGCCGTGCCCGCCGTCACACCGGGCGAACTCGGCACGCCGAACGTCGCCATCCCCGAGCCGGCGCTGACGAGCAGGCCGTCGCTGTGTCCGTGATAACATCCGATAAATTTTACAATCTTGTCGCGCCCCGTATAGCCGCGCGCAAGGCGGAGTGCACTCATCGTCGCCTCCGTCCCCGAGTTCACCATGCGTATGACCTCGATGGTTGGGTAGACTGACTGTACGAGCTTCGCCAGCTCCGTTTCGAGGAGGGTCGGCGCGCCGTAGCTTGTGCCGCGCGTCACTGCCTCCTGCAGAGCCTTCACAACCTGCGGATGCGCGTGGCCGACAATCATCGGTCCCCATGACCCGACGTAGTCAATGTACTCGTTCCCGTCGATGTCGTAGATATGAGCGCCTTCTGCGCGCGCGATGAAGGGGGGATTTCCGCCCACGTTCGCAAAGGAACGCACGGGGCTGTTCACCCCGCCCGGCATATATTCCTTTGCCTCGGCAAAGGCGGCCTTCGACTGCTTCGTATTCCGCATAAATATCTCCTTACGCACTCAGCCATGCGGCAGCGTCCATCGCATGATAGGTAATGATGATCTTCGCCCCCGCACGCTTCATACTCGTGAGCGTCTCCAGGACAATGCGCTGCTCATCAATCCAGCCGTTTGCTGCTGCGGCCTTCACCATCGCATACTCTCCGCTCACATTGTAGACCGCAATGGGACGATCCGTTACCTCGTAGACCTGACGCACAACATCGAGATAGGCGAGCGCAGGCTTCACCATGATGATGTCCGCCCCCTCCGCCATGTCCAGCGCAGCCTCCTTTAGCGCTTCACGCACATTCGCGGGATCCATCTGATACTGCCGCCGATCGCCAAAGGCGGGCGTGCTGTCCGCTGCATCACGGAAGGGTCCATAGTAGCCGGAGGCGTACTTCACGGCATAGCTCATAATGCTCGTGTTGACATAGCCCTCTGCATCGAGTCCCGCGCGGATTGCCGCAACGCGCCCGTCCATCATGTCCGAGGGCGCAACGATGTCCGCGCCCGCACGCGCCTGACTGACTGCCGTCTTGACGAGGTGCGGCAGGGTTGCGTCATTATCTACATAGTGATCGTGCAGCTCACCGCAATGTCCGTGACTCGTATACTGGCAAAGACAGACATCCCCGACCACAATCAGCTCCGGCACCGCCCCTTTGATCGCTGTGATTGCGCGCTGGACAGGGCTCGTCATATCCCATGCACTCGAGCCGATTTCATCCTTATATGCGGGCAGACCGAAGACCTCGACCGCAGGAATGCCGCGCGCCGCAATCTCACGCGCGAGACCTGCGACCTGATCCACGGAATAGTGGAAGCACCCCGGCATACTCGGAATCTCTTCCTTGATCTGCTCCCCCGGCACGACGAAGATCGGATAGACAAAATCACGCGACGAGAGCTCGGTTTCACGCACGAGATCACGCATCGCAGATGAGATACGCAAACGCCGCGGGCGCTGAGTCAGATTCATTGCACATACTCCTTTATCGCATTCACTAACCCGTCAATCGTATAGGTCTCTGCCACAATGTCAGGTTCGAGCGCAAAATTCCGCGCTGTATCCGCTGTAACAGGGCCGATGCAGGCAATCTTCACCTGCTGCAGGGGCGTGATATTGCCGAGCTGCTGCACAAGATTCTTCACCGTGGACGAGCTGGTAAACGTAACGAAATCAATCTCTCCATTTGTCAGACGCGCGGCAAGCTCTGCCCCACCGCTCAACTCCGGAACCGTCTCGTAGGCAGCAGCGACATCGACCGCCGCCCCGTGCGCGCGCAGCGACTCCGGCAGTACATCGCGCGCCTCCTGTGCGCGCGGCAAAAGGATGCGGGCACGCGGCGGCAGGATGTCCTTCAGTCCGTCCACGACCGCCTCCGCACGGAACTCGGCGGGCACGAGGTCGGCATGAATGCCATAGGAGCGCAGTGCCTCAGCCGTCGCCGAGCCAATGGCGGCGACCTTTGCATAGCCGAGCGCACGCGTATCCTTTTCGGCATGTGCAAGCCGTGCAAAGAAATGCTCCACACCATTGACGCTTGTAAAGATCACCCAATGATAGGAATGCAGTTCACTGATTGCATGATCGAGCGCGGCATAGTCATCGGCGGGCGCGGCAATACGGATCACAGGCGCCTCGATGCAGGAAGCGCCGAGTGCCGTCAGCTTCTCCGTCAGCGCAGACGCCTGTGCACGCGCGCGTGTGACGAGGATGCGCTTGCCGTGGAGGGGGCGTATATCTGCACGATCGAACCAGCGCAGCTGTTCACGAAGTTTTACAACATCGCCTACGATGAAGATCGCGGGCGGACGGATGCCGTCGCGCCGCACCATTTCGGCGGCCTCTCCAACCGTCGTAACATAGGTCTCCTGATCCGCACGCGTCCCCCAGCGAATGATTGCCGCAGGGGTGTCGGCAGGACGGCCGTTGTCGATGAGATTCTTCGTGATGACGGGAAGATTGGCAACCCCCATCAGAAAGACGAGTGTATCAACGCCCGTTGCAAGATGTTTCCAGTGAATCCGCGACTCGGATTTTGTCGGATCTTCATGCCCTGTGATGACGGCAAAGGAGACGGCAACGCCGCGATGCGTCACGGGAATCCCCGCATAGGCAGGTACGCTGATTGCCGAGGTCACACCCGGCAGCACTTCAAAGGGCACGCCGCGTTCCAAAAGCACGAGAGCCTCCTCGCCGCCGCGCCCGAACACAAACGGGTCACCGCCCTTGAGACGAACGACCGTCTTACCCTCCTGCGCCTTATCTGCGAGCAGGACATTGATATCCTCCTGCCGCATCGTGTGCTTGCAGGACTGCTTCCCGACGTAGATGCGCTCTGCCCCATGTGGCACATGGGCAAGAATGCTCTCATCTGCCAGATGGTCATAGACCACAACATCCGCCTCTCTCAGGCAGTTCATTGCACCAACCGTCAAAAGGCGCGGATCGCCCGGACCCGCGCCGACAAGAAATACTTTTCCGCTCATACCGTAATACCTATCTCTTTCAAAATATCCCGACCGCCAACATCGAGCAGCTCCTCCGCCAGAGCAATGCCCAGCTTCTCCGCCGCGTCTGTCGCCCCCATCGTGCGCGAACGGCAGACGCGCATGCCGTCCACCGATGCAATCATCGCCTCGACGTGGAGCATATTGCCCTCACCGACCTCGGCGTAGACACCAACGGGAATCTGACAGCCGCCCTCGACGCGCCGCAGGAAGGCACGTTCTGCCGTCGCCGCCGCCGTCATATGGGGGTCGCACAGGAAGTCAATGAGCTCCCGAACCTGCAGATTATCTGCACGGCACTCGATTGCAAGCGCACCCTGCCCGACAGCAGGGAGGATCATCGCACGCGGCAGGATCGTACGGATGCGCTCACCCAACCCGAGGCGTTTCAGCCCTGCCGCAGCAAGTACGATGGCATCGAACTCACCTGCATCCAGCTTCGCCAGACGCGTATTGACGTTGCCGCGCAGATCGAGGATCGTGAGATCGGGGCGCACAGCGAGCAGCTGTGCCCGCCGGCGAAGGCTCGATGTGCCGACCCGCGCACCCTGTGGCAGCTCCTCAATTGCCTTGTAGCGCACGCTGACAAATGCGTCGCCCGCATCCAGACGTGCCGTAATCGCGCCGATCATGAGTCCCTCTGGAACCTCCGTTGGCATATCCTTGAGGCTGTGCACCGCGAGATCGATTTCCCCTGCGAGCATTGCCTGCTCAAGCTCCTTCGTAAAGAGTCCCTTGCCGCCGATCTTTGCGAGCGGTGCATCGAGAATGCGGTCGCCCTTTGTCGTCATCTTTTTGAGTTCGACGCGGCAGTCAGGATGCCGCTTTTCAAGCTCCTCCGCAATGTATTCCGCCTGCCACAGCGCCAGCTTACTTGCCCGCGTACCGATAGTGATTGTGTCGCTGTTCACTTGTTCCCGTCTCTCCTATCGCATCCAATTTAAAGAGGGCGCGCATCGCCTCGATGTAGAACGCCTCATCCGCTGTTCCGGCAGACGCGCGCAGCTTCATCATGGGAATGCGCAGAATCTTTCGGACAATCATGCGGCTCATATGCTCCACCTGCCGCCCCTCCTCCTCCGAAAGCTCGGGCAGCTTCGCACTCACGCGCTTGATCTCGCGCTCACGGATGCGTTCACAGCGTCCCGAGAGGAGTGCCATGAGCGGCTGGAAGGACAGATATTTGAAGCGTTCGAGAAGTGAGTCAACCTCCTCCTCCACGATTTTCTCCGCCTTGACCGCCTCTGCCTGACGCTCACTGAGATGTTCGTCCACCACGGCTTCGAGTGCGTCGATATTATAGAGCTCGATGCCCTTGATGCCCGCAACATCGGGATCGACATCGCGCGGAACGGCAATGTCGATGAGAAAGATCTTGCGCCCCTGCCGCCGTGCCATCAGGCGGCGTGCCTCCCACGCCTTGATGACATAGTGCGGCGCGCCCGTCGAGGTGACCACCACGTCGACGCAGGTCGCATATTCCATCGCGCGATCGAAGGGAATTGCCTCCCCACCGATCCGCTCTGCAAGCTTTTCGGCGCGCTCAATGTGGCGGTTCGCAACGTAAATCAGCTCAATGCCGTGTGCGCGCAGATGCTCTGCCGTCAGCTCCGCCATCTTGCCCGCGCCGAAGATCAGCGCGGCACAGCCGCCAAGGCCGCCGAGAGAGGCGGCCGCCAGCTCCACCGCCGCATAGCTCACGGATACGGAGCGATACGCAATGCGCGTCTCCGTCCGCACGCGCTTGCCCGCTGCAATGGCGCGGTGAAAGAGCAGGTTCAGCACAGTGCTCGTCGCACCTGCCTCGCGGGCAATCGCATAGGCCTCCTTGACCTGCGAGAGGATCTGCCCCTCGCCGAGCACGAGCGAATCAAGGCTCGAGGCGACTCGGAACAGATGCCGAATCGCCTCTTCATCTGCGTAGTTGTAGAGATACTCGTCCAGATCATCCCCACCCTGCGCCAGATCGTTGAGGAACTGCCGCAGCGCCTGTCCGCCGCGCTCATGATCGTCCACGGAAGCATAGAGCTCCGTTCGGTTACACGTCGACAGGACGACCAGTCCGCTCAGACCGTCGTATTCGCCCAGACTCAGAAGTCCCGAACGCAGTTCCTCACGGGAAAATGATACACGCTCACGCACGTCTACCGGAGCCGTGCGATGATTTAGCCCCAATGTCAAGAGCTGCATGCCGTAACTCAACCTCTGCTTTCTCTAACTCTCCACAGCGAATCATGTTCAAAATATCGGGATGCAGTGCCGTCCGCCAGAACTCCGTGCGCGCACTGCTCGTCGGAAGCTCCTCCTGCAACTTTGCGCGCAGAATCGCAGCACGCTCCAACCACATGCCAAACGAGGGCGGATAGAATTGCTCAAGCTCCATCCGTATCGCCCGCGCAAGCGCGGGACTCCCACCACCCGTCGATGCCGTCAGCAGGAAATCCCCGCGCCGCAGCATTGAGGGAACCTGGAACGACGAGGCATGCGGATCGTCGATGACATTCACGAGGCTTCCGCATGCCTTTGCCTCGGCGGCAATCTCCGCATTGATCGCGGGAGAATCCGTCGCCGCATAGACGAGGAATGCCCCTTCCAAGGAACCACGTATATATCGTTCATTTCTCCAATCAATGCGCTCATCTGCTGCGAACGCATGCAGTCGCTCTGTCATCTGCGGTGCAATCACGCGCACAGAGACGGAGGCGTCCGCAGCGAGCAGCCCCACGACCTTGCGCTCGGCCACTGTGCCGCCGCCCACAACAATGATGAGCCGACCGCTTAGATCGAGATTCACGGGGTACAGCAAAGAGACACCTCCGAAATATGAATCCTATTCACGTTCGCTATTATACCGCAAATGGGCGCAAAAAAAAAGAGGAGAAGACGGAATCCCCTCTCTTTATAGTGATTATCAACGGGC
>ERZ772918.353-NODE-353-length-33279-cov-150.347_pt1 | contig 33279 bp, 45 predicted proteins | sample MGYA00512118_ERZ772918 | MGnify/ENA primary metagenome ERZ772918 (study PRJEB29015, sample SAMEA2737939) | human oral metagenome | biome: human oral; feature: human-associated habitat; material: dental | place: China | collected 2135 ... | reverse complement strand
ATCGTCCTCGTCGGTTATGAGGGGGACAAGCCGGCCAGACTCCTCAACTCGTGGAACCCCGGAACCGAGGAGACCTACGACTGGTTCTACAGGCGGATGTTCGACCGCATGGTCCACCCGGATGTTGTGGTGTGCGAGAAGTACGTGAACCGGAACATTCCCGGTGCAGACATCAACCCGGTCCGCGTCGAAGGCGCCGTACACATCTTCGGCCGTTCCCTCGGGAAGAAGATCCAGTGGCGCACACCCCAACAGCGGCTATTTGTCCGCGACGAGAACCTCCGCAAGCTTGGGCTTCTGTTCGAGAAAGTTGAGGACCACCACCACGACAGGCGAGAGGCCGCGCGCCACGCCGTCGCCTACCTGGTGGAGCGCGCACATCACAAACCCACATACGAGAAAGGATGGAAGTAATGATCAAGAAATGGAACACCGCGCGGTGGATCAGGAAATATTGCTACGACAACGAAGCACTGCACGTCGAAGACTGCTTCGAGCTGGCTGTGCGCCTCGGGAAGGCGGGCATCGGCCCCGTCTTCGAGTGGGACGCGGATGACCCGTTCTCGTCCCACCCCTGGAACGGCCAGGGAAACGGCTCGCACAGGTTTATCGACGTGCTGTTCAACATCATAGGGCCGAGTTGGCTGTACACGCCGAACACAGACATCCACCGGTGGTGGAGACGCTATAAGGCAGGTGAGTAGGAAGAAGCCCCCGCGTTACGCGGGGGCTTCTTCTATGTTCCTTGGCGGTGCGTTAACCGAGGGCCACCCAGCTGACGTGTACATTCGAGTCGACAGGCCACGGCCAGTTACAAGCGGCGGCGACGCCGAACTGTTTCTTATCCACCGGAAACGCAATGATGTTGTGCGTTATGGCGTCCGTCACCTGGCACAGGAGAGAACGTGGTATACGGTCAAGCTCCTCCGGGAAGGGGACGGTGAATGATTTGATCTTATGCTGCTCCCACCTTTGATAGCCGGTTTCGAATACTCCGGCTGCGAGAACTGCCATCTGCGCGCTGAAATAGGAGAAGCTCGAACCGTCGTGTTGAATCTGAATACGGTCATTCAGAATATTGAAGATGATCGGCTCGTCGGCCGTGCCCTCCACGCCTTGGCGTTTCAGCTCATCCACCTTGTTCTGCGCATCCCACCGCGTCTTCACCGGGTAGATGACCTGCTTACGCAGTTTGCCGACGACGTTGGACACGGACGACGATATCGTGTTGAATAAGCCCTGCAGGGGCTTGACGGGATCCGTTCCCTCGATGTGCGCGATCCCGTTGCTGTCCGTTGTAGCCATGTTTCCTCTCCTTACGTGTTAGGCTGATTGGATTCCATTACCAGTATAGTGCCGTTGAAGTAGTTGTAGAACTCTTTGTGGGGGTTGCTCGTCAGTCTGTTTTCCCCGACAAGACGAAAAGACACTTGTGTGACACGGGGCACCGTCATGTTGAAGAACGCATAGAGATCGTAGAAACCCGGGTTTATCTCTCCATTGAACATACCTGGCATCTGTGAGACGTAGTATTCTTCGAATTTCGTCTGCGTTCCGCCTACGGGGGTCCAAGCTGTTCGAACGATAAGCTGCATCTTCGACCGGAAAGCGTCGGAGGCACCTGTATTCACATATCGTCCACTACCGAAGAAGAAGAAGTTCAGGTAACTCTTTCCATTCTCCGGGTAATTGAGGATGTTTTCCGATAGCAGGACCTCGTTGGTGTTAGGGCCAAGCTGTCGTAAATCACCTGTGAGGGAGCGGAACGACAGCTTGTTGTTGGTGTTGTCTATGTTGTTCATCAGGCCGTTCAGCGAGTTGCGCACACCACCGATCCCCAGATTGTTGAGACCTGAGTTGATGGACGATATCTCGTCCTGCACCCACGTACCCCACGTGTCGCCAGCGCCGAGGTTCTTGTTGGGTATCATTCCGGCTTGTACTCCTTGTGCGGTTGATTGAACTGGAACACGTTGTAGATCGTCTTAGGGATCTTCGCTTCATAGTCAGCAAGCGTCGTGCCCGTATCTATCTTATTGGAGAACTCGTCGCAGGTTGTTCGCGATGTAGCAGTCACCGTGATCTCCTGGTTGTTCATGTCGACGTGCGTCGTCATGAATCGGTCCCCACCGTAGTCGAACGCCGATCCCGATGCGAGGAACAGGTCGTTTCCAGTCATGGACGGTGCTCGTGTCTCAAGGTTGGGTGACGTGAGGGTGATCGTCGGGATCGATCCCGACTTCTCCCACACAGCCCTTAGGCTGTTGTCTATCGCCAGCGACGGGGTATTGATCAGCGGGTTGTTGATCTGCTCCTCGTCGCTACCCAGTGTTGACGAGCCCGTGTGCGTCACGTACGTGTCCTCCTGGCCCATAACCAGCCCGGTTCCTCGAAAACGTAGCGAGTTGTAGTAGTTGGACGGCCCCGAAGAGGCGGCGATGCGGAACGGCGAATAGTCAGACGTAACCATGCCGCGCACAGTCACGATGATCTGGTTGTGGTTCTTCGGGTCTAGACGCACAGAGAGGCTGCCGCCTTGACCCAGCCATTGGGACGCCGTGATCGGGAGCCCGTCGTTGCCGGCAACGCAGTAAGCCGTGTACTCCAGCCCCGACGTGTCCTTCGCAGGAATGTAGTCTTTGCACTGGGTAACCCAGGGCGTCATGGCCTCGATCACGTAGGCGTCGAGCGTGATCGTCTGCTCCACAGTCTTCCGGGCGTCCACTTGAATGATCGTGTCCCGCGACTCCTTGCTCAACGGCAGATACTCGTTGTAGGCATAGCGCATGGGTCTATACGTGGTCTTCACCGTCTTAGCGGACTGTGCGAGGTCCACGCTGTAGCTCATACCCGTCACATTGTTCATGTGCTCCTTCAGGAAGTTGTTGTCGCGAAGAAACAGCAGGTTAGAGTTCTGGCGGAGCATGTACACGTTATGCACCGCACACAGCGTGTTTAGGTAGTCCCACACGTTGAACGACCCACCGGGGGCCATGATGATCGGGTTGTACTGGTCCGCCTTAATGAAGCCGTCCACATACACCTTGTCGTAGTCGCACAGTTTGAACAGTTCGACGACCACGTTCCGGAAGTTGTTGTACTGTGTGGGGACGACCTTCACCTGCTTGAGCTTATAGCACAGGTCGTCCACTGTCACAGTGTTCGTCGAGTAGTTGGATGTGAACGTTCGCACATCCCCCCGGAACTCGTACACGCTCGACACCGGGTGCTTGTTCGTCCACGTCGTCGACACATCAGCAGGCTTGAAGAACCTGTCCGTCAACGTCATAACAGGGTAGCCCTTCGTGCCGCCCGGGACGCTGTACGACATGCGATCCCACTGCGCAGAGAACGACTCCAGCGAGCGGTCCGTCCTGTATTCGAAAGGCTCGGGTGCGATGCTCACAGCAACACCTTCTCAACGAACGTCGCAGTCACGGCTACCTCATAGCCGTCGATTGCCGCGCTGTATTCCTGTATCGAATACGGCTCCTTCTGCTGCAGCGCGCCGTAGCCCATGCCGGGCATGAACGGCCCGTAGTTGTTCGGCACATCGCTGATCGTCTTCACCTGCGTCTCAGGGTAGGCTCGCACACAGATACTCGAAATTCGTGAGCTCGCCCACATCTGGATCTCGCCCCACGGGTTGCTGATGTTGTTCGTCGGGATTTGCGTCGTCACGTAGCGGCCATCGAACTCGCTAACCGCCGTCACGGCTGTGTCGTTTATCTGCACTGTCCCGTCCCCGCGGCACCCCGCCCACAGCTTGTAGCCCTCTGGCCAGTGTATCTTTTGGCCGATCTGCCATACCCACGCCGGGTTCCACGACCACGCAGGTGCGCCGTTGTATGTGCCCGGCGTAGCCACGTGCGGGATGTCGTCGGTGAACACCGTGGCGTTCGGGACGTAGTGCGACATGAAACCCGGCAGGAGGTTCGTCTTCATGGCCAGCGGGTCCACGTAGTAAAGCAGCTCGTTCGTGGACAGAAGATACAGCAGGGCCGCGTGCTCCGCCACCGTGTTTGCCGCCCACGTGAGCGTGAACTCCCTGTGCGTCAACGCGGACCGTTTGGCGAAACCGTCACCCCGTAACGTCGTGGCATTATAGTTGAAACCCACGCTATTGCTCTGGAAGTTCGCTACGGGCGCGTCGATCCAACGCATGTCGTTCAGTGTGCCGAACCACACTTTAGGTCGTTTAGGCATTCCTATGCTCCTCTCCTCGATGCCATGGCATTAGAGCCGTTGACCATCCCCACTATAGCATTGCCGTCTATCACCGTCGGTTTGTTGACTGCGCTCACAAGGATGTGCCTGTCCGTCCCGGACAGCTCGACCAGAATCGGACCCCCGCCGAACCCGCCGCCTGCACCGCCGGACGACGCAGCCGAAGCCCCCGAGGCAGCGGCGCGGCCGGAGTTGACGGCCTCCAGGAAGCCGTATCCGACGGTCTGCGCGGCCTGCCTGTTGATGACGAACTCGCCGGGTGTCAGCATGGCCGGGACGGTGTCCGTGGACTGCTTGCCGCCGCTGTACGACGATCCGCCGACCTTGCCGCCCGTGGAGAACCCCCATGCCTGGTTGAAGCCGAACATGAACTGCCCGACCGACAGGCTTCGCAGATCCCGCACACGATTACACAGGTTGATGGCGTCCGTCGCCGCCTGGTTCATCGAGAACCCCGCCTGCTGTGCGCTGCTGATGATGCCGCTGAAAGCGCCATAGCCGGCCTCGCGGATGCCGTTGATCGCGTAGGACATCCAACCGGCCTTGTTGCCTGCTACATCCATCGAATAGGCGGAGCCGTGGGCTTGGTTGCCCATGTTGCCCAGCCCGTGTGCGGCTGTGTTGGCCGAGCCCGCGGCCTTCCACATCTCTGCGCCGATGTTGCCCGTGATCTGCCCGAGCTGCTGGAATGTCACAGCTGCTTGTTCGGCAGCCCCTCCGACACCGCCTCCGCCGAGAGCTCCTCCAAGGCCGGCTGCATCTCCACCCGTGTTGTTCAGCGAGTTGCCGAGCTTGTCTGCGGCATCGCGGTTGTCATCCATCGAATGCTGCGACTTGCGGTTCTTCGCTTCAAGGTCGGAGAGAGCGCGCAGCGCCGGATCGGCGTTCACGCCGACCGTGAAGTTCCTCGGGACGCCGTTGATCACCTTTGACAGGTCCGTGAACGTCGCAGCATACCGCTCGGTCTCAGCACGGGAGTAACCCATCGAGGTCATGTTGTTGATGAACTCCGCACGCAGGGCAGAAGCGTATGCGAGCACTTGCTGCTGGCTGGCGCCCGTGTTGGCGTAAGCAAGGATCTGCTTCTGGTAGGCCTCGACGAGCGACAGCACGTTGCCGCGCTGCTCCCTCGCCGCATCCGAGAAGCCCACGAGGTCGCGCCGTGCTTTCGCCTGTGCGTCGGAGAGCTTCTGCATCGCCTCGTACAACTTCTGGTAGTTGCCGGCCTGGTCGCCCTCGGCGTTCTTACGGTCTGTGCGATTCTTCTGCTGAGCCGCGGCGTTCTTCCGCAGCTCGGCCCGAATGTCGTCGGCACGCAGCGTATCCCCGTAGTCGACAGCCACCTTTAGTTGAAAAGTCAACTTGTTCCGGTCCGACTGCAGCTTCGACAGCTCAGCATCTAGTTCGGCGATCTTGTTACGAGTATCCTCGATTGACTTGTTGGCGTCACCGATCTCCTTGTTCGCAGACTGCGCGTCCTTCGCTGCAGACTCGAAGTAGGACTTGATCGTCTTGAACGACTTCGCCGTCTCATCCAGGGACTTCGGAAACTCCCAGCGGAAGTGGAACGCGGCATTCGCTACAGACGACAGCTCGCTGATGTAGTCGGTGAAGGTCTTTATCTCCTTCGCCGCCTCTTTGATCTTTTTGCCGGCCTTCTTCGCACGGTCCCCGAGTTTCCTCGTCCTGTGCCGTGCTTTCTTCGCGTGCTTCGCCGCATTCCTGGCACCCCTCGCGAACCCCTGGTCGAGAGCCTTACCCAGGTCCTTGATGGACGGCAGTGCAGCCGTAGACGACTTACCGAGGCCCTGAAGCGACGCAGACGCCTCTTTCGAGAAGTCCTTGCCCGTGGCGATACTCGCGGCTATCATGCCGATCGCCTGGCCTGCCTTCTGTGCGAGTGCAGCAGCCTTCGTTATCTGGTTCGCCGACTGGGTGGCTTTGTTGGCCACCGCATGAAGCCTCTGCTCCACCCGCTCAAGGACCTGTACGGAGCCGACGCCGTGGCTGCGCAGCAGTTGCATGATCTGCTGAATGTAGGCGTTCATCACACCGGCGTCGCCGCCAGACGCTTCAGCAGCTTGGCGCACAACAGCATAGAGGGCCTTCAGGTTAGCCCGACCGGCTTCCGAGAACTCGTCGAAATTCATGCCGTTCTTGTACAAGCTCTCGCCCAAGTTGGCGACGGCATCCTCCAGGTTAACGAACGCCTCGTCCCCAGACATGGCGGAGTCAACGACTTTCTTGAGCTCCTTGGCCGCTTTGTCGGCTTTCTCGCCCATCTCCTCCATCTCGTCCCCGGCGTCGGCGGTGTCGCCCTTTAGGCCCTTCAGGGTTTGCGATGCCAGGTCGGACTCGTTGCGCACACCATCAAAGGCTTTGTGTGCGTTGTCGTCGATCTTCTGCAGCGTCTCGATGATGGCCTTGCCGTCGATGAAGTTGATCTTTCCGGACGCTATCATCTCCTGAATCTTGGCTTTGAAGGAGTCGATGTACTGGCTGGACCTCTGGGTGCTGCGCTCGATGTCGTCGGCCAGGAACCCGAACCCCTTGTTCCGGAACTCTTCAGCCATCTTCTTCTGAGAGTCGGTCATCTCCGAGTTGCCCTGCGTGACGAGCTTCGAGTACTCTTGTACGGAGAAGCCCAGCTGTCGGAGCGTGCCCAGCTGATCGTCGGCGAACTGTTTGAAGCCCGTGTTGCCGGCGATCTGCTCCGCCATCTTCTTCAGCGAGTTCTCACCGATAGCATACGTCTGTTTGTCTATTTCCTCCGTGGACTGCCCGGTCTTCTGTGCGAGAAGCTCCTGCGCCTGAGCCATGGCCTTCGTCTGGGCATTAGCATCCGAGGTGGAGAACAACTGGGAGGACACTGATTCGCCAGCCTTGTTGGTAGCCTTCGCAAACACGTAGGCGGCGCTGCCGCCCTCCTGGAAAGCCTTCGTGTCCTGCATCACAGACTGCGCGAGGTCGGCTTGTGCCTGCTCCAGGGCTTTCGCCTCCGCTCGGGCCTGCTCAGAGCGGCGAGTCCAACCCTCGGTGAGTTTAGACAGCCCCGTGAAGAAAAGGGAGATGCCTGCTCCCGCGGCGAGACCCTTGAAGGCGCTCATAAGCCCTGATGTGGCCTTGGCAGCATTCCCGATCGAACCTGCTGCGTCAGCCGCGCCACCAGACGCAGCCCCGGCAGCAGACCGAGACGCCGCCGCTTGGCCGGCAGCCCGCTGAGATGCGGCGGCCGACTGGGCAGCGCCAGCGTTCTTATAGAGGGCGCCCGTCTGTTCGTTGACGGACACCGTGGACAACTTGTAGAGCTTGACTGTCTCAGCGAGAGCGGACAGGAGGGAGCGGATTGACGTGATCGGGTGCTGCATCGCAATACCCATCGACCGCTGCGCCGTCGTCAACGCATAGGCTCCGCCGAGCACAAGGGCCTGCTTCGCATAGTAGCCGGCCAAAATACCACCGGCTGTCAGGAAAGCGCCGGCCAGCTTGGCGATCCACTGTGCGGCGGGGTTCTGTACGAGGTTCGCGAGGACTTGAACGAGACCCGTGAGGGAACCGAGCATGTCGCCGATACCGGAGTTCGTAGACCGGCCGATCTCCGCCTTCAGATTCGACCAGGCGTTCTTCAACATCTCCAGCTTGCCGGCCGTGGTGGATGCTATCTGGTTGTACTGGTCATTGAGCGTCTTCGAGTCGTTGTATCCCGATTCGGCATCGCGCATCGTCTGTTCAAGTGTCTTGTGCGCCTCGGCCAGACGGAGGATCGTCGGGACGTCACGGGACGCTTTGATGCCCAGATCTTTGAGCACACCGATAGCTCCCTGCCCCTGATTCTTCAGCCCGGCGATGAACTTGACGAAGATGTCAGAGAACTTCGACGTGCCCCACGCGGACTGGACTTCCTGTGCGGAAACCCCGGCCACCTTCGCGAACAGGTTGAGTTCGTCACCGCCACCCCTGATGGCCTTCTGCATCTGGGTGAACATACGCGTGACGACACCGCGAGAAAGCTCTGGTGCCACGCCGATTGACGCCAAGGCACCGGACAGGCCGACCACCTGGTATTCGGTGAGGCCGGCGAACTTACCCATCGCGGAGATCTGCGTCGACGTGTTGGCGATCTGGGATTCCGTCGCAGCAGAGTTGACGCCGACCTTCAGGATCGAAGAGGCGATGTTGTCGAAGTTCTGGCCTGTCGTACCCATGATCGTCTGGAAACGCGCGATCGTCTCACCCGACTTGTCGAGCGAAAGGTCGGTGGTCGCCGAGAGCTTAGCGACCGTCTCGGTGAAGTCTGTGATGGACTCTTTAGCGACGCCCAACTGGCCACCGAGTGCTGCGATGTTCGACAAGTCCTTGAAGTTCGTTGTCGTCACCGAGGCGGCCATTTGCTCCAGTTTGCCGCGTAGCTCGTCCGCCGACTTTCCTGCGATGTCATTGGTACGTTTCACCTGTGCGAAGGCTGACTCGTACTCCATTGACTCTTTGACTACCGTAGAGAAGGCGCCGAAGGCGGTCTTCGAAATGTTCTGCATAACGGCGGCCACGTCGTAGAGGGCGTAGCGCATGTTGGATATGCGCGACTTCGCCTCTTCTGCGGCCCGGCCTGCCCTGTCGAAGCCCTCTCCGGCTTCCCTGCCGCCTCGGCCTGCTCCGTCCAGGCCTTTGCCGATGTCGGCGCCAACTACCTTGCCCTTGATATTGTCGAGGGCTTGTGCGATAGTGTTGATGGATTCCGCAGCCTCGTGGAGTTCGGACGTACCCTGTACGTTGAACTCAATAGTCTGCTTGATATCAGGCATCACTCACTCCTGTTGTAGTAGTCCATCCTCGTGGGCAGGTCTCGCTCCGCATAGTCCGGCATGTACGGCGTCATCACAGTGTCCTTGCCCCATTTCTGCTTGTCCTCGTAGGGGGGCGGATCGGTGGCGCGGTGTGTGCTGACCCAATCATGCATCATCCTTGCTTTAGTAGCATAGCATGTTCTATCTTCTGCGCGCCATGCTATATCAGGGTCGTTCGAATGACACAGCCAGATAGGGTTACCGCACTTCTGACATGTCTCGTCCTTAACCGTCTTATAAGCCAGCACAAGCTTATAATCCAACTCCGTCCAATGCCCGAAAGGGTCAGGCTGGTTATAAATGACGGCGGTGGGCCTCATGTGCAGGTCCACCGCCGTCCTAACCATCGAAAGAGCGCCACTCCCCCCTTTTTCTTGGAGGGCGTCTATCAGAAATCCACCGTCACCGCGTTGTCATAGTCGGCAGAAGCCCCCAGAAGGTTCATCGCCGCCACGAGCAGGCCCAGATACTGTTCGCCGGGCAGAGCATTCAGGATCTTACGGATCTCTTCGGAATTGAATTTCCTTTCATCCACGTTTCCCTCAGCGTCCTCGATCTTATACAGCGTCTTCGACAGAAGCGCCAAATAGGCCTCCGATACACGCTTCGTCTTATTCTTCGTCTTGTCTGCGCTTTCGATACCGAGCATCAGCTCTTCGCGCACATCGGCGGTCACCGACTGGAGGTGGAATGTCAGCTTCGAAGCGTCACGCCGCTTCACCGCTTCCTTGATCACGTCAGCGTCGGCCTGCTCTTTGATGAGACGCTCGACATCCTGCACCGCCTCGGCGTCAAGGTACACGACCTTCTCAGCCTTCGGCGCCTTGGATCGAGACAGCACCTCGAAAATGTCCATATTTGAAATCCTCTCTGTTAAGCGTTAGGGTAACGTCGTAAACAAGAATAGCACAGGGCGGAGAGGAGACGCCCTGTGCTATTCGCTGGGGTGTGCGTTATGCCACAGTCACCTTGACTGTCACATTCGCACAGGCGGGGTGGCTGACGATGACGTCTGCGCTGCCTGCCTTCAGGCCGGTCACCACACCGAGCGGGCTGACCGACACAGTCGAGGTGTCCTTCGACAGGTAGGAGCACACGGAGCGAGCCACATGGCCGTGGATCTTCGGCAGAATCGGACGGTGCTCGTTGAGGGACACCGTAAGATTTTCCGTGTCGGTGATCGCCGTCGTGCTGTCCTTGAAGATGCCATTGACTGCCAGCTGGCCCTGCTGCAGGAACGACACCGTGTAACGGGTCGGGTTGTCGCCCTCCAGCGTGTTCTTATACGTGGACTCGATCATGAGGAACGCGCAGTACCACTGGCCGGCAGCGATGGGCTCGCGGCCCTTCAGAACACCCCGCACAACCAGAACGAGGTCTACGCGGGTCTTCTTGAACATGTTCCACGCCTTCGCGTAGATCGAGTTCGCGTCGTCGGGGTTCGTCGGGTAGTACATGGTGAGAGAGCCCTCGTACTGCGCGGCGCCGCGAGAAGAAGAACCGGCGGCGTCGAGCAGCGACAGAGACGACTGCTCCTTTGACGCCTTCGCAGCCGGGATAGTCGTATCGTCCCAGTTGATCGCGTCGCCGATAGCCACCGCAGAGTTCATTTCCTCCACGGTGATGCAGTTGATGTCCTTCACGGACGCCTTGGGCAGAACCCAGACGTTGACGTGTTCATTGGAGAGTACTTTCTTATCCATTATGCAGCCACCTTCTCGTTGAGGACGAACGCACCGTTCTGAAGGAAGTTCGGCTCGTACTTGATGAAGCCGTTCGACTCATACCCGTCGACTGGGTAGTCGGTCTGGAAGCGGTAGATGCTGAACACGTCCCCGACCTCGAACGGCTTGTTCGGACGCTTGCCGATACGTTCCACGATGAACAACGTGATGTCCGGCTTCATCGTGATGTCACGGATCATGTTGAACACGCCCTGGTCGTCCACGCTTTCGTCTCGGAGCGCAGTGAACTTGCCCTCGTACTTCGCAAGGGTCGGGTTCTCCACCTCGGAGATGTCGCAGATCGTCCGGGTCGTGTCCGTGTCCGGGTCGGTCTCACCGAGCGAATAACCGTCCAGGATCGCACACGACACATTGAACACCAGGTTACGCGGGTTGTCGGTCGCACTGAACTGCGCGTTGAGTTCCGCCGCCGTAGGATGCTGCCAGTCAGCGAATGCCTCAGGAGCGGCGAAGAGAATAGTCACGTTGCCGCGAAGCATGCGAACTTCGTTAGCCACTGTGCTTCCCCCTTTTCTCGTTGTCGTTGTCAATGAAACAGTCGCTACAAGGCTCTTCCTCGGTTACCGGCACCAACGTCCCGAAGAACTGAGCGAAGTCATCCGGGTACGTACCGACGTCCCCGGTGTTCGTGTCTTTGTAGAGGCCCATATGCACCATCCTATCAAATACGGTTTTTGAGGTTCGTGATAAAGGAGCAGTAGAGCTCGTAGCCGCACTGCACCACCTTGTGGTTGGTCCCGGCGTAATTCAAGCCCTGGCCGCCGTGGACCGTGATCCCGCCGCTGTTGTCCGGCTCGAAACCGACCAGGCCCCACAGGATACGCTCGCCGATCTCGCGGGCATGCTGTGCGGTGAGTGCTCGCACATGGCACAGGAAGAACACTCGGTAGCCGTCGTTGAGCTGAGAGACGATGCTCGTCGCCTGGCTGATATGCCCGGGAGTGCCGAACACGACCGCAATATACGGCATCTTCTGGCCTTCGTCGAAGTCCGGCAGCGCCACCTCTTCGCACACGCGATTGGCAGGCACTTCGGAGAGCTCGCGGATCTTCGCCATAATGTCGTCGATATACTTGGCCATCTTCTACCTCCCCCACTTCCATATGCGGCGAGTCTCCGTGTAGACCTCTTTACTGGTCTTCTCGGCGAGCTTCACCTGCTTCTCCACTTTCTCCAGGGCTTTCATGCCCCACACTCTATCATCGCCGTACTCCTGTCCGAGGATATAGTCGTGGTCCCAGCCGCCGTCGAACTTGTTGGATCCTTCAATCCACCCGTACTCGACCGTCACATTGTCTGGGACGATGACGCTTACGCTGTCGTGCATGTGCCCCGTCCAAATACGACCTATCTTCCCGGGTACAAGAGCAGACGGAGTCTTCTCAATCGTGTCCTGCAGCGCCGGCGGGATCTCCTCCGACAGCTTGTCGATGACGTTGGCGAATAGGTCGTATTCTCTGAAGTCCTGAATGCGTTTGGCATACTTCGTGAACTTGTTGGCTCCGATTTTTGTGCGGATTTTCATACCTACACCTCGGCCTTGTTCATCGGCGTGTTGCAGATGATCGTTCGCTCGAACGACTGAGACGCATCCACCAAGGACGACACCGTCATCAGGTAGCCCACCATGTGCGGGGTGTCTTGTGTCTTCACCACCCTGATCCTGGCGGCCATCGGAATGTTCAGCGACATCGTCGAACGGGGCAGTTGTACGCGCACACGGTTAGTCGTCTGAGGCGCGATTTGGTCGTTCGCTACCTCCGGTTGGCGTATCGGCTGTATACGCGCTTTCCCAGAATATATGACTGAGCCATAATCATAGCTGTCAGTCTTAGCGTCGTATTTGATGTTCTTGCCATTGTAGATCGTCACCTCATCGACCATATAGCGTTCGACGCGTTTTGCCGCCATCGCCAAGCGGCCTTCAGAGATACCGGCCAAGGAAATCCCTCGCTCTCTCGAACGCGTCGTCGCCCCTCATCGGGACGAGAACGAGCCCCTCGCCGTTCTCCAGCGCATCCCCCTGTGCGTCGTATTTATCAGCCAGAGCGAGTAGCGCCTCGATGTTCTTGTCCCCACCGGATAGCGTGAAGTCGTCCGCTTTGACGTTCTCGACCCCGCCCTCCGACACGAGCTTCGCAGCATAGGCGCGCAGAGCGGCAGCTGCAGCCTTGAACACATTCGTGTACAACCCGCACAGCCGTTCGAGCAACTTAACGTCCAGGTCGATACCGGGTAGGAAGAGCTTCAGCTCGTCCACAGTTATCTTCGCCACGTCGGCTCCTTTCTACTGCAGGAAACCCCGCCCCTTGTGAGGGCGGGGTTTCCATCCTTGTCGGGTATCGTTATTAGGCGCCCGCACCGCTGGAGGCCAGAGTGCCCTCCGGAGCAATGAAAGCGGACTTGACGAGGTGGCGAATCTTCGTCCGGTACGCATCGTTATCGAACGAGCCGTCCAGCTCGGAGCTGTTCGTAGTCTTCTCGACGAAGATCTTCGGCGCAGTCTCGCCCTCAAGGAACACGTTCACGATGTTCTTACGGGGCATCGAGTTCTTCGGAGGAAGGAGGAACCAGCACTTGTCGGCGTAATCGCCGGCGATCAGAGCAAGCTCGGGCACCTCGAAGACGTTCGCGACCTTCCCGGACACCGTGTTGCCCATCACCTGGGTCTCGGTGCCGTTCTGGCGGCGGATCTCGACGACCTTCATGATCTGCTCGGCGCGGCTGGCGAGAGCCGGAGGCACGATCAGGTTGAACTTCGTCGGCATGATGATCCGGCGGCCGTTGTACTTGGTGGTGGCCAGCTGTGCGAAAGCCTTCTCAAGCGCCTCGATGCTCAGCTCGGGGTTGCCCGCCAGGACGTTCTTGTTGGCGGCCTTGAAGTTGGTCGTGTTCAGACCAGTGGGCTGAACGAGCTGCAGGGCAGCCTCGATCGACTCCTGGTTGGCTGCGCGGCGTCCCAGCTCCTTCGTGATACGGGGGATCAGGCCCCAGTCGGCGCCGTAGCGCTTCAGCGTCTCCCACGAGAGCGGGATCTGGACACCGGCCTTCGCCAGCTTCAGCTTGAACTGCTCTGCCTTCAGACCGAGGATCGGGTATTCGCCGAGCTCGCCGACAGCGGGCAGCCCCTGTGCGACATAGCCCTTACCGTCCTTGCGCACAGGGATATTGTCGTCGGTGAAATCGAAGCTGAAGTAAGGAACCGTCTCGAAGTCAGGCGTTTCAAGAGTATCCGCCCATTCGCGCCAGTTCGACGGGACCTGCTGGTACTCGCCCTGCATGATCTTGTTCATGGTCGGGCCGAGGTTGACCGGAAGGTCAGAGGTCGAGATGGCCTCGCTCAGATCCTTACGGGCCGAATTGCGCACACGAATATCATCGGCGTGAAGCGCCTTGTGCAGAAGGATACCCGCCTTGTAGGCTTCCCTCGCGTTGATTGCCATGTAGATATCCTCCTTAGAGCCAAGCCTGGGTGAGCTTGACGGCGTACTTGGTAGATGCGCTCGACAGCGGGTTGAGCACAAAGCCCACCACGATCTTGCCCTTCGGGTCGGCCGCGACCTCGGGTTTAGCCGCCTTTCCGGTTTCGGTGGCGCCGTCAATCGTCACGATATCCCCGGCCTTGATGGATCCGTCCAGTCCGAGGTGTGCGATGCCTTCGAAGGCGAGCGTCGAATAGAAGTTGTTGTCTTCCTTGGGCGTGGCGGAGGTGAGAGCAACGGCCCCGACCTTGCCAACGGCGACGACGTCGCCCGACTTGACGGCGGCATCGACCTGGACCTCGTAGGTGTCCCCGCCCTTGACGTGATTCTGTGCCATGTGTGTATCCTCCTTACCAGGTCAGCTTGGCGAATTCGGCTTCGAAGTCGTCGGCGCTCTTACCGGAAGGCACATGCTCGGGGGCGAAGCCGCCCGACAGGCTCTCGCGGATAGACTCGACGAGCTTGGTCTCGCGGTCCAGGATCGCCTTCGCGTCATAGCCGCGGGCGATAGCCTCGGCAACCCGCACACGGGAAACCTCGGGAAGGTCGGAGTCGGTGAGAGCAAGGATGGCCTCCTTAGCCTTCTTGGCCTTATCCTCCTCTTCCTCCTTGGCCTTCTTGGCGTCCTCTTCGTCCTCTTCGTCCTTCTTCTTGGCCTTATCGGCGAGAGCTTCGACGAGAGCGGAGAGCTTGGTGTCCAGGGCTTCGAGAGCTTCCTTGAACTCAGTGTCCATTCTCTTCCTTTCGGAATTGTGATTGTTGCTGTTACCCATAATAGCATTTCCTTTTTTGAACGACTCCAGTGCCTCGACGAGGCGCCCGCCAGCGCCCGGAACTGTGACGAAATCCACGGAATTAACGGGCGACGGTATGAAAGACTCTATCACAGGCGGCGTGGGCTCACCTGCCGTCACGAGGTCGTCATCCTGCACCAGCGTCGCACCGCAGTGAATCGACACGCCGATGATGTCAGCCACCTGCTCGATAAACGGCGCCCACTGCTCAACCACCTCGACCGTCGCATACATGCCCGGCTCGGGGTCGTCCCTCCAGTAAGGCGTCTCGGCGATGACAGCAGCCAGCTTCGTCAACGTGCCCTCAGGGCGCTCGTCCGACTCCGCATCGGTCGCATGGTCAATGTACATGTGCGTGCCGACGGGGAACGCCTCGGCGAAACTACCCTGCAGCGCCTCCTTCGTATACACACCGGTAGAGCCCTGACCCTCCGTTATGAGCCGCACAAGCCACTTGCGCGTCCCCTTAATGGGCTTGAGGACGCTGGTGTTCGTGCTCTCACTTATCTTCATCTTCGGTGTCTCCTTGATTGAATCCGCCGGGAACGGCTCCCTGATTGCCCTGACGTGCTACAGGGTCGCGCACAGCACCGCCGTCGTCCCCACCAGACACATTACCATTTTTCAAAAAAGCGTTCGGCTCAGGCAGCTCATCACCGTGGATATCGGGCACAGCCAGAAGGTTCAACACCGCTTGACGGTACTCATCCTGATGGATCGCGCCCGTCGACATAGAGGTAGCAAGCGACTGCAACGCCCTGTAGGTCGGGTCCTGTTCGATCGACGGGAACTTAATGTCCACATCCTTCACCGACGGGTCCACATCCATCATCACCTGCTTGAAGAAATCGCGCCACTTACGCTGCTCCAGCTTGAACCCGTTGATCGTCGGCCTATCCAGCGTCGTCGCAGCCCCGTACGAGCCGCCCGTCGCGCCAGGAGACGACAGCAGAGCGATGACCGGGATCCCGAACGATGCAGCCACAAGCGCCGCCAACGGCTGGCCGTTCCCGTAGTTGACCTGTGCGCTCGGGACGCCCACACCAGCTAAGGATTGGTTAGGCCCCAAGCTCGCCGTAGCTCCGACCACGTCTCCGCGATTCGAGATCTCTACAGCCGACTGCCGTTTGCCCTGGTTGTTGCTGTTGACGATTGCCCATGCGATCTTCGACAACGCCTTAGACAGCCTAGCGCTGTCGCGCAGGTAGCCCGAGTAGGCGACGCTCCACAGCGCGGCAGCCAACGAGTCAGGTGCCCCGAACGCGTGCCCAGCATGCCGGCCGGACGACAGAATGTACACGACGTAGTTGCCGTTCACTTCGTAGGAGGTGTTCGGCGGCTTCCTCAATCGCTGTACGCTCCGCCTATACTCGGCTGTCGGGAACCACTGACTGATCGTGTTCTGCCCGTCCGGGGTCCATGTGCGACGCACATACTTCACGACGGACGAATCGAATGAATCCCGGACGATCTCCTCGATCTCCTCCACCGGCACCAGCGTCAGCTTGTCGGTGTGCACCTCGCGGAACAGGAACACATTCCCCGCACAGAACCGCTCCAGGTTCAGGCTCTCCATCGCCGAGGCGGAGAACAGCGTCCTCTGCGCCGACTCCGACTTGATGAACTTGTCCAGCTTCGAAGACGTGTCGCTGAACACCAAGTCGTCGCCGAAAATGTAGCTGGTCCTCAGCTGTGCGCCACGCTTATGCAGCGGGTGGTCCCTGGCCATGTCCCTCAGGCCGCGCACAACCTCATGGATGAAAGCAAGCGTCAGGCCCTTGTCGTCGGCGTAGCTGACCCAGTTGGCACCCTCGTCGAGGAGGTAGGACCTCTGCGCCTCGTTGATGAACGCAATACCATCGTCGCTAAACGAGTATGCGGTTGAATCCAAAACTCTCCCCCATTTCCATTAGGTAGCTATCTTCGTCGTCATCCATCATGTCACCCGCGTCGGAGAACACGGTCTCCTGCTGGACGGCGTCCCGTATGTTCTGGTCTGTTATCGCAGCATACACTGCCGCGTCGGCCAAGTCGGGCGATTTGCCGACGTCCTTCTTCAACTTGTCCTTCGAGTCCAAAACGAGCCCGCCGGACATCGTGTTATACGAATAGCCGACGGACAGCAGCTCGTCGTGCAAGTCGATGTCCAGTGGATCCAGATCCAGCTCGCCTGTGCGACACCTGTACCTGAATGAATCCCACATATAAGAGCGGTAGTTGTGCCACCGGCCTCTGTCGGGGCTTGACATAGACCCTCGCACAGCCAGAATGTCGTACGTCCGGGTCGCATATGAGTTGAGGATGTCGAACATACCGCCGCCGATGCCGTCGCAGTCGATCGCCACAGCGTGAGCGCCCTCACGAAGCGCCAGGTCGTGCACACGCTGTGCGCTGTGCACCAGGTCCGTCTTCGCCCACGAGTCAACGAAGCGCACGACCCCGTTGACGCATAGGTAGACGACCGACCGGTCGGCGCCGAATCGCGCTACGTCGACGCCCAGAACCGGCCGGCCGATCCGCTCCCTCTCCGTCAAGCAGGCCGTCTCAACATCTCCTGGCAGAAGCAGCGAATCCTCGATGTCGAACGCGAACTCGCCCAGCACGCGGGCCTTGAACCTTGCGCTGTCCTCCCCGTACTCCTGCTTCTTCTGCTCCACATAGGAAGGCCCGGTGAGCTTCTGCAGCACATTGGGAGGCATGTGCTCGCCTGTGAAGTTCGGACTCTCCAGGACCGAGATGGACATGCGCTTCCAGTTCTCCATCTCTTCCTTGAAGATCTTCCCCAGGTAGCTCATCGGGTCCGTGGGGTTCGCGATCAGCACACGCCGAGACGCCTCGTTCGTCGTGATGTTCGCCAGAGCGTCGATCAGCTCGCCTGAGAGCCCGCAGGCCTCATCACCGATAGCCAACACGTCGCCGTGGATGCCCTGGAAGGAGTTGCCGCCCAGGTTGTCCGGCGGCTTCCTGCCGCGGCCCAGCGGGAGCTTCGTCACGTCGTCCTTCCACTGCACGTCCATCGTGATGCGCCCAGGGAGTTTGTGGTCGATGAGCCCCTCCTCGAAGCGTCTCTCCACGATGTCCTTCAGCTGCATCACTTCACGCCACAGCACGTCCTGCACCTGCGCCATCGACGGAGCCGTCGAAATCACATAGCAATGGGGGTAGCGGGTGTCCACCCACCAGCATATAAGAACAGCCATAAGGCGAGACTTCCCCACCCCGTGGCCGGCCTTCACCGCAGTCGAGTTGTTCTCCACCACGGCCCTGGCGATCTCCCGCTGCTTGCTCCACAGCGTCCCCTCGTCCGTGCCCAGCATGTACTCGGCCCATCCCACGGGATCCGACTTGAAACTGTCCTGTCTCCTGTGCGCCTTGACGGTAGCGATAGCGCTGTCGATCGCGCTAGCTTTGATCAGCATGTGCCTCCTTAAGTGCCTGATAGAACACTTCGTCCATCGCCTCCGGGTCGAGCAGCTGCCCGTTCGAGTACGCGCTGGATATGTGGACTCGCACACGCTCCCATGCGTCCTCCACCAGGTCGAGGATCAGTCGGGTCTGCTGCTTCGTAACCCTGGCCTCTTCCTCGTCGTTGTACTCCTTCACCTTGTCCAAGCGGTCCCCGAGCTGCTTCAAGACGCTGTTGACCGCCTCGATGTGTCGAGCCGCTACCTCGTCCGACTCGAAACACTTCTCTAGAAAATTGAAGGCTCTGGTCTTCAAGTCGTACATGTCGGCGATCAGCATCTGTTGTCGTTCGAGATTCGTCCACACGTCGTTGCGCTTCAACATAGCGCGCACACGGGCAAGGCACGTCTCCGCCGGAAGGCCGAGCTCTTCGGACATCTCGGAGGGGCTGGCCCCCGCCTGTGCGAGGGTAAGCAGCCGTCTGTCGTCCATCGCAAGTTCGCCGGTTGACTTCTGGATCGCGAAGCGGTCGCGCTGATTCTTCACCAGCTCTTTGGCCGCGGTCTTGGTTTGAGCCGGCTTCTTTTTCGTCGTTTTCTTGGGCGCGGCCATCACAGCCCCCTGTACCGGATCACCACCGGCGCCTCCAGCGGGTCGCACACCTTCACGGTAGGCCGCTCAGCCATGGTGTGTATGGTTACGCAGAACGTGCCGCCTTCCGTGTTCAGCGACGTGACCTTCGTCTCTGCTGCATTGGCGAACACCGTCAGGTAAACGGCCTTCACGCCCTTAGCCAGCGCAACGTCCAGGTCGAGGTTGGGCAGCGTACCGCTAAGCGTAGCAATCGACCCGTTAGTAGTGGCTAAGCGGCTCGTTTGAACGTCGATTCTCATGAAACTCCCTCTCTAGTCAGGCTTAAGAGGAATACTACCACGCGCACAGCAGACCCCGCCGGGGCATAGCGCTCATCCGGCGGGGTCCTGAGAGAAAGGAGCTTACCTGAACACCTTAACATATTTCTGCAGGCGGCGTCTAGGACTAGCCATGTGGTCGTACAGCAGCACCCAGCGGTCATCCAGCGTAGGCGCCCATGTGATACTGTCCTGTGCGGTGATCGGCTGGATCTCGTCGTCCACCGCCAGAACGGACACGTAAGCGTCCAGCCTGAACGGTAGCCGATCCAGGTCGTGGGCTTTAATGAATGCCTGGAACGTCTCATGCCCGCCGATAACCCACAGTTCGTCTCGGTTCCCCTGTGCGGTTTGCTCTATCGCCGCATACGGGCTCGCCACTGCCTTGACCGTCTTCGTCGACTTCATCGTCCTGCTCAACACGATGTTCGTCCGATTAGGCAGTTTCTTGTTGCGTTGCGGCAGAGACTCCCGGGTCTTCCGCCCCATCACCACCGTTTTGTTGGTCGTCATGTCCTTGAAGTGTTGCAGGTCGCCCCGGTCATGCCAGGGCAGCTTCCCGTTGACCCCGATGATCCCGGACGTGGACTGTGCCCAGATGAAATGCACGTGAAACATCATGTCTCTCCTCTCGTGTGCGGTGTATTGGCTGACATGAGGACTCTAGCAGGGCAGGGCGGGTGCGCGCAAACTTGACTAGTGCTCCGGGAGCGGGTACAGTCGGGTTATAGCACTGCCTGACTAGAGAAAGGACTTCACATGCTTCTTTACTTCATCGCCGTCCCCATCGCATTCCTCGTCGCACAGGTGTTCTGGACCCTTATTGCCTACATCATCACGTGGTGCGGCTTCCCCAAGGCCGGCGCCGTCGTCTTCTGGGTCTCCCTCGCCTTCACATCCCTCGGCGCGATCTCCGCCCTCGCCGCCTTCGCGTGGACCCAGCACCAGCTCAACCTCATCGCGGCTTGACAGCTGTCTATTCAGCGCGTACACTGGGTTCGCACAGTAACTCGACAGAGAGGAGAAAACATGTTTTCATGGAACCTGATCGGACGGCTGTTCGCCAGCTGGTACGGATCCTGCCACAAGTTCGGGCGCATGTGGATCTGCTGAGGCGATAATCGAATAAAGGAGAGCCCCGCCGTCCAACTGGAAAGCGGGGCCTCTTTATGCTTCGTCTAGATTAGCACATATCAACTGCGGGGTGTAGTCGCCAGGAACGGAACCACCTTGTGCAGGAACCGGTCCACCGGCTTCGTGTTGAGCAGCCACTGTGCGCACACCGTGACAAGCCCCCACACAGTCGCCGTAATCGTATCGGCCAGGTCTGCAGGCAGGGTGATACCCGCCTTGGCGCCCCACGCAGCCAACACGCCGATCAGAGACACCACGAACGTCCGGATGACAGAACGGGCCTTATGCTGAATCTGCGTCGGCACGAGCTCGTCGAAGTGGTAGGCGTTCTTCCGGTTAGGGTCCGCCAGGCCGCCGTCCCCCTGCGGCAGGCCCCCCGTCTCCACGGTGTGCGCAGCAGCGGCGAATGCCGCTGCCTTCTGCTCTTCCGTCAGCGTAGGGGTATCCAGGTGCTTAGGTCCGGTGGGGGCCGGTGTTTCCTGCGTCGTCACTTAGCGTCGCCCCCTTTCTTCGCGAGCGTGTTCTGAATATCGTTCAGCTTGTTGATTGTCTCCTCAAGCGCAGCGTGGCTCGCAGCGGGGTACCCGAACCCGTAGCCCGGCACCGTCAGGTCAGTCGCGATCCTATTCACCGTCGCCGTCATAGACTCCACGGCCTGCGTCAGGTTAGCCGCCACCTCCTTCAGCTCCGCGATGGAGTTCTGCGTCGCCTGGGGGTAGCCGAAGCCCTGGCTCGGCACCTTGATGTTTTCGTACAGCCAGCTGAGCATGTTGTGCTCGTCAGGTGTCAACTCGTCTCCTTTACTGGTGTTGCCTTGGTTGTCATTGTCCTGTGTGTCACCGATGTAGCGTTTGACGATAATGATCGTCGCCGAGCCCGTCAGGGACCGGTCCGACAGGGAATGCAGCCGAGGGCCCCTGCCCGGGCCGCCGTGCCCCCACGTGTACATGCCCCCGGCGTAGAGCTCCACATGGGATATGCGGCCGGCGAAGGCACCCGAATGCCAGCCCATGCAAATGATGTCGGCCGGTTTCAAATCACTGAGGGGCAAGTCCCGCCAACTCGTCGCCGACGCCACCGTGTACGCATCTGGGTCCGACGCTATATTGAAACTCCGCTCGCCGATCTCTATCCCCGCGCACTGCCTGTAGGCCTGCGCTATCGTAGAGCTACAGTCGCCCCATCCGTAGCGCTCCGGGTCTTTGCGGCGGTAGTCGTTCGTGTAGCCGAAGTCACCGTCGTGCTTCGCCATCCACGCCACTATGGCGTTACGCTGCACGTCAGCCTGCGTCATCCGTCTCCTTCCTGTTCGCTAGAAGAGCTTTCACCTCAGTATACGGCACAAAGGAGTTGCGGTCGGGGCGTGGGCTGTGCGCCGGAATTTTACGGTTGCGTGCGAAATCGTAACCTTCCCCGGGCTGCAATCGCACAGGGGTCGTCGTATAGTCGTTCGACAGCCGGAATTCCACCCAGCTGTCTTCCATGTGGCGCACAGCGTAGGGGTATCGACGCAGAAGCGGGTCGTCGTTGCCGGGGACAATGCGCCATGCCGCATCGATCAGCGACTTGAGTGCAGCCAACTGCACGCTGAAGTCCTCGATCTCATCGGAGAACTCACCCCTAGATATAGCGGCCCCGTCGTGCGTCGGTATCGGCGGGTTGAACCCACACAGCGAGCGGCACGCCGGACTGTAATGCGGTTCGTAGATAGAGGGGTCCCTGTTGTACATCGGCGGCCTGCCCGCTTCATGGGCTAGGTAGGCGTCATAGAAGCCGTACGTCAGTCCGTCTAGATATTTCGGGTCGTAGTCCCGTTTGGATGTAGGGCTCTCTTCCATGGCTAGAACCATACCACGCCCTGCGGCTGGTAGCCCGTCGCGTGGAGGGAGAGAGGGTCGTATTCTGCAGGGGTGGTTTGAAGGGAGGGGCGCTTGGGGGTCGCATGCCACATGTGAGAGAAGCGCACACGGGCATCCTCCGCGTAGAACGCCGGAAGGTGCGGGGGTAGAGGGCGTTCAGTGTCGACGACGGTGGTCAGCAGCTGGCTCTCCACGAAAATATGGAAGACGTTCCTAGAGGGGGTTAGTCGAGCTTTATTGCCAGCCTCGGAATTCCGATTGGCCGGGATAATGTCGTTTTCCAGCTGCTCGGGGGTAGTCCCCAGCGGGTATTCGTGGCAGGCCTTGATGAGAACCGAATAGGGGTTGACAGCGTTGTCCGGCGTGTTGTGTTCTGTTGTGTTGTGCGGTGGGAACTTGCGCGGGTCTTTTGCGTCGTTCGACTTCAGGAAACGTTGACCGCCCTTGTATGAAGGGTCCTGTTTGGAGACCTCCCAGCCGTTGGGCTTGAGGGTGAGGGCATAGAAGCGGAAGTTCGAGTTGGAGGTCGGGCTCGGGTCGTAGGGGTGCGTCGGGTCGGGGCTGAAGCACCACAGCAGCCAGCCCACCTCCCACGGGTTGGGTTCGCTAGTGGGGTTGTCTTTGGTAGGCGGGGTGTTGTCCTTGTTGCGCAGCTGCTTCAGTGTGACGATGTTCGCCGACAGGCTGTACACCACTTGCAGACGGTTATGGTGAGATGGGTCTGGGTCCGTGGAGGGGACAGGCACACGCTCGATCTTCAGCAGCGGGGTTAAGGCCGGTATAGGAGCCGCCAGCGAGGCCGCGGTGGCACCCAAGGGCTGGTCCGGGTTAGGCTTGGGGGGAGGGGGAGGAGTCAGGAGGAGAGTTGAGTCGTAGGGCGGCGTCGGGTTAGGCGTTATCGTCGCTTCGTTGTAGATCTTCCTGATGCGCACAAGGGGCTTCTGTGGTGCTGGCATGCCTCGATTTTAGCTCGTCGTCGTGTCTGCGCACAGCACACTGGATCTCGTCCAGCTGACGAGTGTGCGCGTGGACCAAGTCCGTCAGGGTTTGGGTGTTGGACTCTATGCGGTCTACGGCGTCCCTTAGAGAGCTACCATGGTTGTTTTCCATGTCTTGTTTGACGCTAAGGACCTTCCTATTGGTCTTCAACGACGTATAGAGGGTCGCTATAGCGGTTATAAGGGCGCCTAAGCCTACGGCTGGCGCCCCTAAAAGGTGGTCGGCGATGAGTACTATGTCGTGCACATGTCATATTATAGCGATCATACTGCGGTATGATATTCCAGTAGTGGAAAACAGCGATTAATGTATGCGGTTGGGTCCCCCCATGCAAATCGACCCACCCATCCAAAAATTCCAACTTTTCCCACCAAAAATACAAGTAACCCCTGGGACGTTAGTCCCAGGGGTTACTTCTCTCACCACTCCAACTTGTATTACTTACCCTACCGTACCGTAGCTTAGCGCTTCCACCATCACGCAGACGAACCATCCACAGTACATCAGTCCAACTATTCCTACCCATATTTTAGCGAGAGTGATTCTCAATAGCTCCTCCCTCCCCGGGCGCCGCCTTCGGCGGCGACCCGATTCCGTTTCACGTGAAACATCAGTCGAGCCCGACTTCGCGGAGCGCGTCCCCGAGCATCTCCACGATGACGGCGCCTTCGTCATCGCCTTCCTCGAAGGCCGGCTTCAGCCTCGCCTCCACGGCGCCGCCTTCGCTCCGGACCACCACGGTGCCGTGCTCGACGTCGAAGGTCCGCACCCTCGAAGGCCTGCCCCAGTGCCTCAGGGCATCCGCTCGGGCGACTTCGTACAGGCCCAGTACCCGGGCCAGGGCCTCCACCGAAGTCAGCCTCAGAGCTCGGGTGCAGGCCTCCGTCACGGAGGCGCCCGTGTCATCGTAGACGCTCCCGAGCCGCTCCAGCACGGCGGCCTCCATCCGCTCCCAGACCGTCTCGGCGTCTACAGGATCGTCAGGGTCCTGCCCCGCACAGTCGTGCAGCCAAAGCTCCACCCGCTCTTCGTCGGAGAGCCGGTCCCAGAGCCTGCCGACGGCGTCGGCCTGGATCCCACTCCACTCAGAGTCGATCTCGGAGGCGGCCTCCGGATCGTAGCAGTAATCCGCCTCGAAAGGCAGCTCTCGGCCTTCGTCCAGGCTCCATCCCGCGTCTACGAGGGCGTCGGAGGCGGCGTCTAGGAGGTCGGCGTCGGAGACGGCGGTGAGGTAACGGTTGATCATCAGGGGTTCCTTTCTCTCTGTCTTCCTGATATCTCTAGTCTAGTCGGCCCGGAGGCCGCTGTCAAGCGGCCTCCGGTGTGATGTTGTTAACACCAGTCGAAGAAGCACTGCAGCGGCGTCGGGAGGTGCTCCACGAGCTCTTCGGAGGTGGACATAAGTCCGTAGAAGGCGTCCCAGAGGGCTTGTGCGAAGTCGAGCCAGGTCATAGCTCAGGCCTCCCATCCGCGGTTCTGACGGCGGCTCCGGCGTCGTGCTCGCTGGCGCTCGCGGTCGGCTCGGAGGCTGGCGACGAAGTCGGGGACGTCGATTTCGGGGATGAAGGTGGTGGTGTGCATCAGCTGGTTCCTTTCTCTCGTCTTCGCTGATATCTCTAGTCTAGCGGGCGTCGGCGGCGATGTCAAGCCCGATGTTTGTGATGTGCGTCACTGTGAGGCCGAGTATGGTCGGCTCGGGCCGGACTCCGGCGTAGGCGTCCCAGCTCGGGGCCCGGCCTTCGCCGGCGCCCCAGCCGGCCAGGAGGCCGGCTGCGACGGAGACGGCGGCCCAGAAGCGCCTCACCAGTCCCACCCGCCTACGTCGTCGCGCACACGGAGCTCGGTGGAGAGGGTCCGGTGGCAGGTCACCTGGCGGACGTCGAAGCCGGCGTCCGTGAGCTCGGCCTCCAGGTCCTCCAACAGCTGCAGTCCGCCTTCGTAGGTGCGCACACCGGGGGTGATCCTGACGTCGCCCTCCAGCGGGGCGTCAACGATGAAGCTGCGGCCGTCTACGAGGCTGACGTAGAGGCTGTAGTCTTGCTCGGAGACGTCGTAGACGGGGATTGCGGCCTCCAGGCGCCGGACGACGGCGTTGGCGGTTTTCCAGGTGTTCATCGGAGTCTCCTTTCTCTCTTCGTTCCGATGTCTTCATTCTAGCGGTACCCCGGAGGGGCTGTCAAGCCCCTCCGGGGTGGGGTGGCTCACACTTCCACGCCCCAGTCGGCGACGGCGCTCCGGAGGGTCGGCCAGGCTTCGGTCTCGCCGCACTCGCGAACCCGGACTGCGCCGTCGGCGTAGACGGTCAGCGTGCCGTCGGGGGTGTCGGCCTGGACTGCGCCGTCGGGCAGGACGAAGGCGAGGCCTCCGAGCTTCTCGGTGAGCGACTTCGCCAGGGCCCGGCTGTAGGGGTACTTCGCGGTCATCGGAGTTCCTTTCTCTCTGTCTTCGTTCCGATGGCTCTAGTCTCGCACAGCCCGAGGCGCCGTGTCAAGCCGCTGCAGCGTGGTGTGCGTCACATTTTCATGGTTGCTCGAGAGCCCCTGGAAAATGTATTTTTCATGGTTGCTCGAGAGCCTCGAGAGCCCCTCCGAGTGTGAGGTATCTCACATTGTGATTCTTCTCACATGGTTGCTCGAGAGCCCCTCCGAGTGTGAGATTGCTCACATGGTTCCTCGAGCTGGGACTTTAGTCCCGATGTCGAAAAGTGAGACCAAGCTCACATTTTGAGTTCCGGGATTTTCGCAACACCGGCGTTGCGTAATTGCTCGGGGCCGTCTCCGGAGGCGCACAGGAGCTCGGGCCGGGCCCCCCTTCGGAGGCGCCCCTCAGAGCTCGCAGACGGCCCTCTGAGGGCCTGGCGGGCCTTCGCCGGCAGGGTGGCCCCACCCCGGCCCCGAAGGCGCCTCAGAGGGCCATTCTGGGCGCGTCTGCGGGCATGGGAAGGCCCCCGCCGGAGCGGGGGCCTTCGGGTCAGCCTTCGAAGTCTTCCAGGACGTCTGCCAGGTCCGCGGTGTAGTAGCCGCCGAGCTCTTCGAAGAAGTCGATCTCGATGTCCATTGGGGTTTCCTTTCTCTCTTTCCCCTTTGTTGTACCTCCATTCTATCAACCGCCACCCCCCGTGTCAAGCCCCAGTGGTGTGTCCTTCGCCACATTTCTGAGCACCATACGCCACGGTAACCTACCTCGCAGTAACCTTCGCTAACGTAGCAGTAAGTTACACCTACGAAGCCGTAACCTACCACCGGGTAACTTACTCGCCAGTAACCTTCGTCAGCGTAACCTACCACGGGGTAACTTACACCTACGTAGCAGTAACTTACGGTTACGTAGGTAAAGGTTGTCATTAAACGTTACAAAGAAGCCCCTTTTCGATTTTCGGGGGCAGATTTCGGGTACAAAGAGGGCCATTTTTGAATTTCGGGGCTCAAAGATAAAGGAAATTAGAACGGCGGTCGGCGGAATGGACAGTCCCGCGGCGCACACCGCACAGCGCAGGGCGGTCTAGCGGCACCCCCTCAGACGCACGAGGATCGATTCTGAGGCGATTTCAGCCCCCGACCCAAGCGACCCTACCGGGGCGACCCTGAAAACGCCTCAGAGGGCAACCTCGTGATCCTGAGGCGCAACTGTGCCCGCGAGGAGGCGCACACCCCAGGCGCACAGCCCCCCGCAGCGGAGGCGTGTGAAGGATGTGACAAAACTGAACAGACGCAGAACACGTTGTTCTCAAACGACAGCAAATGCAAACCGTGCGGGGTATACCCGGGGTGTGACATCGCCGTATTGATCAAGCACATTGCCCTGATCCAAGAGGTTTTGTAATTTCAAAGGAGGGAAACCAAGGGATTACAAGGAATATACAAATAGGGATATATAAGGTGGTAGTAGTATGTGTGGGGGTGGTGTATTAGGAATTTGACTCGTCCTTACTTCGACATATAGCGAAATAACTAATACGTTCAGTCCTGAATGATTGAAAGTTTAATCATTCAGGACTGAACGATCTCCCCTTCACCCCCAGCCGATCCGCGTGAATCCGCCGCTTTGTGGTGTGCGCAGTGGGTCGTGTGTGCGCGGGCGCGTGATTATAACACAACTCCTCACAGCACCCGTGTGACCAAATTCACATTCGACGATTTGACTTGAAATCGATCTGCCCGTATGCTAAAAATCGAGTTGAAATCGATCGCACAATGCGAATCGAAATCGATCTAAAATACATTTTCGAGTGAGAGGAGAAATTGAAATGAAACGGATTGCCGTGGCGATCGAGGTAGCCGACGAAAACCTGTGTGCGCAGGAACTACGCACCGACGTGGAGGACGAATATGGGGTGAGAATCGTTCTCAATTCGAACTATGCCGACAAGGCGATACTAATAGTTCCCGAGCCGGTGCTGGTAGGCGGCGATGAGATCCTCCCCCCTGTGCGCATCGACACCCTGAAGGCCGCGCTGACGTCCCTCGGCGTGGCCGTCGCCACGCCGTCGTCTCTGGACGATGCGCTGCTGTCGGGCGCCGAACAGGACAATATATCGGCGAGGAAGCGCTTGCGGCTCATGTTCCGCGAGTTCAAATCGAATCCGCTGTCGAGCGTGGACCTGCGCGGAAAGGACCCGGCAGACCCCTCTAAGCTGGCGCGCAAACTCCGAGCGAAGCGCTTCAAGGAGGCCTTCTACGCATCTCTATCCGAGTTCATAGCGGCCAACCCTGGACTGAGCTACAAGGACTACTGGGATGCGGACCACCGGCCCTACGAGAAGCAGTGGCCTGAATATCGGGCAGCGGTCAAGAGAGCGAAGGAGATGAGACGATGACGCGCCGCACAATGCCCGCCCACTCACAGGGGAAACTATATGCACAGCGCGCAATAGCCCACCTCGCCGAAAAAGACGTTCACAGGTGGGTGTTCGTTCGCAACCTCACGCCCGACGTGGAAACCCGTGTGCGCAAGTGGCTCGCACAACGCCTGGGCAGCTTCTACTGCGACCTGCAGGTTATGTATATGCCGCACATCACTGTCCCTAAGCTAGCCAGGACACACATCGTGCTGAACAACACTCCTCCGCTTTCGTCCATGGCACGCGACGACGAGGCCGTAGAAGTCGACGCCTGCGGCTTGAACGCCCGGGACGCCGTAAAGGCACTGATAAAAGCGACGGGGCTGAACCCGCACATGTCTGTGTGCGGGTGGCCGTTCTGCCTCGACGACGTAGATGATGTAAACGACGCAGAAGGAGGTGCGGTATGATGCCGCTGGCTTTTTTCGACGTCTCTCTTTTGGCGACGCTTCCGGGCCGCACGATAGAACCCGCTACGATGGACAGCCGTGGGACTGTGCGCTCTGGGGCCTACGTGCTGTACGAAACCAGCCCATGTGCGCACGTGATATGCGTGCAGCCGCATGAAGACAAGCGGAAGCCTTTCACGGTGGGGATTGTGCGTGTGCGCACAACGCCGAAGAAGACTACTCTGGAGCTGTGCGATAGGTTGTCCAACCCCCTGATAGAAGTGGATGCGGCCCCGCACGAGACCTGCCCCGACGTCGTGTGCGACTTGGGCTACGGGATAGCGCCCTATACAGTGATAGACGAAAGAACGGATACGCCCATCCCCGATTACCATGTGCTGTGGCCCGGTAAACCCACGACGAACACGGTGTGGACCGCAGTGGAGGACTACACGTGGTTCGAGGCGTTCTCGGAAGAGGGGTGCACGACGGGAATAGCCTGCACACCCGCGTTGCATATGCAAAGTGAACGGAAGACGATAGACGAAAGGGGCGAAGGGTGACCGCGACGTACATAGCCTTGGAGGGCCCCGACGGCGTGGGGAAGTCGACCGTAGCAGCAGCTCTGAGAGAGCTCTTTCAAAGCCGCACCCTGCCCACCGCCTCTTACTCCGATGTGCGCATACGGCACTTCCCTACGGACGTGATGGTCGAGTGTGCGCAAATAGACAACCACCGCCTGAAGGCGGAGGACTACGCGAGGGACATGGAGAACTGGCTCTCCTTCCGACCGGAGCCCGTGCTGTTTCCCGACACGCCGACCCCCACCTGTCCAGAACAGCTGTACATTCTGGACAGGTGGGCGCTCAGCACCTCGGTGTACGCCTCTCTACGAAATGAAGAGATATCGAATAACGTAGCGCTCACGCTGAACTGGCTGAACCGCGTTCTGTTGACGACGTTCGTGCTGATGCCCCGCGACCCCTCCAAGCTGACGGACCCTGACTACCCGGACCCTGACGGCTACGACCCCCTCGCGGTGACTGAGGCGTACCGGAAGTTCCTGACGAACGCGTTTGTCGCGGGGGAGCTGTCGAGGTTCATACCGATCGTCGTGGACCCCCCCGTCGACACGCCCGACTCCGTGGCCGCGGAGATCGCCGAATGGACCACGGGCTTACAAAGGGGAATGTGACGCACATCGCACACGGGGCGCTTGACTTCTTCCCCGTGTGCGCTTAGACTGTAACTACGGCGGGACAACAGCCGACCCGAGAGAAAGGAACACATCATGAGGACGATGCCCACTGTTGAGAACGCAGCCACTTGGTTCAATGCGAAAACCGTTACCCATCACCTCGACGTCATCGACCGCGAGGCCGTTTCGATCGTCGACACCCGCACCGCCGAGGGCTCGATCGTGCGGATCTACAACGCCGCTGGGTTCGAGTTCATGACGTTGAAGTCGGACAACGTGAGCACGCAGTTCGAGCCCCTCTTCGGCGAGAAACTGGTCGGCGTGCGCCACGCGGAAGACGGCCTGCTTTACGCGAGGCTGAAAGATGATGACCGCACCCGCGAGGTGTCCGTTGACCTCTTCCCGTTCGCGGACGTGCAGGTGGACCCGAATTGCGAGTTCGGGCGTCGCATAACGGCGGTGGTCGTGGAGTACGGCCCGGCCGATGTGACGGTGAGCCTATTAGCGCCGTTCGCAGAGCTCGTGACGGCGACCCGGCCTTACTCCGAGGACGAAGCCGACTACCTGCTTTAAGCATGACACGACGCGGAACCCCGTGCTCCGCAGAACGAGAGGGGAGAAGAACATGATAGGAACTGATTACACACCGGGGCTGTTGGCAGAACTGGTTAAGAAACCGAACGTGAGAAGCTTGGAGATTCCGGTGCCGCCGAAGGGGCAGTGGGTGTCCTCCTGTACGAAGCGCTACACGGACGATTGGGTTTGTAAGACGACGCTCTTCGACGTCGGCGTTGTGGAGTTGGCATCTGTGACGGCAGAATACGATGAAGACAGCATGCGGTTTGGTTTGATAATGGACCATGAAGTGGAGAAGGTCACGGTTTCTTCACAATCTGCCGGGCTGTGCGTGTCTTTCGTCGTCAGCCGGTGGTTCGAAGAGGGCCTGGATAAGATATCCATCGTCCTCTCCCCCGACGCTTCGGTGGAGCTCAAGTCTGGGATCGGTGCGGTGTCCATGATCGAAGAGACGGACACGACGTCGGACGTGATCACGTCGTTCTTCGAGGATGAGACATCGGACGAGCCGTGGTTGGTCATCGTCGAGCCTTGCTGAAAGGAGGATTAACATGCTGTTCTACGATTACGAGGACTGCCTGTGCGCCTATATCCGGAATCGTGGTTTCGTCTGTGTGGATGCGAGCAGTCCTCGCTTCGATGAATCTCTGCCAGCGCACTGCGACTTGACGACATGCGACGAGGCGGCGCCGTACACGAATCCTTACGGAGACATTCTGCTGGTGCACCACCGCCTGCCGCCTGACATGTGCTATAACACTGTGCTGCAAAAGCTGGTGCCGGAAGACTGGCTGAACATGTTCACGGTGGAGGACGGCGAGCGAAACCCGTATACGGAGATGCTGCGCGGTGAGGTGAATGCAGATCTGGTTCAGCCCGTGCCGGATGAGCCGTGGGTTGAGAGGAAGACCCTTTATCGCAACGTGTGGCTGTCCTATGACAGGGGGGGTCGTGCGATTCACGTTCACAAGAAGAACGATAGCGATGTAGCCACTTGCCTTTTCGATATGAAGAAAGATGAGTTCATTCATACCTACCAGGTGAGGTGCATAGACTGGTGACGCATAAGGACATCGCTCGGGCTATAGCGAATGCTTACGACCCTCCGAGTTGCTCCAACCCCAACGCCCCCCTTGTGCGCTATTACAGGGTGGATGGCACGTCGGATGTTAAAGAGGGCGAGGCGCGGTACATGTCCCGTTACAACCCGCTGACGAAACGGTTGAAGGTGATGCTTTACCCACACCATGAGACGATCGGGTTGTTCTATTTGGGTTAGACTGAAAGGAGACGAAACGAGATGGCTTTGAAATTGGTTCCGCCCGGTCAGGGCAGTAAGCTGGGGGAATATTACATCCGTTTCGAGGGCTCGATGTACGGCGTGCTGCACGTGGATAACGAAGCGCACACTGTAAACCTGGTCCCTCTCAAGGAGATCGATGACGTTCCGGTGTGCGTAGAACCGTTGGATCCGTACAAGCTACACGGCGTTCGTGTGTTCGACTCTTCGAGTTTCCGCATGGTGCTGTGTTTCTTCGACCGTTTCTATGTGACGGTTGGCGATATGCACATATTGGAGTTCGACAGTCCTCAGGCATATATGGAGCACATGCATGTGTCTTTGTACGATGCAGTGTTGTTTCCACCTGTTGTGGAAAGTCAGGAGACGAATCCGTGGCGGACGCTATCCCGGTCGGACGACGTGGGCACTGTGTGGCTGTGCGATTTCTCCCCCGCGGAGGAAGGCGTCAACCCCTGTCCGGACAGCTGTTTGACCCGGGTTCTCTGCAGGCTGTGGAGAGAGGTAGACGGTTCTTTGACGCTGAAGCCGGCCCGGAGCTTCGCGATCTGCGAAGCGTGGGAGGAGAACAACTGCTCAACGGGTTCGTGGCGTTTGACGTCTGTTCGCAAGCACACAACGCTGTAACAGATAGTGACGCATCTCACAGGGCGGGGGCTTGACAGCCCCCGCCCTTTTCGTATAGGATGGACGCACAGCGAGCGAGAGAAAGGACGTCACACCATGGAATTCGAAAAACCACGGGACTACGTGGATGCTTTGAAAAGGCTTGAAGGCTTCCCGTTGATGGGCATGGAGGTCAGGGATGGTCGCTTGTTCTTCACCAGCCTGTCTAGCCACGTAGCGCTCCCTTTGCGTAACAAAGGGAGAGATTGGGGTTATAGAGTGGGGTGCTATGGCTTGAACAATCTCGATGTGCTTGTGAGCTACGTGAGGTACGACGATCAGTTCAGGCAGGTTCGACTCTTCGACGAGAATGGCGACGTTATCGCACACGTGGAGCTTCGGAACATCACCCGGAAGGAGTGGCTGCTCGGCGAGCTGTACGGTCAGAACCTGCACAGCTCGATGAATGTCAACCAATATAAGAAATATGCTCTTTTGGCCACCGGTGTGGTGTTCACGGAGGAGGCCGATGGCCTGACAGGCGTCTTCGTGAATTGGTTGGCGGTGGACTCGCCTGTGGAACACATCCTCGACCAAGGGGACGCGGTATACATCGAAACCGCAGCGGGTCATGCTGTCGAGCTGCTTTTCAAAGACGGAGACGCGGCTGATGAGTAAGGACGAGAAACTGCTCCAGCACATATTCGACTTGTTCAAACCCCTTGTGCGAGAAGGGTGGACCGTCGACCGCATTGTTGACTCTGCCAACAGAACGACGTTCTTCTTCGGCAACGGCACCTCAGTGTACTTGAAGAAATCTGAGTTCACCGTTGACCGCCCGGCGCCGGCCGCGTTAGCCATGCCTCTCAAGCGCATGGCGCACAGGCGGACGGGAGACGGGTCGTATACGTGGCAACTGTTCAATAGAATGAACGACGTCGTCGCCGTTATCGGACTGTCCCAGCCGACC
>ERZ772918.346-NODE-346-length-33539-cov-6.5433_pt1 | contig 33539 bp, 19 predicted proteins | sample MGYA00512118_ERZ772918 | MGnify/ENA primary metagenome ERZ772918 (study PRJEB29015, sample SAMEA2737939) | human oral metagenome | biome: human oral; feature: human-associated habitat; material: dental | place: China | collected 2135 ... | reverse complement strand
AGCCCGAGGCACTGCCAGTGCGCATTGAAAAGAGTAGGCAATTGGAACTATTCTAGGCAAATCCTTAACCCGAACTGGCGTAAAACATGCAATCAGAAATAACATGGCTAGGTTTGCACTTCACTGGTTCTCCGTTATTCATCGCGATTGCAATCGGCCCGATTTTATCATCCGTGGTGGGTTCAGCCCATACGCCCTGTTGCCATTCGTGGGCGAGTGGGTACTTGGCCTTTCTTGCTAGAAACTCTATTAATAGCAACTCTTCGGGAGTTGGCCGTCTGATGGTGTTTTTATGTCCAATTGCCATCTGTCCTTAACATTTACTTATCAAAACATAAGTCTCAACATCTTCATTTAAATTTCTGCAGAACGCCCATTTAGAACTCTGCAACACCCCATACTTTCAAAAATATTGATTATCAACAAGCTATCTATTTAAAAATCCCTTGTAGAGGAGTTTTGGAGAGATCCTGTAAAAACAAAGCCTGTTCATCTTACACGAACATATTTCCCCACACCTTCATCATTTCTTGTAAAAAGCGTATCATTTAGAATACTTATTATGTCTTTTTGGGGTGCAATTCCATCAAAATACCAGGTAAGAGTATCTTTATTAAGCGAATATCGAACAGGGGGTTGCCCGTCTTCATCAACAAAGTATATTCTATCCCGAGTTATTCGTAACCAAACAACCCCATCTAGGCTCCAGTATCCACACAGGCTCTCTTTCTTAACAATGGCATTTTTATTCTCATTTAAGTGTGGATTGGTGCTTGCAATACAGCAAGCAAACAACATCACGAACATTGAAATTACAATCGCTTTCATTTCTTTATATTTTTATAAATTGTTCATTATTGCGGTATCTCTATATGGAAAACAGGATCTTTCGTTTTAGTCCAAGGATCTAAAACACGAGATATTTTTACGTTATTTATAAGACTCTTATGGAATGCTCTAGGATTAGAAACGGAACTTGGTGAAATATCTATTACATTAAGTTTGTTAAAATCGGCACAATGCTTGGAAACCCTACCAGGTCCCTGTCTATACACCTCTTTTAGCATTGCTTCTTTATCTGGGTACAAACCCTCTACAGCTCGGCCTGCAGGAGCGTATCTGCAATATTTTTTTGTGTTTTAAGTTGTAGTACATTGCGCTGACCTGTTCCTGAGGAGTTCGCGCTGTACTTGTAATTGTAAGAGAGTGTATCCCTGCCTCCGCCATACTCATTCTAATTACCGCTAGAGAATATGCAGAAACTCGGGTGACGAAAGATGCTTGTGCAAAATTAATAATATAAGTAGAGGGAGCTGACGCTACTACCACAACCTCGTTTAGTTCTATTGTGCCGTTAGGAAGAACTCTGTATGTCTTGTTATCATCCCCGCCATGCATTGCATGATTAAGCACGCCAATATTCATCCCCTGCATCGCCCCTTGCAAGAAGTCGCCGCCAGTAGCCCATGCGGCCACGCCGCCCATCGCGGTTGTAGAGGCAATCATCAGTCCTGTGTTCATCTTTACGCCTTCCGCATACGAACCAATGTCCGAGGACAATGCGCCCGAGGCGAAACCAGAAATGAAGTTGCCCCCTTCTAATGCCGTTGTTACGCCACTGGATAGGCCATGCGCACCTGCACGTAACAGTTCGTGGCCAAAACTGCCGGCACTGCCAAATGCAGCACCAATACCGTATATTGCAACAGAAGACAACAGGCTTATCGCCCCTGCTTTCCATACGCTCTGCCCGTTGAACGAAGCCTGCATCATGCTGCTAGCCAAGTTGAATACAGCAAAGGCTATCACCGCATCGTCTATGCCAAACCATTCTCCACTCGGGTCGGTATACTTCAACGGATTGTTAAGGCAATAGCTATAACGATTAAAGTTTTGGCTATTGAACGGTATCTGCACATAGTTGTCGGGGCTGAAGAAACGGCCGATAACAGGATCGTACAGTCGACCGTTCATGTTGATTATGTCATACTCGTTGAGCATCTCATGACCTGTATAGCCCCGATAAAGCCCGATGTCGTTTTGCGTAATGGTTTGTTTACCCCACGCATCGTAAGAAGCATCGAACACCTTTCGACCTTCTTCATCGAAAACAGAGAGTATGCTGCCAAGGTTATCGGTAAAGGCAAGATAAGGCTTGAACAAACCATCCCTTATCACAATTACGTTGCCATCGAGGTAATAATATCCGCGTGTATCACCATTCTCGTAAACTTCTTCGTAATCGCCTGCATAGATGGTGGAACGCACAAGATTACCATCACGATATTGTGCAGAATACCATCTTTCTTGATCTGGCCCATAGAAGAAGCGTGTTGATAAGCCTTTAACAGAATCGGTAATCATATTGGGTTTGTGCCTTAGCTTGTGCGACTTTTGATTTGGGTACTACAGCTTCGCGCGCCACCCTGTTCCCAGCAGCGTCGTAGCTGAACTTAATCTTGTGTTGGGCGGCTACCAACAGCGATGTCGCAAAGGCGACAATTGTAAGAAAAGCCTTTTTCATAATTCTTTCATCGTCCACTTATGGTTAATAAACCCTTCATTGAAGTGAGTGGGCATGCGCTCCAAGGGTTGAGTGCACAAAAAGGTGTGCACGCCATAGCTAGTAAAGTAACAAAGACAATTTGCCACTGAGGCGAATAGCAACTCCCCAATGGTCGGCAGTATCCGCCGCAAATTTACAAAAAAACACAAAACGCGCAAACATCTATCTATATTTTTTTGAATAAACACTAAAAGATAGAATGCGCACAGCTGACTTTTCCCTCTAAAACTCTACCATGGCTCCCTTCATTGCAAAAACCACCATGCTAAAATTAACGCACAAATATAGTCATCATTATCGAAAACCAGGCATAGAACAGGGTGAAAAATCACAACAAGTGAGTATTGCCGAAAAAAGAAGTTATTGTTACTTTTGCGGCGTTATAACAGATTAGATTTCATAAAATACAAGTACAATGAAAATCAGAACAACCATCAGGGCACTTGTTGTTGCATCTGCCTTGTTCTTCGGTAGCGCGTGGGCCATGGCCGCCAACCACGTTAAAGTGAGCGGCAAGTCGGGTGAGAGCGTGTTCTTCGCACTGGCCGACAAGCCAACGGTGACTTTTACTACCAACAAGTTGGTAATAACGGCAGGCAAACAAACCGTTGAATACCCACTGAACGAGTTCCGTTCATTCGAGTTCGCCGACCCTTCTTCTACGGGCATCGACACCGCCCCCTCGTCAAACGAGAGCCAAGCCGTGTTCAGTTTCGGCCAATCGGTTCACGGCGAAGGCCTGCAACCAGGCTCGCGCGTGTCGATATTCAATGTTTCGGGACAGCTAGTTGTATCGGCAACAGTCAACTCCGACGGCTCGGTAGACCTTCCCATGAATGGCCAAACGGGCGTTTTCATCGTTAAATCCACATCAAGAACCTTCAAATTCATTCAGAAATGAAATATCTCTTTACACTTGTTTTCGCCATACTGGCGGGCGTAGCCACTACCAAGGCACAAACAGTAACCATCACCAAGTCCGACGGTTCTACCGTTACATATAAGGCCAGCGAGATTAAGAACATACAATTTACCAACGAAGAGTCGCCGGTAAAGCCCATCCACACCTTTACAGGCTACATCGTTGTCAACTCGCCCATGTTCATGGACACCTATTATGGTGAGGAAGCCAAGATGGAAGTATTTGCACAAGGTAAGAAATCCATCTGCAAATTCACCGACGCCAAATGGGGGACAGGCACTTTCGAAGTTACACTCAACGATGGCGAAATAAGTGGTTCGGGCAAGATAAGTGTTGCCGACCCACATAAGGCAGGCCAAACCAAGGAATACGAAGCTCTCATCTCGGGTCCCATGACCGCCGTTAACATTTCCATAAAGGGCCTGATGGGCGGAACAACCATTAAATGGAGAAATGGGAAAGCACCAGAAACCGTAAAATTGGCTGGCACATATCTAGGCGACAACTCCATAACGGTGATGGGCCAAACGTATGTTGCTAAGAAAACCGGCTACAGTTTCTGGGTTAACGACGACGGCACATACACGATTATGGTTCTTGGCCAAAAGCTTGAAGGTACGCTTATGGGCGACTTAACCTTAGGTGCGTACACCATCAACAACCTTGTCTACGATAAGAAAACCGAAACGTTCAGCAAAGACTATTCGAATGATGGCTTGAAACTCAAGTTTAAGAAGGGAGCGGAAACGGAATATAAAGAATATCCACTAACCAAGGCCACCATCAAAGCAACCTTTGGCAAAGACGGCAGTCTGAAGGTAGAAAACAATTTCACTGCCGGCCACATGCCGTTCCCACTCCAAGGCGTGTTCAACGGTAAGATTTACAAAATGTAAAGCCGCCGTACAAGCTTTTATCCCTAGCAAGGCAGTAGAGATTATAAGGGAGAGACACAGCAAAACCGACTTGGGCTTGTGGCGTGTCTTCCCATCCCAATCTTTGTAGTGGGCACGCCTGGACCATTTGCCAGGCGTGCCTCTTAAAAAGTTCACCTCATAGCCTCAAAAACCCATGCACTCCATCATCAAACTGGCCTACAAACTAAGTATGGGTACGCTCATAGCCTTGGTTTCAGCCTGCACAGGATTGTTCGACGGAATCTACGACTCGCCCGACAAAGCCCCGAAAATAAATGCCAACCAGCTGGCAATAGACGCAAGCGATTGGCATAATTGGTATTACATCGACTTCGACTCGCTGCAAATGCTGGCCGAAGCAGGCGATGCAGATGCCTTTCTGCATGCTCGCACCCACTTCACGCCCTATCCCATCCCAACAATCAAAGACGAAACACAGGCAAATAACCAAACAGGCATCTACACGTATTGGTTCGACGTGTTTGGAAAAGGCTTATCACACAACGAAAAAAGAGACTTTAAACCTACCGCCAAACAGCCCGAACCACCCGCATGGAGCATCGCCATACACCGCGACAACGTGCGAACCAACGGCGGAGCGGTGCTAGAAACCAACTATACATCGATGAGTCAGCTGCCACAAAGCAGCACACAGTTTATGGGAGCAACCTTCAAACCCGACGAATGGACCACCAACGAGGTTTGGGTAGACCAGTCGCAGATGGCCAACAGCCTCATCGGATGTCAAGGCATCCACATCAACCGCGTGCTTTCCTCTTGGTTACGCCTCGACATTCCCCCCATGCCGCCTGCTTTCAAGCATAACAATCGCGTGTTTGTGGTGAAACTTAACAACGGAAAATTTGTGGCCCTGCAACTAGAAAGCTACATCAATCCCACAACCGGCACCAAATGTTATCTCATCATTAATTATAGGTATCCCTATTAGAAGTTGACGAGTTGATAGGCGAAGCCACTTTCTCGCCATAGGAGTTAAGGAGTTATCGAGTTAAGGAGTTAAGGAGTTAAGCCAAATGTATAGGTGGAGTTAGCCATTTTTTCACCTTTTCACCTTTTCACCCTTTCACCTTTAGGAGTTAAGGAGTTAAGCAAATGAATAAGTGGCGTTAGGCTAATAGGATAATTCTGACCAGTCTGACTTGTCCGAAAGCTAGAAAGAACTAGAAACCTAGAAACCGCTAGACACCTTTAAAGGCGTTAGCCATTTTTTCACCCTTTCACCTTTTCACCCTTTCACCTTTAAAGGCCATCTTTTCACCTTTTCACTTTTTCACCCTTTACAAGTCAACTTCACATCAAAATTACGCTCATGTTCCACCGCACATTCATCTTTTTATCCCTCATCATATCGCACATAACGGCCAACGCTGCACTTCCAGCCGACACGCTTAACCGCACCATCAACCTCGAACAGGTGGTGGTTACTGGCACGCGAAGTCCGAAACTGTTGGCAAGCACGCCCGTTCTAACGCGCGTCATCACACGAAAAGACATCGAAAAGACCGATGCCACCAACCTGCGCGACCTACTTCAAACCTCCATGCCTGGCATTGAGTTCTCGTATGCCATGAACCAACAAACCCATTTGAACTTTGCTGGATTTGGCGGACAAAGCTTACTGATACTCGTTGACGGTGAACGGCTGGCTGGAGAAACGATGGACGACGTTGACTTTACCCGTTTGAGCATGGATAACGTTGAAAGGATAGAGATTGTTCGCGGTGCAGCCTCGGCCCTTTATGGCTCCAACGCCGCAGGTGGCGTTATCAACATCATCACACGCAACGCCACACAGCCTTTTAAACTAAACCTCAATGCGCGTGTTGCACGCCACAACGATTGGCGACAAGGCTTGAACATGCAACTGAAAAAAGGTAAATGGGCCAACACCCTGTCGGTTACCCACACGTCGATAGACAACTACGACGTAACCAATGGCCCTTCGCCCATTTCGCGCGTTGTTGCTACCATCTACGGCGACAATACATGGAACGCCAACAACCAGTTGTCTTTCAACCCGACATCAGAACTGAAACTTACTGGACGTGCCGGCTACTTTTTCCGCGAAACAACCCGAACGACAGACACGCCCGAACGCTACCGCGACTTTTCTGGCGGATTGCGCGCACTATGGCAACCATCCGACAAGCAACACCTAGAACTCTCCTACTCGTTCGACCAATACGACAAGTCGACCTTTCTACAACAGGCGCGCCTCGACCTTCGCTCTTACTCGAACGTACAAAACGCCTTCCGCCTACTCTACACCCTCAACTTGCGGCAAGGCGACGTGCTTTCTCTGGGTGCCGACTGGATGCACGATTGGCTATTAAACCCCAACCTCGAAGGACGAACGCGCAAACAACGCTCGTGCGACGTCTTCGCACAATACGACCTTAACCTCGGCAAGGCATGGGAAGTGGTTGGCGCATTACGACTTGACCACTTTTCCGACCACGCCATCACGCGCCTAACGCCCAAAATCAGTCTTCGCCACACGCCCCTACCCCATTTAAACCTGCGCTTGGGCTACGGCATGGGTTTCCGTTCGCCCACACTCAAAGAGAAATATTACAACTTCGACATGGCCGGCATTTGGCTTGTAACGGGCAACGCCAACCTTAAACCCGAAGTTAGCCACAACTTTAACCTCTCGGCCGAATACACGCGCCTGCATTATAACTTCACGTTGAGTGGCCATTACAATCTGGTGAGCGACAAAATAGCCACAGGCGCGCCTTTCTTCGCCAACCCATCAGAGCCTCTCCCCCACCTTCCCTACATCAATTTGGCGCAATATGCGGTGCTGGGCTTTGAGGCCACAGTGAAAGGAAAGTGGCAAAACGGTATGTCGGCACAGCTTTCATACTGCTTTACGCACGAACGCTTGCCCAAGGATAAGGACGGGAAACAACTGAACAACCAATACCAGCCTGCCCGAAAACATACGTTCACCGCGCATTGGGATTGGAGTCACCACTTTAACAAAACCTACCAGTTGGCTTTCAACATAGACGGACGTGCGCTTTCGCCCGTAGACAATCTGGAATATGTTGACTATTACGACCTGTCTAAGGGCACCAACACCATTCATTATCCCGCCTACACGCTGTGGAAGGTGTCTGCCGTGCAGCAAATCGGCAGCATATTCACGCTCACACTTTCGGTAGACAACGTGCTAAACTACCGCCCCCAGTACCATTACCTTAACTCGCCACTCACCGATGGAGCTAATTTTATGGTGGGAGCAGCAATCAACTTGTAAAGGTGAAAGGTGCTTTTAAAGGTGAAAGGGTGAAAGAGTGAAAAGGTGAAAAAATGGCTGCGCCTTTAAAGGGGAAAAGGTGAAAGGGTGAAAAGGTGAAAAGATGGCTAACGCCTTTAAAGGTGTCTAGCGGTTTCTAGGTTTCTAGTTCTTTCTAGCTTTCGGACAAGTCAGACTGGTCAGACAGGTCAGAATTATCCTTTTAGCCTAACGCCACCTATACATTAGGCTTAACTCCTTAACTACATAACTCCTGAACTCCTAATGGTGAAAAGATGGCTGCGCCTACAAACTTGTCAACTCGTAAACCTCTAAACTAGCCCACTCGTTAAATCTTCAACTTATCTTCTCGTTGGCTTGTCAACTAAACCTCTCGCCAACCAAACCACTTATCAACTCGTCAACTTATTGACTTGTTAACTTGCCAACTTGTTACTTTGTCAACTCGTTAACTTGTCATCTCATCAACTCGTTAACTTCTCATCTCGTCATATCGTCAACTTGTTAACTTGTTTACTCGTTAACTCGTTAACTCGTCAACTCGTCAACTAAACCACCCGTCAACTCGTCAACTAATGTAAATTTTTCAGTGCGATTTTTAACATTATGAGTGCCTTTTTATCCACCAAATGTCTATCCCGTCGCAAAAAATCGATTCTCGCGGAGGTTGGTTTTGAAGCAAAAAGGGGTTAGTATGTGAATGCGGCAAAATGAATTTTTATTAGAAAAGACCGCCGTCTGCATCTGTTTTTGGGCTATTTGCGGCTAAATATAGTGCAATATGCCGCTAAATGCAGTGCGTTTTGGTGCTAATTGCAGTGTATTTTGGTGCTAAATGCGATGCGTTTTGGTGCTAATTGCAGTGCGTTTTGGTGCTAAATGCGATGCGTTTTGGTGCAAAACGCAAGGTAAAATGGTGCTAAATGCGTGACGAAAAGCATAAATATCCACAGTAATGGTATAAATAAAACCCCATTGTGCCATGAAACACTAGGCTCTAAAAGGCGAAATAGCTGTTAAAAAACAGGGTTTTAGGTGCTAAAAACGGCAATATGGGCTTGAAAATTTACGAGCTGACAACCAAAATAGAAAGGTAAAATGATGCTAAATGCAGGTGATGCGCTCAAAAATGAGGTAAAACAGGAACGTGCAAGACTGAAAATAATAGCAAATAGCTTGCATTTTAATCTGTTTTTACGCTAGAATGGGGTGGCAAGCAGTATGCGTTTTGTAAAATATTTCCACAAAAATTAACAAAAGACAGCAGCCAGAAAAACACTAAATGCTAATCTCTAAACAACAGATTTCTCACACATCAGTTTGCCCAGTGTCTTCTATCACCAGTAATTCTTGGTTGAACCTCGTCATCTTCGTGTTTCAGTAGGTTTGCCCAATATCTCTTATCGCCAGTAATTCTTGGCCAAATCCCATTGTCTTCGTGTTTCAGTTGGTTTGCACAGCCTCTCTTATCGCCAATAATTCTTGGCCAAACCCCATCGTCTTCGTGTTTCAGTTGGTTTGCCCAATATCTCTTATCGCCAGTAATTCTTGGCCAAACCCCATCGTCTTCGTGTTTCAGGAGGTTTGCCCAGTACCTCTTATCGCCAGTAGTTCTTGGCCAAACCCCATTGTCTTCGTGTTTCAGTTGGTTTGCCCAATACCTCCTATCGCCAGTAGTTCTTGGCCAGACCCCATCGTCTTCGTGTTTCAGTTGGTTTGCCCAGTGCCTTCTATCGCCAGTAATTCTTGGCCAACCCCATCGTCTTCGTGTTCCAGTTGGTTTGCCCAGTGCCTTCTATCGCCAGTAATTCTTGGCCAAACCAATACATTTACTCCCCGATGCCTGATGCGTAGCGTTGCTAATGATAACATCGCTGCATATATAAGACATCGGGGAGCATCAAAAATACAAGCCTATTACTTAGCCTGCCGTTGGCTTAGGGTGCTTTTAAGTCGGCCTGCCTGCACATATTTTGGCCATGCGCCTAGACTTTTTTACTTCAAATACGACTTCAATCGCTTTTCAAGGAGCATGTAATGCGCTTTCAAATCGGGAGAGCCAACCTTTGGAATACACGACAACAACAGGCTGTGCAGCTTTTGGGCATAAAACAGTTGGAACTCAGAAGTGCGGTTAACTGTTGTTCCCCACAATGGTTCGGGTTCGCCATAACCGTTGCCAAAGTTAAGGAAAGCGGTTGCGGCATTATCCGTCTGCCCGTCGGTTGTTGGGAAACAAGCGTGCGAGCCGCACCACTGATGTGCACCAGCAGAGCGAAGAGGGTATGCAGAAAGGTCTGTTTGTACGCTGTCGGCCTGCAAATTGTGCACATTGGGTGCCTGTTTCATGTCGGCCACACCCGATTGCAGCAAGTCTACATAAAGCCGTTGCATAGACAAGTCGGCCACAGACAGGTTCTCGTTGCCTGCAATGGTTTTCCCAAACACGTCGGCATAAACATCTTCCATATATTCAAGCGGCGAATACGAGGTAGAGTCCAAGTAATAGGATATGGCCAACTTGGCATTGGCCATCATGGCAAACGACTGTACATCGCGCGCCAATATTTTAAACGGCTTATTAGCACCGTATGGCAGTTTACGCTCTAACGTATCGTTACCCAATGTGGCGAAGGTGCGCGCTTGTCGCAACAGCCATTGTGCCGATGCCTTCTGCTGGTCTTTGGGCACAACCTTATATCGTGGCAAGCCCGACTTCTCGCTCGTTTGGTACAGGTAAATGCCGGGCACGTTTACAAAAACATGGCGCACATAGCGCATGGCTTGCTGCAAAATCTCGTTATATAGTTCGGCCTTACGCTTGCCGCCATCCTCATCGCCAATCCATTTGTCGAGGTTCGACAGTATAAATCGCAAGTTGGCCATACCATAATCGCCAGCCTTTATGGGGTCGTTGCTAAGGTCTTCTTCAATGGCCGAGGGGTCGTAACGGGTGTTTGTCTGCTGCAAGCCATAGCGATAGAAGGGGTCGCCCTCGTGTCTGTCTGCCAAGTTACGCAGCTGTTGTGCATCGTCTTCATAACCTTTCGAGCCAGGGAACAGCCTATACGCCCATTCCACAGCATAGAAATCGTACACACCCAGTCGCGGTGGCGTAAGTCGCACGCCGCTATCAGCGGGTTGCGCCACGTAGTTGAAACGCGCATAGTCCATAATCGAGGCCGTTGTACCATACTTACGGGTAAACGTTGGCGAGCGCAACGAGTCGGTTGGGATGGCTGCCGATGCGGCCATGTTGTGCATAAAGCCCAAGGTATGCCCCACTTCGTGCGCAATGATGTATTCCAACGTTTCTTCCACAATGCTGTCGGGCATCTGCGCTGCACGTGCGGCGGGGTCCAACTGCGCCGTTTGCACCAGCCGCCAATTGTCTATGGTGTTCACCACGTCGTTGTAAACCAGCACCGTGGCATTGATTATCTCGCCCGTTCGTGGGTCGGTCCACGATGGTCCCATGGCGTTTTCCACATCAGTAGGCAAATACCTGATGCAGGAATAGGCGAAATTGTCGGGGTCGAAGTCGTGATTGTCGGTGGGAAAGTCGGCTACTTGCATCACATTCTTAAACCCAATGCGTTCGAAAGCCTTGTTCCACCACAATATACCCGCCTTAATAGCCCGTTTCCAAAGCGGTGGAAAGGTGTTTTCCACATAAAACACGATGGGCTTAACGGGTTCGGTGGGCGTTCCTGCGAAATAAGCCGCCGTGTCTTTGGGTTCTATACGCCAACGTTTAACAAACGTGGCCTTGTCTACCGAGCCATCGCTGGCCAACACATCCTTGTTAATGAGAAACATTCCCACGCGTGTATCGCTCAAACGAGGCGTCATTTGCTCGTTGGGCAGCAAGGCAAGGGTGAAGTTAACGCCGATGGTTACGGGGTAGTTGGAAATGGGCGTGCCGCTCTTTCCCGACAAGCTAACCAGGTAATGGCGGTCCATCTTGATGCAGGCGTTGCGTTCGAACACCTTGAGCGCGGTTATTCTCGACAGGTTTTCCTTTAAAGACGAGCTTACCGAGTACGAACCCACATTCTTGGCAATGATGGGAAAGAAACGGTCTTCTTTCAAGAAGAACGAAGAGGCGTCGAACAATACCGAGGCATTGCCTGCACTGCGTGCCTTGATGGGAAAAGAAAAGAAGTCGAGGTTGTCGTAGTTAAGCCGTGCGGCAAGGCTTGCCGCGGGACTATCTTTCGGGATAAACAAGTCGGTGTTTACCACCTGCATCACCACTGCGCTGTCTTTTTCGATAAAACGCACATGCACGAGGTTGGAGTTTTTAAAGCCCAAGTCGCCCATTTTGGGGTTCGATACCGACGAGATGGTGACCCCGATAAGCATGTCGCGCCCCAAAGATGCCTGCGGCAACTCAACCAACAACTTCCCATCCGTTTTGTGCAACGACACGAAAGTGCCCCTACACGACTCGGTGGCGTGTTCGGTTAGTGCGCGTTCGTAAGCCGATTTCTTCTCGGTTTGCGTGGTTTGCGCCTTTTTCTTACGTTTGAAAAGGGGGAAAGCCGTTGCCGAAGAGCCTAGCACGACAAGCATCAGCGAAAGCGAGAAAATGCGTCGCGACGTTGCGCTATATAATAAGGAGTGTTTCATTTGCCGTCCTCCAATGCCTTGTTCACCTTAAAGAGCAACATCTCATAGTGCGAGCGTGCATCGGGCGAAAGGTTAGACTTAATACATCTTTCGAGCATGGGCTTAAGCCTTAGCAACGAACTGTAAAAATAGATAGCCGAACCATCGAGCAATGCGGCATCGACGGTGGGTGCAAGCGATGCTGTGGGATTGCCGTAAGCCGCTGCAATAGGCATGGCTGTTGCAGAAACCTCGCCTTGAAGTGCAGCCGGGCCGTTGCCACCTTGCTTGTTGGCCTTGTCTACCACAGCTCGCGAGTAAGTGAGGTAAGCGCGCTGCAACACCCTTTCTTCCTGCGAAGGGGCTTTTTGCTGCTCCACGCTTTGGAAGATGGCAGAGAAGAGATCGTCGAAATATTCCTTTTGACTATAACCTTGGGGAGATAGGTGCGACGACACGGCCAAACGCGTGCGCACGCCAAAAAGGTCGTAACCAATAAACTCTAACAGTTGGTCGTAATAGCTAACCGATATGAAACTTTTCCTCTCGAATGTGGGGTCGGCATAACGCTTAAAGCGCTTTGCCTGCGCCAAACACCACAGCATGGCTTGACGTTGGCGCGCCTTAGACACCACTTCGTAGCGTGGCACGCCCGAAGAAAGTTTCATGTCGTTGAGGTATATGCCGCCCACATTGCTCAACACGCGCTTGAAAAAGGCATAACGTTGCTGTGCAATGGTGAGGTAAAGCTTTTCTTTTATGCGGCTATCCTCATCTTTTTTTACCCAATTATAGAGGTTGCGCTCCACAATTTGCAGGTTGCTCAAGCCGTATTCGCTCGCCTTAATGGCATCGTTGCCCAGTGCTCCCTCTTGCACACGGGGGTCCCAAGCCAGCGAAGAGGTGCGGAAAAAGCGGTAACGCGGGTTCGTAACGCGCTTATCTACCATCTTTTCTAATATGTCCGCCTCTTCTTTAACGCTTGTTTTTGCGGGGTCGAAGTAGCGATAGGCCCACTCAATGGCGTGCCTATCGTACATACCCGTTGCCGAAGGCATGAGCACAACGCCCTTGTCGGCAGGCTGGGCCACATAGTTAAAGGGCGTATTGGCCATAATCGAGGCGGCCAAGCCATTGGCGTGGGTGAAAACAGCGTTGCGAAGTGAATCTACGGGGAAAGCAGATGAGGCGCCAATGTTGTCGAGCAGTCCTAATACATGCCCCACTTCGCGCGCCACAAGATAGCGCAAGCCCTCGTTGAACTTGCTTTGCGGCAAGTGCGAAGTGCGCACTGCGGGGTCGCCAGCCGCGGTTCCGATGAAGAACCAGCGGTAAAGCTGGTCGCCAACGTTGGCAGGAACAAACACCGAGGCATTGATTATCTCGCCCGTTTGCGGGTTAGCCATGAACGACGAAGACACTTTCTCTGAGGCACTAGGCACATAACGTATGCAAGAAAAGGAGATGTTGTCGGGGTCGAAGGCTTTATCTGCTGTGGGAAAGTCCACCGCTTCAATGGCTTTCAGGTATCCGGCCTGTTCAAAAGCCTTATTCCAAAGCTCCACGCCTTGCTTTATGGCCGCCTTCCACTCGTGGGGAAAGGCATCGTCTATGTAGAAACGTATGGGCTTTGTAGGTTCGCTACCCTTGCCTTGCGCATAAGCTTTCGCGTTTTTGGGCGTAAGATTCCACCGTTGCGCCACAAATGTGGGCTTGCTTTTGGCAATGGCATTGCTGAAAGTAAGTTTCGACACGGCGGCAATGCCCACGCGCGAGTCGGATATGCGCTGGCGCATTTTGCTCTCGGATAGCAAGGAAATACTGAACGTTGCGCCTATGGTGGTGGGAATTTCGCTAGCCACGGGCAACGACATCAATGTAGCGGTGAGCAGATAATTAAAATCTACTTTCACCGTTACGTTCTGCTCGAAACTTTTGATGGAACGCACAAACGACATCTCGCTTTTGGGAGATGCACTCACAGCGAGGTCGCCCGACTTCTTAGGAATGAGGGGCAACATGGTGTTGGGACGCGCCAAGAAGTTGGTGGCATCTACCACAACAGCCGAGCTGTCGTTGTTGTATGCCTCCACTTTAAAGCCCATCAAAACAGGGTCGCGGTAGCTAACGTTCAATGCTTGCTGCATTTCTGCACTAGCACTGCCGTCTGAATACACCACGCCGTTTGGCGTTTTCATCACCAAGCTGCTGTCTTGCAATTCAAAGAAAAAGTGTAAGGGCGCAAAGTTCTTCGTTCCCACCGTTATGTAGGTTGGGTCGGTGGTAGACGATACGGCCCCACTCAACAGCATTTCCCTCTGCATCAGCTTTACAGGCACTTCCAAATATAGCTTTCCGTCTACTTTATGTAGGGTAATGAAAGTGCTACGCGCCGTTTCTTTCTTCTTGTCTTTAAATAGTCGGTCGTACTTTGTTTCTTTCTTTGCTTTCTTGTCGTCGGCTTTCTTGTCTTCGGCAAAGGCTTGAAAACCATAGCACAATAGGAATAAGCCAATCCCTATTGTGCGCACCATTGCCTTGATTTCGTTTGTTATCATCGTATAAATATGGGTTGGCGAGGGGGTGCTTTCACACCCCACGCCAACATGCTTTATTTCCTGTAAGTGATGCGCTTGATGGTTCCCGTTATGTTTTTCTTCTGCCAAAGCAGCTTGTTCTCGTTCAGGTCGAAACAATAAATGCTCCCTACAAGACTGCCGCTTGCGGCATTGGTGGCCACGAAGAGCCTATCGCTGCCCTCGGTTATCAACATATCGGCGATGGTTTCGCCCGAATCGCCGAAGGTTGTCAACGCACTGGTGGGGAAATTACCGTTTGAGAGCACGTTGTAAGCATAGAGTTTGTTGCCCGTAGCATAATAAACAAGGTTCTTTTCGGGCGACACCCTTACCACCGAGTTCTTGGTAAATCCCGCACTAGCAGGCACATCGGCGGCATATTTCAATGTGGCCGCCTCCACTTTTGTTATATTCGTGGGATAGAAACCAGGCGCAACATAGTAACATCTGAATTTGGATGCAGCCTTATTCCACGCCATCAGCACGAGATTGCGCTCGCTATCTACGGCTCCCATGCCGATGAGCGAGTCGCCCGTGAAGGTTCCTTTGAGCAATTGTGCTGGAATTTTGCCCGTGGCCTGCACCTTTTGGGGGACGAGTCGGCCCTCGGCGTTATCGAACAACACGTAGCCATGCACGTAACGCAAGTCTTGTTGTTTCCAAGATACAGCGGCATCGGCCATCGACATGTCGGTTTTCAGACTGTCTTTAATGAATTTTCCGAGGTCGAAGAGCGACGTTTCGGAAAGCGTTAGCCGAGCGGGAACATGGTCTACCATAGCCAACATCGACTTAGGATAGGTCAGCGCACTACGTTTTAGATAAGAGACGTTGCCCGTGGCCGTAGTCTTAAAGCGCATTGTCATGAGGTTTCCATCCAATTCGTAGATGGTGCTAGGGTTGCCAACAGCCACAAATATGAGTGGCGTTTTATTGTCGCGAGCCAGCGCATAGGCGATATCCTTGGGCTCGGAAGTGAAGTTGGCATTGGGATTGTTCTTTTGAAGTACGTCCAAGTCGAACGATTTGTTGCTCTGTGGTTCGGGTAAATACGACACAATAGCGCGCCCTCCGTGGCTGGCCAATATGTAAAGGCCCTCCACGTATGAGTATTGCACGTTCAATTGGAACTCGTAAAACTGAATGTTGTCGCCGTTAGTTACCTTCAATCGGCAAGGAAACACTCCAAATTCTTCGCACACATAGTTGAGTTGGGCATCGGTAGACACCACTTTCCTGTTTATCTCCCACTCGTAGGCAACGTTTTTCTGCGCGTTGGTTTGCACCACTTTGGGCGCAATTTTAAGCGTGTCCCACCTGTCGAGCGTGTATTTCTGTTGCAAATCCTGGCTCAACGACAGCTTAGAAGCGTTGCCCGAAGGCGACGTTGAGTCGTCGGTAATGCACGATTGCAAGGACAACACGGCCACCGAAAGTGCCAAGACATGTAGCAAATGTTTCTTTATCATCATTGTTTCTTTTATCTGTTAGCCATAGATAGGCAAAGGCAATGGGCTGCACAAGATGCTTTTTCCACGCTGATGCCTTTGCCTTGATAATCATAATTCGTCGGGATGCGCCGCAAAATAGGCGATAACTTCTTGCACTCTTTGGTACAGATAGCCCTGCGCTGTGGCATCGGTTCCGGTGAGTATTTGCCTTATCGCATCTTCGTTGCCATCGTAATAAGAGAGCAGTTTGCGATACTTGTTCTTGGTGAAAGCACCCAAACCCCAGTAGGTTTCAAGGACGGTCCAGAAGTCGGGCTTAGACAACACGTTGTTAAAGGTTATCTTCATGGTGTTGCTGGCCTTAAATCTCACGCCAAGTTCGGTGGTGGGAACCAAGTTCAACACAAGCCTTATCGAGTCGTTTTTGTCTTCCGAGAGGTTCTCCCTTATCAACTTCACGGGCACATAAGCCCGATGCGAGTTGGGTAAGAAAGCAAGTGTGTCGGCATCGAGCGTGTAATGCTTGCCGCTAACGGCCGTACTGCCCGCGCCAACTTCTACACGAAAGACCTGTTTGTTGGCCGATAGGCGACCCGCCAAGTTAACCGGCACGTAAACAACGTGCGTTAACGTGTCGAGCGGTTTCACGCCAAAGGAATAATTCAACACGCTATCTTCCGGTTCGGCGAAGTAAAAGTATGCCTGATTTCCCGATTGGTAAGTGCCGTCTTCGCTGTATTCGCCCGTATAGTCTACGTTGCTGCAAGCCACCAGTGCGGTCAGAGCCGCACAGGCCAGCAATATATGTCTGAATGTCTTTTTCATCTGAGCGTTGTTTTTTCTATTGTCCACCATATTCCTTTTCTCTCTCGGGCCAAGGCAACACGAAGATTGCGCTCGACGGTTGGTAAGTGTTGATGCCGCGATAGTCGCCGAATGCCTTGTTGTAATGCTTTAAAGCAAAGAACGTTTGTCCTTCGCCGGGCATCTCTCGCATGCGTTCGCGCAACATTTCCTTGTCGAAAGCGGTGCGGTCGGCCACTTTGGCATCGGCCACAGATTCAAGCCCGCGACTCGTTCTTACTACATTCAGAAGGCGCACTGCCTCGGCCTTGTTGTTATCGTAAGTACATTCGCTAAGTATGTAATACATCTCTGGCAAGCGTATAAGCGTAAGCCCTTGCAACGGACTGCTGTTTACCTGAGCATCGCTTTCCAAAAGACGAACGAACGAATAGGTCTTTATTCCATCGGGGGTGGTGTTCTGTCGATAATATCCCGTATAGCGAAGGTCGGCACTTGTGGCCGAGAAAGCCGACGTTTCGTAGAGTTCTTCCAAGTCGCGGCGACCTTCGGTGAATGTTCCGCGCGCCGTTTGCGAAAGGAATGTTGAAGAGATGTCGGCCGAAAGCGCGTTGTTGTATAAGCCGAAGATTAGCTCGCCCGTTGCGGGAAAACGTTTCACATCTGCCATCGAGGTAAGCTTTTTAAGCGAGAAATTGCTTGTTGCGGCAATAACCAGCCGTACATACTTGGCTGCATTGGCCGTATCGCCCATGGCATAGTACACGCGTGCCTTGGTTGCAGCCACGGCATACTTGTTAAAGAACGTGGCACGACCTTTAAGATAGTCGCTCGTTGGAGTCCGTTCCACGCTCACTTCGTTGTCGTCTGCAAGCAAACTCTCCGCCATATCGAGGTCTTTCAATATCGCCTTGAAGGTTTCGTGCAGCGTTAGCAGCGTTTTGTTGTTCAGGTCGAACGTGGTGGCGTAGGGTATGCCGCGCGTTGAGGCGTTACTCCTTTTATAGTCCTCGGCAAACAGTCGCACAAGGTCGAAGTGCAAAAAGGCACGCAAGCCATAACACTCGCCGCGCATAAAGGTTAGTTCCTTGTGATTAAACTGTGGACTCTCGGCATTACGCAGCACATTATTGGCATACGCAATGGTTTGGTACTGGCCTTCCCATATCCCGTCTACAATGGCGCGTACGTCACTGCGCAAGTAGTTGTATTGCGATACGAAGTAGCTTGTTTCCGAAGTATTATCATAACCAAACTGTTGCCCCAACTGGTCTACAAAACCATAACCCAGGTTCTTTCCATAAAGGCTTGTTGCAGCCATACTCCCATACACGCCATACATGGCGTTGCGATAGCCGCGAATGGAGCCGAACTGTTCGCTCTCGTCCACCTCGCCTGCGGGGTGAACGTCTAGGAAATCGTTGCACGATGTGGCGAAAACCACTGCCACCAATCCTGCCAACAGGTTTATCCAATATGTTGTTCTCTTCATTGTTTTCTTGTCTTATCTTTGTTTCTTATTGTGAATGTGCCGCGTGGTGTTCGCTAGATTGTGAACCCACGGGCCGCCATTGGCTAGAATCCCAACCTCACGGAGAGTTCAACACTGCGCTCGTAAGGATAGCTAAGTCCGCGTTCGCGCTTTACCGACGAAAGGTAGAACAAGTCGTTGGCCAGCATTTCCAAGTGCAATCGCCTCAATCCGTACTTCTGGATAAAGGCCAAAGGCACTTCGTAGGCAAACGACAAGCTACTTAAAGTGAGATAATTGTTGGTCTGCACGAAACGTGATGTTTGCATGGGCACACTCGAATCGCTGATGCGCTTGTACGCCGTATGGTCGCCCACTTGTTTCCATCGGTCGCTGAACACCCTTTCGTCGGCGTTGTAACGTGGGTCGGCTCCTTCCACTTTCGATGCCAATGTTTGGTTGTAAACCGCACCTCCGAACGAGTAACGCAGCGATGCACCCATCGAGAATTGGCGATAAGTGAGGTAAGAGCTGAGCGAACCGTTGCCAAAGGGCGTGCTATCGCCAAATACAACCTTGTCGTTAGGGTCGTAAACAAAGGTGTAACTGCCATCGCGCTTGATGAAAACTTCGTCGCCCGTGATGGGGTCGATGCCTGCCGAGGGTACAACTTTCAAAGCCGTAAGCGACTGTCCTTCTTCATAAATGGGCAACGGAGCTAGTCCGCGCTTGGCCTGATTCTTCTCGTTTTGCTCGCGCAAGGCGTTGCTTATCTTCTTGATCTTGTTCTTATTGTAGGCATAATTGAGACTTAACGACCACTGCCAGTCTTTGTTTTGGATGGGTATCACGCGTGTTTGAAACTCTAATCCGCGGTTCTCTATCTCGCCAACGTTCTCGCGCGACGTTCTCACACCCACCGATGGGGCCTTGGTTATGTCGAGCAAAAGGTTGTCGGTGTTCTTTACATAGAAGTCGGCAGAGAAGTCCCATCGGCCTTTAAACATCGTTAAGTCCACACCAACGTTTCCGCTTAGCGTGCGTTCCCACTTCAAATTGGTGTTGCCAATGCCCATAGGAACGGCTCCGATACCTTTTATATAATTATATCCGTTGAGGTAAGTGTACATCGTAAGTGCCTGATAAGGCTCGAACGAGATGTTACCCAAATAGCCTACACTGGCACGAAGTTTGAGCAATTGGAATGGCGAGCCTTTAAGAAACGACTCGTTGTGTACGTTCCAGCCCGCACCCAAGCTCCAAAACGGCGCAAAACGGGTGTTCTTACCAAACTTCGACGAGCCTTCGTAGCGGTAAATCACGTCGAGGAAATAGCGGTTATCCCAAATGGCATTGGCGTTTACGAAGAAACCCACACCATTATACTTGGTATCGGTGCCCGAAGGACGGCCCGTAGGATAACTTCCTGCCAACGATGGGTGGGCAATATTGTCGGTGTAATAGCCCACAGAGCCATACGTGCTGCCGTCTACCGAGTTCGACTCGATGCTCGCACCAGCCATTGCCGTGAGGAAAAGTTTCTTCAACAAATAGTCGTTGTACGATGCCATCAACTTACCTTGATAAGTAGTGGTCTTGGTGAACGTTTCGTTGAGACGTCCCCTGCGCGACACGTCGGCCACGTTTTTAAGTTGGTCGGCCGAGAAAGGCGACACGAAGGTACGGCCGTCGTACTTGCTCTTCTGTATCGAGAAATCGCCGTCTATTCGGAATTTCTCGCCCAGCCACAGCTGCAACGAGGTGGTATTGAGGAAGTCGAAGTTGTCGCCCTTACTGAAACTACCCAACGATGCCTCGTAAAGTGGGTTCGACAAGTCGTAGTTAAGCTTGGGTTTTAGTGCTCCCGTTTCGTCGTAAGGGTATTCGTAGGGGTTTTGTTTCACCCAATCCGAAAAGTCGCCGTAAGGCGATTGGGTCGATTTCACCGAAGAAATCGTAGCCGTGTTTGAAACGAAGAACTTTCCGGGCAGGTTGTACGAAAGCTTAAAGTTGGTTGAAAGACGTTCGCGGTTAGAACCCTTCATCACACCTGCATCGTTTCCGTAGCGCACACCCAAGTTGTAGCGAGCGTGTTCGTCGCCACCGTCTATGCTTAGGCTCTGTTGGGTAGAGAGGGCGTTGCGCAAGGGCTTAGAAATCCAATCGGTGCTCACGCCGTCTTGTATTTGGTTGTAATACTGGGCATACTTTTTGTCCAGCGCATACTGCTCTGTAAGGTCGGTCGAGCTGTAAAGACCGGCCAAACGCTCGTACTCCAACTTCTGCGATGCCGAAAGTAAGTTATAATCGCTGAGGTCGGGTGTAGACAAGCGCAACGTTCCGCTGTAATTCACTTTCAGTTTGCCACCCGTCAGGGCCTTAGTGGTGATGACAATCACGCCAGCAGAGGCCTTCGCGCCATACAAAGCCGATGCCGATGCATCTTTAAGTACGGTAACGGTCTCGATGTCGTTCATGTCCATGTCGTTCACATAGTCCACTTTCACCTGCGAACCATCCACCACAAACACGGGCATGTTGGCCTGTCCCGTAAACGTTGCGCGGCCACGTATGTTGATGTCGGCCATTTTGTTGGGGTCCGAACCTCCTGCATTGTCTTCCAAGATGTTCATGCCCGGCACAAAGGTGGCAAGACTTGTCAGCACGTTTTTGGTGCCCACGGCCAACAGTTCGTCTTTCTTGATGGACACTTGTGCACCGGTAAAGCTGTTCTTATTCTTTGTGGCGAAACCCGTTACCACCACTTCGCCCAACAAGTCGGCATCATCGTGCATCACAAAGTTGCCCGCCGTTCCGTTCTTTACGGTCTTTTCCAGCGGCTTATATCCAATGTAGTTAAAGGTAAGTTTCACTTCGGGTTGGTCGGTTTCTATCTCGTAATATCCGTCCAAGTTGGTGATATACCCACCACTAAAACCCTGCATCCTTATGGTTACGCCAGGCAGAGGCTGCCCTTCGGCATCGGTTATCTGCCCATAAACGCCTTTTCTGCGTTCAACGGCGTTCTTTCGGTTCAGCTTTACCACGTTGTCCGTTATATTATAAGTAAAGGCAGCCTGGTTAAGCACCTGTCCTAGCACGGCACGAACGGGCTGTTCGCGCGCATCAATGCTTACGCGGTCGGCCTTTTCAAGCAGTGAGGCATCTACATCAAACTGCAAACCCGTCTGCTTTGAAACCTCGTCAAGGAATGTCTTTAACGTAACTTGTTTCATCGACAGCGTTACCCGCATGTTGTCTACGCTTTGCGTTTGCGCCGACACTGTGGTTACACTGCCAAGCAGTAGCACGAGGGCCAACACAGCCCACGCACGCAACACAAAATTAGTCTTCTGCATTTGTTTTCTCATCTATAATGTTATCCTTTCTCTGTTTTCTTTCACACGCTCAATTAATCATTCGCTTGCTATCTCAATCGAGATAGACGTCTAACTCATGTACCTCTTAAAAATGTGGATTTTGCAAAAGTACGCATTTTTTAAACAATATGCAAACAATATTGTACTTTTTACATTAAATCGTTGCAAAAACAAGCTTAGCAGTGCCATTTCGTAGAGATACAAGAGGCGTTATGCCAAGCCAAACTCACCTATATCATAAAAAAGAATGGATATTAGAATTTCGTTTGCACGCCATTCTCCCTGCAATCCACCAGTACAAAGCGGCTTGTTGTATCACTACAAGGGCTTTGTAGTGCGGGTACAAGCATCTTGCAGTGTCAGTACAAGGGGCTTTGCACTGAGGCATGCGCCTAGAATCCGCTTTGCTCCACCTCGTTGGCGTGCATAAAAAACACAATGAAGTCGTCTTGACCTTTAATACTCCTGTAAAGTGAGAGGAGTGCAGGACAAGTCAACTCTCTGGCTTATAAACTAACGAAAGCCCAACAACTCTCGAAGACATCAGCTCCCCCTATTCACAAACTCATCAGCTCAAAAACTTAATTTATTGTCTTTTATTTTACAATGCCGATCTAATTTTCGCTCCGTTCTAGCGAAAATATAGGTTAAAAAGTAGGTAAATGACTACCATTTTTTGCTTTTCACGTCTTCCTGTTTGTCCGTTTTTAGGCAAAGAACCTGCATTTTGCACCATTTAGCCTTTCTAGTTTGGTTGCCGGCTCATTATTTTTTGTGCCCAATAACCCACTTTTAGCCCCTTAAAACCCACTTTTTAATGGCTATTTTGCCCTTTTCAGCCATGTCTCTCATGGCTCTGCAAGGTTTTATTTATACTATTTCAGTGGATATTTATGCTTTTCGCCTTGCGTTTAGCCGCATTTTGCACTGCATTTAGCACCATTTTACCTTGCGTTTAGCACCAAAACGCACTGCATTTTGCACCAAAACGCACTGCATTTAGCACCAAAACGCACTGCGTTTTGCGGCATATTGCACTGCGTTTTGCCGCAAATTGCACTATATTTAGCAGCAAATAGCCCAAAATATGGTGCAAATGGTGGTTTCTTAAAATAAATATTCATTTTATCGTATCCACAAACTAAGCCCTTTTTGCATCAAAACAAACCTCTGCGAGAATCGATTTTTTGCGGCAAGGTGAGCACGTGGTGGATAAAAAGGGCACTCTTGGCGTTAAAATTATTACTGAAAAGTTGACAAAGCTTGGCAAATTGACGAGCTGACAAGCGAACAAGGTAACAAGGTAACGAGTGGATAAGCTGGCGAGTGGACGAATGAATAAGTGAACGGGGCAAATCGTTCATCACTTCTTATTCTGACCAAAATACGCCCATTTTGACATAAGAACATAAGAAACATAAAGAAGTTACATTTACCTTTTCCTCATTCTGTGCCGCAGGAAAGATGCTTTCAACTTGTAAAGAATGTGTTGAAAGCGTGCCCGCCAGGTTACCTTTTTGAGACAAAGACACATTTTGCCACAGACGAATGGGGCAGAATTTCAGATTTCATCACATCTTTGTCTGGCACTTCGTACGTGAGCGGGGTGTTTGTCTTGGTTTTGCATCACAAAGATAACGAACTCCGCTCAATCTGTAGAAAGCTTAAAAGTCAAGACTGCTTCAATGCGGGCCAGCTACTACAGCGCATGCCGCCCACCATCACCATTGTTTTTCTCTACACCACCCTCAGCCCTTAGCCATGCACCCCACTTTAAACGAGTTAGGAAAAGCATGCCGCGGAAGGTTAGTTCAACGGCCATAGCCGTCCAAACGCCCTGCAAGCCATACCAATGAGCCAACACAGCGGCAAGCGTAAGGCGCACGCCCCACATGCTGGCAAGGTTCATCAGCGAAGGTTTAAGCGTATCGCCTGCCCCAACGCAAACGCTATTGCCCACTATGGCCGCAGCAAACATGGGTTCGGCAAAGGCCTCGATGCGAAGAATCTGCGTACCCAAGGCGCGTATTTCGTCAACGGGCGTCATCAGCCCTATCATCTCTGGCGCAAACACATACATCACCACACCCATCAAGGCCATAACAGCCATGCCCATACCTACTGTTAGTTTGGTGAAACTTCGGCACAAGCCATATTGCCCTGCACCCATACTCTGTCCCACAAGCGTAGTGGCGGCATCACCAATGCCATATCCGGGCATGTAACAAAGGCTTTCGGCCGTAATGGCAAAGGTGTTGGCGGCAATGGCGAAGTTGCCCAAGGGCGCAACGATATATGTGCTAACCACTTGCGCCCCAGTCATCAGCACATATTGCGCAGCTATGGGCGCACTTATTTTCACGGCGTTTCGAACATACGACCACATCCAAACGAAACGTGCCTTATCGAGCCGTAATGCGAGAATGGACGAGCGGAAAAGGGCGAACCAAGCCTCAACCGAGGCTACAATGGCTATGGATAACACCGTGCCAAGGGCTGCACCGGGTACGCCAAGGCCGGCCACATAGATGAAAAGATAGTTGAAAGCCACATCCAACACGCACATCAGCACGCTCATAATGCTGGGTATCTGTATGTTGCCTGCACTTTTAAGCATGTTAGACGAAAGGATGCCCAACTGCAAAAAGGGCACGGAAAGGGCATAAATAAGAAAATATAATGCGGCATCGTGGGCTATGTCGTCGCCACCGCGCAACCAAATGGGCAGCTTAAAGGCGATGAGCGATGCACACAAGGTTACCAACAAGCTGAATGCCAGCGTGCAAACCAACGCATGGCGCAACACCTGCCGCGCCTTAACAAAGTCGTTGGCACCGATAAAGTGGGCTACTTGCACCGAAAAACCTAACGAAACGGCCGAACAAAGACCGCCAAAGAGCCACGTGGCCGACTCCACCAAGCCGATGGATGCCGATGCAGCAGCACCCAGCTTGCCCACCATCGCCGCATCGATGTAAAACATCAGCACGTTGGTTACCTGAGCCAATATCGAGGGGATGCTAAGTCCCACGATTAGGCTTAGCATCTCGTTTCGCGTAAGTGCCTTTCCTTGCCTGATGCCGGCAAGAAGTGTGTCGTTGCTTTTCTTATCAAACATGCCCTATACTTTCCTTATCGTTTGGTGGCAACCTTGCAAAGGTACACATTAAGTGGCCAACAAACAAAAAAGCGATACCCTTTTACATCCAAGGATACCGCACCAACTGCTAATGTCAACACTTTGCCCCGCCAGCACCAGCGGCATAACCAAGCCGCAGGCATAAGCAAAGAGCAAACCTTAAATCATTTCTTTCTACGCTCACTACCGAGTGGCGGGGGGTTCCGTCGGTTATCCCGTCCCCGCCGCGTAGCCCATTACAGCACGAGGCTGTAAAAGGGCGTCATCTAACATCATTCTCTTTCTACCTTATCAAACTTAACCTATTAAGACTACAATCTAAACTGAAAATCCTTATTAACAACCTTATTATCTTACCTTAAACTAATACCCAATAATCCTGAAAAATCAATCTTACCTATCTATACCTAAACCTAAATATGTATTGTTTCCTGAAAAGTCAATCTCTTGTCTTACCTTTGTCTAATACTTTTGAAGTCTGTTCTACCTTTAATCTTATTTACCTCAATGTTTGCTATATACCTAAATGTCTATCCTTATCATCAATCTCTCAAATATACCTCATATTACAACTAAACCTTTTATTTATGTTTGTATGTATCTTTTCCTTCATTAGTCACCCCCTTACAACAAGGGCGAGTTCGTTCTCCTGCTACAATCTAATCGCCTCTAAAAGCAATACCTTCTACCTAAACAAATTGGATCACTCCAACAACTAAACAATCTTCAATCTTGTACTTAACTAAACACCTACTTGTTTCTATTCTCTCAAACCTCTCACATTTGTTCATTTTAATCCGTATGATTGTGATTAGTTTTCTTTTTACGATGCAAAGGTACTAGTGTTTGCGCAAACAGCCAAGAGAAAAAACATGTTTTTCATCATAAAACAGCCTGCTTTTGATGCCAATTAAGCACTAGTGTGTCCGCACACAAGGGTAAAATTGGCCATAAAATACGCATAAACATAACAAAATGAGCCGGTTACGAGATTGATTTCTCTAATCGTTAATTAAACTAAATATCTTTCACCAATTATAAAATTTCGGCTGAAAATATCCCCAATCGAAAGCAAAGCATAGTCAGATGACGGAAAAACGCGCTGCACGGTTTCGAAAATCGCCCCCTTTCGTCCACCTAACGCAACTTCTAAACGATGCCACCCTACATCCAAAAGCCGCAAACGCAACACCACAACGACACCACCCAAGCACCCCAACACAGCAAAATCGCCGCGACATAACGCAGCCTTAATGAAACGAAAAGCCGATAGAACACACCGCCACACAATATATATATAAGAAGTGCGTTATGCAAACATGCAATGGACAGACAGAATTAGGCAGGTAAAAATCATACTGGTGATTGCCGCAACCATCATCGTTACGGCCTCACTGGTGGTGTCGCATGTGCTAACACGCGACCTCGAAACCGAAGAACGCCACAAAATGGAAATATGGGCAGAGGCTATGCGCACGCTAAACCAAGCCGATGAGAACACCGACCTGAACCTGGTGCTGCAAGTTATCAACGCCAACAACACCATTCCCGTGGTGGTGCTGGATGCGAAAGGCAAGCCGCAAACGGCACGCAACATCAATCTGAAAGGCAAAACGGGCGAAGACAGCGTGCTGTTGGTTAGCAATCTGGGGCAACGACTGCTTGCCGAGGGGCGGTTCATCCGCATATCGCTTAACGATTCCATCAAAAGCGAATACATCGACGTATGCTATGACGACTCGCTGATGCTGCAACGACTGGCCACTTACCCCTACGTGCAGCTAGGTATCGTGCTGGTTTTCGTGATGGTGGCCATCATTGCCTTGCGCACTTCTAAGCGAGCAGAGCAAAACAAGGTGTGGGTAGGCCTGTCGAAAGAAACGGCTCACCAGTTGGGAACACCCATTTCGAGCCTTATGGCATGGACGGAGGTTCTGAAAGAGACACACCCCGACGACGAACTGATACCCGAAATGGAGAAAGACATCAGTAGGCTGCAACTTATTGCCGACAGGTTTTCGAAGATTGGCTCACTGCCCGAACCTGTTCCTTCTAGCTTAAACGACGTTTTGGCGCACGTTGTGAGCTACATGGACAAACGTACGCCCAAACGCATCGCCCTTAAAACGCAATTGCCCGAAGAAGACATCATACTCAACCTTAATGCCTCGCTCTTTGAATGGGTGATTGAAAACCTTTGCAAGAATGCAATGGATGCAATCGGCGAGAGCGAAGGCTGCATCACGCTAAGCGTGCAAAAAACAGCCCAAAAAGTGCTTATCGAAGTGAGCGACACGGGTAAGGGCATCCGCAAAAAAGACATTGCCAACGTGTTCCGCCCCGGCTTTACCACCAAAAAACGCGGCTGGGGGCTGGGCTTGTCGCTTGCCAAACGTATCGTGGAAGAGTATCACAAGGGCAAAATCAGCGTAAAAAACTCGGAAGTAGGCATCGGAACTACTTTCCTTATCGAACTGAAAGCGAAGACATAAGGAACGTTTTGCACCAGCAACTGCTGAAAGAAAAAAATCCCGACTGCTCTAAATGGAACAGTCGGGATTGCTGTTGTGCGCCTGATAGGACTCGAACCTACACGTCGCGAAACACTAGATCCTAAGTCTAGCGCGTCTACCAATTTCGCCACAGGCGCGATTTGCGGTGCAAAGGTAGTGATTTTTTAGGGGCAAGCCAAATTTTTCGCCGTCTTTTTACGCTTTTCTCGCGTGCGCGCGTATTATATAATGGTGTAGGATGCCCAACAAAAGCATTTTTTACCCCGTTTTCATTGCTATTGGCCTGCCTTATTTACCACTCTTCGAGGAGCTCCTTTCCGCACGCTTTTACTTCGCCAGCAGCTTTCGGGCGTACTCAATAAGCGTGTCCCTACCGCGTGCCTGGTCCGTAGGTTTCATGCCTACCTGATGCGTTGGGGCGATGCCGAACTCGGTATCTTTCCCATCGCGGTCGTACATAGGACAGGCAGAGAAACGCACTATCCAGCCGTTGGGCAGCTCACTAGAAAAAGGTAGACCTGCACCGCCGCCCGTTCTGTCGCCCACAATGGTTACTTGGGGCAGACACTTCATGTATTTCACAAACTCGTTGGCTGCACTGTACACGCCGCGATTGGTGAGAACCACCACTCGTTTTTGCCACCTAAGCCCCTTAGAGGGTTTAAGTATCTGCTGCCGACGGGGCGAAAAATCGTTATGTCCGCGTCCCGTCTTGTGCTGCATGTAGCCCACCAGCACCTCTTCGTTGGTAAAACGTGCCGCAAGAGCCTCGGCACTGGTCACCATCCCGCCGCCATTCTCGCGCAAATCAACAATCAGTCCGTTGCAAGGAGCGAAGTAAAGCAAAATGCGGTCGAGGTTTCCAGCCCCGAAATCGTTGACGAACGAGGCGCAACGCAGGTAAGCCACATTGTCGTTAAGTATGCGATACTTCATGCCGGCCGCAATCTTGTAGTCTTTTCCAAGGTAAAGTTTCAGCACATTCTCGCTGAAATGGCTGGGATAATCTTCTTTCCACGACCAATCTCGCCCCACATCAAAGGGCGCATAGAGGTTAACGTGCCCATCTTTAAGTTCGCCTAGCATGTTGGTCAGCACCTCAAAGGTTTGCTCCTCGGTCATTTGATTGTCGAATTGGCGTGCATACTTGTTGTAAACGGCATTCCAATCCAAACCATACGTTTGCTGTTTATAGTCGAAAAAACAATAATGTTCGTCGATTATTCGCCACAAAGCCTCGAAGTTTCCACGCGGATTGTTATCGTATTGCTCCACATCAACACAAGCACCCAACAAGCCCCACGCCGCCATTAGCGGCAGAAAAAAGTATAACAGTTTTCTTTTCATGGTGCAAGTTTGATGAGGGTGAAACGTTTCACAAGGCCAATCACCACGCCATGTGTATAGACATGGGTTTTCAAGCCATTGACACGCGATTGCTGGATGTCGCCCATATAACCCAAACGAACCGTTGAACGCAAGAGCGGGAAGTCGACGGTGAGCATCTGTCGCAAGGATGGAGCAGAGCCAATAGTGGTGGGAACGAAGTTATGGTCGTAGTTTCCTTCGGAGAATATCTCGTAATACGACTGCCCATAGTTGGGCGAGAACATCACGCCAAGCAGGGGTACGGCCATTTCGTAACGAAGGAGCAGGGGTATGCTGCCCGCCCTAAGCTTGTAACTAGCCACTGCCGAGGGCGCAAGATGCAGAAACACGCGCGCCTGAGCGGGGTTGTTAGAGTTGTGGGTGTTGTAGATAAAGCCCACATGGGTTTCTACCCTACCTCCTACCTGCAACTGCAAGCGGTGGTCCAGCCAATCAAAGCCATAGTGCAAGGCATAGTCAAAGCTGTACATGCCCGCTATTTCGTTGCCACTTCCTGCCCTATTTTTAAGGTAAGCCACGTTTCCCGTGTGCGTGATAAGCTGCGAAAGACGGCGTCCTTCGCGCTCGCGCTGGGTCTGCGAGATATAACGGAGGTCGGGACCTGTGTAATGTTCGGGCGAAAGATAAGTGTCTAACACCTGCGCCCGGCCGATGCCAAGCATGCGTGCAGTGGTTGTTATCTTGCCATTGGTGGGCAATGGTGGGTCTTGGTTAAGCTCGTTTTGCGCCTGCGCCATAGGGCTAAGGCACAGCAAAAGCAAGCAAAGCCACCACCCTGCCCACGCCCGTTGGCGAACGTTGGCACAGGTAAAGGTTTCGCTTGCGTGTGTGGCCACCGTCTGAATGCGCCACGAGGGGGATGCACTAAGGTTCATCTTGAAAAAGACTTGGTTGTTCGGGACTGGCCGCAGACTTGATTCGGGGCGACGAAGAGGCGGCAGACGGCGCGCTTTCTGCACCATCATTGCCTTGTTCGCCATTGTCTTCGGGCTCTGGTTCGGGTTCGGGGAAACGTGTAGGTTCCAATTCTTCAATGTGGTCTACATGCGAAGTGGTGATGCGTTTGCCCTTTGCCTTGAACCCTTTAACGCCAACAAAATCTTCAATGTCAATCTCCATGGGCGCACGGTCTTTGTCGCTACCGCCAAACACCACCTTAATGCGCGGGTAAGGCTGGTCGGACAGGAAGAGAAGTTCGCTCTTGGGGTTGTCGCCAAGGAAGCTTTGCTTGCGCTTAGAGCCCTCCATCGTGAAACGTTTGACGTAAGCGAACTTGTCATTGTCGGCATCGCGCACCACGGCACTCCACACTTTGTTCTCGTCCCACTTCTCAATCAGTTTCAAATTGTCTTCGTAATGGTTGTTCACATCGAAATCTGAGAGGTAGAACTCACAGTTGTCAAGCACCACAAGTATAGAGTCGTTCTCGTTAAACTCGCCCAGCAGTCGGCCGTGGTCGTCGTAATTAATGCGTTTCACGTCGGGGTCGAACCACACTTTACGGCCTCCCAATGTGCTGTGTCCCGCTTCGAGCAGACCTATTTTCTTCACCGGACGTTTGCAAATGATGTTTCCACGCGAGGTCCTCGCCTTGATAATCACCTTCGAGAAGTCGAAATCCACGATACATTTTTTGCGGCTTGGGGGTGCTTCCGGTTCGAGAATAACCCGTATCGTCTCGGCCTCGCCGTTGGGATTGGCCGTGAAATAAACCACTTTCGAACCCGGAGTGCCTTGCGTAAGGTCGTACTCGCGGTCGCGCGTTGCGCTGGTGATGTTGAAACGCTTGATAAAATAATGGCCTTCCTTGCCGTCGCGATACACAATATTATAAGTGGTGCGCCTGTCGTTGCGCTTATGCACCTGCACATGCAACACGTTTTTGCCCACGAAAATCTTGTCGGCCACGCGCATTATCTTATACTTGCCGTCGCGATGGAACACCAGGATGTCGTCGATGTCCGAGCAGTTGCACACAAACTCGTCTTTTTTCAGCCCCGTTCCGATAAATCCCTCGCGACGGTTGATGTATAGTTTCTCGTTGGCCTCAACCACTTTGGTGGCCTCGATGGTTTCAAAACTCTTTATCTCGGTTAGTCGGGGGTGGTCTTTTCCGTACTTATCAATCAAGAATTTGAACCATTTGATGGTGACGTCCGTCATGTGTGCCAAGTCGTGGTCAATGCCCGCAATCTCTTCTTTGATGCGTGCCAGCAACTCGTCGGCCTTATCTTTACTGAATTTAAGTATGCGCTGCATCTTTATTTCCATCAATCGCATGATGTCATCGCGGCGCAATTCGCGTATGAAGTTGGGCTTGAAGGGCGTCAATCGGTCGTCGATATGTTCCACGGCAACGTCCATATTCTCGGCATTCTCAAACTTCTTGTCTTTGTAAATGCGCTCTTCGATGAATATTTTCTCAAGCGAAGAGAAGAAAAGCTGCTCCAACAGTTCGTCTTTCCTTATCTGCAATTCCATCCTAAGCAGCCCCATCGTGCTGTCAACGTTATGGCGCAACACCTCGCTTACGGTGAGGAAGCGCGGCTTGTTGTCTTCGATGACACAGCAGTTGGGCGAAATGTTAATCTCGCAGTCGCTAAATGCGTAGAGTGCATCAATGGTTTTGTCCGACGAAATGCCGGGGGCGAGGTGCACTTGTATCTCCACTTCGGCCGCCGTATTGTCGTCTACGCGTTTAGCCTTTATCTTCCCCTTGTCCACCGCTTTAAGAATAGATTCGATAAGCGTGGTGGTGTTCTTGCTGAAAGGTATCTCGCGGATAACAAGTGTCTTGTTGTCCAGTTTCTCAATCTTGGCGCGCACCTTGATAGAGCCGCCTCTTTGTCCGTCGTTATATCGGCTAGCATCAATCGAACCGCCCGTGGGAAAGTCGGGAAACAGCCTAAACGGTTCGCCTTTAAGATAATGTATGGCCGCCTGGCACAGCTCGCGCATGTTGTGCGGAAGGATTTTAGAACTAAGTCCAACGGCAATTCCCTCCGCCCCTTGCGCCAAAAGCAAGGGAAACTTCACGGGCAATGCGATTGGTTCTTTGTTTCGGCCGTCGTAGCTAGCTTGCCATTGCGTGGTTTTGGGATTGAAAACGGTGTCGAGTGCGAACTTAGAAAGCCGCGCCTCAATATAACGTGGGGCGGCAGCACGGTCGCCCGTGAGGATGTTTCCCCAGTTTCCTTGCGTGTCGATAAGCAAGTCTTTCTGCCCCATCTGCACAAGGGCGTCGCCGATAGAGGCGTCGCCGTGGGGGTGAAACTGCATGGTGTGGCCCACAATGTTGGCCACTTTGTTGTACCTTCCGTCGTCCATGCGTTTCATCGAGTGCAATATACGGCGTTGAACCGGTTTCAAGCCGTCGGCGATGTTGGGCACGGCGCGTTCCAAGATAACGTACGAGGCGTAGTCGAGGAACCAATTTTGGTACATGCCACTAAGGTGATGCACCGCCGAGGCATCGAAGCGGTCGGCGGGTTTGTAGTCGGAATGCGTTTCAACGCCCTCTTCCTCGTTTTCGTCTTGTTGCTTTTCGTCGGCCATGTCCAGGCCTTCTTCCAGTTCGTTCGGGTCTTTTATTTCGTCGTCCATAGTGTGAGTTTCCTATATGTATGTATTTCCGCCAGATATATTTCGTGTGTTATAAAGTTAAGCCACCGTCCAAACGAGGTGGGTTTGTCCTCTGCTTACTTCGCCGTTTATAGTTGCCCCGTATTGTAAGCCTTTGTTCGCAACAGTTCCATAAAGGCATCGTGGTGCGAATGTAGGCCTATGTTCAGTTCGCGGGCACTGTGAAGGCTCACGTCGCTGCCCTTCCTCGTCACCACTTTCCATTGCAACGGCGAGAACGCGCCGATGACGTAGGGCTGATGAGAGGTAACTATCAGCTGTATGTCCGTGTCGGTATTAAGAATCACGTCAAACAAGTTGGCAATGCAATTCATGTCCATACCGTTTCCCCACTCGTCTATCAGCAACACGTCGCCATCCTCGGCCAAAGTTAGTGCTGTTATTAGGACAAGTGCCCTAAACATTCCCGAGGACATGTTGTCGCAAGAAACCAACGCGTTTGTTCCTTTCTCCTTGATGTGCAGGATTGGCCTCACGCTGCAATGGGTAGTATGCAACAAGGTGAAATCTAGTTCTTCCACCAAAGGGAAAACGCCCGAAAACGTCTTACAGATAGTATGAAATTCGGGCAGTTGGTTCTTCTTTAACAGATAGAGATTAGTAATAACCCCCCAAGAACGCCTTGCCTTAATGTATGCTAATTGTTGCTCTCGTTTCAACATGTCGCTTGAGAGTTCATCGCAGCTTAGAAGTCCATCACGATTTCCCAAGTCATACACCTGAGCGAAGGCATCATAAACACAATAAACCCCGTCTTCATCTTTCAACACATCTATTGCACTACGGTATGAATCCAGCTTTACGGTTTCCTTTCCCTTGTATCGCAACACAGCATCTTTACGCAAAACAAGTTCGGTTTCGCCTTCCAT
>ERZ772918.345-NODE-345-length-33771-cov-12.7622_pt1 | contig 33771 bp, 29 predicted proteins | sample MGYA00512118_ERZ772918 | MGnify/ENA primary metagenome ERZ772918 (study PRJEB29015, sample SAMEA2737939) | human oral metagenome | biome: human oral; feature: human-associated habitat; material: dental | place: China | collected 2135 ... | reverse complement strand
CCTGGGCGACGAGGGCGGCTTCGCCCCCAACCTCGACTCCAACCGCGAGGCCCTGGAGCTCATTGTCGAGGCGATCGAGAAGGCCGGCTACAAGCCCGGCCACGACGTCGCCCTGGCCATGGACGTGGCCTCCAGCGAGTTCTTCGACAACGAGACCAAGACCTACCTGTTCGAGGGCGAGGCCCGCGACAACGACTACATGGTCGCCTACTACGAGCAGCTCATCAGGGACTTCCCGATCGTCTCCATCGAGGACCCGCTCTCCGAGGACGAGTGGGAGCACTGGAAGCGCCTGACCGAGGAGATCGGCGACAGGGTCCAGATCGTCGGTGACGACTTCTTCGTGACCAACCCCGAGCGCCTCGCCAAGGGCATCGCCATGAGCGCCGCCAACGCCCTGCTGGTCAAGGTCAACCAGATCGGCTCCCTGACCGAGACCCTGGAGGCCGTGGAGATGGCCCACCGCGCTGGCTACAAGACCATGACCTCCCACCGCTCCGGCGAGACCGAGGACGTCACCATCGCCGACCTGGCCGTGGCCACCAACTCCGGCCAGATCAAGACCGGCGCCCCCGCCCGTGGCGAGCGCGTCAACAAGTACAACCAGCTCCTGCGCATCGAGGAGTCCCTGGGCGACGACGCCGTCTACGCCGGCCGTTCCGCCTTCCCCCGCTTCAAGGCCTGAGGCGGTCCGTCCCCCAGGGGCCTGCGCCCCTGGAGGACGCGGGTAGGGCCGCCAGCCGGGGACTGCTCCTCGGGCTGGCCCTCCACCGGTGGGGCCGGGGCACTTGCCCTGGCCCCACCGGCCTCAGCGCAGGGTGGCGGGAACGGAGCCGGTGCGAGGAGCCGGGCGCAGGGTCGGCGCAGGGAAGGAGCTGGCGGCCCCACCGGCCCCGCGGACGCACGGGCGGGCTTGAACAACCTCGATCCGCGGGTATCAAGTGAACGGTGGTCCCGCGGACGCACGGGCGGCCCACGCCGTTAGCGGTCCCGCCGGGGCCTGGTGTCGGTCACCACCGGGCCCGCCCGCGGCACGCCACCGGCCCCCATGTAGACTTACCCCTGGCAGGCCTGGTCAGGTACCGTGCGCCGCATGCCCGAGCCCCAGGAGGTCCCCGCCTTGACACCGAGCGCGTCCGTCATCGTCCCCAGCTACCGGGGCGAGGCCAGGCTACCGGTCCTGCTGGGCGGGCTCGCGCAGCAGGACACCACGGACTTCGAGGTCGTCGTCGTCATCGACGGCGAGGTCGACGCCTCGGCCGCCGTCCTGGCCGACCTGGGGGAGTCCACCGGACTGGACCTGGACGTCATCGTCTTCCCCAGCAACCGGGGGCGCGTGGCCGCCCTCAACGCGGGGCACGCCGCCGCCCGCGGGGAGGTCCTCATACGCTGCGACGACGACCTGCTGCCCGCGCCCGACTTCGTCAGCGGGCACGTGGCCCGCCACGCCCACCACGGGCCGCGCGGCGTGGTCGCCCTGGCCAACGACGTCATGCCCGACTCCCCCTACGCGCGCGCCTACGGGGTGCGGTCCATGGACCACCTCATCGCCTCGGCCTACGCGGGGGACATTGAGCCCTGGCGCCTGTGGTCGGCCAACTGCTCCCTGACCCGGGGCACCTGGGAGCAGGTGGGGGAGTACTCCCAGGAGTACGCCCACTACGGCATGGAGGACACCGACTACGGCTACCGGCTCCACCAGGCCGGGATCCCGCTGGTCATCGCCCCCGAGCTGCAGGTGGCCCACCTGGGCGCCCCGACGTCCACCCACGACCGGGTCATGCGCGCCTTCCACTCCGGGGCCTCCCGGCGCACCTTCGAGGCCCGGCACGGCTCGGCCCTGTCACTCCCGTCGGCGGGCACGGGCCCCTGGGGGCGCCTGGTGGACGGGCTCTCCCGGGCCGGGGACGAGTCCCGCTACGAGCGGGCCACCCGTGCCGTGGACCGCCTCCTGCCCTACGTGCCCCGGTACGTGGCCGAGAAGCTCGTGGCCCTGTGCGTGGAGTCCGCCTCCCTGGCCGGCTACCGGCACGCCCAGGACGTCACCGCCAGCTTCTAGCCCGCCTTCCACCCCCACCACCGAGTGTTAAGGAAACCGATGAAGCGTCTTGTGATATCCCCGCACATGGATGACGAGTCCATGGGCTGCGGCGGCCTCCTGGCCAAGTACGGCCCGGAGTGCCTGGTCCTCAATGTGGCGGGCTCAGGCCAGGTGCGCGAGCGTGAGCACGCCGCCGCCATGGAGATCCTGGGCGTGACCAACGTGCGTAACCTGGACTACCCCGACGGCTACGTCCACGACCACATGGCGCGGCTGGTGGCCGACGTCGACGCCGTCATGGCCGAGCACCACCCCGAGGAGGTCTACCTTCCCTACCCCTCCCTGCACCAGGACCACATCGCCGCCTACGAGGCCGGGATGCGCTCCTGCCGCATGTCCATGAGCCACCTGCACTGGTACCCGCCCATGGTCTACGTCTACGACGTCGCCGTCTACGACCTCTCCCTCTACCCCACCGACCTGCGCTGGAACGTGTTCGAGGAGCTCACCGCCGCCCAGGCCGAGGCCAAGGAGCGGGCCTGCCAGTGCTACGTCTCCGAGACCCCGGAGGGCCCCCACCCCCTGACCTCCATTAAGCAGATCGCCGCCGCGGTGGGCCGCACCCACCAGATGGACTACGCCGAGCAGTACGCCCTCGTCAGGGAGATCCGCCGATGACCACCGTCGCCATCCACCAGCCAGACCTCCTGCCCTACTCCGGCTTCTGGTACAAGATGATCCACAGCGACGTCTTCATCCTGGCCGTGCACGACCAGTTCCAGAAGCACGGCTACCAGCGCCGGGTGACCATGCGCGGGCGCTGGGCCTCCCACATCCTGGAGGGCAAGCCCGCCCTCATCCCGATCGAGGACGTGGTGGTCCGCGAGGGCTGGCAGCGCCACCTCACCAACGTCATCCGGGGGCGGTACTCGGCCGCGCGCTACTTTAAGACCCGCGGGCGCGAGCTGTGCGAGCGCATTGAGGCCGCCCAGGGCAGGAGCCTGGACGAGGTCAACACCGCCATGATCGAGATCGTGCGTGACATGCTGGGGATCACCACCCCCCTGGTCACCACGCCCCCGCCCCAGGGCCACAACGTGGCCCGCCTCATTGAGCAGGTCTCCATGGTCGACGGCGACGTCTACCTCTCCGGCTCCGGCGGCCTGGCCTACATGGGCCCGGACGCCCCCCAGGTGTTCCGTGAGCACGGTATCGAGCTGACCTGGTCCCGCCACGAGCACCTTACCGGCGACTCGGTGGTCACCCTCCTGCTGGACGAGGAGGACCCCATGCCCGCCATCCTCCACGAGCACGAGGGGTAGTGGGTGCGGACCACGTCCACGGCCTCCGGGCGGTCGGGCAACGCCGTCCCCGGGAGGCGGGACCAGCGTCCCGTGCCCCGTCGGCGTCCTGACGCGCCCCACCGCCGTCCCGCGCCCCGTACCGGTGGCGTCTGGAGGGGGCCGCTCGCCCCGGCGGCCTGGCCGTCCCTGACCGGGCGGCAGCGGCTGACCTACCTGGCGGTCCTCCTGGTCGGGACCATCTGGCTCATGGTGCCGCGGCTCTACGGCGCGTTCACCGCCCACGTCCACAAGGAGGACGGGGAGATCTTCCTCCACGGCTCGCTCACCGGCGCCAGCCTGCTGGAGCGCTACACCGGCTACCTCCACGTGGTCCCCCGGCTGATCAGCGACGCCTGCGCGCAGGGACCCGCTGAGGCCTACCCGGTGTGCGTGGCCTCCGCGAGCGCGTCACTCAGGCTCCTGCTGGCCCTGCTGGTGATCGTGGTCGTCACGCCCTGCACCCGAGCGTGGTGGGCCCCGCTGGCGTGCGGCGCCCTGGCCCTGTTCGGCGGGGTCGGCCAGCAGGAGGTGCTGGGCAACCTCACCAACCTGCGGTGGTTCCTCGTGGTCGGCGCCACCTTCGCGCTGCTGGGGGCCCTCAGGCGGCCGGGGCACGTCCTGCTGGGGGTCCTCTTCGTCACCGGGGCGGCCCTGACCGACCCGCTGGCCTTCGCCCTGGCCCCGGTCGCCCTGTGGCGGCTGGCGGCCCTGAGCGGCCGCCAGCGCCTGGTGCCCGCAGCCATGCTGCTGGCTCTGATGCTCCACGGCGCCCTCATTGACACCACGGCCCGCTCCTCCTCGCTCCTGGACTCCCTGCGGGACGACCCCACGGGGCTGGCCGGGACGGTCGTGGTCCGGGGGCCCGCCGAGGCGGCCCTGGGCGAGTCCGTCAGCCAGGCCCTCACCAACCTCCTGGGGACGGGGGTGTTCTCGGTGCTCGTGCTCGTCGGCTACGCCCTGGTGCTCCTGGTGCTCCTGCCCGGCGCCCCGGCGCAGACCCGGTGGCTGGTGGCCCTCCTCCTGGCGGCCGGTACCGCGTTCCTGGCCGCGACGGTCAACTTCGCCGACCTCTCCACCATCCTGCCGTCCCAGGGCCTGGCCAACGCCTCCCGGTACGCCCTCATCCCCTCCCTGACCATAGGACCCGCCCTGGTCCTCCTGGCCGATCGGGCGGGGCCGGCGCGCCTGGCGCGTGCGGTCTCGGGCGGCCTGGTGCTGGTCATGGCCCTGGGGTGCGTGGCGGACTCCCGGGGGGACGAGTGGGCCACCCACGGGCCCTCCTGGCCGGACACGCTCACCCAGGCCCGCCGGACCTGCCAGGAGGAGGGCGTGACGACCGTGACCGTCCCGCTGACCCCCCAGGGGGTGCCCACGCCCTGGACGGCTGTCCTCACGTGCCAGTGGGTCCAGGGGCACCAGGACGCCGCGGGGTCGGCGGCGCCGGACCCCGGCCAGTACCCGACGCACCCGTGACCTACGCCATAGGTCCTGGTGCCCTGGGCGGGCCCAGGGCCACGACGTGAGCGACCCGCCGTCCCCGGTGGACGCCCTCGTACCCGGCTCTCAGGCAGGATCGGGGCCATGAGACAGCGCCGACCCGCCCCTGCCCGACCTCGGTCAGTCGCACCCCGGGGGAGGGAGGACGCCGCCGACCCCGCACCCGACGCCCCCCGGGCCGGTACGCCCCGGCCGGCGGCCCGCCCCGCCCCTGGCGAGCGGGCGACGGCGTCGCCGGAGCAGGAGCCGGGTGAGCGCCCCGGAGCATCGTCCGCCGCCCGGAACGTGCGCCTGGCCGGTGACGGGGGGCTGTCGCGTACGACCAAGACGGTGATCATGGGCATTACCCTCGTCTTCGCTGGCGTCGTCATGTTCCGCACCGTCACCGCCTACCTCTACCAGCGCGCCCAGTACGACCTGGTGGTCTCCCAGGTCGCCTCCGCCCAGGCCACCGCCACCGCCCTGGAGTCCGAGCTCGCCCAGTGGCAGGACGACGCCTATGTCAAGGCCCAGGCCCGTGAGCGCCTGTCCTACGTCATGCCGGGGGAGACGAGCTACGTCGTCGTGGGCGCCGACAGCGTGACCAGGCCCCCGGGCCAGGGCGGCGTGGACTCCCAGGAGACCGCCGTGCCCTGGTACGAGGTCCTGCGCCAGTCGGCCGTGGTTGCCGGGGAGGTCACGCCCCAGAAGCCTGCCCAGCCCTCCGAGCCGGCCCGCCAGGGGTGGACCACGCAGGTCCCGGTGGTCCCCACCGCCGACCCCAGCAGCTCACCGGCCTCCAGCGGCCCCCAGCCGGGGACGCCCGCCCAGGACGGCTCCGAGCCGGCCGCCCCCGACCCCCAGGACGGGGACCGGTCGGACGGCGGGGCAGGGCGCGCCCCCGCCACCAGGGCCCCCCAGGGGCAGGACGACGTCCCGTGACCCCCGGCACCGTGGGGCCCCCGGTCCCCGACCCGGACTCCCAGGAGGTCACCCCCCAGGACCTGGCGGCCCTGGAGGAGCAGCTCGGGCGCGTCCCGCGCGGCGTGGTGGGCGTCGCCGCCCGCTGCGTGTGCGGCCGCCCGGTGGTGGCACGCACCGCCCCCCGCCTGCCTGACGGCTCCCCCTTCCCCACGACCTACTACCTCACCCACCCGGCGGCCGTGCGGGGCTGCTCCACCCTGGAGGCCGAGCACCTCATGGAGGAGTACAACGCCCGCCTGGGCGCCGACCCGTCCCTGGCCGCCGCCTACGCCGCGGCCCACGAGGACTACCTGGCCCGCAGGGCCGTCCTGGGCAGGCCCGAGGAGATCGAGGGGGTCAGCGCGGGCGGCATGCCCACCCGCGTCAAGTGCCTCCACGCGCTGCTGGGCCACTCCCTGGCGGTGGGGCCCGGCGTCAACCCTGTCGGTGACCTCACCCTGGCGGCGCTGGCCGCCCGGGGCCTGTGGGAGGCCACCCGCTGCTACTGCTGATACTGTCGGACTGTCTGGCGGGTACGGGGGACGCCGCGGCCTGCCGTACACCCGCACCGCGGAACCACTGGAGGACACCATGACCCGCGTCGCTGCCATTGACTGCGGTACCAACACGATCCGGCTGCTGGTCGCCGACCTCGTCCGCACCGGGCAGGCCGTGACCCTGAGCGACGTCACCCGCAGCGGGCGGATCGTCCGGCTCGGGGTGGGCGTGGACCGCACCGGGTACCTGGACCAGGCCGCCCTGGAGCGCACCCTGGAGGCCACGGCGGACTTCGCCCGGGTGGTGGGGGAGCTGGGGGCGGAGCGCGTGCGCTTTATCGCCACGTCCGCCACTCGCGACGCGCGCAACCGGGAGGACTTCACCGCCGGGGTGCGCCGGGTCCTGGGGGTGGAGCCCGAGGTCGTCAGCGGTCAGGAGGAGGCCGAGCTCGCCTACCTCGGTTCCCTGGTGGGCGCCGACCCCGCCCCCGCCGGCTCCGCGCGCCTCGTGGTGGACCTGGGGGGCGGCTCCACCGAGCTCGTCCTGGGCCGACGCCGCCCCGAGGCCCTCCACTCCATGCAGACCGGCTCGGTGAGGATCACGGAGCGCTACCTGGCCGGGGGCGTCACCCCCCAGGCGGAGGCGGCCGCCCGAGCCGACGTGCGCGCCCGCATCCAGGAGGCGGGCGGGGACGTCGACCTGGGGGCCACCGGGGCCCTGGTGGGCCTGGCCGGTACCATTACCACGGTCACCGCCCACGCCCTGGGCCTGGACGCCTTTGACGCGAGCGCCATCGCCGCCGCCCGCCTGGACGTGGAGACGGTCCTGGCCTCCTGCGACGCCCTGGTGCACTCCACGCCCGCCCAGCGTGAGGCCATGGGCTTCCTCGCCCCCGGGCGCCGTGACGTCATTGCCGCCGGGGCCCTGGTGTGGAGCGAGGTCGTGGCACGGGTGGTGGCCGACACCGCCCGCACCGACCACCCGGTGACGGTGGTCTCCACCTCCGTCCACGACATCCTTGACGGTATCGCCCTGTCACAGATCTAAGGAGTCCAGGAAGACCATGAGCCGTGAGCCCCTGCCCGCCGCGCGCGGGAACGACGAGCCCGACCGGGGCGCCGTGAGCCCGCTGGGTGGCGCCGTGAGCCTGCTGGGTTATACGTCCGAGCCCGTTGCGAGCCCGTTGGACAGTGCCTCCGTCAACACCGTGAGCCCGCCGGACCGCACGTCGGAGTCTGCTGGGAGTTCACCGGGTGGTGTCTCCTCCCCCGCCGGGGGCTCGCTGGGTGGCGCCTCCGGACCCGCCGTGAGCCCGCTGGAGGACTGCGACCCTGACGAGGGCCGCCCGATGGTGCGCGTCCGCCGGTGGGGCGGGGCGCTCGTCGGCGGTGAGGCCCCCCTCCTCGCCGTCTCCACCACCGCACCCACCCTCGCCGGCTGCCTGGACCAGGTGCTGGCCGCCCGGCGGGCCGGGGCCGACGTCGTCGAGCTGCGGGGGGACCTGCTCCAGGAGGTCCAGGAGGCCGGCGGCGGTGACCCCCGGCTCCTGGCCCGGCTCCTGGCCCAGGCCGCCGACGCCGTCGTGCGGGCGCTGGAGGACGCCGACCCCGGTGCCGCGGGGAGCCCGGTGCCAGGTGCCGTGGTTGGTTCGGTGCCAGGGGCCGCGCCGGGGGCCGCCGAGGAGGCGGAGGGGCGGGTGACGCGCCCCGGGGTCCTGGTGACCCTGAGGACCCGCTCCCAGGGCGGGGGCCTTGACCTGGACCGTGGCGGCTACCGTGCGGTCCTGGGCGCCCTGGCGGAGGGCTACCTGGAGGGGACCGGCCTGCGCCGCCCCGACGCCGTCGACGTCGAGGCCTACTGCGCTGACCTGTACGTCCCGGGAGGGCGCGACCTGGAGGAGGCCAGGGCCGACCTGCGCCTCCTGGCGGACCTGGCCCACCGCGCCGGCCTGGACGTGGTCGCCTCCTGCCACGACCTCTCCGGCACCCCCGAGGAGGACGAGACCATGGACCTGCTGATCGACATGCAGGACGACGGCGCCGACGTGGTCAAGCTGGCCGCCACCCCCCACGACGCCGTCGACGTGGCCCGGCTCCTGAACGCCACCGCCTGCGCCCGGGAGATCCTGAGCGTGCCCCTGGTCACCATGTCCATGGGGGAGCAGGGGGCCGTGACCCGGGTCGCCGGGGGCGTGTTCGGCTCGGCCCTCACGTTCGTCCTGGTGCCCGGGCCCGACGGCTCCTGGACTCCCTCGGCCCCTGGTCAGCTGCCCATTGAGTCGGTCCGGGCGGTCCACGAGGTGCTGGGCCTGCACCGGGGGGCGGGCGCGGGTTACGAGGTGGCTGCGGGGCCTCGTGGGCATACCATGTGTCCATGACTACGCTGACGAGCCAGGGGCCCGCGACGCGAGGCGTCCCCGTCGGTGTGCGCACGCACCTGGCCCACGCCGCGCTCCAGGTGATCGCCCAGGAGGCCCGTGTCCAGGTCCTCCACGTCAAGGGCCCCGCGGTCGACCCCAGCCTGGGGCGCCCCCTGCGCTCGGCCACCGACGCCGACGTCGTCGTCCGGCCCACGCAGGTGGCCCGCTACGTGGAGGCCCTGGCGGACCACGGCTGGGAGCACGTCACCAGCTTCGCCACCGGCTCGGTCTTTGAGCACGCCGCGACCTTCTACCACCCCTCCTGGGGCTACGCCGACGTCCACCGGGTCTTCCCGGGCATGACCGCCACCCAGGCCTTCGCCGTGCTGTGGGCGGACCGGCGCCTCCAGGCGGTCGCCGGCCTGCCCTGCCCGGTCCCCTCCCTGACCGCCCAGCGCCTCCTGCTGCTCCTGCACGTGGCCCGCAACGGGGCCGGGAGCCTCGACCCGGACTACGAGCGCGCCTGGGTGCGGGCCGACGCCGCCGAGCGCACCCGTATCCGGCGGCTCGCCGTGTCCGTGGGGGCCCAGGTGGGGCTGGCCGCCGCCCTGGGCGAGCTCGACCGCTACGCCGCCGACCCCGCGCACGACCTCTGGTTCGTCCTGGCCCACGGGGGCACCTCCCGCCTGGAGGAGTGGCGTGCCCGCTTCCGCGCCGCCCCGGGGCCAGCCGCCAAGACCAGGGTCGTGGCCCGCTCCCTGCTGGTCAACACCGACCACCTGGCCATGCGCCTGGGCAGGCGCCCCTCGCACGGGGAGGTGGCCGCCGAGTTCGCCGGGCGCCTGACCCGGGCCGTCGGTGAGGCCCGCACGTTCCTGCACCGTACCGACCACGAGAGGAGGCAGACATGAGCTACCGGCTCCCCGAGCGCCTGGCCTGGGTGGACGACGCCCCCGGCGGTGAGGACGCGAACGTCTACCTTGCCCACGTACCTGACGGCCAGCCCCTGGTCCTGAGCGGTTCCGCCCGCTCCATCTGGCTGGTCGCCCAGGAGTCCCAGGACGCCCAGGAGGTGGCCGCCGTGCTGGCCGACGCCGTGGGCCTCCCGGCCTCGCGCATCGCCCCCGAGGTGAGTGCCTTCCTGGACGAGCTGGTTGCCGACGGCCTGCTGGAGGAGGTCCCGTGAGCGCGTCCTCCGGGCGGCGCGCCTCCCGCGGACACGCCCGCCGTGAGCGGCTCGACATCCACGCCGGTGGCGGCGTCTTCGGGGACACGGCGCCCAGCAGCCGGGGCAACCGGCCCCGACGCCTCCTGCGCCACCTGGTCCCCACGGGCGGCTCCGCCCCCCGGCGCCACGGCGGGGCGCCCCGGGTGCTCATGGTGTGCACCGCCAATATCTCCCGCAGCCCCTACGCCGAGATGCGGCTGCGCCAGCTGCTGGGCTCTGGTGAGACCTGGGCGGTCACCAGCGCCGGGGTCCCCGGCCTGGTGGACCAGCCCATGGAGCCCGCCATGTCCGCCCAGGCCCGCGAGCGGGGGGTGAGCCCCGAGGAGGTCGCCGCCCACCGCTCCCAGCCCGTGGACCAGCGGATCCTGGACCGCAGCGCGCTCATTATCTGCATGGCGGTCGAGCACCGGCGCCGGCTCGTGGAGGACTACCCTGAGGTCACCGGCCGCTGCTTCACCCTGGGGCAGCTGGTGGAGGCCGTCCAGGGCCTGGAGCCGTCCGGCGGGCGACGGGCCCGCAGGATATCGGCCTCCGTCCTGGTGTCCGCCCTGGGGGCGCGGTGCCCCGCGCCCGACGAGTCCGCCGACGTGCCCGACCCCTTCCGACGGGGGACGGAGTTCGCCGCCGGGGTCGCCCAGCGCATTGACGCGGACTTGATCACGCTTGTCCCGTTCCTCCTGCGGTAGGGGCCACGGCGTTGGTAGCGTGACCTCGGGTAGGCCGTCACGGGTCCCCCGGCCCCAGTGCAGACCAGGAAGGGAAGCTGCCCTCGTGACCATTCAGGACTTTCTGCGGTTGATGAAGGTCAACGCGGTCTTTATTATCTGCTGCGTCGTCGTAGGGGGGCTCCTGGGCTTCGGGTACGCCAAGACCCAGCCCAAGCTCTACCAGAGCTCCGCGCAGGCCACGATCGTCATCGCCGGCACGGACGCCTGGAGCGCCAACTCCGTGGCCCAGCAGAAGGCGGGCGTGTTCGCCAAGCTCGCCGGCTCGGCGGCCGTGGCCCAGTCCGTGTCCCAGTCCCTGGGTCTGCAGGATCTCGGCGGCTCCCTCACCGGCGCGGCCGAGCCGTCCTCCCCGATCGTCACCATTACGGCGGTCTCCTCGGACCCGAGCCGGGCACGGGACCTGGCCAACGCCGCCATCCCCGCCCTGGGCAGCTACATCGCCTCCCTGGAGGCTATTGGCTCCGGGCAGAGCCCGTCGCCTGCTGACGCCCAGCCCCCAGCAGCCGGCTCCGACCAGCCCTCCACGCCGTCCCCCGCTGACGAGCAGCCTGCCGCCCCTGAGCCCGCCACCCCCGAGCCCAGGCAGGAGGAGCCCAGGGGCGGTAACCAGGACGAGGGCGCGAACCCGGGCACCGGTGAGAGGCGCTCCACCCCCGGCCGCGGTAACGGCACCGGTGAGGAGAAGGAGGACGCAGCCGCCGACGCCCAGGCGCGCGTCGTGCCCGCCGTGGCCGGTACCGGGGCGAGCCTCGTGCCCGCCGTGGCCGGCGCGCCGCAGGCCGCCGTCGGGCAGGCCGGTATTGGGCAGGCCGGGCAGGCCGCTCCCGCGGCTCCCGCCACCGCCGCCCCGACCGACGAGACCTACAACAGCCAGACCCGCCTGGTCGCCCTGGAGCCCGCCCAGCTGCCCGGGGCCCCCTTCTCCCCCGACACCACCAAGCTCGCCGGCATGGGGGGCGCCGGCGGGCTGGCCCTGGGACTCGCCGTCGCCTTCCTGCGCCGTGCCCTGGACAACAAGATCCGCCACAACTCCGACATTGAGGACATCCTCCAGTCCTCGGTCCTGGCCGTGGTGCCCCGCTCCACCGACCTGAGCGCCAAGGGGCGCAGGAACGTGGACGGCCTGGGCCAGGCCGCCGAGGCCATCCGCCTGCTGCGCACCAACCTGCGCTTCGTGGACGTGGACAACCCGCCGCGCGCCATTGTCATGACCTCCGCCAACCCCGGGGAGGGCAAGTCCACCATCTCGGCGGTCCTGGCGCAGATGCTCGCCGCCTCCGGGCAGCGCACCATCCTGGTGGACACCGACCTGCGCAAGCCCGTGGTCCACCGCATCTTCGACATTGACGGCTCAGTGGGCCTGACCCAGGTCCTGGCCGGGGACGTGCCCGTGTCCGACGTCGCCCAGTTCGTCAAGGGCCACCCCCACCTCAGGGTCATCCCCGCCGGGCGGATCCCGCCCAACCCCTCTGAGCTCCTGGGCTCCCAGCGCATGAAGGCCCTGCTGGACAGGCTCTCCCAGGAGGCGGTCGTGCTCCTGGACGCCCCCCCGCTCCTGCCGGTGACCGACGCCGCGCTCCTGTCGGCCCTGGCCGACGGCGCCATCCTCACCTTCGAGGTCGGGGGCACCTACAAGGAGCAGGCGCGCCTGACGGGCAAGATCCTGGGGCAGGTTGACGCCCGGCTGCTGGGGGTGGTGCTCAACCGCGCCTCGCGCCGGTCCATGGGCTCGGTCTACTACGGCTACGGCTACGGCAGTTACGGGCACCACTACTACTACGGCGAGCGGCCACGGGGCTGGCGCCGTCTGCTGCCGGGAGGCCGTCGGCATACACGCCACCAGGAGCCCGCCGAGACCCCGGAGCACGTCCCAGCCGCCTCCTGACCGCCCCCGGCCCTCCTGCCCGGCCGCTCCTGCCCCGGCCGCCTCGTGAGAACGGTACTTGTTTGTCGCGAGAACGGTACTTGTTTGCCGTGAGAACGGTACTTATTGCTCGTGAGAACGGGGGCGTGGCCGGGTGGCCGGTTCACATGGCGGCATGAGGTCCTGGGCTGGCCCTGCCCGGGGGCCGGGCCCACTATCCGTTCGGGTGGGTCACGGCCCCACTATCCGCTCAGATGCTGGCATGCCGGGGAGCACGCCACCGCGGGCAACCACCCCGACACCCCGCCCCTCGGGCCTTGGTACGCCGGGGGAGCGCCGTGACCAGTCCTCAAAGACCCGTTGAGCGGCTCCGAGGTCCTGGCGTGGCGGGGAGCACCCCGTGGCGTCACCCGTCCTGCGAGCTCTCCGTAGCCGGAGCCCTGGTGTGGCGGGGAGCACCCGCCGCCTGGGAGCCCCGAGACAATGTCCCGTCCGGAGCCATGCGGTAGGGAGCGCCTCTCTCGTCCTGGGCCCTCAGGCTGGGGGGCGCGCAGGACCAGAGCGGCAGCGACCGAGACCACTTTAGGAGACCACGTAGGTAGCGCACCCCGGCTTCCTGTGCCGGAGGACGCCGTCGCCCTGAAGCAGGCCTCCCGTTCTCACGACGAACAAGTACCGTTCTCACGGGCAACAAGTACCGTTCTCACGGGCAACAAGTACCGTTCTCGCGGGCAACAAGTACCGTTCTCGCGGCGAATAAGTACCGTTCTCGCGGGAGGCGGGGGCAGGGCGGGCGGTCAGTTCACCACCCCTCCCAGCACATTGAGCTTGTCGGGATGCTCGGCCACGTACTGGCTGATCGAGTCCGTCTGGAAGGCCCGGGACACCTCGGCCAGGGTGACGGCGTCGAGCAGCACGATCGACTGCCCGTCAGCACTGGTGGAGATGCCCTGGACGGGGGCCTGGAAGAAGTTCACGTTGCTGCTGCGTATCCCGGTCATGGAGCTGGCCAGGTCGATCATGGCCGAGGTGGTCAGGGCGTCGTCCACGGCCACCGTCTTGGTCACCGTCTCAATGAGGCCAGCCAGCTTCACGGGGTCCGTGAGAGTCCCGCCGTCGACCGCGGCCTTGAGGATGGAGCGCATCCAGTTCTGCTGGCGCTTAATACGGCCGAAGTCCCCGTCCGGCAGGGTGTAGCGCTCCCGGGCGTAGACGAGGGCCTGCTCGCCGGTGAGCCTGTGGGCCCCGGGGGCCAGGACGTTGTCCGAGCTCGCGGCGTCCTGCCTGCCGGTGAGGTCCAGGGGCTGGGTCAGGGTGATATCGACCCCGCCCAGCTCGTCGGTCAGGGCCTTGAAGGACTCAAAATTCGCAATGGCGAAATGGTCAATATGGATCCCGGTGACGTTCTCCACCGTCCGGATCAGCAGCGTGGGGCCTCCCCAGGAGTAGGCGGCGTTGATCTTGGCCCGCGAGTCGTGGTCCACGACGTCGTTGGCCGGGATCGTCACCCAGGAGTCGCGCGGGATGGACATAACGTTGACCCTCTTCCGGTCCCCGCTGATCTGCATGACCATAATCGTGTCGGTGCGCTGGGCACCCACCTCCCACTGGGAGGGATCCTTGGAGTCGATCCGGGAGTCCGAGCCCAGGACCAGGAAGGTGACGGGCTGGCCGGCCGCGCCGGTGGCGTAGGGAGGGCGGCTCCCCAGGCCCGCGAAGGGGTCGCCCAGGTGCTCGATGCCGCCCAGGAGGCTGCGGATGAACAGGACCAGCCCGATCCCGGTCCCCGCAATGAGCGCCAGGAGCACCAGCAGCACCGTGGCCGCCTTGTGCCGGACCACCCAGGGGCGGCGCCTGTGGTGGTGGTGCCTGGCCGAGATCTCCTTGCGCTGGGGCGGGGGGCCCTCGAACAGGGGGGCGGAGTGCTCCAGGCGGTCCATGAACAGCTCGTTGGAGGCGTCGTCCAGGGGCACCTCGGCGGTTCGCCGGGTCCTCCGATCGGCTCTGCGAGGGTGACGATCGGAGGAAGGCCGGTCGGCGGAGGCGGGACTGCCGTGTGGGCCCTCGCCGGAGGGGCCGTGGTCCGAAGGACGGACGTGAGAGGGACGATCGGAGGATGAGTCAGACACGGATGACCTCTCGAAGGGCTTGTTGCGGCGGACGATGACGCTGGGCCGACGGTGGCCCGGGAGACAGGCCGCAGCGCGGCGGCCTACGCGTCACGCTATCATCACCGTGTTCGCACCCCCGACCCTGAGGGAGCTCTTGTGCTTCTCACACTCATGGGGCAGACCGTTGACCTAGACCTCTCCCAGCTCCCGCTGCCGGTCGCCCAGAGGCTTGAGGACGCGTGGCTGCCCTGCGCCACGACGGCGTCGGACAGGGACCCTGCCCCCGCCCCGTTCTCAGTCACGGTCCTGCCGCCCTCGGCTGCAGCCAGCGCCCGGCCCCACGACCTGGTCCTGCACACCCTGGAGAGGGACGTGACCTACTGCGTCTCCCAGCACCTGACCCGGTGGCTCATTAGCAAGGCGGCTGGTGACTACCTCATGCTCCACGCCGCGGGCCTGCGCGCCCCCGACGGGCGCGTGGTGGGCGTCATCGCGCCCTCGGGGACAGGTAAGACCACCTTCTGCTCGGTCCTGGGGAACCGGTTCGGCTACGTGACCGACGAGACCCTCGTCATTACCCCGGGGACCCTGGACGTCATCCCCTACCCCAAGCCCCTGTCCGTCGTCGGACCCGAGGCGAGGCGCACCAAGGTGGACCACTCCCCGTCGGCCCTCGGCCTGGAGGCCGTCACCTCGCCCACGCCCCTGGGCGCCCTGGTCCTGGCCGAGCGGGTCAGGAGCGGCAACACCCTGGTGCCCATGAGGCTGGAGGAGATCATGGAGCCGGTCATTGCCCAGACCTCCTCCCTGTTCGCCCTGCCCTCCCCCCTCCTGACCCTGGCCCAGGCCCTGACCCTGGCGGGCGGGCCCTGGCGCCTGAACTTCTCCAGCCAGGAGGAGTGCGCCTCCCTCCTGGCCGGCCTGCCCGCCTGCGAGGCGGCTCCTGCCTCCTTCACCCACGTGCCGGGGGCCGGTGACGCCCACACCGCGCTCAGCGGCCAGGACTGCGGCCCGCTCGCGGAGGGGGACCGCTTTGTGCGCACCACCTGGACCGACGCCGTGGTCACCGAGGACGCCGTGGTGCTCCTTTACGGGCGGCTGCCCGTGACGCTGGGGGGCGCGGGTGCCGTCATCTGGCTCGCCTGCCAGGAGCCGACGGGCATGGAGGTGATCCACCGTGCCGTCGTGGAGCGGCTGGGGGGCCACCCGCGTGCCCGGCTGCTGGTGGAGGAGGCTCTCATATCACTCATTGTCGGCGGTGTCATCCGCCTGTGCTGAGGTGGGGCGGGCCCCGGCCAACCGCGGCGCCCGCCCCTCTCCGCGAGAACGGTACTTATTGCTCGTGAGAACGGGGCGCTCACAGCAGGCTCCCAGGAGTGTCCCGGCCTATGTGGACACCCACAGCCCCTACCCGTGGCGGGGTCGGGTGCTCACGGACTGTTCCGGCCTATGTGGACACCTGGCTCTTCGGACCCGACCCCGGTCTCCCACACCACTGCACCGGCCGTCCCACAAGCCTCGCCACCCGCCCGGGACCTGCCTTGGTCACCGGAGTGTAGGCCCGGCTGTGTCCCCGGCCTCGCGCCGGACCTGCCCCGGTCACTGGAGACGTACTCCCAGACGCCCCTCCAGGGCACGTTCTCGGCGCACAGGGCACGTCTCCGGCGAACGCAGTCAGATCCCGACACGACCAGGTAGGGCAGGCGGGTCAGAGCTGGCCGGGAGGTTGCCGACTTCGCGCGTCTGCGCCGGTCAGGACACAGGAGCACCCCCGTTCTCACGGCAAACAAGTACCGTTCTCACGACGAACAAGTACCGTTCTCGCGGAGAGAGGGGCGGGCGGGGTGGCCGGGCTCACCGCGCCTGTGAGGTCCTGGGACGACGTCGTCCCGTAGGATCGCGGTAATGCCCCGGCGAGGGACACGCGCGTGCGTGCATCCGTGATCGACGTGGTGGTGCCTCAGGGTGCTGCGCGTCCTCGCGCCCCGCCGGACCACCGACCCGCGGGGCCCTCCCCGCGCCGACCCGAGGAGAACTCGTGGCTGACAACGCCATTAAGCTCACCGCCACCAACCGCACCCGCCTGGGCAAGGGCGCCTCCCGCCAGGCCCGCCGTGACGGGCAGGTCCCCGCCGTCGTCTACGGCCACGGCGCTGAGCCCCGTCACCTGCTGCTGGACGAGCACGCCACCCGCATGGCCCTGCGCGGTAACGAGAACGCCCTCATTGAGCTGTCCGTGGAGGGCCAGCCCCTTCTGGTGCTGACCAAGGAGGTCCAGCGCCACCCCATCCGCCCCGGCGTGCAGCACGTGGACTTCCTCCTGGTCAACCGCAACGAGCGCGTCGAGGTCGAGGTGCCGGTGACCGTCATCGGTGAGGCCGTGCCCTCCACCATGCACATTATCGAGCTCGCCCACGTGCTCCTGTCCGCCCCGGTGACCAGCATCCCCGAGACCATTGAGGTAGACGTCACCGGCGTGCAGGCCGGTACCGCCATCCGTGTCGCGGACCTTACCCTGCCCCAGGGCGTGGAGGCGGTCACGGAGGCCGAGACCGACATTGTCAATATCACCGAGGACAACACCGTCGTCGAGGAGACCGAGGCCCCCGCCGACGCTGCCGAGGCCCAGTGAGGGCCTGCCCCGACACCACCTGCCCGGGCGACGCCGTCGCGGCGGGTACGTGCCCAGGCGGGGCGGGCGCCTGCCGGTACGCCAGCCACGCCAGGCGCACCGGGTACGCCAGGCGCGCTGGGCAGACCCGAAGGCCCGGGCAGACCCGCTGTAGCCCAGTTGGTCCCCACCCCGGGGTCCTGCCGTGAGCGCGCCCTGGCTCGTCGTGGGCCTGGGCAACCCTGAGCCCCGGTACGCCCGCAACCGCCACAATATCGGCCGTATGGTCATCGACCTGCTGGTGGGGCGTACCGGGGCCACCCTGTCACGGCACAGGACCCGCGCCCGGGTGGCCGAGGTCCGGCTGGGGCTCCTGCCCGGTGGGGCGCCCGGGCCGCGCGCGGTCCTGGCGGAGCCCACCGCGTTCATGAACGTCTCCGGGGGGCCGGTCAGGGCCCTGACGCAGTTCTACGGCCTGGGGGCTGAGCGCCTGCTCGTCATCCACGACGACCTCGACCTGCCCGAGCACACCCTGCGTCTCAAGCGCGGTGGCGGTGAGGGCGGTCACAACGGGCTGCGTTCGGTCTCCCAGGCCCTGGGGACACGCGACTACGCCCGCCTGCGGGTGGGGATCGGGCGCCCGCCGGGACGACAGGACGTGGCCGACTTCGTGCTCACCGACCTGCCGCCCCGGTCCCGGGCCCAGTGGGGCGTCACCCTGGAGCAGGCGGCCGACGCCGTCCAGGCCGTGGTGCTTAAGGGGTTTGAGCGGGCCCAGGCCGTCCTGCACGCCCCCTGACGTGCCGGGCGCAGGCGTCCAGGAACCGGACGTGGGTACTCTCGGAAGAGGCGGGCGCCCAGGAACCGGGCACAGGCGCTCGGGAGAGGCGGGCCCCGTCAAGCCCGGGGATACCCCGGGCAAGGGCCGGACGTGGGCGCCCGGGAGAGGCGGGTGCCCGGGAACCGGACGCAGGCGCCCGGGAGAGGCGGACCGCCGGGCAACCGCCACAGGCGCTGTCCGGCGGTCCGCGGCGAGTCGGAAAGGGCTGACGCCAGGCTAGGACATGAGCCCCGTCTCGTAGGCCACGACGACGGCCTGGACCCGGTCGCGCACCTCCAGCTTGGCCAGCACATTCCCCACGTGGGTCTTGACCGTCGTAGCGGAGACCACCAGGTGGGCGGCGATCTCCGCGTTGGACAGGCCCTGCGCCATGAGCACCAGGATCTCCCCCTCCCGGGGGGTCAGGGAGGCGATCCGGGGGTCCGGGGCGCTCTGGGCCCCGCCGTCGGAGGGGAGCTGCCCGGCGAACATCTCCAGCATGCGCCGGGTAATGCGCGGGGAGACCACGGCCTCACCGCCCGCCACCGTGCGCACCGCCTCGGCGAGCTCGGCGGGGCGGGTGTCCTTGAGCAGGAACCCGCTGGCCCCCGCGCGCAGCCCGGCGAAGGCGTACTCGTCCAGGTCGAAGGTGGTCAGGATGAGGATCCGCGTGCCCGGGCACTGGGCGGTGATCGCCGCGGTGGCGTCGATCCCGTTCATGCCCGGCATGCGCACGTCCATGAGGATGACGTCGGGGCGCAGGGCACGCGCCTGGGACAGGGCGGCGTGGCCGTCGGCGGCCTCACCCACCACCTCAATGCCCTCCTCGGCGTCGAGCACCATGCGGAAGCCCATGCGCATGAGGGCCTGGTCGTCGGCCAGGACCACGCGCACCGGCCTGCCGTCGGCCGGTGCCGTGGCGGCGTCGTGGGACTGGGTCAGTGGGGTATCTGCCACGAGGGGCTCCCTTCGTCGTTCTCTTCCCAGCGCAGCACCGCCCGGACCCGCCACCCGGTCCGGGTGGGCCCGGCCTGGACGGTCCCACCGTAGACGGCAGCCCGCTCCCGCATGCCGATCAGGCCCTTGCCGCTGCCGTGCACGGGGCGGCTTCCCGGGGCGGACAGGTTCTCCACCGTGAGCACGACCGTCCCCGTGTGCCGCTCCACACGTACGGTGACCCGGGGTGTGGTGGGGGCGTAGCGCAGGATGTTGGTGAGCGACTCCTGCGCGATCCGGTACAGCGTGAGCTGGAGCCCCTTGTCCTCCGGCAGGGCCCGGCCCTCCCAGGTGTAGTCCACGGGGACGCCCGCGGCCTGGAACCGCCTAATGAGCACGGGCAGGTCCGACTGCTCCGGCGCGGGGGACAGGGGGGTGTCACCGGTGGAGGGGTCCACGTCGGTGGCCTGGGTACGTAGGTGGGCCACGGCCTGGCTGGGCTCGACCGGCGGCACCGTCCCGGGCGGGGCGAACTCCGGCAAGGGTACCGCCCGCGTCTCGGGCTCCCGGGGGGCCGGGTCGGGCAGGGGGCGGTCGAGCCCGAGGCCGCCCGACGCCGGGGTGGTGGGTCCGGCAGGGGCGCTGGCGGGGCCAGGACCGGGGCCGTCGTGGGCGCCGGTTGGGCTGAGCCCGCTCGGGGACCCGGTGGCCTCGCCCACGGGGCCGGACGACGCGGCATTGAGCACGGTGGTGCCGATCTGGGCCCTGGTGGCCTCGCCCGTGGGCCCGGGCGTGCAGGGACCGGCCGGGGCGAGGGTGGTGCCAGCGGCCTCGGCCGCCGCGGGCCCGGGGAAGGTCCCGGCCGCCGCGGGATGTCCTGACGGCGCGGAGGTGGCGCCGGGGTCGTCACGCAGCACCCCCACCAGGCGGCGCGTGTCCGCCAGGGCGCTGCGGCCGGTCTCGGCCAGCATCCCCAGGGCCTCCTTGGCCATCTCCGGGTTGCGGTCAATGGTGGCGGCGACGCCGTCGGCCATGGTGATCATGACGGCCAGGGAGTGGGCGACGACGTCGTGCATCTCCCGGGCGATCCGGCTGCGCTCGTTGGCGGCCGCCAGGAGCGCCGTCTGCTCGCGCTCCAGCGAGGCGCGCGCGGAGCGGGCCTCCACCTCTGCCAGCCGCTGCCTCTGGGAGCGGGCGTTGAGCCCCACGAGCACGCCGATCATGTTGACGAGTGCCAGCGCCATGAGGGTCATGGCGGACTCGACGAACGTGTAGCGCTCCAGGACTATCTGGGGGACCTGGACCGCGAGTGTAGAGGCGACCCACGCCAGCCACGCCCACCGGGTCCTGACCCTCACGGTGAGGGTCCCCAGCATGAGCGGCACGCCTATGAGCAGGGTGAGCATGAGCATACTCGAGACGTAGAGGAGCGCGCTCTTCTCCGGGTCCAGGACCAGCACTGTCAGGATCTCGGTGACGGGCATGACCAGGATGACCGCTGCCCAGGTGGCCAGGGGGCGGGCGCGCCGCAGCGCCAGAGCGGTCCCGGCGGTCATCTGGGCCAGGGCGAGGATGACCAGGCCGGGTACGCCAATGGCCTGGAACGCCACGGGGTTCTGGGCCTGGAGGACGGTGGACAGTGAGCCGAGGAGGAATATGAAGAGGGCCAGGCCTGAGTCCGCCGCCCGGGGGTGGGAGCGCAGCCACCTGCCCACGGGGCCGGGGAGGACGGGGGCGGCGACCGGGGTCTCGAGGGCGGGGTCAGCGGGGGTCATCGGGACCAGTGTTTCACGTGCCGACGTCGTGGCGCAGAGCGGAGGGGGCCACGCTGCCGTGGGACCTGGTGGCGCGTCCCCCGGCCTCATAATGCCCGGCCTCACAGCACTGGGTCCCACGGCTCCCGGCGTCGTGGGGCCAGGACGGTCCCCGGCTGGCGGACCCACCGGGACGGGGTACACAGGCGCGCGATTGTCCGGGACGTAGGCGTCCCCGGGGCGGCCGGGCGCCGGTGCGGAGGCTGCCGCAAGGGCGGCACGCACGGCTCCCAGCGGTAGGACGTCCGGGGCCTGTCGCTGGGAGCCGGTCATGGTCACCTCCGGGGTCGGTGGGTCCTGTGCCAGCTGGTCCAGAGGTACATTGCCTCCGGGGCCAGCTGGCCAGCAAGGCGGCGGGGCGGCGGGGGCTCAGGCGTCCCGCTTGGAGAAGGTGATCCACCCCGCCAGCAGGGGCACCACGGCCCAGATCACGAAGGTGACTATGGCCATGGTGTGCGTGGGCGCGCCCTCGGAGTAGCGCTGGGCGATGTTGAAGGGGTCAGCCAACGCCGGGGACGTCACGAGAGGCGTGTGGCGGCTGAGGACCTCGGCCCAGTGCCACTGGCTGCCAGCGATCTGCAGCGGGATGTCAATGACGAACAGCAGGGTGAGCACCACGGTGGTGGCGCCCGCCGTGGAGCGCATAAGGAAGCCCAGCCCCAGGGCCATGAGCGAGATGGTGGCGAAGCCTAGGCCTGAGCCCCACACCAGGCCCCACACCCTGGCGTCGCCAAAGGACGGGGCCTTGTCCCCCATGAACGGGGCGGAGATCACCCAGGTCAGGAGCACCGAGAAGGCACCGGCCAGGAAGCTCCAGAGGGCGATGCTCAGGCTCTTGGCCCAGAACAGGCGCCAGCGGTGCGGCACGGCGGCCAGGGAGGAGCGGATCTGGCCCGAGGAGTACTCCCCGGTGACAATGAGGGCGCCCAGGACCGCCATGGCGATCTGGCCGAAAGTGATTCCTACCACCATATGGGCGGGGGCCTGGTCAGCGAGCAGCTCCTCGTTGTCGGAGGAGGCGATGGACACGCCTGCACCGACGAGGACCGCCAGGCCCACGGCAATGGCGGAGGTGATCCAGGTGGAGGCCAGGGTGCGCAGCTTGACCCACTCGGCGGCGACGGCCCGGCCAAAGGTCTGGCGTCCGTTAATGCGGCCGGTCCGGGTGCCGGGTGCGACGGCGGTGCTCATAGTGTCTTCTCTTCTCACGTCGTGCGGTCAGTGGGTGGTGGGGGTGGTCCCGGCCGGGCGCCCGCGTCGGGCCTGGCCCGTGGGACCCGTGGCCCTGCCGGGGGCGGCGTGGCCGGGGTGGGTGTCGTGGTCCCCGGCGGGTCCTGAGGGGGCTCCGGTGGAGTACTCGACCTCCCCGTTGGTGAGCTCCAGGTAGGCCTGCTCCAGGGAGGCGTGGATAGTGGTCAGCTCGTGCAGGACGATCCCCGAGGCCGCCGCGATCTCGCCGATCCTGGCGGCGGGCGCCGTGCTGGTGGTCAGGACCCCCCGCTCGGGGGACTGGACCGCGATCCCGGCCCGGCTCAGGGCGGTGGCCAGTTCCGTGGCCTGCGGGGAGGCCACCCGCACCTGGTCCGAGGTGGCGCGGGAGATGACCTCGTCCACCGGGCCCTGGGTGATAATGCGGCCGCGGCCGATGAGCACCAGGTGGTCGGCCGTCTGGGACATCTCGCTCATGAGGTGGCTGGAGATGAAGACGGTGCGCCCCTCGGAGGCCAGGCGTCGGCAGGTCTCGCGCACCCAGATGACCCCCTCGGGGTCCAGGCCGTTGACGGGCTCGTCGAAGATGAGCACCTGGGGGTCGCCCAGGAGGGCGGCGGCTATGCCCAGGCGCTGGCCCATGCCCAGGCTGAACCCCTTGACCCTCTTCTTGGCCACGCCCGTCAGCCCGGTCAGCTCCAGGACCTGGCCCACCCGGGAGCGGGGGATGCCGTTGGAGACGGCGAGCTGGGTCAGGTGGGAGCGGGCGGAGCGGGAGCCGTGCAGGCCCTTGGCGTCCAGGAGGGCGCCGACCTCGCACAGGGGGGCGGTCAGGTCGCGGTACCGCCTGCCGTTGACGGTGACGGTCCCCGAGGTGGGACGGTCCAGTCCCATAATGAGGCGCATGGTCGTGGACTTGCCCGCGCCGTTGGGTCCCAGGAAGCCGGTGACGGTCCCGGGCTCCACGGTGAAGGAGATGTGGTCTACGGCGGTCTTGCTGCCGTAACGCTTGGTCAGGTCATGGGCTTCAATCATGTGCGGTGCTGCTCTCATTGAGGTGGGTGCAGGTGGCGTCCTGGCAGGTCCTGAGGTCTTCACCTGGGGGTGCTCCCGGGCTGACGTCCCCAAGGCTAGGAGGCGGGGAAGGGGGCCATCATCGGAGTGCGGGATGAACCTGGCGGGAGCCTTCTGGGCCGCGTGGGGGAGGAGCCTCCTCCCACAGGAGGAGAGGGGCCGGGTATGAGGTCTTTCCCAGGAATGTGCGGCAGGATAGGGTTGTTGACCCCATGTGGATGGGGCACATCAGCCCCTGAGAGGACCGACACCAATGAGCAATCCCTTCTTCGACCGTAGCCCGGCCTTCAACGGCAAGGGGGGCGTCGGCACCACCCCCAACGGCTACCCCGCCATGCCCGGCTACCAGCCCGGTGCCCAGTACGGCCAGGCGCCCACTCAGGGCTACCCCGGCTACGGCCAGGCAACCACCCAGACCTACCCGGGCTACGGCCAGGTGAGCCCGAACCAGGTCGCCGGCCTGGAGGCCCAGTACGCCGCGCCCAGCGCCACCAATGTCGACCGCGGGCGCATGACCTACGACGACGTCATTGTCCGTACCGCCGGGATGTTCGCCATCATCCTGGGCACGGGGGCCCTGTCCTGGATGCTGGCCACCAACAGGGCCACCATGGGGGTCGGCTACCTGGTCATGATCCTGGGCTCCATCGGCGCCCTCGTCCTGGGACTGGTCAACTCCTTCAAGAAGGAGCCCAGCCCGGCCCTCATTATGGCCTACGCCGCCTGTGAGGGCGCCATGCTCGGGGCCTTCTCCGGCGTCATGAACTACCTCTACCCCGGTATCGTGATCCAGGCCATGGGGGCGACGGCGGCCACCTTCGTCGTCATGCTGTGCGCCTACAAGTTCGCGAACTTCCGGGTCTCGGCCCGGGTGGCCCGCATCCTGCTCATCGCCATGGGCGGCTACCTGCTCTTCAGCCTGGTCAACCTGGTCCTCATGGCCACCGGCGCCGTCACCGACCCGTGGGGCCTGCGCGGCAGCGTCACCATTATGGGCATCCCGCTGGGCGTCATTGTGGGCCTGGTCGTGGTGGTCATGGCGGCTGTGAGCCTGGCCATGGACTTTGAGGCCATCCAGCGCGGGGTCGAGGGCGGCCTGCCCACCCGCTACGCCTGGGCCGGTGCGTTTGGGCTTGTGGTCACCATTGTGTGGCTCTACGTGGAGTTCCTGCGCATCCTCGCCATTCTGCGCGACAACTGAGGCCCGCGCCTGCCTCGCACCGCGGTCCGCCCGGCTGGTAGCCGGGCGGACCGCTGTCTGTAGCGGCATGTCTGGGGGGTGCGGGTGGTGGCCCCTGCCGCGGGGCGGGCCGCGCTTAACGCGAGCGGCTGGACGCGCCGCCCCGAGACGGTGGCTCCTGCCGCGGGCCGCGCGGAGGCGGGTCTCCTGACCCACCAGAGGCGCCAGGTGGCTCCTGCCGCGGACCGTGCGCTGGCCCGCCCCGTCCCCGGAGTTGGGCGTCTCGGGGGAGGCTCTACGGGGAAGCTCTAGTCGATGGCCCGCCCCGTCCCTGGGGGCCAGTTCGCGCTGGGCCAAGGAGGACGGTGAGCCCGGCGTCGTCCCGTAGGCTCGCGGGCATGAGCAGTACCAGTATGCCCTCGGTTCAGGGCGCTAAGGGCACCAAGCCCGTTCTCACCTTCCCCGGGCCGCAGGCCCCTGAGGGCCTTCAGGTCCAGGTGCTCGACGCCGGGGACGGCCAGGTGGTCGAGGCCGGGGACACCGTCGTCACCCACTACCTGGGCCAGGTCTGGGACGGGCAGGTCTTTGACAACTCCTACGACCGCCACCAGCCGCTGGACTTCCAGGTCGGCGTCGGCATGGTGATCCGCGGCTGGGACGACGGCCTGGTGGGCCAGCGCGTGGGCTCGCGCCTGCTGCTGTCCATCCCCGCCGAGCTCGGCTACGGGGAGCGCGGCGTCCCGCAGGCCGGCATTAAGGGCGGGGACACCCTCGTCTTCGTCACCGAGATCCTCGGCGTCATGTGACCACCAGCCCCTGACAGACCGGGGCGGTCCGGCACCACTGTGGTGCCGGACCGCCCCAGTTCGGGAGGTCGCCCAGTTCAGGAAGCCGTCCAGTTCGGGTAAGGCCGCCTTGAGCGGGTGCCGCGGCCCCTCAGCGCCCCGGTCGCGGCCCCCCGCGGCTGGGCGCGCGGCCTAGCCGACACTCCAGGGCCAGATGGACCTGGGCTCCGCTGTTGGGCGCGCGGCCGTGCCCTGTGCCAGGGCGGCTAGGACGGTCTGCACCCGGGCCCGCTCGGCCCTACCCTCTTTAGGCCCGGCGCATCCGCCTGAGCACCAGGAGGAGGCCCGTGGCCGTCAGTCCCAGTGCAATGCACAGCACACCGGCGATCTGTACGCCGGTCATGGCCAGGCCCTCTGACTCCTGGGTGGAGGCTGCCTGGACGGGAGCGGGCTCATTGGCGGCGGGCTGGGCAGGAGCCGGGTCCGGCGCCTTGGGGTCGGGGTTCGGTGCCGGGTTGGGGGCCGGCGCCGGGTTGGGGGCAGGGTTGGGCTCGGGGTTGGGGTTCGGATCCGGGTCCGGGTCCGGGGCTGGCGCGGCCTTGGTGGTGATACGGAAGGACGGCGACTGGATCGGTGTGCCGTCCACGACGACGTCCGGGGCGTGCGTGGCCTCGGCCTCGTAGGTGTCGGGGGCCGTGTAGGTCACGTCGAAGCTGGCCTTCCACACCCCGTCCTCCACGGTTCCGGTGACTGCCTGGCCGTCGACGGTGACCGTGGGCGGGGTGGCGGGCGCCTGCGCGGCTGGAGGGGCGGGCGGCGTCTGGGAGCCCAGCTTCCAGGCGGACAGGACCTCCCCGCCGAAGTTCCCCCGGCGGTAGGCCGTGAGCCTGGTGCCGGAGTCAGGGACCGTGCAGGTCACGGTGGTCTCCTGACCCGGGTCCAGCTTCTGCTCCTTGGGTTCGCAGGTGCCGCCGGTCAGCTCCTGGCCGGCGTCGTCGGTAATGTGGAAGCGCATGTCCGCGGGGTTGGCGAACACGCCCGAGCCGTTCCTGACCAGGAACGAGACGGAGCGCTGCGAGCCCGCGGCCTGTGAGGGGATCTCAATGCCGTAGCTCCGGGTGACCTCGGCGCCCGGGTCCACGTCCAGGGTGTCGGCCGGGGAGTCCAGCAGGCTGACGCGGGGGCTGCCCCAGGTCGTGGCGGGGGCGGGCTGGGTGTCGGCGTAGGCGGCCGTGAGGCTGCCGAAGTGGCCGGGGTCGGAGCACATGAAGCCGTCGGCGCACTCCAGGGTCGGCTGGTCGGCGGCGGCGGTGGGGACCAGCAGGACGCTTCCTGCCACCATGACGGCTGCGGCCGTAGCCGCTGTGAGTGGACGACGTCGCATGGGAGAGGCTCTCGTTTCAGGGCGTGGAGAACAGGATGGAGTTGAGGGAAGCCTAACGAAGGCGTGGTGTCCAGGAGAGCACCCGAGGTCATGGTATGTCTCACGTCACCGCGACACCACGGACACCTGGACGCGGGCCACCCAGTCGAGCAGGACCCAAGGCCCCGCCCCTTCCGCGAGAACGGTACTTATTCGCCGCGAGAACGGTACTTATTGCTCGTGAGAACGGTACTTATTGCTCGTGAGAACGGGGGTGCCCTGGCGGCCTGGCTGCGGACACCTCTGGTCCGCTGGTCTGGTAGGTGAGTCGGTGGATGCCCGCGGTATCCTGGCCACGGCGCAACCGCGCCACACCCGGTCGCACGAACTGCACGGTCCGGAGGAAGTCCGGATGACGCCGCTGGGGCAGGAGTGCCCCCGATCCCGTAGGGGAGTCATAACCAGGCGTTCGTCACCCACGGCACGACGGCCCACTGCCACCGCCGCGGGACTCCAGCTGCCACCGGGTGCGAGTAGTCGCACCCGAAGGAGTCCGCAGTGCCCTCGTCGTCCGCGCCGTCCTCGTCCCGGTCCAGCTCCCCGCCCTCGCCAAGGGTCTCAGCCCGCTTCACCGTCTTCTTCGACGGCCAGTTCTGGGTAGGCGTCCTTGAGCACGTCAGTGCGGACGGGGCCAGCGGCGCCGCTGACGGGGCTGTGGCGCACACCGTCCGTGCAGCCAGGTGCGTGTTCGGCGCCGAGCCCGGCGACGCGGAACTGTATGCCTTCCTCCTCACCCACGGCGACGACCTCATCGACGCTGTTGAGAGCTCGACGCCGGTGACCGCCACCGGCCGTGCCGGACGCATTGGCCCTGCGGTCAGCCCCAAGCGTGCTGCTCGCCTGGCGGCCAGGGAGGCGGCCCGTCCCCGCCCCTCCACGGCGGCTCAGGTGGCGCTCGCGGCCGCTCGCCAGGAGCAGGCGGCGCACGCGGGGCAGGAGCGGAGCCGAGACCGCCGCCAGCAGGCGGATGAGGCCTGGGCCCGGCGTCGTGAACGAGCCCGGCGTCGTCATCGTGGACGTTCGTGACGTGAGGGTTCCTCGCCCCGCCCCGCCTCGGCCGCGCCGCTCCGGACGACCAGGCCTGCGTGCACGGCCTCGCGGCACCTCGCGGAGGCCGCGCGCCCCGCCCCGGACGACCAGGTCCGCGACCAGGCCTCGCCCACGCCGTACGCCAGGGCGCGGCGGCCGCCGGCCCGGTGGCGGAAGGCGCACAATGGCCGCCCGGGGAGGTGACGACGGGCCGTCAAGGACGACGACGGCGTCGCAGCGGCCGCCCGGGGAGGGTGACGCAAGACGTACGTCACGCAATTGCCCCTCCTGGCCGCCCGGACACGTCAGCGGGACGCACGGTGCGACGCCAAGGTGCTGCGTCTCACCCCTGTCGCCTCGTCCTTTTCTTGCGTAGTCGCCAGCTCGCGGGCTGATCCCCTGTGCCAGCGGCCCACCCGCTACGAGGCAGGCTGCGCGCAACCGGGTCAGGTGCCTGGAAAACGGCGTGATACCGCCGTTTGACGCCCCTAGGTCCCGGCGTGGGACCAGGGGCGGCGCACTGTCCGCCGTGGTGCGGGGGCGTCGCGGTCGGGTAGGAGCGCGGGGCGGGGGGCGTCGCGGTCAGGGGGTCGGGCGGCCTGCCCACGGGCCCGGGAACAGGCGCGGGTGCTGCGCGGTTGCCTCCTCGAGCCTCGGTGGCACCTGTGGCGCGTCGCGGCCACGTGCCGCAGACTACGCTGGGGACGACACGGCGTCGTGAAGCGTCGGCCCCGGTCGGCTCCTGCGACGCCGTTCCCGTCAGACACGTCCGCAAAGGATCGCCACATGCCGCAGTACCGCAGCGCCACCTCCACCCACGGCCGCAATATGGCGGGCGCCCGCGCCCTGTGGCGCGCCACCGGCGTGAAGGACTCCGACTTCGGCAAGCCCATTATCGCCATTGCCAACTCCTTCACCCAGTTCGTCCCCGGGCACGTGGGCCTGCGCGACGTCGGCCGCCTCGTGGCCAAGGAGATTGAGGCCGCCGGGGGCCTGGCCAAGGAGTTCAACACGATCGCCGTCGACGACGGTATCGCCATGGGCCACGACGGCATGCTCTACTCCCTGCCGTCCCGCGACCTCATTGCCGACTCCGTGGAGTACATGGTCTCCGCGCACTGCGCCGACGCCCTGGTGTGCATCTCCAACTGCGACAAGATCACCCCGGGCATGCTCATGGCGGCCATGCGCCTGAACATCCCCGCGATCTTTATCTCCGGCGGGCCCATGGAGTCGGGCAAGATGGTGGCCGCCGACGGTACCACCCGCAAGCTCGACCTCATTGACGCCATGATGGACGCCGCCGACCCCACCGTGGACGACCAGACCATTAGCGCCATTGAGCGCCTGGCCTGCCCCACCTGCGGCTCCTGCTCCGGGATGTTCACCGCCAACTCCATGAACTGCCTCACCGAGGCCCTGGGCCTGGCGCTGCCCATGAACGGCACCCTGCTGGCCACCCACGCCGACCGCGGTGAGCTGTTCAGGCGGGCCGGCCGCCAGGTCGTGGAGATCACCCGGGCCTACTACGAGGGTGGGGACGTCTCCGTCCTGCCCCGTTCCATCGCCACCAAGGCGGCCTTCGAGAACGCCATGAGCCTGGACATCGCCATGGGCGGGTCCACCAACACCGTCCTGCACCTGCTGGCCGCCGCCCAGGAGGCCGAGGTCGACTTCCACATGGCCGACATCGACCGTCTCTCACGACGGGTGCCCCACCTGGCCAAGGTGGCGCCGTCGACGAACCTGTACCACATTGAGGACGTCCACCGTGCCGGCGGCATTATGGGGATCCTGGGCGAGCTGGACCGCGGCGGCCTGCTGGACACCTCCACCACCAACGTGCTGCGCTCCACCCTGGGCGAGGTCCTGGCCGCCTACGACGTCGCGCGCCCCGGCCCCGACGGCGTCCCCGGCTCGGGCGTCGCCGACTCCGTGCGCACCGGCTACCTGGCCGCCCCGGCCGGGGTGCGCACCACCGAGATGTTCTCCCAGGCCTCCCGCTGGGAGTCCCTGGACACCGACCGCGCAGGCGGCTGCATCCGCGACATTGAGCACGCCTACTCCGCCGACGGCGGCCTGGCGGTCCTCTTTGGCAACATCGCGGAGAAGGGGTGCATTGTCAAGACCGCCGGGGTGGACGAGTCCATCCTGACCTTCTCCGGGCCCGCCGTCGTCTTTGAGTCCCAGGAGGACGCCGTGGCCGGGATCCTCGGCCGGAAGGTGGCGTCCGGCGACGTCGTGGTCATTAGCCACGAGGGGCCGCGCGGCGGGCCGGGCATGCAGGAGATGCTCTACCCGACCACCTACATTAAGTCCATGCACCTGGGCAAGGAGTGCGCGCTGCTGACCGACGGCCGTTTCTCCGGGGGCACCTCGGGGCTGAGCATCGGGCACGTGTCCCCGGAGGCGGCGGCCGGGGGCCTGATCGGCCTGGTGCGCAGCGGCGACGTCATTGACATTGACATCCCTGCCCGCTCCATCTCCGTGCGGCTGGACGAGGCGGAGATAGAGCGACGGCGCCGGGAGGAGGAGGCCCGCGGCGAGGCCGCCTGGAGGCCGCACACTGTGCGCCCCCGCAAGGTCTCCGCCGCCCTGCGCGCCTACGCCATGCTGGCCACCAGCGCCGACCTGGGGGCGGTGCGCAGCCGCGAGCTCCTGGGGCTGTAACGCCCGTCCGCGCCCGGGTGCCTGGGGTGACGTGCTGGCGCCCCTGCCAGGACCGCCCCCGCCCCTGTCCCCGGGGCTCGCACGAGAGCGCGTCCCAGGCCCCGACCCGCCCCAGGCCCCTACCCCAGGCCCCGGGGCCCGCAGCTAATACGGGCCCCGGGGGCGGGGGCACCGGTCTCACACGTACAGGTTGGGGCGGGTCGTGTCGATACGGGCCCCGGGGCGGGGAGCGTCGCTCAGTCGCCGATACGCAGCCTGGTCTTGAGCGAGGCCAGGCGCTCGTCGAGCTTCTCCTTGCGCTCGGAGCGCTTCTGCTCGCGCACCACCCGCCGGGCCTCGGCCTGGGCCGCCTCCGCGGCGGCGCTGGCGGCCTCCAGCTCGGCCACGACCTCGGTAACCGGGCGGCGGTAGACGGTGCCACCCAGGGCGGACACCTGCCCGTCCACGACCTCGGTGGCGTACTCGGTGACCTGGGCCAGCAGCGCGGTCTGGCCCGGGGGCACGGCCTGGCCGAACTCGGTGAGGACGTCCGCGCTGCGCTCGGCGCGGTCGATGTCCAGCAGGCCGCCGACCAGCGCGCCCGCGCCCCAGCCCATGAGCATCCCCAGGGGGCCGCCCAGGACGCCGATGAGCATGCCGACCAGCCCGCCGGTGGTGGTCCCGGCGGCGCCGGTAGCGTCCTCCTGCTCGGGGACGGACAGGTGCCCGTCCGGGGCACGCCTGACGACGGCGGCGCTCACGAGGTCCAGACGGCCCGCGTCGGAGGCCTGGCGCAGCTCGCTGAGCGCCTGGTACGCCTTGGACTCCTCGGGGAAGGTGACGGCGATGACGTTGGTGTCTGCCATAATGAGGCTCCTTGCCTGTTGGTTGTCCGCTGACTGGCTGTCCGCCAGCAGCCTGCCAAGAGGCTGCCAGCGGCCCGTCTGTCGGCCGCGTCGGCTCCAGGTCCTCGACGTGGGTCGGGGCCCTGGAGCTCGTCCGTGATCCGACCGATACCTGACCGTAGGTATCGGGGCTGGTGACGAGGTCGGTTCTTCCTGTGTGCCGTCTGGGTAACTGGCGCCGGGTGGTGCTGGTACCGGGGTCCCTCAAGGCGGGCCGGGCGGCCGCCAGCCTTGACACCGGGTGGTGCCTAGGCGCCGGGTAGGTACCGGGCGGGCGCCGGCCTTGGTACCGGGTAGGTACTAAGGCGGGCACTGGCCTCGGCGTCAGTTGGTGCCGGCCTTGGCGCCGGGCAGGTACCGAGCAGGTGCCGGCCTCGGTATCGGACGCTGGCCTTGGCGGCGGGCGCCAGCCTCGATGCCGGGCGCCGGCCTCGGCGTCGGGTGGTCTGCGGCTACCCTGGGCACCGTGAACACGCTTGAAGGCAATCCGACCGCCTGGGACAGTGCCCGCTACCTGCGGGAGGTGCTGCGCGCCCCCGTCTACGAGGTGGCCGAGCACACCCCCCTCCAGCCCATGCCCGCCCTCTCCGAGCGCCTGGGCTGCACCGTCCAGGTCAAGCGTGAGGACCTCCAGGCCGTCCACTCCTTTAAGATCCGCGGCGCCTACAACGCCATGTGCGCCCTGGACGAGCAGGCGCGCGCCCGCGGCGTGGTCACCGCGTCGGCCGGCAACCACGCCCAGGGGGTGGCCTGCTCCGCCTCCCGCCTGGGGGTGAGCGCCCTCATTGTCATGCCCACCGTCACCCCGCGCATTAAGGTCGACGCCGTCCGGGCGCTGGGGGGCGAGGTCCTCCTGCACGGGGAGAACTTCGACGCCGCCAAGGCCGAGGCCCTGCGCCTGAGCCAGGACGAGGGACGCACCTTTATCGCCCCCTTCGACGACCCGCGGGTCATCGCTGGCCAGGGCACGATCGGCCTGGAGCTCATCCAGCAGGACGCTCGCCTGGACCGTGTCTTCGTGCCGGTGGGCGGCGGTGGCCTGGCCGCCGGCATCGCCGTCCTGGTCAAGCAGCTCATGCCCGGGCTCCAGGTCATCGGGGTCGAGCACGAGGAGTCGGCCTGCCTGGCCGCCGCGATCACCGCCGGCGGGCCGGTGACCCTGTCCCACGTGGGGCTCTTTGCCGAGGGCGTGGCCGTACGCCGTATCGGGGACGAGACCTACCGCCTGTGCAGCGAGCTGCTCGATGACGTCGTCACCGTCTCCTCCGACGAGGTCTCCGCGGCCGTCAAGGACATCTTCGAGGACGTGCGCGCCATCTCCGAGCCCTCCGGCGCCCTGGCCCTGGCCGGTCTCAAGCGCTACGTGGCCGAGCAGGAGGTCAGCGGGGAGCGCCTGGCCTGCGTCCTGTCCGGGGCGAACCTCAACTTCCACCAGCTGCGCTACATCTCCGAGCGCTCCGAGGTCGGTGAGCAGCGTGAGGCGGTCCTGGGCGTGACCATCCCCGAGCGCCAGGGGGAGTTCCTGCGCTTTGTCTCGGTCCTGGGCGGGCGCGCGGTGACCGAGTTCAGCTACCGGGTGGCGCGGCAGGACCCCATGGAGGACGCCCGGATCTTCGTGGGCGTGGGGCTGACCCGGGGGCGTGAGGAGCGTGCCGAGATCGTGCACGACCTGCGTCAGGCGGGCTACGACGTCGTCGACCTCACCGACGACGAGCTGGCCAAGGTGCACGTGCGCTCCCTGGCGGGCGGGCGGGCCCCCGAGGGGCTGAGCGAGAGGCTCTTCTCCTTCGAGTTCCCCGAGTCCCCCGGGGCGCTCATGAACTTCCTGGAGAACCTGGGGACCCGCTGGAACGTCACCCTCTTCCACTACCGGACCGACGGCGCCGACTACGGGCGCATCCTCACCGCCTTCCAGACCGGCTCCAGCGAGCGTGAGGCTACTGACCTGCGTCGTCACATGGACCGCCTGGGCTACGTCTACCGGGAGGAGACGGACAACCCGGCGGCCCGGTTCTTCCTGGGCAGCTGAGGTTCTTCCTGGGGCAGCTGAGGCGGCCGCAGGACTTGCCGCTGTAGGACCATGGTCCTTAGAGTGGTGGGTGAACCACCGACCGCAAGGAGAGACCATGGTCCGTTTCGCCGTCATCCTCGGCTCTGTCCGTCCCGCCTCCGTCGGCGCCCCCGTGGCCCAGTGGGTCGCGCGCAAGGCCTCCACCGTCGAGGGGGTCCAGGCCGACGTCATTACCCTGGCCGAGCTGGGCCTGCCCTTCTTCGCCGAGCCCGTGCCCCCGTCCCTGGCCGCCCCCACCGACCCCGCCGGGGCGGCCTGGAACGAGCGGCTGGCCGCCTACGACGGCGTTGTCATTGTGACCCCCGAGTACGACCACTCCATCCCCGGGGTCCTGAAGAACGCCATTGACTTCCTGCGCCCGGGGGTGCTCGCCTACAAGCCGGTGGGCCTGGTGGGCTACTCCTACTACAACGGCATCCGCCCCCTGGAGCACCTGCGGGACATCCTGAGCGGGTTCGACGTTTCCTTCGTGAACCCCGAGGTGCTGCTCTCCCTGCGGGCCGACTTCACCGAGGGCGCCTTCACCCCTGCCGCCTACCACGAGGACGAGGTGCCCGCCATGGTGCGGGCCATGGTGGCCCGCTCCCAGGCCCTGGCCCCCCTGCGCTAAGCGGGGCCGGGTCTGCCCGCCCGGCCCTCTCCCGCCCGCCCGCC
>ERZ772918.344-NODE-344-length-33910-cov-4.17082_pt1 | contig 33910 bp, 31 predicted proteins | sample MGYA00512118_ERZ772918 | MGnify/ENA primary metagenome ERZ772918 (study PRJEB29015, sample SAMEA2737939) | human oral metagenome | biome: human oral; feature: human-associated habitat; material: dental | place: China | collected 2135 ... | reverse complement strand
GCCTCGGATGTAAAGAATGCGCTCTCGCGTACGGATACTGAGCGTGAGTGCTGTCAGACGGCAGAGCTTGCCGCACTCCTGCGCATGGGCGCGTCGATGGTAACGGACGGGGAGCTCGGCCTCGGGCTGCGGTTCGAGGCGGCGAGTGCCGCCGTTGCGCGCCGCGTGATCCGTCTCCTGCGCACCATGGACGCTGCGATCGAGACCTCGGTCGCAATGGAGCGCACACCACAGCTGCGACGGCGCACATACATCGTCAATATTGCAGCAGGAGAGGCTGTCACGCCGCTCCTCACCCGCCTCGGCTTCCTCGAGGCGGGGACGCTGCGCGCGGGTACGGATATGGAGCTGATCCGCAAGAAATGCTGCCGTGCGGCCTATCTGCGCGGTGCATTCCTCGGCGGTGGCAGCGTCAACCGTCCCGAGGCGAGCTGTCATCTCGAGATCACGGCGAAGAGTGCGACGATGGGGCGTGCGCTTCACACGCTCCTGCGGCGGTTGCATTTCCCCGTCGGCTTGACCGATCGGCGTGATACCTACGTGGTCTACCTCAAGGAAGGCGATGCCGTCATGGACTTCCTCGCGCTGATCGGTGCGGAGGAGGCGGCGGAGGAGATCGAGGTCGCACGCAACCTCAAGGAGGTGCGCGCGCAGGTGAACCGTCTCGTCAATGTGGAGACGGCGAACCTGCAGCGTGCCGTAGACGCTGCGGCGGGGCAGCTTGCGGCAATCGAGCGCCTTGCAGCAGCTGGACGTCTCGTATCGCTCTCCGAGGATCTACGCGAGACGGCAGAGATGCGGCGCGCACATCCGGAGATCACAATGGCGGAGCTCGCGGCGCTCTGCCACATCAGTAAGTCGGGTATGAGCCATCGTCTGCGGAAGATCTGCACGTTGGCGGAGGAGGTATAGCGTTTTGATCAGAGGAATCGCGCGGTTGCTTTCAAAGGGGATGCCGCTGCCCGTGCTCCTGTTCTTGGCATTTGTGGCGTGGGTGCTGACTGCAGAGCCGCCGGCGGGGTTTCCCATCCTCGAGTATCACATGGTTACAGAGAACCCGCGTCCCGGTGCAGAGAAGTACGTTGTGTCGCCCGCTGACTTTGCCGAGCAGCTCGACTACCTCGCGGCAGAGGGGTATACGACGATCACGCCGCAGGACTATGCACGTGCGCGCAAGGGCAAGCAGACGCTGCCGGAGAAGCCCATCATCCTCTCCTTTGATGATGGATACGAGGACAATCACCGTGTGATCCTGCCGATGCTCGAAGAGCGCGGCATGAAAGCGGTGTTCTATGTGGTGACGAATGATATCGGTCTCCCTGGCTATATGACATGGAACAATCTCTTTGACATGGAGCGGCGTGGTATGGAGATTGGCAGCCACACGGCGAATCACATTCCGCTGACGACACTGCCCCCCGAGAAACAGCGCGAGGAGCTGCGGCTCTCGAAGCTGATGCTCGAGTGGAAGGGGCTGAAAACCATCTATAGCTTCTCCTATCCGACGGGGGCGTATGATGCGAGGATTGTTGCGATGCTTGCCGAGGAGGACTACCTGACGGCGGTGACGGGCGAGGCGGGGCTGAACAATGTGGAGACGAATCCGTATCTCCTGCACCGCGTGAACATTCCGCCGCCGCATTTCGGGCTGACGGAGTTTCGTCTGCGGCTCATGAAGGCGGATATCGCCGCGCGTCTGGATGTGCGACTCGCGCAGCTGCCGGACGGCGTGCGTATGGGCATCGAGACATTGCGGGCAAAGCTGCGCGGAGATGAATGAAAACGAAGGGAATGCAACAGAGGGAAATGAATAAGGGAATGTTTCAGAAAATGGCGGCGCTGACGCTCGCCCTCGTCTGCACGGCGGGGCAGGCACTCGCTGCACAGCACGGGGAAGGTACAACGATCATGCGAGAGCGCGGTACGGCACAGGCGAATATCCGCGACCGTGTTGCGAGCATTCTCGGCTCGACGGAGCTGCCGCGCAACCGCATCTTCTCGCCGGGTACATCGCGCCTCATGCACAGATGGGACGTGGAGTCCTACGATACGGGTGGCACGCTGCTCTTCTCGGACAGCCCGGAGTACGTGAAGGAGGTCGGCATTCTCTACCGCGATACGGTGACGGGTGACGCGCGCGTGCTCTACTATCATCTGAACGATACCGCGCAGCCGAAGAAGGTTGCGGTCGTCCTCGAGACGGAGGCGGATCTCGCGACCGTCACGGTGACGCGTGGTGCGGCGGCAGCGCCGAGCACGGACTATCTGCACGTCGGCAAGACGACGCAGATCGGATATTTTGACACGCGCGAGATGAACGAGCACATCTATGTGACGAAGGAGCGCCCGCGTCTGCTCGTGCCCGCGATGAATGAGACGGTGCTTGCGCCGGGGCAGCTCGTCTACGGCGTCTACGATTTCCACGCGAACGCGCCCGTGCGCGTCTCGGTCATCATGTACGGGGCGGATGTTGATCCCTTTGCCTTCCTGCGCATCGCACGCGTGCTGCCGCGTGATGAGATCGCACTGCGCGGGACGTTCCGCGGGATGAACCGCGTCATCACCTCGCAGAAAACCTACCGTCCGACGATGGACGGCACGGTCTATTTCCCGATCGGCGACAATGTCCACGATGTCTACCGGCGCGGCATCGACGCGACGGACGGCTCGCCCGTTGTGAATTACGGCAACTACGGAATTCTCTATCAGATCAATATTCCGACGGCGGGCCGCGAGAATACGCGTTACTTACTGAGCCCGCTGGGCGGTGTCTATGCAGGCGCCGTGCGCGCAGAGAGCGGCGGCAAGCGAGCGCTCGTTCAGACGCCCGCAACGCGTGCCTATTTCGGCGATCAGACACTGCCCGAGACGGAACAGGTTGCACAGGCGCGTGAGGAGGGGCTGCTCTTCCTCACGCAGTATACGGAGCTCGCCGATCTCGGTACCTATACAAGCGCGCAGCCGGTGTCCTTCGAGTATTCACCGCCGGGCGCATCGAACCTTCCAGTGAACATCATTCTCATGCCTGAGAAATGAAGAATTTACACAGATAAATTTTTCATCTGAGAAGGGTTTTTCTTATGTACGTTGAATAAAAACATAGCAAGCGTACAACGAAATCATTCATATCCGGGTGGATCAGGGAGGAAGCAAAACATGGCAGAAGAGACAAAGATTGACCACGAGCGCCTGCTCACCGCGATTGAGCAGATCGCAACCTCGACGCAGACGGTCTACGAGGCGATCGAGCAGGTCGCAAAGAGTGCGACGGAGCTGGCGAGCGCAGGACAGGAGTCCGTGAAGCAGGCGAAGTTCTTGCAGGAGCGCAACGCCGACACGATCAAGGTCATCGACTTCATCACGAATATCGCGGGTCAGACGAATCTGCTCGGACTGAACGCGGCCATCGAGGCGGCGCGCGCGGGCGAGCAGGGGCGCGGATTCGCAGTTGTCGCAGAGGAAGTGCGCAAGCTTGCCGAGCAGTCGCGTGAGGCGACGGAGCGCATTCAGGTGACGTTGAATGAGATGAACCGCGCCGTCGAAGATATCTCGAAGTCGATCGAGACGACCGGCTCCATCAGCGAGCAGCAGGCGGCATCGACGCAGGAGATCACGGCGAACCTCTCGCGCGTGACCCGTGCGGCGGACGAGCTGAAGGACTATATCAAGAATCTCGCCTGATACGGAACAAAAAAACCTCCCGCAATCGAACGGGAGGTTTTTCTATGCCCTTACTTCTTCTTCTCTTTTTCCTTTGCGCGCGCCTTTGCCGCCTTTTCCTTCGCCTTTGCCTTGTCGCTGACCTTCTTATCCTGCTGGTACTTCGCGTAGTCAACGCCCATGCTCGCCAGCTTGTGCTTGATCGTCATGATCGGGTGGCGCAGGAACATGCCGCGCGTGCCCTTCATGATCGTGAGGAAGTCCTGCGTCGCCTTCGCGCCGAAGCACGGGCGGTCGCAGCGGTCGCAGATCGGCTTTGTGATGCCGTAGGGGCAGCGGTCGATCTTCGTGAAGACCGTGGCGAGGAGCGCCGTGCAGGAGGGGCAGAGCTTGCCACCCTTCGGGCTGTGGTGCTTGCTGCAGTATACGCCGAAGGTCTTGCGGATGTTCTCCTTCTCCTTCGGGATGTTGTTCTTGAGTTCGGGCGGTTTGCGCTTCGGGAGGAAGCGTGAAAAGATGCTCATGCGATTCACCTGTGCTTTCGTCTTATCTATGTTTATGATGCGTTTCTCTCCAATTTGTTATTTTACCGATTTTTTAAGGAAAAAGCAAGGGAGAAGTCTGCGTGACTTTTGCGGGGAAATGGGGTACAATGCAAATATATGGGTGTTTAGGAGGGTACGATGCGGACAGATGAGAGACGGCGCGCACAGGGCTATCAGCGTGTGGATGACCAGCCCGTAGAGGGGCTCGAGGAGGGGCAGCTGCGCAGGCTGCTGACGAATACGATCGACACGATCGAGGACAATAAGACGCAGATCTTCGACATCTACCAGAATACGCGTAATGAGGTGGACGACGCGCGGCAGCGGCTCGCGGAGCTGAAGCAGCGCGTTGCGGAGAGCATCGAGCGCGTGGATGCGCTCGCGGCGGACGAGCAGCGGGCGAAGCAGAAGCTCGCCGAGGTGAGTCGGAATTTCGCGGAGCATACGGAGGATGAGATCCGCAAGACCTATGAGGCGGTGTCCATCATCCAGATTAATCTCGCGATCGAGCGCGAGAAGGAGCAGTCCATGCGCGTGGAGCGCGACAAGCTCGAGATCCGCCTGCGCTACCTGCACAATGTCGTGGCACGCGCGGAGCATATGGCGCTCTCCATCGGCTCCGTGCTCAGCTATCTTAGCACACAGGTCAGCGGCGTGCTCTGGAAGATTGAGGCGGTGCAGAAGGACAAATTCGTCGGCGCGCGCATTATCAAGGCGACGGAGGAGGAGCGATACCGCATCTCCCGAGAGATTCATGACGGCCCTGCGCAGGATCTCGCGAATGTGCTCTTCACAACGACGATCACAGAGCGTCTGATGGATCAGGATATGGCGGAGGCAAAGAAGACCCTCGTGGAGCTGCGCGAGGAGATTCGCAAATGCCTCACGGGCGTGCGTCAGATCATCTTTGATATGCGCCCGATGGCTCTTGATGATCTGGGGTTGCCTCAGGCGGTGGAGCAGCTCATCCGTCTCTTCGGCGAGCGCGGGAAGCTGCGCGGGACATTCAGCCTCGAGGGGACGCACTACACACTGCCGAAGCATGTGGAGATCGCGGTTTTCCGTATTGTGCAGGAGGCGCTGAACAACGTCGTTCACCACGCCAAGACGGACAAGGTGCGCGTGCGCATGCGCTATACGGAGCAGGCGCTGTCCGTGCTGATTGCCGATGACGGGGTCGGATTTGATCCGGATCGTCTGCCCAAGGAACCTGAGCAGACAGATGAGATGGATGATGCACTCGATATGGAGACGCAGCGCCGTCTGCGCGGGCGTCATTTCGGTGTGATCGGCATGGAGGAGCGCGCAAAGCTCATCGGCGCGGCGATTCAGATCATCTCTGCGCCGAATCAGGGGACGAAAGTGCATCTGCGTGTCGAGAACCGCATGGTGGAGGGCGAGTGAGCGCGCCTCTGGCGGAGGCTGTGCTCCACTATGCGGGGCTTGGTGTTCTGCCGCTGCATACGCCGGGACATAAGGGCGGGCGCGGGGCGCATCCCATGCTGAAGCGCTTCTTTACGGAGGAGGGGCTGCGTGCCGACGTGTCGCTCTCGGCGGAGCTGGACGATCTGCATGCGCCGACGGGCTGTATCCGTGCGGCGGAGACTCTGGCGGCAGAGGCGTACGGTGCGGATGCGGCGTACTTCATGGTGAACGGGACGACGGGTGCGATTCACACGATGCTGATGGCGACGCTCGCACCGGGCGATGCCCTGCTGGTGCCGCGCAATGTGCACCGCTCCGTCGTGGGCGCGATGATCCTCACGGGCGTGCGCCCCGTCTACATGCAGCCTGAGATCGATACACGGCTCGGCATCGCGATGGGCGTATCGCTCGCTGCGGTGAAGCGCGCCGTGCGGGAGCACCCCGAGGCGCGCGCGGCGCTCCTCGTCTATCCGACGTACTATGGTGTGGCGACGGAGCTGGCGGCAATTGCGGACTTCCTGCATGAGCAGGGCAAACTCCTCCTCGTGGATGCAGCGCACGGGCCGCACTTTGCGTTCTCCGACGAACTGCCGCCGTCCGCGATGGCGGCGGGGGCGGATCTCTCGGCAGAGAGCACACATAAGCTGCTCGGCTCGCTGACGCAGACCTCGATGCTCCTCGCACGCGGCGGGCGCGTGCCGACGGAGCGGATTCGTACGGCATCGGGCATTGTGCAGTCGACAAGTCCAAATGAGATCCTGCTCGCCTCGCTCGATCTGGCGCGCGCGCAGATGGCGGAGAGCGGCGCGGAACGTCTTGCCGCTGCAATTTCGTGTGCGCATGATCTGCGCCGCCGTATCAATAAGATCGAGGGGTTGTGGGCGTTCGGTGCAGAGCATATGGGCGCTCCTGGGATGATGGCGCTCGATCCGATGAAGATCACCGTGCAGGTCACGGGGCTTGGCCTTACGGGCTTTGCGGCGGAGGAGGAGCTGCGGCGGCGCGGTATTGCCGTGGAACTTGCCGACGCGCGGAATGTGCTGCTCCTCCTCTCCTATGCGGACGGGGCGCGCGAGGCGGAGCAGCTGCTTGCGGCGCTGCGGGATATGGCGGCAACGTGCGCGCCCCTGTGCACGTCGCGCGGGGCGGCGGCGTTTCTCTCACTGCCGCCGATTCCTCGGATGGGGATGGAGCCGCGCGCGGCGTATTTCGCGCCGCATGCGTGCGTGCGTATGGAAGCGGCTGAGGGGCGGATTGCGGCGGAGACGATTGTTTTCTATCCGCCGGGGATTCCCGTGCTCGCGGCGGGCGATGTGATCGACGGCGCGACGCTCTCGTATCTCTCTGCGATGAAGGCGGTGGGCGCGCGCGTCGTCGGCGCGGCGGATGCGTCGCTCGGGACACTCTTGGTGATTGCGGAAGGTTCGTATGGCAAAGGGTAAACTATTTATCATCGAGGCGGGGGACGGCTCTGGCAAGGAGACGCAGACGCGGCTCCTCACGGAGCGGCTTGTGCGCGAGGGGCATCGCGTCGTGCCCGTTACATTTCCGGACTACGAGGCGGACTCCTCCATGCTCGTGCGGATGTACCTGCGCGGGGACTTTGGCACGCACGCGGACGATGTGAACGCCTATGCGGCGTCTACATTCTTTGCCGTCGACCGCTACGCCTCCTATCGCATGAAGTGGGGGCAGGACTATGAGGCGGGCGCGATTGTCCTCGCCGATCGCTATACGACCTCGAATATGGTGCATCAGGCGGTGAAGATTGCGGATGCGGCGGAGCGCGATGCCTATCTCGATTGGCTCTATGACCTTGAGTTTCGCAAGATGGGGCTGCCCGTACCAGACGCGGTCTTCTTCCTCGACATGGAGCCGCGTGCGGCAGAGCGGTTGATCGCGGCACGGGCTGCGGAAAAGGGGGCCGCACCCGACATCCACGAGCGCGACGCCGCCTATCTCGCACGCGCCCACGATGCCTACGTCCTCCTCGCTGTGCGCTACGGTTGGGGGCGCATACCGTCGAGTGCGGACGGTGTCCCCCTCCCGATTGCGGAGATCCATGAGAAACTGTATGGGGAAGTTGTGAAGCGGCTGTGATCAAAGAAGTCATCATTGTCGAGGGGAAGATGGACGTCCTAGCTGTGCGGCGGGCGGTTGAGGCGGACTGCATCATCACCGACGGCTTTCGTCTGCGCAGCGTGGCGATTCGGAATATCCGCGCCGCATACGAAAAGCGCGGCATCATCATCCTGACCGACCCCGATACCGTAGGCGAGCGCATTCGGGCACGCCTCACAGAGATGTTCCCACGTGCCCGTCATGCCTTCATCCCCGCCGAGGAGGCAACGAATTTCAATGACGGCGACATCGGCATCGAACAGGCAAGCCCTGCGGCAATTCGTGCCGCACTCGAAAAGGTACGGACGCCGATGGAGCAGCCCGCAGAGATCTTTTCAATGAGCGATCTGGTGGTGCATGGGCTGACGGGCACAGAGGATGCCGCCCTTCGCCGTGCACGGCTCGGACGTCGCCTCGGACTCGGCTTTGCGAATGCAAAGACATTTCTTCGTCGTCTGAATACCTACGGGATTACCCGCGAGGACTTTATATCTGCAATAGAGGAGCTATGATGAACGCAAGTATTCCCATCATCGCCGACCCGAAGGTCACACGCCACATCCTCAGCGCCTTTCACCTGCGTGCGAGTAAGCGGCTCGGGCAGAACTTTCTCGTGGATCGGTCGGTCGTGCAGGGGATTGTGGATGCGGCGGAACTCTCACCTGCAGATACCGTGCTCGAGATCGGTCCCGGCATTGGGACTCTGACACAGGGGCTCGCAGAGACAGGAGCGCGCGTTGTCGCTGTCGAACTGGACAAGAAACTTCCTGCCGTGCTCGCAGAGACGCTGAAGGGCTACGACAATGTGCAGATCGTGCCGGGCGACATCCTGAAGCTGAATATCCCCGAGATATTGGAACTGCGCGCGGGTGAGCGCTTCAAGGTGGTCGCAAATCTTCCCTACTACATCACGACCCCGATCATTATGACCCTGCTCGAGCAGCGTCTGCCCATCGAGCGGCTCGTCACAATGGTGCAAAAGGAGGTCGCTGTCCGCATAACGGCCCGCCCCGGCTCGAAGGACTACGGTGCGCTCTCCATCGCCGTGCAGTATTTCACCGTACCGCGCATGGTGATGGATGTGCCGCCGCGTGCATTCATGCCCGCGCCCGAGGTCACGAGTGCCGTCGTCGCCTGTCATGTGCAGGACGTACCCACGGTACGCCCGCAGGATGAAAAACTCTTTTTCCGCCTCGTCCGTGCCGCGTTCGGACAGCGGCGCAAGACCCTCCTCAATGCTCTTACGGGCGCGGGGCTGACGAAGGAAGAGAGCCGCGCGGGACTTGCGGCGGCGGGCATCGCGGAGAATATGCGCGGTGAGCAGCTCTCACTTGCGGATTTTGCGCTTCTGTCCGATGCTGTGGGCGATCTTGCAAAAGGGGCGGAATGATGATGTACTTTGACAGCCATATTCACACGGAGTTCTCCGCTGACTCGGAGATGAAGGCGGCAGAGGCGCTCAGAGAGGCGGAGAAGCAGGGGCTCGGGCTCGTCTTTACCGAGCATCTCGACTATGACTATCCTGCGGCGGGCGAGGAGGAGTTCATCTTTGACCCTGCGGCGTACTGGGCGACGTATGAACCGCTCCGCGCTAAGGGCAATCTCTCGCTCGGTGTCGAGATGGGGATGATGGCGAGCGCACGCGAAAAAAACGCCGCATTCCTGCGGCGCGTTCCATTTGATTTTGTGCTTGCATCGATTCACTTTTTGGACGTAAAGGATCTCTACTATCCCGAGACGTTCGAGGGGCGCGAGAAACGGGAGATGTATCACGAATACTTCACCGTCATGCGTGTGGAGATCTATGCGCATCCGTTCATCAATGCGCTTGCACACATCGACTACATCGCACGAAATGCTACCTTTGACGATCCAGAGCTTTCTTATGGCGATTTCACCGACGACATCGACGCCGTCCTGCGCGCCCTCGTCGAGACGGATACCGTCATCGAGATTAACACGCGCCGCCTCGGTACCCCGCGTGGCATCAAGGAACTCGCTCCCATCTACCACCGCTACCATGAACTCGGCGGACGATATGTTACCATCGGCTCCGACGCGCACGTTCCGGCGGGGGTCGGCCGCCACTACGCGCGTGCGCACGAGCTTACCCACGCGTTTGATTTGCAGGTTGTCACGTTCCGCGAACGAAAGATGCAGCTTTGTGAGACGTGAATCTATCCGTTGCCTCTCCCCCTCTTTCCTGATATAATACAGGAGAATGGGTGGGGAGGCTTTTTTGTGCTTAGCAATTTCTTTGTCGCGCTCGGCGGCGTCGTTCCCCTCTTCTGTCTGATGGCAGTCGGCGTTTTCGTGAAACGTTCGCGTCTTCTCAGTGAGGAAGAACTTCGGCATATGAACCGCATGGTGTTCCGTGTGTTCTTCTTTTTCATGATGTTCTACAACATCTACATCTCCGATCCGGGGACGGCATTCCAACCCACGCTCATGCTCTTTGGTGCGGCGGGGGTGCTGCTCACGGCACTCGTATTTACTGGTATTGTCTGCCGCATTGAGCCGGACAATGCGCGGCGCGGTCCGATGATCCAGGCGGCCTTTCGCGGCAATTACGTCCTCATGGGCATTCCGCTCGTCAGCAACATCTTCGGTGATGCGGTGATTGCGATTCCGACCATGATGATTGCAGTCATCGTTCCCATCTACAATATACTCGGTGTGCTCGTACTTGAGACCTTTCGCGGCGGACGATTTGACCTCCTGCCGATCCTGCGCAGCGTTCTCATGAATCCCATGATCTTGGGAGCAATTACGGGGGCTCTGTGCCGTCTCGTAGAGCTGCCGATTCCTGCGCCTGTGCTGAAGCCCGTCGCGCAGATCGCGGCGGCGACCACGCCCGTTGCACTCATCATTCTCGGTGCATCCTTTCACGGTGGAAGCTATCACGCACATCTGCGTCAGCTCATCTTCTCGGTCGCCTCGCGGCTCATCATTGTGCCTGCCATCGTGCTTTCGCTTGCGATCATCCTTGGCTTTCGCGGGGTCGAGCTCGTGACGCTCATTGCCGTGTTTGCCACACCCTGCGCCGTCGCCGGCTTTGCCATGGCGCAGCAGATGCAGGCGGATGCCGAGCTCGCGGGTAACTGCGTCGTATACAGCAGTGCGCTCTCCTGCTTTACCATCTTTGGATGGGTCTTTTTGCTCAAGACATTGGAATTATTTTGACGAAAGCCAACGGCTTGACAGTTTATTCTAATTTTGTATAATTAGGACTAGGTAATCATAGGAAAAGGAGTCAGACGCTCATGATATGGAAGAAAAGTCTTGTAGCTATTAGTGCGGTTACGATTGCAGGCTGCGTCGGAATTATGGCACCGTCTGTGTATGCGGCGGTGGACTCCTCTGAAAAAATGGATGTGCCGAGCAATATGCCTTATCGCGTCGTCGAAGGCGGCGACTTTCAGATCGCGACACTGAAGGGAGATCGTCTCCTCGATACCTATCGTTTGACGAAATATGATGTGCTTGATATTCAGATCGTCGGTTTCTCCAGTTTTGAGTCGAGCGATTCTGCAAAGACGAATGGGCTGAATAATGTTGTGATTGGCCCTGATGGCTATGTCCAGCTGCCCTATGCCGGTTCGGTCAAACTTGCCGGACTCACACTGGATGAGGCCAAAGAAGTTGTTTCTGAGAGTCTGCGCCAGTATCTGCGCTTTCCAGACTTGTCAATCCTCGTCAAGAGCTATGGTGAACGTAAGATCTATGTGATGGGGGAGGTTCAACAGCCAGGAATACATGAGCTGAAGGTAGACACATTGAACGCCTATGCAGCAATCTCTTCGGCAGGTGGCTTTACAAAGCGTGGACGCAGTACAAAGGTGCAAGTGCTCCGTGTCGATGGCGATACCATGTATTATAAGCAGATCAACATCAAAAACTATATCAAGAAACATGATCTCACACAGAATGTCGCACTACAGGACGGCGACATTGTGTACGTACCACGCTCTGATGGGATCAAATTTAATGAAGATATCTTGCCATATATCAACGTATTCGCGATGTATAAGGCTGTGACGGACTGAGGGAGAGGAATAGATCATGGAACACAATGAAGACACGATTGACCTCTCTCGCCTGTTTCGAGTAATGGGCGACCACAAGACGGTTGTTTTCGGGATTGTGGGAGCCTGTACCCTTGTTGCTCTTGTGATTTCGCTTATTCTGCCGAAACAGTATGAGTCCACAACCCTCGTTCAGACCAGAACAGCTACAAAAGTTGACATCTCAGGTGCAGCTGCCGCGATGGCGGCACTTGGCGTTGGCGGAGGGAGCGTTTCCTCGCCAACGATGAACTACATTGAGTTGATGAAGACCCGTACTGTGCTTGATCCGATCATCGATTCAATGGCATTTGAAGTAGATGAAAAACCAGATGCTAAAGGATTCGCAAAAAAATATTTGGATATAAAAAATACGAAGGGGACGAATCTTATTGAAGTCGCAGCACGCGGAAAAAGTCCTGAGGAAGCACAGCGTATCTCACAAGCTGTGGTAGATAACTTCCTCCTCATGCAGACGGATATGAACCAGCAAACGCAGTCACTGCTTATGAAGTTCCTCGATGATCGCATTGGAACCGCCAAGCATGAGGCTGAGGATGCGGAAGCGAAGCTGGCACAGTTTAGCCGTGAGCATAAACTCTACAGCCCCGACGACCAGGCAAAGGCTGCAATCGAGCAGATGGCGGCGTTTGATAAGGCGATTGGCGAAGTGCAGGTTGCAGAAAAGTCGGCGCAGGCATCCCTCGACGCAGCAAACGAAAAGCTTGGCGAGCAGAAATCCGCGAGCAGGGCGTATCATATCTCAGACAATACGACCGTACAAAAGATTCGCGACCAGATCGTTGCCAAGCGTGTCGAACTTGTCGGACTTGAGCAGAAGTATACGGAACTTCATCCGAGTGTTCAGCAGGCGCGTAAGGAGCTTGAGCAACTGCAAAATAGCCTTGATGTAGAGGTTCTCGCGACAGTTGAGTCCAATGCGACAACATTGAACCCAACACAATCGCAGCTTCTCAGCAACCGTGCGCTTGCTGCGGTCAACCTTGCTGTTGCAACGGCAAGTGAGAGTGCTCTGAAAAAGCAGCAGGCGAAGAAGGAGGCGGAACTCGGCTCCTTCCCTGATGATGTGATGGATTACATGCGCCTCAGCCGTGACTCGAAAGTTAAAAACGAGGTGTATTTGAATCTTGTGAAACAGTATGAACAGAATAAGATTCAGGCAGCGATGGAGAGCATGGATATCCAGATCATCGATCCGGCGAATCTGCCGGATATCGAGAAGCCCGTTGCTCCGCGCAAGAAGTTGATTGCCGTAGCGGGTATTTTAATTGGTTGCTTCCTTGCTTTTGGGTACAGCTTTATTCTATATAAGAGACAACAATAAGAGAAATGGGGAGAATATGCGTCTGCAACAGTTTCCAAAATCGCGTAAGCTGGTTATGCTCGTTGGAGATATTCTGTTGATGGGCGTATCCTATCTCATCTCGGTTTCTATCATCTTAAACGGCGATATATTGCTCGTCAATCTATACTCTTATGGGAGCTTGTTCCCTCTGCTTATTGTTTTAACCGGGCTACTTCTAAATATCAACGGGCTGTATTCCGTTGCTACAAAAAGGTTTGCAGAGGTTCTGCTTAGCGTCGCAGTGACGAATTTTTGCACACTGATTCTTATTTTTGCGCTTAGTTTCTTCATCCGAGAGCTATCCTACTCTCGCTCTATGCTTTTCCTGACGATCTTTTTGCAGTTTTTTCTCCTGTCGATTTGGCGTTATCTTGCGTGGCGGGTTGAGCGGCATATCTATGCCGTGAGAGATGTGCTGCTCATTGGTTCTGAGGAAGAATGTACCCACGTTTATAACCGACTTTCCCGACAGCGTCATCTCAATATGAAGCTGAAGTATGTCTGTACTGACATGCAAAACTCTCTATGGAAAGAGTCCGCCGTCTCTGTGGATGTCATCATTATGTGCCCCGGTATGCGGCATCGCCATAAAGTTCAAGTGATTAACTTTTGCTATCAGCACGGAAAACGTCCTTTGTTGATACCGAATACATTCGAGATTTTTTGTAGCGGTGCAGAACTTGACAAGATTGATGACATCCCCGTGTTTCGCCCGTCGGTACTGCGTCCCACCCTTGAAGTGCGGACACTTAAGCGTGGGCTTGATCTGAGCGTTGCGGCGATTGGTTTTGCCTGCGCGCTTCCCCTTATGCTGCTCACAGCTCTTGCGATTAAGCTTAGTGATCGTGGACCGATTTTCTATAGTCAGGTGCGGACGGGCAGAAACGGGAAAGAGTTTTGTGTTTATAAATTCCGTACCATGCGTGTGGATGCGGAGAAATATAGCGGTCCGATGCTTGCACAAGAAAATGACCCACGCATTACAGCCTTGGGACGGTTCTTGCGTGCTGTTCGATTGGATGAACTTCCTCAGATCTGGAATGTTCTTGTTGGAGATATGAGCATTGTTGGTCCACGTCCAGAGCGTCCTTATTTTGTTGAGCAGTACATTGGGGAGATGCCTGAATACGCATACCGCCATAACGTAAAGCCCGGTATTACAGGGCTTGCACAGGTCTATGGGAAATATAATACAACGCCGTTTGACAAATTGATTTATGATTTGATGTATATTCAGCGTTGTAATATCTTAACGGATCTGACAATTATTATACAAACGGTCAAGGTGTTATTTACCAAAAGCGCAACAGAAGGTACAAGTGTAAACAAAGAAAATGTAGACTTGTCTTTATATGACGTAAGGAAAAATAACATATATGGGGATTTTTGACATCTTGCTTCGATAAGAAAGGCACGGAAGAGTGAAAAGCAAACTTCATGGAATAGTGACCAATCTGATTAAGCATAACACGCTCATACAAAGAATATATCAACTTGTCTTTAATGCACTTTTTCGTTTTGTCGGGTTTTTTGTATCAAAAGACGAGAGGCTTGTATTGCTCTCTTCCTATGGCGGCAGGCAATACAGCGACAGCCCAAGAATTATTTTTGAAGCGATGAAAAGAGATGCAAGATTTGCAGACTTTCGTTATATTTGGGCGTTTGAGTTTCCAGATAAAGTTGAAGTTAATGGTGCGGAGAACGTACGCATAGACTCATTGGCATATTTCCTCTGTGCATTAAAAGCAAAGATATGGATCACGAATGTCAATATTGAGCGTGGGTTACACTTTAAGAGACCGTATACAATCTATCTGAACACATGGCATGGGACGGGCCCTAAAAAAGGAGGGAATGCTGTTCCGGGGCGGAAAGATTACGATTTTTCACAGGTTGATATCCTATGTGTTGATGGGGGCTATATGCGAGATGTTATGCTCCAATACTTTGGTGCGTCTGAAGAGGGGCTTCTATACTCCGGTCGTCCTCGAGAGGATGAACTGTTTCGGTTTCAGACATCGGATTGTGAACGTATTCGGGAGGTGCTTGGTCTCTCAGAAGGCAAGAAGATCATCTTGTACATGCCAACGTGGCGTGAGTATGGCAATCAGGAGCTGAATTACGATTATTGGCACTCTCGTCTTGCGGGTCAATATGTAATGCTGGTAAGAGCACATCATTTTGCCGGCTCGGTACAACATGACAACGAGGGTGATGGTTTCTGGTACGATGTGTCAGCATACCCGGATGTTAATGAGTTGTATTGGATTGCAGATATTTTAATTTCGGATTATTCCAGTGCTTTTTTTGATTATGGATTACTTGGAAAACCCATGATTTGCTATGCATACGATTATGATCGTTATACAAGAGAATATGGATTGTTCATGGATTTACAAAATGAGTTTCCAGGCGGAATAAAGAGAAGTGAACAAGAAGTCATTGATGAAATCTATACAATAGCATCGGATTACACTGCTGCAAGTGGGCTTTGCCGGCAGTACTGTGAAAGTTATGTCACACATAACGGAGATGCAACGGAACAATGTTTGAATCGTTTAGCAGAACTTTTGAAGAGAGATGACGGAGTACACTGATGAACATAGCGGTGATATTTGCAGGTGGTGCAGGGAAACGCATGAATACGCATGCAAAGCCAAAGCAGTTTCTGGAAATGCATGGCAAGCCGATTTTGATCTATACGTTGGAACATTTTGAAAATCATCCAGAGATTGATGCAATCATACTTGTTTGTATCGAATCGTGGATTGACTATGCAAAAAAGATTCTGTATGCGCACCATATCAAAAAAGTGGCAGCGGTTGTACCCGGGGGCACTACAGGGCAGACTTCTATTTTCCAGGGGCTTTCGCGTGCATGGGAAATGTCTTCAAATGACCATGATATTGTTTTGATTCATGACGGAGTGCGCCCTTTGATTGATGAGAAGACGATCACAGCGTGTATTGCCTCTGTAAAAGAATATGGAAATGCTATTACCACCACTCCCGCGATCGAGACAATTTTTGTAAATACGGATGAAGGCGAAGTGGGGAAGATCTTTAACAGATCTTGCTGTTCCATGGCGCGTGCTCCGCAGTGTTTCTACATGAAAGATATTTATGAGGCGCACTGTAATGCACAGAGAGAGCGGAGAACAGACTTTATTGACTCGGCAATGTTGATGCAGCATTATGGTGCAAAACTTCGTATGATTGAGGGACCTGTAGAAAATATCAAAATTACAACCCCAACAGATTTCTATCTCTTTCGGGCACTTCTTGAAGCACAAGAAAATATGCAGATTGTAGGATTGTGAGGCGTTCTTATGTGGCTGGAACAACCAATTTTTCGGGAGGATATGGAATACATATCTGGGGTAGATTTTATTCCTTGGGAAGACTTGCGAGAGAGTACGATTCTGATTACGGGAGCGACAGGTCTGATTGGTTTCAACCTTGTCTCAGCATTGGCTTATGTCGCTCTCTATAAGAAAATTCCTCTTCACATCCTTGCCTTGGTGCGAGATGAGGAAAAAGCAAAGGAGCGGTTCTGTGAACTCTTGAAGGAAGAACCTCCGATTTCTTTTATTATAGGTGATATGGAACATATCCCCTCCATCCAAGAACCGGTTGACTATATTATTCACGGCGGTAGCCCAACTGCAAGTCGATATTTTGCAGAACATCCGGTTGAAACAATTCAGTGTAATCTCATAGGTGCCATGTCGCTCTTAACACTTGCTCGAGAAAAGAAATCCAAGGGATTCATCTATCTTTCGAGTATGGAAGTCTATGGCAGTCTCCATCGACAGGAAAAGGTTGACGAAGCTCATGAGGCATTCATTGATACGATGAATGTGAGAAACTCGTATCCTGAGGCGAAGCGAGTGGCTGAGGCTCTTTGTGCAGGTTATGCAGAGGAGTATGGCGTTCCCGCAAAGTCTATTCGCCTGACACAGACCTTTGGCGTAGGGATACGTCCGAATGAAAACCGTGTTTATGCTCAGTTCATGCGGTTTGCTTTACGAGGTGAAGATATTGTGCTCAAGACACAGGGGAAGACAGAACACTCGTACTTATATACTGCGGATGCAGTCACTGCGATCCTCACTGTACTCCTGAGTGGAAATTGTGGTGAAGCTTATAATGCTGCTAATGAGGAAAGTTATTGCTCTATTCGGGAGATGGCGGAACTAGTAGCAGCGATGGAATTGACTAAGAGACTGGGGAAGGGAGCTGTCAACGTTCGCGTGGAGATGGCAGAAGAGGCAAAAAAACTATATCCAGCGGAAAGATATATAGACTTGGATACACGAAAGATCAAACAACTTGGATGGCATGCAAAATACACGCTCGAGGAAATGTTTAGCCGCATGATGGAGGTGCATTGTGGAGACTGTTGTTAATCCAACATCTCATGTTGTGACATGTCCTCGTATCAGCATTGTGGTTCCTGTATATAATGTAGAAGATTATTTGCCTGAATGTGTTGAGTCACTATTAGTGCAGACATTAGCGGAGATCGAGATCATATTGGTGGATGATGGGTCTACAGATCGTTGCCCATCAATTTGTGATGATTATGCGAAACGTGATGCACGGATCAAGGTCATTCACAAAAAAAATGGAGGACTTAGTGATGCGCGAAATGCAGGGATAGCAGTATGTATAGGTGAATATATTGGCTTTGTAGACAGTGATGATACAGTAGAACGCGATATGTATGAGTTGCTGTATCGTAATGCGAAAAAATACGAAGCTGATATTTCGATGTGCAGAAGCAATCGTATTGTTAATCGTAGTATTATAAGGATTAATACATCAAAAAACAAACAAGTGTTCTTTGGAAGGGAAAATATAATTCGATTTTTGTTTACTCAATCGGGACAAACTATATCTGTATGTTTGAAGATATTTAAGAAAGAAATAGTACGGGCAATTTTTCCAGTAGGAAAAACGTCAGAAGATGCGTTTGTAGCTTTGGAATTTATGAAAAATGACAGTAAATTGGTTGTTGATTATGTTGGAAAATATAATTATCGATTAAGAGAAGGCAGTATTACGAGGCAAAAGCAATATCGTCGTTCCTTACTTGATTGTGTGGAAGCGTATGAACGTAACTGTAAGATTGTTGCAGCAGAATCGATGGCATGCCAGCTTGCTGCAGAACGTAGATTAGGCTGGGCATGGGGAAACGTTATGTGGCAAATCCTAGAGACGAATAATTATCAACAGCATTACTGGAAAGTTCGATATCTGCAAAAAAAAATACGGCAGCATTACTATACTCTGCTCCAGAACCCCTATTGCAGATTCTCTGATAAGGTGATCTTTACATTGGCAGCAATCTCCCCCATTCTTTATAAGACTGTGAGAAATATGACAGAAAAGCTTCGACGATAGGAGGTGACTCCATGGAATTCTGGTGGATATTTTTTGGGATATCTGTTTTTACGTTACCGATTGTCTATCTTCTGCCGGAAAAATATAAGGATCTAGGAGTCTATTCTTACTTGATATTCGTCATACTGGTGAGTGGATTTCGCGACAATATCGGTACGGATTTTGGTGCTTATCAAGATTTTTTTACAATGTATGGTTCACACGAATTTTTCTATGCGATGGAGGTGAATACGCAGCTGGAACCCGCGATCTCCTTCCTGATTCCTTTGTTGGAGCGGTTGGGGGGAGCATATCAAAGCTTTTTCATGTTGTATGCAATTATTACTTTTGTCGGATTTTATTATGGTGCTAAGAATTTCTTTCGAGGAAATTATCTTGGTATATTACTTGTTCTGCTTCTATATATCACCTACAATAGCACAGGAGGATTTTGGTGGGGGATGAATGGTGTACGGCAGGCTGCAGCAATGAGTATTGTTTTTGGGTTTTCATCCTGTTTGTATATGGGGGAACAAAAGAAATTTATACTTGCAGTGTGCGTAGCCTCGTTGTTCCATTATAGCAGCCTTGTCTTTTTACCTGCCTATTTTTTTTGTCAGATCAATTTTCGTAAAAAATGGGTTCTCTTTGCGGTTATTTTTTCCTCAGTGCTCACGCTCTCCGGTCTAAGTAAAGATATAGTTTTGGGTATTCTTTCTTTTGGTTTGGGGATATTGGGGCGATATGAAGGTGCTCTGTTATTGATTACAGAAGGAAGTAAATCCTTTTCTTATATGTCGTTCATTTACATGGCGATGTATCTTTTTGCCTTCTATACTGTTAAGGATATAACAGGGCGTCGAGAGCAGATTTTTTTCAACATGGCTACGATATTCATTATTATGCGCATTTTAACGAGTTTTTCTTTGGGAGGGGAAAGCATTCAGTATATCTTACACCGATTTGAAGTATACTATTTGCCGTTCTTTTTTGTTTTTTTTACGGAGGCACTCATATTAACTGCAAGACGGTTTAAGCCCGAATTTTGTGGATGGATACTTGTGTCTTTTTTTATTGCATCAATGGCGTTTCTCAATATTATCAATATTGCTCGGGTTGGCGCTGTTCGTGATTATCCATTAGAGCCAAACGATATGGAGATCAATGTGGAATATCAACCAAATTTTAAGCTGGTTGAGTAGGAATGCAGTACTTTTTCGTTGGAGGCATATCGATAGAAGCGGCAAAAAGGATTTGTTGAAAGGAAAAATGTATGATTCCTAAGACTATACATTACTGCTGGTTTGGGGGTAATCCACTCACAGCGGAGGCGAAAGCGTGTATTGATTCTTGGCAACGATATTGTCCCGATTATGAAATCGTAGAATGGAACGAGTCAAATTTTGATGTCACGCAGAATGCATATTGTTGCGAAGCCTATGAGGCAAAGAAATGGGCATTCGTTTCCGATTATGCGCGTCTTTTCGCTGTACATGAGCATGGCGGTATCTATATGGACACGGATGTCGAAGTTGTTCGCTCTCTTGATTCCTTGTTGGAGTGTAAAGCTTTTATGGGGTTTGAAAATAACGAGTCCGTTTCAGTTGGTACATTTGGTGGGGAGAAGGGAAATAGTGTTATAAGCAAATTCTTTTTCGCATATGATACGCGTCATTTCCTACAGGTGGATGGTAGTTTTGATATGACGACGAATCTAAGAGTGGTTACAGATATTCTTGTTCGAGAGTATGGGTTGAGGCTTGACGGACGAAGACAAGATCTCATGGGGGAAGTTGTTGTATACCCGATGGAGGCATTTATTGCAAAGGATCATCGAACAGGTTGGATTTTACGAGATGAGTCTACTTATGCTATACATCACTATGCTGCATCTTGGATTGATGATAAGCAGCGGAGACGCGAAGATGTTTATCGTCAGTATTTGCGTACATATATCAGAGCAGTGCAGCCATTTCTTAGTAAATATGCCAGTATCCGCACGAGTTATGAACTTGATGGTATTTTGGGGGTAATGGAAAAGATAAAAAAATATATATCCAAATAACCATGCGACTTATGCCCTTCGAATAAAGCGTTTTTATTTTCGGAGTAATTAGAGATGAAAAAAAAGATTTTAATCCTTGCTCCCCATCAAGATGATGAAATATCCATAGGTGGAGCGATGATCCCTTTCTTGCAAGAACAGGGCTTTACTCCTCATGTGCTATTTTCTACAAATGGAGACTATCGAACTTCGGGTGATATTCGCATGCAGGAGGCTTCTCATGCATTAGAAATTCTTGGTGTCAAAAAGGAAAATATTCATATTCTTGGTTATGGAGATACTTTGAATACTCCGGATCATCATCATATCTTTTATAGTAAAGAAAACGTCGTGCGCTCTCCCGCAGGGCATGGTGAAACCTACGGAGTAGAAGGATTCATAGACTATGCATATTTACGACGGAATGTGCATAGTCCGTATACGAGAGAATCCTATCAGAAGGATTTAAAAGAATTCTTACTAGATCTCCGTCCGGATGTTATATTTTGTGTGGATTATGATATCCATGCGGATCATCGGATGCTTTCACTAAGCTTTGATCATGTCATGGGTGAGATATTACAGCGCGAGAAAAATGACTTTTTTCCTCAAGTCTTTAAAAGTCTTTCTTATGCCTTGTCCTTTTATTCATATTTGGACTTTTGGCAGGACAATATCTTTTCTACCCGAAGACCTGTACCAGGAAAAATAGAGACTTATGATGAAGACCTGGTAGATCAATCGTTATATACATGGGGGAATCGCATTCGTATCCCTGTTCCCAGGCAGTGCATCAGTAATACGTTGTCCCAGAATCTTATCTATTGTGCATTGAAAGAGCATCGCTCCCAGTGGGCGGCTTTGCAGGCTCCAAGGATTATCAATGGTGACTGTGTATATTGGGAGCGTCGTACAGACAGTTTAACATATTGTGCAGATATTCGAGTTTCATCTGGGGAAGAAAAATATCTGCGTGATTTTAAGCTGTTTGATGTGGAAGATATAGATTCCAAGAAGTTTTTGCCGAGGTGCTACTTATGGCAGCCTGATAGCGCAGATTCTGAACGGTCAGTTCTTTTTTCTTGGAAGAGTTCGCAGCATATTGAGTTGGTTCGTATTTGGGGTAATATCAACGGGGGGGATATAGAAGAAATATCTATACATTCAAGTACGGGAGAAAATAATTCTTTTGGGCCTTTGAAAAATAAAGGACAAAAAAATGATATTTTCTTGGAATGTACAGAGGGCATTGATTGGCTTGAAATAACGATTAGACGTACAGTGGGGGAGGGAATTGGTTTTGCTGAAGTGGAAATTTTTTCGAGCGTACATTCCCCGACTAATGTTAGACCTTTTATAAAATGTATGATAGATGATCATTTCATATATGATTATTGCATTGACAAGGACGTAAGACAGTTGACTCTTTCAGTATATCAATATGGATTGGACGAGGAGATCTTTTTTTCTGTTACAAAAGGGCGGTCTCGTTTTGAGGAAAATATATTACGAATCAATCCTCTTGATAGAGAAATTTTGGTAAAAGCTTATACGAAGTCAAATGTTTATGACCTTATCAAAATAAGACGATTATCTGCGGTGTCGTTACTTGTCCTTCGTGGGTATCGAGTTATAGACAGATTATGCTGGTATCTGAATTGTCAGCAACACTACATAATAAAAAAATATAATCGAATAAAGCATATAGGAGGAAAAGAAACTGTAAAAAGAATTATACAGAAATTATGTTGCTAACCCAAACATCCCATATGAAAAATCTGCATAGTTTCTTGAATATCGTATATCTATGGAGGAGATTTTCTAAATGATAAAATTCGACTTTTATAAAGATGTATTATATCGGTTTATACGAGAAAAATTAAAAAATAACCCCAAAATAAATTATTTTCAGCGTGTATGGCGACATCGAAATGATGAAAAGTTTGTATGCACGGTGATGAATATTAAACACCCAAACATGATAGAGTTTAAAAAATTCGGAGAGAAAAATCCTGAGAAAAATATATATTTCATATCGTTTAACGCACGTATGGGACTTGGAGGGTGCTTGAAAGAAACTATACTGGGATTGGTTGAGGCTGATCATTTAGGCTTTACACCTGTTATATTTTATCCACCACAAGACTGTCCATATGCCGAAGAGGAAAAGGTAAATGGAACAGATAATCCATTTGAATATTATTTTGAGCAAGTAGCTGACATACCTGTAGAAGAGGTATATGAAAGTGCTCGTGTCTTTTTATATCATAATGGACATGCCGTGAGAGCAGAATATGACCTTGGGAATCCAGACCCGTTTGCATCTGCATCATATTTTATTAGTGATGCTTATTTAAAAGGGATGGCACGCGTATTTAAAAAATATATTCACTTGAATCCAATCGTTGATACGCGTGTTTCTGAGGATATGAACCGCTTGTTACCTGGTGGCTGGGATGGGAAAAGGGTATTAGGAGTACACATTCGTGGTACAGACTATGAATTAAATTGGACAAATCATCCTAATATGGTTACAGTTGATGAATTTTTTCATGCAATTGATGAAATCATGAGGATTCATAGCTATGAATACATCTTTTTAGCCACAGATGACAAACGGCGTTTGACATCATTGTCTCAAAAGTATGGTTCTAAGTTGATTTACTATAAAGATGTTTTTAGAGGTGACCGTGATTTATGTATTGCTTTAGAGAAAAATGATCGTCCGCTACATCATTATTTAAACGGTCTGGAGGTTATTCGTGATATGTATACATTAGCTCGATGTGATAGTTTTGTTTGTGGTCTATCACAAATTTCTATTTTGGCTCAAACAATTCGAATAGCTGAAGATGGATCATACAGATACCTCAAAGTATTGGATAAGGGAATTTATCGGGGGTGAATTATGCGAGTGGAAAGTGTGCTGCGTAACAGCATATACTCCATGACGCTTTATGTTGTACTTGCTATTCTCGGCATACTGATACGGCAGGCGTTTACGCGCCATTTGCCCATCGAGCTTCTGGGGCTTGAGGGGCTGTTTACGAATGTGATTTCCCTGCTGTCTATTGCGGAAATGGGAATCAGCACCGTCATCAGCTACGGACTCTATCGAGAAATTGCAAATAAGAACGAAGTCGAAGTCAATATGCTGATGAGTATCTACCGGTATATTTATCTCATCATCGGTACGCTGGTTGCACTGATCGGCGTTGGCTTGTTTTTCCTGTTGCCATGGATTGTACGGGATAACAGTGTTGAATGGAGCTATGTTCAGCTTGTTTATGTCATCCAGATTTGTACCGTACTCAGCACCTATTTTCTGGCATATCGCCGCACCTTATTTGCAGCAGATCAGAAGGACTACATCTGTGTTCGTATTGATCTCGTCTGTACATTTGCAGCGAATCTTGTGAAGTTTGCTGCAATCGTTGTTTGGCAAAGTTATACGATGTATGCGCTCTCCGCGCTTGGATTCAACATATTGGCGAACCTGATCATCTCGCATCGCCTTGGCAAGGAGTATCCATTCTTGCACACGGTTAAGGTTACACTACAGGATTTGCGGCAACGAAAATTTTTTGTGGATGTGAAAAATTTTCTGATTCATAAACTATCGTATGTCGTCTATAGTGGAACAGATGCAATTATTATTTCGTCGATATTGGGACTGCGAACAGCGGGCTTGGTAGCGAATTACGTCCTTCTCTGTGATGGAGTCTATAAACTCTTGTATAAGATGTTGCAGGGGATTATCCCTTCTGTCGCGAATCTAGTCTATACGGATGATCGGGAAAAAAGCTATCGCGTGTACCGTATGCTCGATTTCGCCTATTTCCTGATGGGAGGGTATGTTGCCTGTATCTATTTCATCGTGCTTCAACCTTTTGTAGCACTGTTTTTTGGTACCGATTTCCTGCTTGAGGATGCATATGTGATGGCTCTTGCCGTCAATGTCTTTCTTGGGATGCAGTTTGAGAATGCTTACAATTTTAGAAGCACGCATGGTGTCTTTGAAAATGATCGCGGCTATATGGTGCTATCTGCCGTGACAAACTTGATCCTGTCATTGGCATTGACGCATCATCTCGGTGTTGTTGGCGTTATGATTGGCACGATTGCAGGCTTGGCATTCATTGTTTACGGTCGTGTTCAATTCGTCTTTCGGGTCATCTTTCAGCGAAGCATGCAGGCATATTGGTGGAATCACGCATGGTGGAGTGCGGTCGTGCTGTTGGAAATTATGTTAATTAATCAGATGTTAAGTGCCGAATTTTTTTCATCTACGTATGCGGGGCTATTGATGAAATGCATATGTGCAGCAGCTCTGATGCTGGGAATGCAGATTCTTGTCTTTTATCGGTGCGAGGAGTTTCGCAGCGTCTGCTTGTACGCCGTTGAAGTGAGAGACGTTCTTATGAGCAAGGTTCGGGGGAGGAAAACTTAATGAAAAAAGCGTTGATTACGGGAATTACGGGACAAGACGGATCGTATTTATCCGAATTACTGCTCGATAAAGGCTATGAGGTGCATGGCGTGATTCGCCGGCACAGTACTCCGTGCACGCAGCGGATCGATCATCTCCTGTTCGATCCGCAGTATGAAGGGCGGTTTTTTTTACACTATGGCGACCTGACGGACTCCAGTAATGCACACGCATTGATTCGGGATGTTCAGCCAGATGAGGTCTACAATCTTGCAGCGCAGTCTCATGTAGCGGTGTCGTTCGAGGTGCCCGAGTATACGGCAGAGGCGACAGGTGTCGGAACGATTCGACTTCTTGAAGCCGTGCGACAGAGTGGTCTGCCCATTCGGTTCTATCAGGCGTCGACTTCAGAGCTTTTTGGAGGCTTGCCAGAGACAGCGCCGCAGAGCGAGGCGACGCCGTTTTATCCGAAGAGTCCCTATGGGGCAGCGAAACTCTATTCGTTTTGGATTACGAAGAACTATCGCGAATCGTATGGAATGTTTGCGTGCAATGGAATCCTCTTCAATCATGAGTCTCCTCGTCGCGGAGAGACTTTTGTCACGCGTAAAATAACGATTGCTGTGGCACGGATTGCAAAGGGCGTGCAGGAGAAGCTGACACTTGGCAATCTCGAGGCGAAGCGTGACTGGGGCTTCGCAGGAGATTATGTGGAAGGCATGTGGCGCATGCTTCAGCAGGATGCTCCGGATGACTATGTGCTTGCAACGAATGAGACGCATACGGTGCGTGAGTTTGTGGAGAAAGCTTTTGCTGAGACGGGCGTTTCGATCCGCTGGGAAGGTGAAGGGAGCGATGAGAAAGGCTACGACGCCAAAACGGGAAAGTTGCTTGTTGATGTGTCTGAGCAGTTCTATCGGCCGGCAGAGGTCGAACTCCTCTGGGGGGATTCGACGAAGGCAGAGAGAGAGCTGGGCTGGAAGCGCAAGATTGGATTTGCCAACCTGGTCAAAATGATGGTTGCAGCGGATTTGGATAAATTATCATAAATCGGAGGATGATAGCATGAATTGCTCATTGGCTGAGAAAAAAATTAAGAGTTTGAAACGAATCATATTGGAAACAGCACATAAAACAAAAGAAGGACATATTCCCAGTGCTTTTTCGATTTTGGCTATACTATATGTACTCTATGATTCTGTTTTGAATGTTGACCCGAAGAATCCGGAAAAAACGGATCGAGATTATCTTTTGGTCAGTAAGGGGCATTCTGCTGTTGGTCTTTATGCGGTGTTAGCGGATCGGGGATTTTTCCCCATGAGTGAGTTGGATACTTTTGGTCACTTTAATAGCCGATTGGGGGGGCATCCGGATCGCAATAAGGTTCCGGGTGTAGAGGCTTCGACTGGCTCTTTGGGACATGGTCTTCCAATCGCCGTAGGAATTGCAATGGGGCTTGGTTACAGGAACGAGCAGCAGCGTGTATTTTGCATCATCGGCGACGGGGAACTGAATGAAGGCAGTATGTGGGAGGCCATTTTGCTCGCCGGAGAGCACAAATGCAAGAATCTTACCTGTATCGTGGACTATAATCATTCCATTGACCGCTCAATTCTGTGGGGGGATCTTAGGGAAAAGTTCAAGGCGTTCGGCTGGGATACACTCGAGGTAGATGGTCATGATCTCGCAGCACTCGAAGAGGCATTCCAACGGAGTGATCGCAAACGTCCCCTTGCTGTCATTGCGAATACCATCAAGGGCAATGGCTGCAAAAGCATGGAGAATGAGCCTGGCTGGCATCATCGCAGTCCGAACGAGGAAGAGCTTATGCAGTTGCTGAAGGAGTTGGAATAGAGTATGAACATGAGACAACAGTTTACTGCAACAGTAACAGCGTTAGAAGAAAAGGATAAGCGCGTTGTCTTGTTGCTGAATGATATTGGCGTATGGGCATTTCGGTATCTAAAGGCGGCGTATCCCAACCGTGTGCATAATTTGGGGATATTGGAACAGGCGTCGATTGGTGTATCAGCGGGGTTGGCACTCACGGGCTATATCCCCATTTTTCATACAATAGCTCCTTTTATCGTAGAGCGTGGCTATGAGCAGCTGAAGGATGATTTTGGCTATCAAAACCTCAATGGAAATTTTGTGAGCGTCGGCGGTTCGTTTGATTACAGTGCATTGGGAATGACGCACTATTGTCCTGGCGATGTTGGCGCTCTCATGCAGATTCCCAACATGCAGATCGTTCTGCCAGGCACTGCAAAAGAGATGGATCGTTTGATGACAGAAGCCTATGATAATGGCAGTCCGACGTATTTTCGACTGAGTGAATCGTCCAATACGATGGAGCATGATGTTTCGTTTGCGCGGGCGATTGTCGTGAAACAGGGTACAAAGGCTACAATCGTTGCGGTAGGGACAATGTTGTCGGCGGTCATGGAGGCTGCGGCGGATTTGGATGTTACGGTTCTGTACTATACAACCGTTCGTCCCTTTGATCGGGAAACGCTTCTGCATAACTTGCCGACGAATAAGATTTTACTCTGCGAGCCTTATTATACAGGGGCACTGACTACTGAGATCGTTATGACCTGCCATGACAAGCCGGTTCATTTAGATTTTGTAGGGGTGTCATGTGAGGTGCTGAAGACATATGGGACGGTACAGGAGAATTTAGCAGTTTTTGGGATGGATGCAAAGAGTATTCGTGAGAAGATACTTGCGTTTTCTTTTGCGTAATATATTTATAATGGGGAGTTCATTTTATGAAAAAAACTAGCAAAATATTTATAGCCGGTCATACGGGGCAAATTGGATATGGTTTATTGCAACGTTTGCAGTCGGATGGTTATAATAATGTGATAGTGAGGAAGCACAAAGACTTAGACTTGCTCAATCAAGAAAGTGTACGACTTTTTTTTGAAGAAGAGCGCCCCGAATATGTGTTTTACTGCGCTGGCTCATTGGGGGCTGTTGATTATTTAGAAAACAATCGCGCTACAGTTGTTTATAACAATATCATTATGCAAGCAAATGTAATTCATTTTGCAGTTGCCAATAATGTAAAAAAACTACTCTATGTAGGTAGTGGTTCTGTTTATGGGAGCCGTACGTCTTCCCCTTTTTTGGAGACGGAAGCGATAGACTCTATCCAACGGGGGGGGATGGAGGCTTATGCTGTTGCTAAAATTGCGGGGCTTGAGCTGTGTAAACAATATCATGGTATTGGTGGGAGTAAGTGTATCTCTGTTTTACCTACGCATGTATATGGGACGAAAAATATTTCTCGTATAAAGAATACATTGATTGAAGAAATATTACAACAAATGCACCAAGCAAAGATAGAAGGAACAAAAGAACTTGGTTTAGATATATGGGGAACAGGGAAAAAATGTATTCGGCAGTTTATCTATTTAGACGATCTAGCAGATGCGCTTATCTATATGATGGAAAATTATGATGATGTTCTGCCAGTTAATATCGCACCCGAGGAGGCTGTTTCGTTAGATGAATTGTCACGCACGATTCGGGACGTTGTCGGGTATACTGGTTCTTTACATTATCAGGAAGACAAACCCGAAAAAGCAGACGACCGTCTTATGTCTGTAAAATATTTGCAAGAACAAGGATGGAAACCTCATTATACATTGAAGGAGGGGATTCAAGCCTTCTATAAGTGGTATCTTGATGAACTTCAAGGAAAACAGATATCTTGAAATAATTTTTCGGGAGGTTATCAAGTGAAGGTCTCGGATAAGATTTATGTTGCAGGTCATACAGGAATGGTTGGCTCTGCCATCGTGCGTCATCTGCAAAAAAATGGATATAACAACTTACTGACAAGAACACATAGTGAGCTTGACTTGACGAATCAGCAGGCGACAAAGAGTTTTTTTGAGTGGGAACGCCCTGACTATGTATTTATCGCTGCAGCGAAGGTCGGTGGAATACAGGCGAACAGTTCTTTTCCCGCTGATTTCCTGTATGTCAACTTGATGATCAATGCGAATATCATTCATGCAGCACATGAAGTCGGTGTGAAAAAACTCCTAGCTCTGGGGAGTTCCTGTATCTATCCGAAGTTTGCCGAGCAGCCAATCCATGAGGATGCTTTGTTGGACGGTAAGCCCGAGCCGACGAATGAGGGGTATGCCATTGCGAAGATTTCGGCGATGGAATTGGTGAAGTTCTTCCACCGTCAATACAATGATCCATTTATCAGCTGTATGCCGACGAATATCTATGGTGAGAATGACAACTTTGATTTGCAGGGGTCACATGTTATCCCTGCAATGATTCGCAAGTTCCATACGGCAAAAGCAGAAGGCGCGGACTCTGTTACTCTCTGGGGGACGGGGAGCCCGAAGCGTGAGTTCCTCTATGTAGATGATCTTGCGGATGCTTGCGTTTTCCTTATGGAGAATTACGATGAAGAGGGGCATATCAATATCGGCAGTGGTGAGGAAGTGTCCATGAAGGAGCTGGCCGAGGAGATTGCATCCGTTGTCGGTTTTAATGGAAAGCTGATATATGATACGGAGAAGCCGGATGGAGCACCTCGCCGTCTTGTGGACTCTACCCGTATTCATGAACTTGGGTGGCAGCATAAGGTGGAGTTGCGTGAGGGGCTTGAACGTTCGTATCAGTATTTTTTAAATCACTGTGTAGATAAGTAAGCGTTTTTTGCGAAGGTGGTGTAGTATATGGAGCGATATCGGGATCCTGTTCATGGCTTTATTGAAGTACGGCCGTTGGAGAAGAAGATTATCGATTCTGCTCCGTTTCAGCGCCTCCGTCACATCAAGCAGCTTGCTATGACGAACCTTGTGTTTCATGGTGCAGAGCACACTCGTTTTGGGCATTCTCTTGGTGTGATGCACTTGGTGACGAAGGCTTTTCATATGGCTGTTGAAAATGCTGGTAATGAGTATAAATTTTCGCGGAAGAAAATAGAGTGGTATGAACAGATTCTTCGACTTATTGCTCTGACACACGATATTGGACATGCACCATTTTCCCATGCGTCAGAATCTGTTTTCCCTGATGATATTGAGCATGAGGATTTTACTGAGAAAATTATCAAAGAAACGGAGATTGCTGGATATATTTGTGCCATTGGTGATAAGTTTAAAACGAGGACGGAGCAGTATGATATCACCCCAGAGTTGATTTGTGATATTTACCGAGGAAGAAATCCTGGTGAGAACTCCGAGTTCACCTTCCTTAAAAGCTTTATGGATGGGGAACTCGACTGTGATAAGATGGATTATCTTTTGCGTGATTCTCTTTACTGTGGTGTTAATTATGGGAAGTATGATATCGATAGACTTTTGTGTTCTCTGACGATTGATGTCAAGGATGATGTTCCAAGACTTGCAATAGATTATGGTGGACTTAAGGTCTTTGAAGAATTTGTGCTTGCGCGGTACTTTATGTTTACGGAAGTTTATTTCCATCGAACAAGACGCTATTTTGATTTTGTTTTAGGAAAAGCGCTTGAGAAGATTTTGCCTAAAGGAATGTATCCACAAGATGTTGAATCTTATTTGAGATGGGATGATCTACGCGTATTGCAAGAATGCCGCAAGAAGATGAAACAAAGTCAATATTGCTCCTCTATCATAGAAAGAAAAGTGTATCCATGTGTTTATGAAACCTCTACACATGCGACGAGAGACTCTGTGGATTTATATGAGCTTATGCAAAGTCTGCTCTATGAAAAGTTCGGAAAAACACGCTTTATAGCAGATACTTCTGATAAGCTGCCACATAAAATTCCTGTACAATGTGATGTTGAGCATGAAAAAGCTGTTGTCTTATTAAATAAACGAATGGGCAAGCGTGTGTCTATTTCCGATGAATCATATATTATTAAGGCTCTTGCTAATAAAATTGGAATAAGGCGTTTGTACGCACATCCTGATATTGCTGAGTCGGCGCGGGATTTTGTGCGGAATCATAATAGATAGTATATAAGGCAGGAGGGGTTACAATGAACTTACTTGATAAGTATGCACTCCTTATTGGAGATATATGTGCGGACAAAAAGACTGGAAAGAAAAAGCTCCAGAAGATCATGTATTTAATTGAACGAAAAGGGGTTCAGTTGGATTTAAGATATTCTATTCATTTTTTTGGACCGTATAGTTCAAGACTTGATCAGGCAATCCATATCCTTGAAAATGAAGGCCGTTTGGAAATTGATACATCCAGACAGACACATCGAATTATTATGGAAGAACTGACGAGTGAGCCGTTGGAGGCGGGAGAAGCAGCTCTCGTCGATATGGTGCGTAAAGCTTTTTATGACAAATCTCCTATGGAGCTTGAAGCGTTGACAACGATTGATTATGTAGCAACTACTTTGTTGCATGGTACAGCTACGCGAGATGATGTAATTAAACAGGTGAAGATAATAAAGGGAAAGAAATTTTCTTCTCAGGAGCTAGAGAAAGAGTATGATGTCCTGATTGAGCAAGGATATCTTTCTGCATAATCGTGTTTTAGAAGGAGAGCATAAATATGGAAAAGATTGGTGTTGGGTATGCGTATGTCAGTGATGCTGAGAAACGCTATGTCAATGAGGCATTGGATGCAGGACGTCTTTCGCAGGGGAAGATGGTTCATAAATTTGAGAAAGAGTTTGCGCGGCTTCATGATCAGAAATATGGAGTTGCCTGTAATAGTGGAACGTCTGCCTTGCACGTTTGCCTAGAGGCAATGAAAGAAGTGTACAGGTGGGAAGATGGCAGTGAAGTTCTTGTTCCTGCGATTACTTTTATTGCCACATCGAATGCCTGTATTCATGCAGGATTGAAACCTGTCTTTGTCGATGTGGATCCAATCTCGTATAACATGGATGCCTCCAAAATGGAGGAGCGCATCACGGATAAGACCGTTGCGGCAATTCCGGTGCATACATTCGGACAGCCGTGTGAGATGGATGCGATCATGGCAGTAGCAGAAAAGCATGGTCTGCGTATTTTGGAGGACTGTGCGGAAGCTCATTTTGCTACCTATAAAGACAAGAAGATCGGTAGCTTTGGTGATATGGCTGCATTCAGCACTTATGTTGCGCATACGATCACCACAGGCATCGGGGGCGTTATCACGACGAATAATCTGACGCTGACGGAGATTTCTCGCTCACTTATCGCGCATGGACGTGCCTGTACCTGTGAGACTTGCTTGGCATCTGATCCGAGGCAGGTGTGTAAGCTGCGGATGCAGACCGAGATGGATAAGCGCTTCATGATGGTTCGCATGGGGTACAGCTATCGCATTGGGGAACTGGAAGGCGCTCTGGGACTTGGTCAGCTGGAAAATCGCGACCTCATTATGAATACGCGTAAGGAGAACGCGCATTATCTTAGTGAGGGGCTGCAGGGAACAGAGAAATATTTGCAGCTGCCTGAGTATCCGGATTATGTTGATCATTCCTTTATGATGTATCCGATTGTTATAAGGAAAGATGCCCCATTCTCGCGGGATGAGTTTACGCATTTCTTGGAGAAGAATAATATCGAGACGCGCCCCATGCTCCCTTTGTTGAACCAACCTGTGTATAAGAAGTTGTTTGGCGACATTGAGAGTGACTATCCGGTTGCGGAGTGGTTGGATCACTATGGGCTCTATGTCGGCTGTCATCATGGGCTGAGCAAGGAGCAGCTGGATAAGATTGTAGCGACAATCAAAGAGTTCTTGCAGGATAAAGCATAAAAATATGGAATGCGGGAGGCTTCTGTGGTGGAGGTTTCCCGTATTCCATAACGTATATTGTGGGAGAGAATGGCATGCAAATCGTATTACTTTCAGGTGGAGCTGGCAAGCGGTTATGGCCGCTATCGAATGACCTTTACTCGAAGCAGTTCCTCCGACTTCTGAAACGAGAAGATGGCACGCGAGAGTCGATGATTCAGCGTGTCTGTCGTCAGATGCAAAACGTTGCATCGAATATACCGATTACCGTTGCGACAGGGCGGGAGCAAGTATCGCTCATTCGGCGGCAGCTTGGCTCGGGGGTGAATATCTCCATTGAGCCATGCCGACGCGATACGTTTCCGGCGATTGCTTTGGTTTCTTCCTATCTGCATGAAGTTCGCGGTGTTCCTCTCGATGAGGCTGTGGCGATTTGTCCTGCCGATCCTTATGTCGATGAGGGATATTTTCGTGCCGTTGTGCAGTTGCTTCAGGAAGCTGAGAGAGAAGGTTCTGCGAACCTTGTCTTGATGGGAATCGAGCCGACGTATCCGAGCGAGAAGTATGGTTATATTATGCCTGTTTCGCAAGAGCCACAGAGCATGGTGCAGTCGTTCAAAGAGAAGCCGGATAAGGAAAAGGCTGCAGAATACATCGAGCAGGGCGCTTTGTGGAACAGCGGCGTCTTCGCGTTCAAGCTTGGCTATGCGCTTGATAAGGCTCGTGAGTTGCTGGATTATACGGATTACGAGGATCTTTTCAACCGCTATGAAGAGCTTTCCAAGATCAGCTTTGATTATGCTGTGGTCGAGAAAGAGAAAAATATTGCAGTTCAGCCCTACAGTGGCACTTGGCTTGACATAGGCACATGGAATACGCTCGCCGAGGTGATGCCGGAGCATACGATCGGTCGCGTCACGATGGATGAGACTTGCAGGAATGCTCATGTCGTGAATACGTTGCCGATACCTATCCTTTGTATGGGGTTGAAGGATGTTGTGGTGGCAGCGAGCCCGGAAGGTATCCTCGTTTCGGACAAGGAGCGATCCAGCGCAATGAAGCCTTATGCAGAGCGGCTTCATACACCCGTAATGTATACGGAAAAGTCATGGGGCGAGTTTCAGATTGTTGATGCAGAGACGGCGAGCCTGACTATCAAAATTACGCT
>ERZ772918.339-NODE-339-length-34173-cov-26.9941_pt1 | contig 34173 bp, 31 predicted proteins | sample MGYA00512118_ERZ772918 | MGnify/ENA primary metagenome ERZ772918 (study PRJEB29015, sample SAMEA2737939) | human oral metagenome | biome: human oral; feature: human-associated habitat; material: dental | place: China | collected 2135 ... | reverse complement strand
AGCCCCCGTCGGAACCATCGGCCCAGGAGTCCTACACACCGGCTAGCCAACAACACAAAAAGGGTGGTCGACGAAAAACACCGCGACCACCCTTTTTCCACCCCCAGCGCACAAAAACTAGCGCACCAACAACTCAGCAATCTGAATCGTATTCAACGCAGCACCCTTGCGCAGATTGTCACCAGAAACAACAAGCACCAAACCCTTGTTGTCATCCACCGACTGATCCTGACGAATACGACCCACCAATGACGGGTCCTTCCCCGCAGCATCCAACGGCGTCGGAACATCCACAACCTCAACCCCCGCAGCGTCATTAAGCACCTTAACTGCCTGTTCAGGGGTAATCGCACGCTCAAACTCAGCGTGAATTGTCAACGTATGCCCAGTAAACACAGGCACACGCACACAGGTGCCAGCAACCTTCAAATCCGGCAAACCAAGAATCTTCCGAGACTCATTACGAAGCTTCTGCTCCTCATCAGTCTCCAAAGACCCATCATCAACCAAATTGCCAGCAAACGGTAAAGCATTGAACGCAATCGGAGCAACATAAGGGCCGAACTCAGAATCCGCCACGGTCTCGCGCATGACAGAACCATCATGCGTCAGCTCCACATTACGATCACCGATCTCCGCAACCTGCTTCGCCAACGTCTCCACACCAGCCAAACCAGAACCAGAAACCGCCTGATAGCTAGACACATGCAGACGAACAAGCCCCGCGGCGTCATGAAGCGGCTTCAACACAGGCATCGCAGCCATCGTCGTGCAGTTCGGATTCGCAATAATGCCCTTCGGAACCTCATTCAGAGCCTCCGGGTTCACCTCCGACACAACCAAAGGAACCTCAGGATCCTTACGCCACGCCGAAGAATTATCCACCACACGGGCACCAGCCTGCGCAAACAACGGCGCAAACTCACGCGAAGCCGCACCGCCAGCAGAAAACACCGCGATGTCAATACCCTGCAAAGACTCAACAGTCTGAGCCGTCACATCCTCAACAACGATGTCCTCGCCACGGAAAGACAACGACTGCCCAGCCGAACGGGGAGACGAAAAGAAACGCACCGTATCCGCCGGAAAATCACGCTCCTCCAGCAAGGTACGCATCACGCGACCCACCTGGCCGGTAGCGCCAACAACAGCAACAGTAGTCATAACAGCAGCTCCCTTTAACGGCCCGTACCAGCGTAAACGGTGGCTTCTTCCTCGCCACCCAGCTCGAAAGCATCATGCAAAGTCTTCGCAGCAGTCTTCACATCCGCCTCACGCAAGATCACAGAAATGCGGATCTCAGACGTCGAAATCAACTCAATGTTCACACCCGCATCACGCAAAGCCTCGCAGAACACCGCAGTAACCCCCGGGTGAGACTTCATGCCCGCACCAATCAGCGACACCTTGCCAATCTGATCGTCATACAGCAAGTTCTCGCACGTGCCCTCCGACTGCAAGCGCTTCAGCAACTCCATCGCACGCGGCCCATCGGCACGCGGGCACGTAAACGTAATATCCGTGCGGTTGTCCTCCAGCGAAGACACATTCTGCAACACCATATCGATGTTGATCTCATTGTCCGCAAGAACACGGAAAAGCTTCGCAGCCTCCCCCACCGTGTCCGGAATACCCAGAACGGTCACCTTTGCCTCGGACGTATCGGTGGCTACGCCAACCAGGGTTGCTTCTTCCACGGGGATCTCCTCCATCGAACCGGCAACCAACGTGCCGGGGTCATTGCTGTACGAAGAACGAACTCGAATCGGCACATCAAAAGCGCGCGCATACTCCACGCTTCGAAGCACCAAAATCTTGGAACCCACAGCTGCGAGCTCCAGCATCTCCTCAAAGGAGATCTTTTCAAGCTTCTGAGCGTTCGGCACAATACGCGGATCAGCGGTGTACACACCATCAACATCCGAGTAAATCTCGCACACATCAGCTTTCAGCGCAGCCGCCAAGGCAACAGCAGTAGTATCCGAACCACCGCGGCCTAGGGTTGTGACGTCGCGGGTGTCCTTGTTGACACCCTGGAAACCGGCCACCAAACAAATTTTGCCCTCATCGAGAGCCTCACGGACACGCTCCGGAGTGACATCCACAATGCGCGCGTTACCGTGACGTTCCGTTGTAAGAACACCCGCCTGCGAACCAGTGAACGACTGAGCCTTCGCACCATAAGATTCGATCGCCATGGCAACCAAAGCATTCGAAATGCGCTCGCCAGCGGTCAGCAGCATGTCCATCTCACGAGCCGGCGGAACCGGGTTCACAGCGGCAGCAAGGTCGAGCAGCTCATCAGTCGTGTCCCCCATAGCCGAGCACACCACTACAACATCGTGCCCGCGCTTCTTCGTGGCAACAATTCGTTCGGCAACGCTGCGGATACGCTCCGGAGACTCCAGCGACGAACCGCCATACTTTTGCACAATCAGTGCCACGAGGATTCCACCTTTCGGAAGACAGGTATCTTACTTCCCGCTAATGCTACCGCACCACAACCCACCTACAGCCACAAGCTAGCCAAAAGCACATAACAAACAGTCCCCACCAGAATTGATGACGCCGCGGAGCGCCGCCACCAATGCACTCCAACGGTCACCATCACAGCCGCAATAACCGCAACATAACCGCGCCCACCCCCAGCCGTTACGGCATCATCGAGCACACCACGCATACAATAAACCACCAGCACGACCATCACCCCCACCGGCATAAACGAACGCAACACCCGTGCGAAACCCGAGCGCGCCACCATACGCGCTGCCACAAAAGGTAGCCAACGCAACAACACAGTCACCCCGCCCACAGCCAGCAACACCGACAACGCATACGCCGGAGTAACCCCCTGTGGCAAGCCCCACGCACCAGGAGAATTAACGCCCCACACGAGACGAACCCCCAAGAACATATGCCCCCAACAGCAACAACCAATACGCACTCAACGCCGCAGCCAACATCCGACCAGGCACCACAACAGAAGCCACAACCCCCACTAGCGCAGCCGCTCCTACCGGCAACCACCAACGGCCGGGCGGCAATGACTCCAACGCCAAAACAATAAACAGCGCGGTCAACGCGAACTCCACGCCATGCACACCCTCCGGCACCACATACGACGCCACCGCGCCCACAATACCCGACACAACCCACACGGACTGGCACACCACATGCACCACCAACAACTCACGGCCTGACAGTTGCAACAAACCCTGAGTGGAACTCTGCTCAGTAAGCCCATGCGAGTCGGCTGGATTGAAGGAACAATCAGTAGCCCGAGCGGGATCAGCCACCGGTCCCACAGCCCGAACCGCCGACACAATCGCATACGTCTCATCTGTCAACGAGTACGTCACATACGCCCGGGCCAACCTCCCCCGCACCACCTCCCGCGGATACGTCAAGCCATAAAAGATATGGCGAAAATTCACCATCAACGACGTCAGCGCAGCACCCGCAACGCTCACCCCACCCAAAACCAAACCCACACCCAAAAACTCCATCGAACCCGCATAAATGAGGACAGAAAACAACGGCGCCCACCACCAAGCAAACCCCGACTGCACAATCAACACGCCAAACGCCAACCCCAACGGCACCAAACCCACCGACACCGCAAACAACTGGGGACCGACAGTCGAACGCGACGTCATTAATCACACCTTCCCACACCAAACATGGCACACAAAAACAACTAAACAGCAGGTAAAAGAGATCAGAGGAGAGCACGAGACCGCGACATTCCACGCCAGGAAATGCTAATATCTACGCAAACCCCGCGCCAATCTACTAGGGTTTTTCGGGTGCACAACTCCTACCTAGCGGTGCTCTTCGCGTTCGCCTCGGCAATGACCATTGCCTGGGGTACCGTCGTGCGACACCGCATCGCCCAAGACGCCCCAGGGGACAGCCGCGAAGCATTCGTCGCTGCCCTGCGGCAACCCATGTGGTGGGCAGGAACATCCACAGCACTAATCGCCTACGGCCTCCAAGCAGTCGCCTTCGGCTTCGGCACCGTGCTCATCGTGCAACCAATCCTGGTGCTCAAACTGATGCTGACCTTCCCTCTCGAAGCACACTACGCACGACGCCGCGTCGGTTTCGGAGAGATGTTCTGGTCCGGTGTACTGACTGCCGCCGTCGCCATCCTGGTCATCATGGGTAAACCGGCCGCAGGGCTCACCCACCCGCCACTGAACAGGTGGATCCCCGCACTTATCATCGGCATCGCAGGCTTCTTACTACTGGACTACATCGCCAAGCGCGGACCCCAAAAATATAAAGCACTGCTGCTGGGCGTCATCACTGGCGGAATCTTCGGCTACGTCGCCGTACTGTCCAAGGCTGTGGTGGACATCTTCCTCCACTACGGTCCACTGGGCCTGGTGCTCAACTGGGAGCCCTACATGCTCGTGTTCTCCGCGACCGTCGGAACCGTCATGCAGCAATTTTCCTTCAACGCCGGCAACCTCAAACAGTCCCTGCCAGCGATGACCATCGGCGAACCCATCGTCGCATTCACCCTCGGCTACCTCATCCTCGGCGAGAAATTCCAAATCGAAGGCATCCAATACCTCTGGATGGGCGCTGCTCTCATCGCAATGTTCGCAGCCGCCATCGCACTGTCTATTAAAGGTGCCGAAACAACCGCCGAAGAAGATGCAGAAGCCACAGGTCCTGACAGCGAGGCTTCACCTGCACAAAGCACCGACGCTTTAACCCCACAAACATCAGAGCGCTCGACCCTCTTAGGGTCACTGCAGGAAACAGCAGAATAAAGGACAACGCCGTACACGCGAACCAGGCCTCGGACCGCTACAACCTCCCAGCCCGCCGCAACACAACGCGACGTCATGACCCCATTTTGGAAAGCCCATCCCACACAGTGGTATGGTAGGTCATATGTTTACAGCACCCCACCCCAGCCCACACGGGCACACGCGTGGGCAAATCAACGGGCTACTTACGCGCCGCGGCGGACACCAAGGTTAACAGCCGGACCGCCGCGGACACTCTCGCTTGCCGGCAGCACCCCACAACACTTCCAAACAGCCGCACACCCCGCGGCACCAAAGAAAAGGAAAGCCCCATGGCAAACGACACCTTCTTCACCGCCCCCGCAGAAATCACCACCCCAACCGGCGACCGCGCACCCGGCCAACCCGCATGGAACAAACAACGCAACTCCTCCATGCCCGTCGACCGCTACCAACCCTTCGCCCAAGAAGTCGAAGACATCCGCCTGCCCGACCGAACCTGGCCCGACAAAAAAATCACCCACGCACCCCAATGGTGCGCCGTTGACCTGCGCGACGGCAACCAAGCACTGATCGACCCTATGTCGCCCGAACGCAAACGACGCATGTTCGACCTGCTGGTCAAAATGGGCTACAAAGAGATCGAAGTCGGCTTCCCCTCCGCCTCCCAAACCGATTTCGACTTTGTACGCGAAATCATTGAAGGCGACCGCATCCCCGACGACGTCACCATCCAAGTACTCGTCCAAGCACGCGAACACCTGATCCGCCGCACCTTCGAAGCCTGCGAAGGCGCCAAAAACGTGATCGTGCACTTCTACAATTCAACGTCTATCCTGCAGCGCCGCGTTGTCTTCCGCAAAGACAAAGAAGCCATCAAAAAACTGGCCACCGACGCCGCCGAACTGATCAAAGAAATCGCCAAGGACTACCCCGGCACCAACTGGCGCTGGGAATACTCCCCCGAGTCCTACACCGGCACCGAACTGGCCTACGCCAAAGAAGTCTGCGACGCCGTCGTCGAGGTCATGGACCCCACACCCGACAACCCCATCATCATCAACCTGCCCTCCACAGTGGAGATGATCACCCCCAACGTCTACGCCGACTCCATCGAGTGGATGAGCTGCAACCTGAACCGCCGCGACTCCATCATCCTGTCCCTGCACCCCCACAACGACCGCGGCACCGGCGTCGCAGCAGCCGAGCTGGGCTACATGGCCGGCGCCGACCGCATCGAAGGCTGCCTGTTCGGCAACGGCGAGCGCACCGGCAACGTCTGCCTGGTCACCCTGGGCCTGAACATGCTGACCCAAGGCGTCGACCCGCAAATCGACTTCTCCGACATCGACCAGATCCGCCGCACCGTCGAATACTGCAACCAACTGCGCGTTCCTGAGCGCCACCCCTACGGCGGCGACCTGGTATTCACCGCGTTCTCCGGCTCCCACCAAGACGCCGTCAACAAGGGCCTCGACGCCATGGCAGCCAAAGTCACCCCAGGCGGAACCCACAGCAGCGTTGCCTGGGAACAGCTGCGCGGCGAACAGTGGGAAGTCCCCTACCTGCCGATCGACCCCAAGGACGTCGGCCGCAACTACGAGGCCGTCATCCGCGTCAACAGCCAATCCGGCAAGGGCGGCGTCGCTTACATCATGAAGACCGACCACGGCATCGACCTCCCCCGCCCCATGCAGGTCGAGTTCTCCTCGACGGTGCAGGCCGTCACCGACGCCGAGGGCGGCGAAGTCGCATCCAAGCAGATGTGGGATATTTTTGCCACCGAATACCTGGACGCCACCACCCCCTTGGAGCTGGTCAGCGTAGCTATTGACGCCGCGTCTACCGAACGCGACGAGGCCCGCATCACGGTCGATATCGTGCTGCGCGGCGAGGCCATGAAGATCGAGGGCCGCGGCAACGGCCCAGTCGCTGCCTACGCGAACGCCCTGGAAAGCGTCGGGATTGACGTCGAGGTGCAGGAGTACACCCAGCACGCTCGCTCCGCCGGTGACGATGCAGAGGCTGCGGCCTATGTACTGGCGGACGTCAATGGGTCGAAGTTCTGGGGCGTCGGTATCGCCGGCTCCATTACCTACGCTTCCCTGAAGGCAGTTACTAGCGCAGTCAATCGCGCCCTGAGCTAATCAACGCAGCGCCCACGATGGGCGCTGCACCCATTGCACATAGAGAAGTCGTACAAAAAACCGGCAGATTTTGCTTCCGACGGTTTATTTTCCCAGGTGGCCGTCGCACAATGGGCAAATCTGCCGGTTTTTTGTATCCGTCGGTGCGCATCCGCCGGTGTCTATCCGTCGGTGCGCATCCGCCGCCTACCCGCCATGCGGCCTAGCTCCGCCATGCAGGCTGACCCCCTTCGATCCGATATCGCGGAGCAACCAACGGCGCATACTGACTAGACAACGCCTGACGAAGCGCAGACATGGCAGAACCATCGCTAAAGGTACGACGATCAAAACGGACGACGCGTATGCCAAGGTTGATTAATTGCCGCTCGCGCTCTCGCTCGCGGCGCAAGGACTCATCGACAGCCGTGCCGAAAGCGCCTGTGTGTTTTTCTATGCCGTCGTATTCAACCGCCACCGCCTGCTCCTCGAAAAAGAAGTCCGGCCGTGCCACAAAGCGTCCCCCGCTTGTCACCACCCTGGCCTGCGCTAGAGGAGCCGGCAGCCGCTCCTGCCACATGGCGTATTTTAATTCGGACTCGCGGGGGCTCTCACTGGTGGCGCTCAGCACGGATGCTAGAGCGCGAATACCTGCGGCGTTACGCACATCCTGAGCTTCTGCCAGGGCGCTGCGCACCCGTGCCAAGTCCTTAGGGTGGGTCCGCACGTGATGCTCTGCTGCGATCAGCGCCGCCTCAATGCTGTGAACGCTCCCAACGTCAACGATGCTGTCGAGCAACGATAGCGCCCGTGCCTCCCCGAAGCGAGTTGGTAATAGGTCAACTGAATATCGCCGTGCGCGTTTAGTAGCATCCGAAAAAGTAAGGAATTGCGGCGACCACAATCCGCCGGGGATCGGCAGGCCATGGCACGCAACCGCAGCCAAGCCCCGTGCTGCAGCACGCTTGCGCCTTGCAGTTGCTGCCACTGCCTTCACGATGAGCTGCTCCTGTGGAGTCAGTGACAGCCACAATTCGGTCTTCATGTAAGCCGCTGTGTAGACAAGGCTGAACTCTCCTTCGCTGTACGCGCCGAATAGTGCTGCTCGTCGTGACGGCGAAAGTGCCCCGCTGTAAATAATTGCCCCCGAGTGTGTCATACCCCCTCATTGTAGCGATCGCGCACAACAGGTACAGAAAACCGGCAGATTTGCCCTCCGCGGCCAGCCGACCTGCACAAACACATCACAAAAGCCTAAATCTGCCGGTTTTCTGTATCCCATGGAGCGGCGAAAGAACGGCGAATGAGGCAACCTGCACCGCCGCGAGGACCACTCGCCCCATCTGGGGGGGATAAGGTTCCCCTAAAACGAACACAGTCCTACACTTGTGAAATCACGACAAGGCCCAACTGGCCCCACCCGCACCAGCCGTAGAAAGGCACACGTTATGTCCCCTTCGCGCCCCACTCCCCCGGCCCTGAAGCGCCGCGTACCGAAGTACAGCGACCTTGCGCCTCTGATGCAGTTCGCTAAGCCGACGCTCGATTTCAAGGAACGTCGCCTGTCTAAAGCCGCGAACGTGTGGGACTTGCGGGCGATCGCTAAGCGCCGCACGCCTACTGCGCCGTTTGATTATGTCGATGGTGCTGCTGAGGACGAGATTTCGATCAACAAGGCCCGGCGCGCGTTTCGCGAGATCGAGTTCCAGCCGGGTGTGCTGCGTAACGTCGCTGATGCGGATTTGAGCACGACTATTTTCGGCCGCGAGTGGTCGATGCCTTTGGCGATTGCTCCGACGGGCTTCACTCGGATGATGCATTCCGAGGGTGAATATGGTGGCAGTGCTGCGGCGGCTGATGCCGGCATCGCCTACACCTTGTCCACGATGGGTACGGCTTCGATGGAAGACGTCGCGGCGCATGCTCCGGAGGGTGAGCGCTGGTTCCAGTTGTATCTGTGGCGTGATCGTGAGCGCAGCAAGGAGCTGGTGCAGCGGGCTGCGGATGCTGGTTTTTCGACGCTAGTCGTGACGGTGGACACTGCCGTGGCTGGTGCTCGTTTGCGGGATGTGCGTAATGGCATGACTATTCCCCCTCAGTTGACGGCGAAGACGGTTGTTGACGCCGCGTACCGTCCGGAATGGTGGTTTAACTTCCTCACGCACGAGCCGCTGAGTTTTGCTTCTTTGTCTCGCCATTCTGGAACGGTGGCGTCTTTGGTGGATAGCATGTTCGACCCGACGTTGACTTTTGATGACCTGGATTGGATCCGGGATTTGTGGAAGGGCAACTTGGTGGTGAAGGGCTTGCAGACTGTGGAGGATGCGCGGCGTTGTGCCGACCATGGTGCTGATGGGTTGGTGGTGTCGAACCATGGTGGCCGCCAGTTGGACCGTGCGCCGGTGCCTCTTCATTTGCTTCCGCAGGTGCGTGAGGCTCTGCCGGATATGGTGCTTGGTTTGGACACGGGCATCATGTCGGGTGCTGATGTGTTGGCGGCGGTTGCCCATGGTGCTGATTTCTGCTTCATTGGTCGGGCCTACCTGTACGGTTTGATGGCTGGCGGCAAGGAGGGTGTGGATCGCACTTTGGAGATCATGCGTGACGAGATGACCCGCACGTGCAAGCTGTTGGGCGTCAATAAGTTGGATGAGCTTACTCCGGAGCATGTCAAGCTCAACGCCTCTGTCTAAACTCGTCTGTTTGTAGCCTGGGCCCGGAGTGTGTGCCTTGAACGTTGTTGACGGATGCTGATGTAGACGTCGAGGGTTAACCGCAGGCGCTATACTGAAGCGCAATGAGTAGCGAGAATTCCCCCAGCGTAGACAGTTCCCGAAACCCCCAGGAGGGTTCCGGGCGGTCTTCGCGTTTACGGCGCCGGCGGTCGCGTTCTCGCCGCGGCCGCTCCTCGCAGGCACAAGGCAATAATCGGGACGCTAAGCACAGCGCTGAGCAGGCTAGTCAGCAGAATCCCGCGCCATCTCGCCCACAGTTTCAGGCGGCGCCGCAGAGTGCTGACGGCAGCGGGGCGTCGCAGCGACCGAATGCGCGCGGCGACAGTACCAACACCGGCTCAGATGGCACGCCCAATGCGGCCAACTCGGGTAACTCTCGTGGTGGCTCTAACCAGCGCAGGGGGCGTCGCCACAGTAGTAGGCGGCGTGGCCCAGCTGACAGTGCAGGTACCCAACCCCGTACTACTGGTTCCGGCGGACCAAAACCGAGTAAGTCCAGTGCGCCGCGCGAGCAGCGCCATCAGCATCAGCAGTCCAAGCGCCATGTGCCGGAGCCGGGTTCCTACCCTCAGTACACCCAGTACGTGCAGCAGTTGCAAGAGTCGGCAACATACCGTCGTAAGGACGTCACTCCCCCGCGCTTCGATCGCCCTGCTCCCCCTGAGGAGGCACCGTACGCAGTCGTGAGCATCCAGTCCTCGGGTATTCACCCTTCGACGTCGCGTCTGGTGTCCTTGGACATTCAAACCCGCACTGAGGCGGGCGACGTCGTCAATGAATTCCATTGTGTGTTTGATCCCGGCACTGACATCGGGCCGAAGCATCTGCACGGGTTGACTGAGGACGATATTGCGCAGGCCCCCCGTTATTCCAGTCTGACTCGCACGATTGGGCGCTTCTTGGATGGCCGCACTGTCATTATGCATAATGCGCCTCGGACCTGGGGTTTCATTGTGTCTGAGACCCGGGCGGTCATGCGGCTTGAGCGTCGACATTCTAAAGGATCGAAGGGGCGCGGCCGCAAGGGGCAGCAGCGCCGTAACTTCACCCGCCTTCCCCGCCCGACGCGGATTGTGGACACCTTGTCTACGCTGCGCCGCCAAGGGGTCTATCTGGAGGACACCCGCATTCGTGGTTGCGCCCGCACGCTTGGGTTAGACGTCGATCCCGCGGCGTCAATAAGCAGGGCGATGATGCCGGAGGCCGCCGTGTCCCGCGAATCCACCGAATTGGTGTGGGAAATGTTCAATAAGCTGCGCAACGGTGAGCTCGCGGAACGCACGCCGAAGGAGATCCAAGCGGATCGCTTTGGTTTACAGCGGTCGATTGTGCGTATTGACGCCGCGAACGCACCGCGACCATTTATCAATCCGGGTGTGCTGCGCGACCAGCTGGTGCAGGGTATGGAGATTGTTGTGTCGCCGCAGATCGAGATGGACCCGAATGTCATCATCGAGGCGGTGGCTCGCACTGGGTTGGCGTATTCGGAAAAGCTCACGCGGCAGACCTCCGCTGTGGTGTGTAATCAGCGGGACAACCTAACGGGTAAGGCAATGCACGCCGAACGCAAGGGGATCCCCCTGGTCAGTGACGCGGAGTTCATGTCGCTCGTGGAAGATGTGGCCCCCGGTACTACACTGTGAGCAATGAAGAGCAAGTCTATTCAGCGCGCTAGGACCGCCGTCGCGGTCACTGCTGCGAAAGCCGCAACCGTTGCCTCACGAGCTACGGGTCGTGGTGCCGGCGGCATGATTGGTGGACTAGTGGCGGGGTTTATTGACCCCAGCCTGATGGAGAATCTTGCCGCTGGCCGGCCGGTATCGATCGTGACTGGCACGAACGGGAAGTCCACGACGACCCGCATGCTGACCGCTGCCATGCGCACCACTTCCACTGTGTGCAGCAATGAGGGCGGGGACAATATGGACGCCGGCATCATCTCCGCACTGTTGGAGGGTCGCGGTGCGGAGCGTGTGGTGCTGGAGGTCGATGAACTGCATGTTCCTGCCGCCGCGGACAAGCTTGATGCTGATTGTTTGGTGCTGTTGAATCTCTCGCGTGATCAGCTGGACCGCGTTGGAGAGATTAACACTATCGAGCGGCGCTTGCGCGAATGTGTACAGGCACGCCCGGAGATGACTGTGGTCGCCAACTGTGACGACGTCATGGTGACCTCGGTTGCATTCGATCATCCCAATGTTGTGTGGGTTGCTGCTGGCGCTGGTTGGACGGGGGATTCCACCTCGTGCCCCCGCACCGGGAGTCACATTGTGCGTTCGGAGGATGGTGTGGATTGGTGTGCGACTAAGCCCCTGGCGGATGGTCATCAGTTCCGTCGTCCTGCACCCGATTATTGGTTGGAGGGCGAGGACCTTGTGACCCCTCAGGGGCGTTTCTCCTTGTCACTGCAGCTTCCTGGTAATGCTAACCGCGGTAATGCGGCGCAGGCTGTGGCGGCAGCGGTCACTGGTGGCGCGGATACGCAGAAGGCTGTTGACGCCGTGGGCCAGGTCAAGGAGGTCGCGGGTCGTTACTCCACCATTGAGTTTGAGGGCCGCCAAGTGCACATGCTGCTTGCGAAAAACCCGGCTGGCTGGCAGGAGGCACTGTCGATGGTTGATCGTAGCGCCGATGGCCTGGTCATTGCCGTCAATGGTCAGGTGGCTGATGGGGAGGACTTGTCCTGGTTGTGGGATGTAAAGTTCGAAGATTTTGATGACGTCGCGGTGGTTGCTGCCGGCGAGCGCGGCACTGACCTTGCGGTGCGTTTGACCTATGCGTCGATCGAGCATGAATTGGTGAAGAACACGCTTGATGCGATCCGTGCGTGCCCGCCCGGTCGGGTCGAGGTGCTCGCGAACTACACTGCGTTCCGCGATTTGAAGCGCGACCTTGCAAAAGCATCCGCACGTACCGCCGAGGAGGCCTAAATGTTAACCATCGGACTGGTCCTACCGGACGTGTTGGGCACCTATGGCGACGATGGCAATGCCCTGGTGTTGCGTCAGCGTGCGCGGATGCGTGGCATCGACGCGGAAGTCAAGCAGCTGCGCTACGGCGATGCGATACCAGAGTCCTTAGACATCTACACCGTGGGTGGTGGCGAAGACACTGCCCAAATTTTGGCGGCACAACACTTGGCTGCTGACGGTGGTTTGAAGCGCGCATCCGAGGCTGGGCGCCCAATCCTAGCGATCTGTGCTGGACTGCAGGTGCTTGGAACTAATTTCCGCGCCGCAGGGCGCATGGTTGATGGGCTGGGGTTGATTGACGCCACGACCTCCTCTTTGGGCAAACGCACCATTGGCGAGGTTGCATCAACACCCCTCATTGATGGTTTGACGGCGCCGCTGACGGGTTTTGAAAACCATATGGGCGCGACCATTTTGGGGTCGGATGCGTCACCGCTGGGTAGGTTGACCCGCGGCGTCGGCAATTGTGACGCCCATGGTTCGCGTAGCCCCGACGATGTTGGTGTAGAGGGTGCGATACAGGGCAGCATCATCGCAACCTATATGCACGGCCCTGCGCTTGCCCGCAACCCCGAGTTGGCGGATCTGCTGCTTGCCCGCGCAATAGGGGTTGCTGTCGACGAGTTGGCGCCGTTGGACATTGACTGCGTTGATCAGCTGCGCAAGGAGCGCCTGCGCTAGCCCACTGCCCCTCAGCGCGGTTGCTGTAGTCGCTGGGCTTTGGCGGGGCTAGAGGACGTGGCGGCCGCTCAGCGCCCTCGACAGCGTCAGCTCGTCGACGAACTCTAGGTCACCGCCCAGCGGCATTCCCGAAGCCAAACGCGATACCGTCAACCCTGGGAAATCCTTCAGCAACCGCGCCAAGTACGACGCCGTTGCTTCGCCTTCCGTGTTGGGGTCGGTGGCGATGATTACTTCGGTGACCTCCGGGGCGTCATCATATAGTGGGGCTTCCGGGATGGAGTCGGCCAGCTCGCGATCTTTGAGAACACCGCCGATACGCTGCAGCAACACATTGATGGAGAGGTCTTTGGGCCCGACACCGGCCAGTGGGTCGAGTGCGCCGCCGAGCACGTGGTAGCGGCCGGAAAACTCCCCTGTGCGTTCGATGACTTGAATGTCTTTGGGTTCTTCAACAACGCAGATGAGGCTGCGGTCGCGGCCACTGTCGGCGCAGATGCGGCAGACGGATTGGCGGGAAATGTTGCAGCAGATGCGGCAGAATTGCACGCCGGTTTGGATTGCGCCGAGTGCGGCGATGAGGCGGTCGACGTCTTCGGGTTCCTGGTGCAGGATGTGAAATGCGATGCGTTGGGCGCTTTTGGGCCCGACGCCGGGCAGTCGGGAGAGTTCGTCGATGAGATCCTGCAGTGGTCCTTCAAACACGAGTGCCTAGTGTACCCGTTACGCAGGATTACAAGGGAAAACCCCGCAAGCGGGCTGATTCTTTAGTTCAGATCCCTGGCTGCGGGGCTTAAGTTGTGGGCGTGGCGCAAAAGTGTACTAGCGCATTGCCCGTCAAGGGCGGGTTAGAACAGTCCGCCGAGTGCGTCGTTGCCGAAGCCCTTGGACAGGGGGCCCATCTTTTCTTCGGCGAGCTTGGACACCTTGGTGTGTGCGTCCTGGAGTGCGCCGGTGATGAGGTCCTGGAGGGTGTCGATGTCTTCGGGGTCGACGACCTGGGGGTCGATGCGTACGTCGCTGATGGTGCCGTTGCCGTGCATGGTGACCTTTACGAGGCCATTGCCGGCTTCGCCTTCGACGCTGGAGTTGAGGATTTCCTGTTGTGCGGCCTGCAACTGGGCCTGCATCTGCTGGGCCTGCTGGATGAGCTGGTTCATATCGGGCTGAGTCATGTGTGTCTCCTTGGGAGGGTTGTTTTTATCGGCCGGTTGAACGCCGGCTAGCTTAGGCCAGTCTAGCTGCCTGAGCACTGCGGGGTCACGGTTGTTCGCTTAGAGCGGGCGGGCGCCTAGTTCTTTGGCGAGTAGGTCCATGGCGACTGCTTTTGCGTCGCGCCGGTCGTAGCTGCCGGCGTCTTGGGCTTCTCGGATGAGTTCTTCTTCTTCGCTGTCCCTAGTGTCCGCGGGGTTGGTGTGTTGCTGTGGGGGTGCGGTGTTGGGCGCGGCGTCGGGTTGTGGGGTGTTGACGTCGCGGGGGTTCGGTTGTGCTTCGACCTGCGGGTTGCTGACGGCTGCTTTCGGCTGTGCGGGGGTATTGAATCCACCGGGCATGGATTCATCCGGCGGGTAGCCGTAGGGGTCGTCTGGTTCGGGTGGCAAGGGTACACCATCGCCGAAGGTTTGTTGGTTACGTAGTTTGGCATTGCCGCGGGCGGCTGCTTGTTTCCAGCGGGGCAGGTTGTCTTGTGCCTCTGGCTGCTCAGCCTTGGAGGGTTTTGCCGCGGGTGCCGCCCACTGGGCAGCAGTTGTTTGCCCCTCTGATGGTCTTTCTTCCGGCTTTTCTTCGGACTTTTCGGCCGGCTTCTCTGCTGGTTCCTCTACCTGTGGCGATTGTTGCGTGCGCGCGGGTTGGGCGGCGGGCTGGGGGGCGCTATCCCCGCCCGCCTGCCGGGGGTGGGTGCCCACCACGCATTCGACGCTGACTTGCTGCCCGAGTTCTGCAGAGACGACCTCGGCGATCACGTCATTGTTACTGGAGGCGTTGAGGCGTTGCACCAGGGCACCAGTGTTATTCCCGATCAGCACCGTGTCACCATTGATTCCAACGATCTTTGCCTCTGCCAGCAGGATGCCGGCGACAGCATTTTTGTTGCTGATCAGTGAGCGGATGTGTGCCCACTTGGTGTTCAGCGTCTGAAGCAGGTCTTCTGCAGGCTGCGACTGCTCAGGCTGCACTTGCTCCGCCTGCTTCTGCTCAGGCTGCTGCACCTGCTCGGCAGGCGTGTGCTCGGCAGGTGTGTGCTCGGCAGGTTTCTGTGCGGCGGGCGCAGTCTGCGTGGGTTGCCCTTCCTGCCCGGGTTGGGCGGGCTTTGGGGCGTCGGCCTGCGCGGGCTTCGGCGCAACAGCCGGCTTCTCGGCTGGCATGCGCTCGGGTGCAGGCTTAGCCGGCGGTTGTTTCTGGGCAGGTTGTTCTTGCTGTGCAGGCTCAGCCAGCCCCATGCGGCGTCGGAGGATGGCGGCCCCAGGAATGTTATCGGGGATGGCACCCGGCCCAGCTCCAGCAGCACCAATGGCTGAGCCACCGGGTGCAGATGCCCCAGACGCAGGCTCGGTTGTCGCCTGAGCTGTAGCTCCAGCGGCGCCCGCCGCATTGCCCACGGCAGCGACCGCCGCGCTCTTACCAGCGAGCATCTTTGCAAACAGCACTTCCAACAATAAGCGCGGAGAGGTCGCGCCCTTCAAGTCGTCGATGCCGGAGTTGAGCTCGCCAGCCAACCATGACAAAGTGCCCGGCGCGAACGCCTGGGCTTGTTGTTGGAGGGTGGGTATGTAGTCTTCAGGCACGTCGATCAGCCCTGCGGCGACTGCATCTGGTACGACCTGCAGCACCATCAAATCCCGGAGGCGATCCAGTAGGTCTGTGGCGAAGCGTCGGGGGTCGTGGCCTGCGTTGATGACGTCATTGATGGCGCCGAACATTCCTGCGTAGTCACGTGCGGACAGTGCAGCAACCGCGGCGTCAATAAGCGAAAAGTCAGTGACACCGAGCAGTGGGACGGCCATCTCGTAGCTCAGCCCTTCCTCGCCAGCGCCGGCAAGCAGCTGGTCCAGGATGGACAGGGAGTCACGGGGGGAACCGCCGCCTGCGCGAATGATGAGGGGGAAGACGGCATCATCGACGCGCACGCCTTCGGCCTCGCACGTGCGCTGCAATAGACCACGCATATCGGGCGGGGTGAGCAGGCGGAATGGGTAGTGGTGGGTGCGGGAGCGGATGGTAGGGATGACCTTGTCCGGCTCCGTGGTGGCGAAGATAAAGATGAGGTGCTCTGGTGGTTCCTCCACGATCTTCAGCAGGGCGTTGAAGCCTTCGTTGGTGATCATGTGCGCCTCGTCGATGATGAAGACGCGGTAGCGGGAATCCGCCGGAGCGTAAAACGCCCGGTCGCGCAGGTCACGCATGTCGTCGACGCCGCGGTGGCTGGCGGCGTCCAATTCGGTGACGTCCAGGTTGCCGGGGCCGCCCGGGGCGAGCGACACGCAGGAGGAGCACTTGCCGCAGGGGGTTGAGGTCGGCCCGTCGACGCAGTTCAGGGAGCGCGCCATGATGCGGGCTGAGGATGTTTTGCCGCAGCCGCGCGGGCCGGAGAACAGGTAGGCGTGGTTGATTCGCCCACTATCGAGCGCTGCGGATAGTGGGGTGGTTACATGCTCCTGGCCGACAACTTCCCCGAAGGATGCCGGGCGGTATTTACGGTATAAAGCCACTCCCCTACCTTAGCCGTTGTGGGCTATCCCCGCAGGCCTGGCTGACGGCTGGGGTACCCAGCTGCCGAGGGCGATTAGCCGTTGCCGCGGGCAAGGTCAAGGATGTCGATGCCCTGCTGCGCGATGCTTTCTTGCAGCGCGGGCACACCGTAGGTGATGGCGTAGTCGTATTCGGCTTGTGTCAGGGGGAGCACTTGCAGCATGAGCGTCAGTCGCTCTGGTTCATCGAGTTGGGGCACGGGCCCGTTCCATACCCATGGCACCACAAGGAGCACATGGGGTGTTGACGTCGCGGGCAGCGCGTGAGGCAGGAGCGTTCCGGGTTGAGCAGGCTCATGGGGCGCGGTGTCGCGGAGCCGGCTGGCGACTGTGACCAGGTGGGTGCGTATGTCGGGTTGGTGGGCGACCGCGAGCAGTTCGCAGCGCACGTCCCGTCCTTCGTGTTCCAGCCCGGTGTCGATGTTTGAAAAATCAAGGGTGACGGCGATGGTGTCGCCCGCGGGAGATTGCTGCCCGGAGGCAGGTGATGCCGCTGCGGTCGCGGCGTCATTATCCTGCGCAGCAGTCGTGGTGATTCCGATGTGGAATCCGCTGCGGACCTCGATTGATGGGGTACCAGGCAGCAACCCATCAACCCAGTAGGCGGTCTCTTCCCAGTTCACCTTGAGTTACTCACCCTCGTGTTCGCCATCGTAAGTGGACTAGCGTGGACTAGCTTGGACTAGCAATGCGCTGCGTTTCGTCCGCGCCGCGGGTCCTAGTTGGCGAGCTTTTCAGCGGCGGCCAACAGAACGCACGTTGCGACACCATCCATAGCGATCTTGAGCTCCTCTACTGGGGGCAGGGAGGGGGCGAGTCGGATGTTGCGGTCGTTGGGATCCTGCTTGAGGGGGAAGGTGGAGCCAGCGCCAGTCAGGGCAATGCCGGCTGCCTTCGCCAACTCAACGACGCGGGAGGCGGTGCCATCGACGACGTCCAGGGAGATGAAGTAGCCGCCCTCCGGCTTGGTCCAGGTTGCGACGTCGCGCCCACCCAGGCGCTCATCGAGAATGTCGAGAACGCGGTTGAACTTCGGCGCCAAGGAACCCGCATGCTTGCGCATGATTGCGCGCACGCCCTCGGCGTCGCCGAAGAACTTGGCGTGTGCCAGCTGGTTGATCTTGTTCGGGCCGATGCCGCGAACGTTGGCGTGCTTGGCGTACCAATCGAGGTTGCCCTTGGAGGAGATGAGGAAGGAGACGCCCGAACCTGCGAAGGTGATCTTCGAGGTGGAGGTGAATGCCCAGAAGCGGTTGGGGTTACCGGCAGCCTCCGACATGGCGAGAACATCGTGGACCGGGGGGAACTCGTCGGTCAGGGTGTGCACTGCGTAGGCGTTGTCCCACAGCATCCGGAAGTCCGGTGCTGCCGTGTCCATTTCCGCAAGCTGGCGGCAGACGTCTTCGCTGTAGCTCACGCCGGTGGGGTTGCCGAAGGTGGGAACGTTCCACATGCCCTTGACCGTGGGGTCTTTGACGAGTTCACGCACGGCGTCCATGTCTGGGCCGTCCTCGAGCATCGGGACGGTGACCATTTCGAAGCCGAAGTGCTCGGTGATGGTGTGGTGGCGGTCGTAGCCGGGTACGGGGCAGATCCACTTGATGCTTGCCTCGTCCTTCCATGGGCGGGGCGAATCCGGGGTGCCGAACATGTAAGCAAAGGAGATGAGGTCGAACTCAATGTTCAGCGACGATGCGTCGCCGCAGTAAACATTGTTAATGTCGCAGTTCATCAGCTCTGCGTAGATCTCGCGGATGTCTTTGATACCGGTGAGCCCACCGTAGTTGCGGCAGTCGGTTCCGTCGGAGGCGGTGAAGTTACCTTTGCCCGGCAGTGCCAGCAAGTCATCGGAGAAGTCCAGTTGTTCTGAGCTGGGCTTGCCACGGGTGAGGTCAAGGGAGAGGTTCTGTGCTTTGAATTCCTCGTATTTGGCCTTGATCTCGGCGGTGAACTGGGCGAGCTCCTCCGGGTTCATGCTTGTGAGCGATGCTGACATCGACTTGTGCCGCCTTCCTACTTGGTGTGCTGTGCTTGCTTGGCGTGCCTGGCGTTTTTGGCGCCACGTACGCAGGCCAGTCTAGTGCATCCTAAGTATGAACGCGACGGATTACGAAAATGTGCACAATTTTCGGCTCAGAACATCACCACAAAGACACGACCTGGGAAAACGCGATTCCACATGGCTCGCTGCCGAAATTTGTGCACATTCCCCGACCCCCCATAAAAATAAAGGACCTCGCGTACCCGACAGAGCCCACTGACCCTTGCTGCATTCCTGCCCTGGGGGAGTTCATGAGATAACGCCACGCGAGATCATCAAACAGTGTAGCGGAGGGGCGGCGTCGCGTCTAGTGCAGCTAGGGCACCGCTGGGGTTTTGCTTTGTGCCACGGGGGTGTGTATGGTTTTGGTCTGAACGTTTTAGTTCACGTGGAGGATTCGACTAGCGGCCTATGTCGCACGCCTGGAACGCGTGTTGGGAGCAATCCCTCAGGGGTTCAAATCCCCTATCCTCCGCCAAATGAAACCTCCTAGCCTCACAGCTAGGGGGTTTTCTCGTATCCGAACCCCATCCCGCTAACGAACAGATACACCACCTGATAAGTGCATCGGAGTTCGGGTAACTACCTCGCCTTCTAGTCCCACTAGTGCGAGCAGCCTCCTCGCCTCGGCGTCGCGGTCGTTGCGGGACTTGTGCTGTTTCACGCAACGAGACACTGCCGCGATTTTGTGGGCCGCCTTTGCGTCAAAGCTGCGTCCACACGTAAGCATCGCGGGGTAAAAGCTGGGGGTCAAATCGCTCCAATATCTCCGCAGCCGTACGCGCACCGGGCACCCCGATCGACCCGGCCAACTGCTCCACAACGTCCTCCACAGTCAAGCCTTGCTCGAGCATCTGCCGCAACGTCACCGCCCCATCGCGCTTGGCTAAACGCTTTCCTTCCGCGTTAACAACCAGCGGCACATGCACATATTCGGGCACCGCATAACCCAACAGCGACGCCAAGTACGCCTGCCTCGGCGCAGAGCTCAGCAGATCGTCCCCGCGCACAACCTGGTCGATCCCTCCCGCGGCGTCATCAACAACGACCGCCAGGTTGTAGGCCCAGTCCCCTCGCCGCAGAACAAAGTCATCCACCGGCCCCACGTAGCGGCCGTTGTAATAGTCGACAACCTCGAACTCCTCGACGTCACTGCGCAATCGCACGGCAGGCACGCGCCCTTGTTCAGCAAATTGTTGACGCCGCGACTCCCGCTCCTGTTCAGTCAGCTCACGGCAGGTTCCCGGGTAGCAGCCCGGCAGCACATGGGCAGCGCCTGAGGCTTCCAGGATGTCCCGGCGCGAACAGAAGCATTCATAGGTCTCTAGCTGTGATAATGCCGCTTGGTAGGCCTCGTGGCGGGAGCTTTGAACCACCGGTTGCCCGTCCCAATCCAGCCCCAAGGAGGCCAGGTCATCCAACTGCCGGGCGGCAGATTCGGCTGAAGAACGCTGCGAGTCGACGTCTTCGATCCGCATGATGAACTCGCGGCTTGTTTTTCTGGCGAACAGCCAGGCGAGCAACGCCGTGCGAAGGTTTCCGAAATGTAGGTCCCCGCTGGGGCTCGGTGCGTAGCGTCCTGCCGACATAATTAGGAAGTTTATGGCACCATACTGTGCATGCCTAAACTCGCATCTGGGCAGGGCGACACTGCGGTGTCGTCCGGTAACGCCCGTTTTATCCAAGTCCAAAAGTCCTACTACCCGATCCTGCTCGCATTGTTTGTAGCAGTGTTCATCATCTCGAATATCACCGCCACTAAAGGTGTTATGTTCGGCCCCATCATCACCGACGGGGCGTTCTTCCTGTTCCCCTTGGCTTATGTCATCGGTGACGTCCTGGCAGAGTGCTACGGTTTCCGCGCTACCCGTCGTGCCATCTGGACTGGTTTCGCTGCGATGCTCATCGCGGTGTTTTCCTTCTACATTGCTATCGCGCTGCCTCAAGCTGACTTTTATGAACAACAAAATGAATTCGCGGCAATCCTCGGGCTTGTGCCCCGCATCGTTGCCGCCTCGCTGATGGGCTACCTGGTTGGCCAGCTGCTGAACTCGTGGGCGTTGGTGAAGATTAAGGAGCGCACGGGTGAAAAAACCTTGTGGGCACGTTTGCTTGGCTCTACGGTGGTGGGTGAATTTGGCGACACGCTAGTGTTCTGTCTGATCGCTGCACCGGTCATCGGCATCACGACCGTCGGCGACACCATCAACTACACCATCGTTGGCTTCCTGTGGAAGACGGCGGTAGAGGTTGCGATCATGCCGGTCACCTACGCGGTGATCCGCTGGGTGAAGACTCACGAAAACTACTGACTAGGGTGTCCCTCGGGGTTGTAGATCAGGGTTAAATCCGGGCAAACCCCGATGCGCGCATTGCTCGCGGCGATGCACCATAGAGTCATGACAAACAACACATGGAATTGGAAGAATCTTCGCCGCGACCGCGCCAATTTTATCCTTCGCTACGGTGCTATTTTTTGCCTGCGTAGTAGCGCCCCATGAACTCGTCACGGAACTCGTAATAGTAGCCACCATCAATGCTGGCGCGGATATCGTCCACCAGCTTGAGCATGAAGAACAGGTTGTGCATCGTGCACAGGGTGCCCGCCAGAAACTCTTTAGCTTTCAGCAGGTGGTGAATGTAGGCGCGGGTGTAGTTTTCTGACACGTATCCGCCGAGTTCTTCATCAATCGGGGTGAAGTCCCGCTTGAAGCGCGCGCCCTTCAAGTTCATCCGCCCATCGAGGGTGTAAACCCCTCCGCGGCGGCCCAAACGGGTCGGGGCAACGCAGTCGAATGTGTCTGCCCCGGCTTCGACTGCGGTGAACAAGTCGTCGGGCTCTGAAATGCCCAACAGGTGGCGTGGCTTATCTACGGGTAGTTCATCACATACCCACTGCACGATCGTGCCGAGGTTTTCTTTCTCCAAGGCGCCGCCGATGCCGTAGCCGCGGAACCCTCGCATGCCCTCGGCTTCGAATTCATCTGACAAGCTCACCAGCCCACGGGTGGCCTGCCTGCGCAAGTCTTCATACTGGGCACCCTGGACCACACCCCATAGTGCCTGCAGTGGCTTGTCGGCGCGCAGTTGGGTCTGCCTGTTGTGTTCCTCGAGGCAGCGCCTGGCCCAGCGGTGCGTGCGCTCCACGGAGGATTCCTGGTATTCGCGGGTATCGACGAGTGTGGTGAGCTCGTCGAAGGCGAACATGATGTCCGCGCCCAGTTGGTGCTGGATCTGGATGGAGACCTCGGGGGTGAAGCGATGCTTGGAGCCATCGATCACGCTGCGGAAATCAACGCCGTCTTCATCGACGTGCGCCATGCGGTCCTTGCCGCGGGCCTTGATGTCGGTTTCTTTCAGGCCAGAGGTATCCATGGCCAGGACTTTTTTAAACCCGACGCCGAGGCTCATCACCTGGAATCCGCCGGAGTCGGTGTAGGTGGGTCCGTGCCAGTTTTCGAAGGTGGCGACGCCGCCGGCCTCATCGACGATGTCTGGCCCGGGCTGCAGGTAGAGGTGGTAGGCGTTGGACAAAATGGCTTGCGCGCCGCATTGGCGGATCTGCTCGGGCGTGAGTGTTTTCACGGTCGCTTTGGTTGCCACGGGGATGAATGCGGGTGTCTGGATGTCCCCGTGGGGGGTGTGGATGGTTCCGGTGCGGCCGTGGGCGCTGTCGTCGAGGGTGTTGCGCAGCTCAAAGGTGCTCATGGGTTTTCATCCTATCCAACTGCTTGTCGTGGGTTTGCCGACGCCGTGTGTTGTTTGATGACGTCGCGGGGGCGGGTGTCGCGTCGTGTGGTCGCGCTAGTCAATGTGCTAATCAACGCCCTAGTCAATGTCGATACGCGGCAATACGCGGTCAAGTGGCTTGGGCAGCCACCATGTGCCGCGGCCAAGCAAGGTCATTGCCGCGGGAATGAATGCCATGCGCACGAAGAACGCGTCGAACAACACGCCAGCGCCCAGGGCGAATCCGAAGATCTTGATGAACGGTAGGGGTTGGTCGATAAACGCCACAAACACCGCAATCATGATGAGTGCGGCAGCTGTGACCACCGGCGCGCCAGTGATGAAGCCTTCTTCCACCGCGGCGTCAGCATCCCCGTCGCATTCAAAATGTTCCCGCATGCGGGTCACCAGGAACACCTGGTAGTCCATTGCCAAGCCGAAGGTCACGCCAATGAGGAAGATCGGCATGAAGCTGATCAGTGGGCCCGGGGTGTTCACCAACCCCCACAGGCCCTTCTGCCACACCAGCACGGTGGCGCCGAACGCCGCGCCGACGGACAGCAGGAACCCGACGCTGGCCATCACCGGCACCGCAATGGAACGGAACACGATCAGCAGCAACACCAGTGCGAGCCCCACGACAACGGCTAGGTAGGTTGGCAGGGCGTTGTACAGGCGGGTGGTGACATCTTGCTGGATCGGCGCGAGCCCGGTGATACCTACATCGACCCCGGTTGCGGATTCAATGGCTGCGTCCTGGCTGCGCAGTGCGCCCAGTAGCGCGGTCGTCTTGGGGTCGCTCGGCCCGGTGCGTGGCGTGAGCAGCATCTGTGCGGCGGAACCGTCAGCGCTGGCCCCCACGATCTGAACATGCTTCACGCCGGGGTTAACGCTGAGCTGCTGCACGGTGTAGGCATAAGCCGCGCCGATCGCTTTCGCCCGGTCACCTTGGGCAATGCCGGACAGCACGGGCGCATCAACATCAACGTCGTGGGCGTCAACCACAACCAAAAATGGTGCGTTGATGCCCTCCCCAAAGCCCTCTGCCAGTAGATCCGCGGACTTGCGTTGGGTGGTGTCACGGTTGGACAGGGTGTCGTTCGGCAGGGACAGCTGCAGATCCAGCGCCGGCCCCGTCAGCGCGCCCAAACCAAGAATCACTAGAGCAATGGTGATCGCCGGGAACTTCGTCACCACCCGGATCCATCTGCGGAAAAAACGGGTCGACAGCTGCTCGCGACCCTTTTTTCGTGATGACGCCGCGGGGCTTTCTGCCGCAACCGAGGCGACGTCATCATCCTCCTGGAAGTCAGAAGAGCTGGCGCGAAGCGCCTCGGAACGCGTCCGACTAAACAGCCTGCGACCGCTCAAGGACAACAAAGCAGGCACCAGAGTCAACGCCACCAACACAGCCGCCGCCACGGTAAACGCCGCCGCAAAGCCCATGTAGCTGAGGAAAGGAATGTTGACAATCGCCAGCGCCACGAGCGCGATAATGACCGTCAGCCCGGCGAACACAACGGCAGAACCAGCCGTGGCGACGCTACGGGCGGCTGCTTGCTCGCGAGTCTGCTGTGGGTCGCGCAACTCCGAGCGGTAGCGGGACAAGATGAACAGTGCGTAGTCGATACCGACAGCCAACCCCAGCATGACCGCCAGGGTGGGCGTCGTGTTATTCAGCGGCACCCAATGCGTCGCCAACAAAATACCCGTCGTGCCCAGGCCGATCCCCAGCAAAGCCGTCACAAGCGGGATACCCGCCGCCAACGCCGACCCGAAGGTCGCAAGCAGCACGAGCAGCGCCGCAGCCATGCCGATAGCCTCCGAGGTCGTCTTGATCACCAACGGATCCCCGAAACCCGCACCACCGGCCTCCACCTGCAGGCCCTGTTCGCGCCCGGTGTCCATCGCCGCTGTGATCGTGGCGCGCTGCTCATCGGTCACGTCCGCCGGCGCCGGAACATCCAACGCAAAAGAGGTATAGGCAATGCGCCCATCCTGGCTGATCAGCGAGATATTATTCGCGTCTTTACGTGCGGTTTCCTCCGGCAGCCCGGCGCCCACAGACTGCTCAAGCACCATCTCGCGCAGCTGCCCGTCGAGCGTCAGGGGGTTGCCGAAACGCTGCCGATCAATAATGCCCGGCACCGTCGCATCCAGTTGCTGCACCACCGATTCCACCGCACCGGCGTAAGGCTGTTCGCTCAGCGTGTGGCCCTCCGGAGCCGCAAACACCACGGTGACACCCGTAGCCTCCAAGGGGTTCGGCTGATCCGGGAAGTTCTTCATTAATGACGCCGCGGCGGCCTCACTGGGGGTGCCGGGTATCTCAAACACATCGTTGAAGCCTTTGTTCAACGTTGCAGAAGATGCCCCCAGGGCAGTCGCCGCCACCAGCCAAGTGATAACGACAATCCAGCGGTGGCGAAACGACCACTGGCCTAGTGCGTAGAGGAGTCGGCCCACGGAGTGTTCCTTCCTTCAAACTGGGGTTCACGCCCACGGGACATACCCGTGGTGCAGCAAGGGATAAAAAATAGACCCTATAACAAAAGCCGGATTAGTGTTTTTAACACTAATCCGGCTTTATCATCTGTGCGCCCGGAGGGATTCGAACCCCCAACCTTCTGATCCGTAGTCAGATTGGAATAGGCTTTGACCTTGCGTTTTAACGTTCGTGTTCCCTCTGTGTTCCCTCTAGGATCTTGAGTATGGACTTTCCACATCTTCGATTGCCTCCGATGGCAGCATCACAAATAGAGGTACCACGGCGGCCGGGCGGTTTTCGTTTCCTCGCTAACCAGAACGAAAAAACGCCCCCAGCTCACACACAAATCGTGCACAAGCTGGGGGCATCTTTCTATTCTGGGTCAATCAACGATTTCAAGGCATCAAGGCGTGCCTCTCCAGGCGGCGGAGGCTTCGCACCAGCACGGATCCATGCATAGATCTCCTCGAGCTGATTAACCGCGGTGATCAAGCCAAGCCGAAAGCGGTGACTGAGGGTCTCCGCCGTCCGCAGACGACGCCGCTCCTCGTCAAGCTCACCGTAGAGGTGGTCGACCTTTTCCTCGAGCCGCGTAATCCGATCACCCTCGGACGCCTGTCGATCGGACTGCAGCTTGGCGCGCAGCGCCCAGATGCCCGTCATCGCGGTCAGCAGGCCAGCCACGGCCGACAGTAGGGCGACAACGTCAAAGTGCATGCGCCACCCCTCACCGGTTCTCGGGAGGTCGCCGCGCTTGCCACGCCACACCGCCCACAAAACAAGGATCGCCACGGAAAAATACCCAATGGCCGAGACCCACCCACGCGGACTATGCCCGATCAGCGAAGCAATCAGAGAGCTCGAGCCCCACCCGACATAGAGCATCACCCCAGCAGCAAGCGCTAGAGCATCAATGATCCACGTCCGGACGAACGCCGAGATAATGCAGCCAATGCCGACACTGACCCAGATCACGCCCCAGACCGGCATCGGAAGGGAAAGCTCCGCGGGGTGGGTACCAACCGGCGGCGGGTCACCAAGGACGATAGGCAGGTAGGAGAATCCGCGCGGGAGGATACCGATCCCCATGACCAGGATCGCTGTCGCGTCAGTCATCAGCCAGCGACGAGCCCGCCGCGCCTATGCCACGTCGAGTTCTTCCGTTCACGGTCCTGATCACTCATCACTGTCCTCCTCGTCATCAATGACAGCCCCGAAACTTTCCTGGATGAGGTCGACTACAAGCTCGAAAGCGAGCTCACGACCCTCGTACATCGCCGAGAGCGCGCCGATGGGCTTGGTTTCCTTCTCAGCAGCCGCCCGCTTACGCTCCGACTCCACCATGTTCGCCAGCGACTGCAGCCGCCAGCGCAATTCCTTGATGTCCATTTCCTTGACCACTAGTCTTTCCTTTCTGCTCCCTGCTTTTCGACGCCTACGGTTGCCGCGCATTTCTTGAACCCCCTGCTGTCCCGGCAAGGTCTTTCTTCATAAACCTGCGCACCTTTCGGCGGCGCAGTACCCTTCGGACATGAGCGAACCGTGGTTTTTGGAAATTGATGGTCACCGACGCCAACTGTACCCGTGGGCTTACCCGTTCCTCCTCAAGTGCCTGGCCCAGGTCGAGAAAGACGGAATACCCTTTGAGCTTCGAGTCGACCATGAAGCCCCGCTGTGGGTACGCCTCGAGTCGGAGGTGGACATCATCCTTCCGGTAGGTGCCGAGACCACATTCCCGAAGCATCTTGATGAGGCCGACGACGACCTGTTTATGCAGTTCTTCGACTCGGGTGAGCGTGGCATCTACCGGCTCGTTGACATTTACAGCAATGAAATCAGCTTCCCCCGCGCGCAAGACGTTGAGGGCTGCTGAATAGCGCCTGCTGCGCATCCAAAAATTGACGGTTCGCGAAACGTCACCAGCCGTTGAAGAAGATGGCACTGTAACCCGTGCTGGACGAATAATCGCTGTCATTTTTTCCCAGCTTTCTACTTGTCGACGCCTACGGTTCCCGGCGCGCATTACGCGGCGTCGGCCGTTTCGGTGGATTCCCAGACGACGATTTCGAAGAGGCCGAGGCCGAATGCGTCGGCTTGTACCGATTGCCCTGGCGAAGGCCTCGTCGCTGGTGATTCCGGACAGGGTCCGGAGCCGATCGATGAGACCATCCCGAATTTTGATCTTCACATTTGCCATGCTCAGCTCCTTTTTGAAGTGCTTACAGCTCATAGTGAATTATTAATAGCTCATCATGTCAAGCAAAATAGCTCGCATTGTGCTGTCTACAGGTCACCCGTGTGCCATAATCGGCACATGAGCAGGATTGAGCAGTGGATCCGGCGAACAGTCGGAAATGCATCTGATCGCGAGATCGCACGCCTCGCCGAAATTGGTCAGTCAACACTGAGCCGCCAAAGACGCGATGGCACCGTGACCGTGGAAACTGCGGTAAAGATCGCGCGGGCCTACCAAGTCAGCGTTATCCCCGCACTACTCGCGCTCGAGGTGCTGACAGAGTTTGACCTCAAGGCGTTCGCCACCTCGAACGGGATCATGGACGCCAGCGATGAAGACCTCATCGCCGAAGTCCTCAGACGCATGAAAGCCGGGCAAGCAGACTGGGCCCATGAACCCATCAGCGAGCTCGACGAAAAACGTCGGGACCGTAAACTAAAGGCGTCGGAAAGCACCCCCGATGTCGCAGCCCCCGACTACGATGCGCTCATCGAACGGATTAATTCCGGCGAGGAGAAGGTCGCCGCCCAGAAGAGGACGGAGTCGATTGAAGAGAGTTGGAGTTAGGGACTGAAATGAAGGAACCGGAGATTCACCACGATTCGCTTGGCGAGTTCGTTATATACAACACTGACGATGGGCGCGCCGAAGTGCAGCTACGCCTGATTGATGGCACGGTTTGGATGACCCAACGGCAGATGGCTGAGCTTTTCGATGTGACTCGTGCCAGCATTAGTGCGCATCTGGTTAACATTTACGAAGAAGGCGATCTGACTAGGGATCGAACTGTCAAGAATTTCTTGATAGTTCGATCTGAAGGCGATCGAGATATTCAGCGCAAGATGGATCACTATGACCTTGATGCGATCATTGCGGTTGGTTTCCGGGTACGCGGCCCACGTGGTGGCCAGTTCCGGAGATGGGCTACTGAGGTTCTAAAGGAGTACCTCATCAAGGGGTTCGTGCTCAATGATGAGAAGCTGAAGGACCCACGGGGCGTCGACTACTTCGACGAGCTTCTTGAGCGGATCCGGGATATCCGTTCCAGCGAAGCTCGCTTGTATCTTGAGCTTCGGAGAATTGTCTCGCTGGCGGATGACTATGAAAAGGATTCCCCTGGCACTCAAGGGATTTACGCATCGATTCAAGACAAACTGCACTATGCAATCACTGGTTTGACCTCCAGCGAAATAATCGCGACGCGCAGTGACGCCGGAGCCGACAATCTTGGTCTAACTAGCTGGAAGGGGAAGAAGATCACGAAGCGCGATGTCACTGTGGCCAAAAACTATTTGACCGAACAAGAACTTCGACATCTCAATCTCCTCGTAAGCCAATTCCTCGACTATGCCCAGCTCCAGGCCGAGAGCCGGCAGAGCATTCACATGAGTGACTGGCTGAAAAAGACAGACCGGTTCATTGAATTCAACGAACGCGAGCCACTCAAGGACCACGGACGTATCACGCGAGCTGCAGCCAATGAACTAGCCCAGCAGCGCTACGACCTTTTCAATGCTCGGCGCAAGCAGGATGAGGATGCCGCGCTGGAAGCCGAGTTCATTGCTACTTTTGCAGAACTAGACAGGCGACTGCTTCAAGATCGAAAGCGCCTGCAGCCTCGCAATCTTGACAAGGGGCAGGACTAATCATGTCTGTGGTTGAGGAGCGCCTGGAGGCGAGGCTCGAGGAGTTGGGCGTGGCGTTGATTGAGCGGCCGGATCTGCGTGTGGATTTGAATGCGTGCTACCACGATGGGTCTCGGTCGATCATTGTCCGGTGGGGGTTGGATCCGGTTACTCGGCGGTGTGCGATCGCCCACGAGCTGGGCCATTTCCACTATGGGCATGACTGCTCGAGTCCACGAGCGGAGCGAGATGCTGACGAGTATGCTGCAAAGCTGCTGATCAGCTACTCAGACGTGTCACGTATTGCTCACGAGTCTGGTTGGACACCGCCGGAGATCTGCGCGGAGCTTGGTGTCACGCCTGCGCTGTTCGAGGTGTGGAGCCGGCTATATGCGGCGGGGAAAATCGACGTCAACGACTGGTGTCGGATCTACTAACAGAAAGACCAAATTATGAGCAACTACCTCTTCCCATCGAGCAAACAGTGGTACAACCTCGATGTGGTCGGTGAGTACTATCACGACACCGAGATTCGTCGTGCAGCGCTTGCTGTCGAAAAACAATCCGATGGCTCCTACCATTTCCCCGTCACCCTCGTTGCCGAACCCGACAACCCCCACAGCACCAATGGACATGCTATTTCTGTGAGAAACGGAAAAGACGTTCTCGGCTACATCGCCTCAGAAAAGAGTTCAGACTATTTCCCAGAAGTGGCACGGGTGTGCGCTAGTGGCTACCTTCCGGAAGTGAACGCCCGACTGTGGTGCAGTGGAGACCTCCTAGACCGTGACAGCAACCTGTATTTGTACCTGTCGATCCTTGATCCTGGGCGAAACGTTCCATTGAACAATCCGCCTTCTGAAGGTTGGGCGCTGATCCCCTATGGGAACGCCTTCCAGGTAACCAAGGAATCTGATCATTTCGATATCCTGCAAGACTACGTTCCGCCTAGTGGCATGGGCACCTTGCTAGTAACCCTTCACAAGGAGATGCTCGGCACTAAGACGAAACGCATTGGCCTTGAAGTTCGGCTCGACGGCGAACGTGTCGGCGAACTAAGCAAATCTGCAAGCGAGAAGCTCATGCCCATGGTGGATCATTACGATGCCATAGGGCTCACCTCCGTCGCTCGGGCCATAATCCAAGGCTCCGGTCTAGCTGCTGAGCTGACAATCCACGTTAAGAGAGCCCATGAGCTTGAAGATAGAGACCTAGAACCGGAAGTGTCTCCATTAGGACGACTCGTCGACTACGAAGTCGATCCTGACAAATACGAAGTCCCCAATGCCTGGCAAGGCGCATCTTCAAGCAAGACGACTTCGGCTAAGCCTCCACGCACCCCACGGCCAGCGGCTGACCCGATTCCATCAGACATTGATCCCGAGCTACAGCTTGAATCTAACAGCAAATCCCCGAACTCGCCTAGCTTTGAGAGCTTCAATGAAGCTGCCGTCACCTCACCAAGAAATTCTGGGTACCAAGCTGCTCCATCTGCTTCCTATGTTTCGACACAGCAACACTTCGCGGTGCAACACCCCACATCAGCTCCACCACAAATCAACTCATTGTTAATGTGGCTTCTCTGGTTCTTCACCGGGCTCGTCGGTGGACACCGCTACTATCTCGGAAACATCGGTATAGGGATCCTGCAATCCGCAACTTTCGGCGGATTCGGCTTCTGGTGGGTGCTTGATGCCCTACTCATTACACGACGCAAACGAGCAATCAACGACGGCACCGCACCGCGCTGGAAGTTCTAGAAAAACTAAAACGCCCTCCACCTGTCAGCCGCCAAGCAAGACCAGGTGAAGGGCATCGAAGCCGAACTCTACGGAGTTTCCGAAGAGTTCAAGCACTATAGGAGTTTATCCCATGGCACACGTTCGCGACCTCTGGACGAGCCCTAACCCCGACAAAAACGCCCGTAAAAAGCGGATCCCGAACAAACGTTGGGGCGTCGGTAAGCGGTGGCAAGTCCGCTGGGAAGAAAACGGCAACCTCGTCTCCAAAACCTTCGACTACGAAGACGCCGCCCGCGAATTCTGTGCTCGCGTCGAAGTCGGCCAAGCAGACGGCACATGGATCACAAAAGCTAAAGCCGAACTCACCCTCGAAGACATCTGGGAACCGTGGCTGTCCACGAAATCCAAAGCAACGACAAAGACCCGGCGCGATTATGAGTCGTTGTGGAAGGTGCATGTTAAGCCGGTGTGGGGGTCGATGCGGTGTGGGGATATTCGTCGGCCGGCGGTGACTGCTTGGCTACCGACTCTCACGACGATGAAGGGCGTGCCGGAAGGGGAGGTGCCGCGGGTGTTGGGGTCGTCGCAGGTGCGGAAGGTCGGGCAGTTGATGAAGAGCTTGTTGGATATGGCGGAGGAGCTCGGCGCGATTAACAAGAACCCTGTGAAGTCTGGTGACGTGCCGAGGCAGGTGAAGGCTGAGCGGCGGTACTTGAAGGTTTGGGAGATCGACGCCATCCTCGATGCCGCGCCTACTCCTGCCTCGAAGTTGCTGCTGCGGGTGCTGCTCATGACTGGGCTACGCCCTGGCGAAGCTAAGGGGTTGAAGGTGCGTGATCTCGACGTCGCGCGCGGGCGGCTCGCGATCCGCCGTGACGTTGACGATCTCGGGCACATCGGCGACGTCAAAACCTACAAACATAGGGATGTACCGATCGGCGGTGAGGTTCTGCAACTGCTGGCGGTGTCCGCGGACGGACGTGACGATGACGCATGGCTCGTCCCGGACGAACACGGCAGGGTGTGGACCACCGCGCGGTGGCGCAAAATCTGGGCCACCATCCTGATCCACACCGGCATCGGTGACCTGGATACCTACGAGCTCAGGCACACAGCCGCGTCGCTCGCGATCGCTGCCGGTGCCGACGTGAAGACCGTGCAGCTCATGCTCGGGCACTCATCGGCGACGACGACGCTCGATGTGTACGGCCATCTCTGGGAAGAAGGTCTCGACACCCTACCCGGCGCGATGGACCTGCTCATGGCGAAGGAACGGGAGCGGTTGGCGGCCGAGGTGGCGTCACGGGATGAGTCGGAGGCGGAGCGTCGGCGGGCGCGGTTTAAGGTGATTGGTTAAGAGGTAATTAATCAGAATGATAGATTCTTCACCCTGAGAAATCCCAAGAAATCCAAATACGCCACGTCAAAATGTGCAGCAGCGTCCGGCAACTTCACTTTTGAAGTGCCTTGAGGCGCAGGTTTCTCGTCAGAAACAATGGTTGCGCCATGAGCCATGGCGCAAGCCACAAGCCACGAGTCTGCAACATTGAGAAAATCATCCACTGCCTTCTGCTTAAATTTCGGAGTTCTCTCAAGCTGCGCCCACTGCGACACTTCGATGTACTTCTCGACTTCAGACTGAGTTGGCTCTAGCACCCGATCATCAGGAACATTGTTGGTGAACCATTCGCTCTGCTCAGAAGACCAAGCGGTTAGCTCTTTTTTCACTTCCTTGTGGAAGTACAAATCACCACCCGGAATGAGATCAGCGAAATCAGTCCATAAGGTCCGAAAAATCTCGGGTGGATAAGTATTCCATGTACCAATCACAATATTCGAATCTATTAGGTACATACTAAACAGCCTCATCTACGAGGGCCATAACCTTTTGCAGAGTCTTCTTGTTTCGGATCCCCAAGAATTCAGCAGCTGTAGGTTCTGGCAGGTCGCCTGAGAGCGCTGCCTCGGTAACAGTACTCAGGAATCTGCGTCCAACACGTGAACGTACCAAAACGGAAAACGGTGGTGCACCATCTGATTTTGACTTTTGCACAACATTCTTGCCCTTAATTAGGCCAACAATTCGATCAGCATCGGTCTTTTGAACCAATTTCAGCTCGACTAGACACCAAAGCAATGCTTCTTTGCTTACGCCGAATCTGACTGCAGTCGCTGCAAGCTGCTCCTCCAGGCTCTCATTATCAAATGACACTTTCCTGATGGCTATCTCTGGAATCAATAGAGCCGCAGCAAATTTGTTGCACCACTGCTCAACGGCATTACTCTTTCCTTGGTCACCAGACAGCCCCGGAGCTGCCTTCGCGACGTGTCCTAGCTCATGAGCGAGACTGAAAAGCTGGGCTGTCTTGCTATCAGAAGTGTTTACAAATACCAGAGCATACGATTCTTCACGAAGAGTAAACCCTCGGAATTCGTGTACATCCAGTCGCCGTGCAGTCGAATTTCCAACAATGGAATTTCGCATGACGAGGAGACCATGATCTTCCATCCGGTTGACCAGGTCCATAACCTTATCCGACCCCTTAGGGTGGCCCATGGAATCCCATCCCAGCGCCTCTCGAACGATTTCAGCAGCTTCCCTAGGCGGAGTAGACGACGATACGATCCCAAGAACCTTAGGTGGCTCCATTCCAATTTCGGAAGCATATTCGGCGTACCAGCCAAGGCGCTGTTCTGCGGATTGAATCACCTCGCGAAGATTGGCTCCGAACGAATCGACCTTGGCATTGCGAACCGTACGGAAGTCAGGGATCGCGATTTCATCTGGAGTCGGGACTGACAGAAGTAGCCGACCAAGAGGAAGACGAGCAGCTTCCGCAATCTTCCTAGCTTGTGGAAGCGTGGGCTTCTTCGAACCGGACCTCCATTCCTTCAACTTAGGGAATCGCTTCTCGACCTCGTTTTCAGATAGCCCTGACCGCTCCAATGCCCATTCCAGTACTTCCGGATGAATTGTAACTTCAACTGCCAAAACTGCTCGCCTCCTTCCTAACCAGAACTATATCCTTCTGACGCGACAAACTCAGCGATATGTGAGCGCCAAATCTCGTTCCTTATCCGTTCCCTCGATGTTCCGTCTGCATGCCGTTTGAGAACTAACGACCTGCAACAACTCGCAACAGTGTCGCACACCCAGAAATGCGAAAAAGACCCAGGCAAACACGTGGTTTTACCTGGGTCTTTGCTGGTGCGCCCGGAGGGATTCGAACCCCCAACCTTCTGATCCGTAGTCAGATGCTCTATCCGTTGAGCTACGGGCGCATGCTGC
>ERZ772918.335-NODE-335-length-34585-cov-27.2007_pt1 | contig 34585 bp, 30 predicted proteins | sample MGYA00512118_ERZ772918 | MGnify/ENA primary metagenome ERZ772918 (study PRJEB29015, sample SAMEA2737939) | human oral metagenome | biome: human oral; feature: human-associated habitat; material: dental | place: China | collected 2135 ... | reverse complement strand
TGATGATATTTTGCACTATATTGAGGCGCTTAATTATGGATTAGAGCGGGCAAAGAATTTTCCATTTTCGCTGCGTTTCATCCGTGAGCTACACGAGAAACTCATGACTGGTGCGCGCAATACGCACAACCCTTTGCCCGGTGAGTTTCGTCGTACGCAAAATTGGATCGGCGGCACCCGTCCGGATAACGCGCGCTTTGTGCCGCCGCCTGTTTGCGAAATGAATCAAGCGCTAAACGACCTGGAAAAATTCATTCATGCTGACGATGAATACTACTTACCACTTATCAAAGCTGGCTTGCTACATGCTCAGTTTGAGGCAATCCACCCATTTCTTGATGGCAATGGACGAACTGGGCGTATGCTCGTGACGATGTTTTTGTGGCATCGGCGGTTACTGGAAATGCCAGTCCTCTATTTGTCAACGTATTTTAAGAAGCATCAAGAAACTTACTATGAAAAACTCAACGCTTACCATTCAGAGAACGGCAATGTTGAAGAATGGGTGGAGTTCTTTCTAGACGGCGTGATAGATATCGCTAATTCGTCTATTGAGACATGTCGGAAGATAACCGAATTACGAGAACGAGATATGAGAAAAGCTCAGAAACTTGGCAAGGCTACAGCTCCGAAAACACTTGATATGATTCGCTTTCTTTATAAGATGCCAACTGTAGGTATCGCTGATGTTGTTAATCAAACTAGGTACAGTAGACCATCAGCCTACAAGCTGATAGATCGTCTCGTTGATATGAATATCCTTTATCCAGCCGACGAGAACGATGGTTATGGTAAGAAGTATACGTATAAAGATTATGTAGAAGTATTCGCAGAAGACGAATCTCTAGGATGATTTATAATAAAGAGGAAGTATGATGAATGGCTACAACGACGATATAACGAACGATCAACTAGCAAAACTCCGCCAGCTTTTTCCGGAGGCATTTACTGAGGACAAAATTGATTGGGCGCGGCTCAAGGCGACGCTCGGCGAGGCGGTCGATTTGGGTGAACGCTACGGGCTTAGCTGGAAGGGTAAGGGCGACGTCTTTGCCACCATCCAGGAGAAGACTGTCCAGACGCTCCACCCCGACCAGGCGAATTCCGTCGATTGGGATACGACGGGCAATATGTTTATCGAGGGCGACAACCTGGCGGCACTGAAGATCTTGCACAAGGCGTATTACGGCAAGGTCAAGATGATTTATATCGACCCGCCTTACAACACCGGCAATGATTTCATCTACAACGACGACTTCAAACAGACACGCCGTAGTTATGAGGCAGAGGTAGGTATTACTGATGATGAGGGTAGCGTTGTGCGAGATGACGGCCTGCGCACCAATACCGGCGGGCATAAGCACAGTAACTGGCTGAACATGATGTATCCACGCCTCTTTTTGGCACGCAACCTGCTTCGCCAAGACGGCGTCATCTTCGTCTCGATCGACGACAACGAAGTCCACGACCTCCGCCTGATGATGAACGAGATTTTTGGGGAGGAGAATTTTATCAGTCAAATTATCTGGAAGAAAAAGGGAACATCAACTAATGTTAAGGGGGCGCAAATCAGCTCACTAACAGAATATATTTTAGTCTATGGTAGAAGCAGTAAAACTGAGTTAGCACAGCGATGGTTTTCGAAAGATGAGAGAGTATATAATAAATTAGATTCAATCGGCGCATACAGAACGACTGTTATTGAAAAGAAGAGTTCAGGAAGCTACGACCGCAACACAATGAAGTTTGAAATTTTAGGTAGGAAACCTCGCGAAGGAAAGAGGTGGCAGATAGGATTGACAAAGGCCAAGGAGTTGGAAGAGAGAGGTAGATTCGTAATAGAGAATGGTATCGTAAAACTTAAGATTTACGACTTTGAAGACAAAGATACCTTTGCTGCTAACCCAAACTTACTGTTAGATTATGGATCTACCCAATCTGGTCAGATTGAAGTCAACGAACTGCTTGATGGGCATCACTTTGATACTCCAAAGCCAATAGCTCTAATAAAACATCTGATTAACTTGTCTGTTTTACGCAAAGACGAACTTGCTGATAATATCATCCTCGACTTCTTCTCCGGCTCTGGTACAACCGCTCATGCCGTCATGCAACTCAATGCCGAAGACGGCGGCAATCGCCAGTGGATTTGCGTGCAATTGCCCGAGCAGACCAGTGAAAAATCCGAAGCCTTCAAAGCAGGCTACGCCAATATCGCCGACATCGCTCGTGAACGCATTCGCCGCGCTGGTGCCAAAATCCGCACTGATTTTGCCGACAAACTGGCAGAGCGCGAAAAACCGTTCGACCTTGGCTTTCGGTCATACAGCGTTGGCGAAAGCAATTTCAGACCATGGAACGAAATGGTCGCCGACCCCGAAGAAATCCGCCAGCAAATGCTCGACATCATCGACCCGATCGAATCGGACGCCACCGACGAATCGATCTTGACTGAATTACTGCTCAAGCGCGGTATATCGCCGATGGCCGAAGTCGAAAACCGCGGCGCATACTTGTTTGTACCGTCCGTCAGCCTAGCCATCCGCCTCACACCCGACCTCACCGAAGCAGAATTCGGCGAAATCCTAGCCAGCGGCGCCCAAACCGTCCTCCTCCTCTCCCGCGCCCTCGGCACCAACGAAACCCTACGCATAAACCTAACCCTCCAAGCCGAACAGCGAGGCGTTAGGATGGAGGTGGTGTGATATGAATTCTAGAGATTACGGTAAGAAACTAAACAATATTTACCAAGAGTCTGAGGCGAAGATTAACGCCATGAAAGAGGCTCACGAAAATGCACAAGAGCTTCTGCAAAAAATAGAAGACTATTTTAATCAAGCAGAACAGCTCAACGATAAAATCACCGATGAAGAGACTGGTCTCCAGGCGATCTTGGATAGCGCGCAAGAACTCGAAAGTAACATTAATACAGCAAAAAGCAGTGCCGATGCCGAACTGCAAAAAATCGTTGATGCACTTGCCAGTGTTCAGTCAAATATTGAGGAAATGGAAACTTCCTATAAGACTTTTACTGAGCTCAACGATAAAATCACCGATGAAGAGACTGGTCTCCAGGCGATCTTGGATAGCGCGCAAGAACTCGAAAGTAACATTAATACAGCAAAAAGCAGTGCCGATGCCGAACTGCAAAAAATCGTTGATGCACTTGCCAGTGTTCAGTCAAATATTGAGGAAATGGAAACTTCCTATAAGACTTTTACTGAGCTCAACGATAAAATCACCGATGAAGAGACTGGTCTCCAGGCGATATTAGATCAATCGAGTGAACTTAAGAAAGAAATTATTTCTGTAAAATCCAATGCTGAAAGAATTTACAAAGAAATTCTTTCTCTCAGAGACAACGCCGCTGAACGTGTTAAGGATATTGATAACTATAAAACTAACGCGAATAACACAGCCCAAGAAATTCAAGCTAAATACGATGAAAGTGTTGAATTTGAGAAAAAGATCCAAGAAATATTTGACATAGGAACTAAAGGCGCACATGCAAATTATTTCGTTGAGAGACGAAATCAGCTTCGAAAGATGTGTATTATTTGGATGATTATAGCCTTACTTATGCTTTCGGCGACAGTACTTCTGGCTCGGTGCTTTATCGTGCCATTATCTGATCGCGTGACAAAGGATGGTGTTTTTGATCTAAACTTAAGCGTTCTGCTTTTGCGATTGAGTGTATTGACACCTACTGCGTTCGGCCTTGTGTACGCCCTGAAACAGTACTCTCAAGAAAGGCGACTTCATGAAAAGTACGCTTTTAAGGCTATAAGCACATATTCTCTTGAAACTTCCTTAAAAACATTAACACGTACCACTGGCGCGTTGAATGATCCGAGTAGAGATAAGAAGATTGTTGACTTAGCTGTTCGCTCATTTAGTTCTATTTACCAAGAACCAGTAGAAAACAAGAAAGAAAGTTGGTCGTTTGGTGCGGGCAATAAACTATTAAAATTAACCGCAGAGATAAACCAGACAGTGGGAAAAATATATCAAGAAGTTGATCAATTAGCTGATCAAGCTAAGGATGGTGTTGATAAGTAATATGACTAGTGATAATTTCATTCTCTATAAAACATCAGACAACAAAGTCTCCATCAACGTCCAAATCGAAGACGAAACTGTTTGGTTGACGCAAGATCAGATGGCGGAGCTTTTTGATAAGTCGAAGCCAACGATCGTGGAGCATCTGGGGAATATTTTTGAAGAAAGCGAGCTAGACGAAAATTCAGTTGTTCGGAAATTCCGAATAACTGCCGCCGACGGCAAGAATTACGATGTAAAGCACTACAATCTGGATGTGATAATCTCCGTCGGTTACCGCGTCAAATCTTTGCGTGGTACACAATTTCGCCAATGGGCGACCAAGCGACTCAGAGAATATATCATCAAGGGATTCACGATGGATGACGAGCGACTCAAACAGGGTGGCGGGCGATATTTCAAAGAATTGCTACAGCGCATTCGTGATATCCGCTCTAGCGAACGCAATTTATATCAGCAGGTGACGGACATTTATGCGACGAGTATTGATTATCAAAAAGATGCCGATATGACAAAAAAGTTTTTTGCGACAGTGCAAAACAAAATGCATTATGCGGTGCACGGTAAAACTGCGGCGGAAATGATATATGATCGTGCCGATGCCACGCAGCCGAACATGGGGCTGACGAATTTTAGGAGTGATTATATAACGACTGATGATGTGGCGGTAGCGAAAAACTATTTGACCGAGGATGAGCTAAACGAGCTGAATTTAATAGTGTCTCAATACCTTGATTTTGCTGAGCTCCAGGCAACTCGCCGCAAAGCCATGACCATGCAGCAGTGGATTGATAAACTAGACGAGTATTTATGTGTAAACGACTCAAAGTTGCTTGATGGCGCTGGCAAGATTAGCCACAAACGGGCGATGAAAAAGGCTAGGCGCGAATTTGACGCATATCGCCAAGATGAAATGCGGCGGCTGGAGAGTGATTTTGATAAGGCGGTAAAAGAAATAAGGACTGATAATTCTAATGAAGCTTAAATTCGACCCCAACCAACAATACCAACTTGACGCTATTGATGCGGTGATAGATGTTTTTGCTGGGCAGCGGAAGATAGACGGAGCAAGCTTTGGCGGGCAAGAGATTTTGGGCTTTGATGGTCAGCAGTTGAGTTTGGAAGCGGCGGTAGCTCGGGGAAATATCCTAGAGCTAGCGGATGACCAGATTACTCGAAATACCCACCGAGTCCAAGAGCGTAATGGACTAAGCCGGAGCCAAATACTAGAGGTCGGCGGGACTGCTAATGGTAACCTGCTTAAATGCGGTATGAATTTCTCTATTGAAATGGAAACAGGGACAGGCAAGACGTATGTATATCTGCGAACGATTCACGAGTTGCACGAGCAGTATGGCTGGAAGAAGTTTATCATCGTGGTGCCGAGTGTGGCGATTCGTGAGGGCGTGCTGAAGAACCTAGAGATTACCCGCGAACACTTTGCTGATCTCTATCGCAAGCCAGAAATGAACTATTACGTCTGGGATAGTAAAAAGACCGGGCAAGCACGTGAGTTTGCGACCAATGCTACATTGCAGATTATGGTTATCACTATTGATAGTTTTGCTAAGGCGGCTAACATCATGAATAAACAGAGTGATTACGGTCGTCCACTAGATTTCATCCGTGCGACTAGTCCGGTGGTGATCATCGACGAGCCGCAAAATATGGAGACCGAAGTGCGAAAGGCGGCGATTGAAAGCCTTAATCCTCTTTGTACACTACGCTATAGTGCCACGCATAAAAATCCGTACAATCTACTCTATCGCCTGACACCGGTTGACGCCTATGATAAGTACTTGGTAAAGAAAATTGAGGTACACAGTGTGCTGAGCGAGGATAGCTACAATGACGCGTATGTGAATGTGGTAAAGCTAGAACGCAAAGGCAAGAGCCGAATTATCGCGCATGTTGAAGTTGATGCTAGTGATGAGTATGGCTTACAACGGCGAGTGGTAAAAGTGAGTCCGGGTGATGATTTGGCGGAATTGACGGGTCGTGCGGTGTACGAAAATTACGTGGTGGAGCGGATTGATTTTATTGAGCAGGCGGTAGAATTTGCTAATGGCAAGACGGTGTATGTCGGGCAGAAAGACGAGAGCTTGCGCGAGGAGATTTTGAAGCGGCAGATTGAACTGACGATTGAAGACCATTTTGACAAACAGAAACAGCTGGGCACGAATGTTAAAGTCTTGAGTCTGTTCTTCATCGACAAAGTGGCGAATTACCGTGAGTATACGCCAGGCGGTGTAGTGAAAGGTAAGTTTGCTGAGTGGTTTGAAGAAATCTACCAAAAAGTGGCAGCTAAACCACGCTTTGCTGGCATGCTAGACGGGCTGGCGGTCGAGATGGTGCACGATGGCTATTTTGCCAAAGACAAAATCGGGCAGTGGAAGGACTCGCGTGACACTAAGGGCGAAGGTGGCCGGACAAAAGATGATGATAGCGCATACAACTTGATTATGAAAGACAAGGAGCGGCTGCTTGATCCGAACGAGCCACTGCGATTTATCTTCAGTCATTCGGCGCTGCGCGAGGGTTGGGATAACCCGAATGTGTTTACAATTTGTACGTTGAACGAAACGTCAAGTGAAATGAAAAAGCGCCAGGAAATTGGGCGGGGGTTGCGCTTACCGGTAGATATCAATGGCGAGCGAGTTCACGACCAGAATACTAATGTGCTGACGGTGGTAGCTAACGAAAGTTACGCGGATTTTAGCCGAAAGTTGCAGACCGAGATTGAACAGGAAACGGGAATCTCGTTTAGCGGGCGGATTAAGAATCGCGACGATCGGCGGCGGATACGGCTGACAAAAAGCCTGGCTTTGAGCGACGATTTTAAGGAATTGTGGGAGCGGATAAAACATAAAACCGTTTATCGTGTGGCGTTTGATGTAGATGAGTTAGTGCGTCAAGCGACTAAGCAATTAGTATTGGTTGAGGTCGTCCGTCCGCAGATTGTTGATACCAGAGTACGAATTGAACAGTTAGGCGCGGAGCGCGGTTTTACGGTCAGTGAAACGCCAGGTGCTGGTGTAGCAGCGAATATCCAGAAGGTGTATGTGCCAGATATTCTGAGTGTGCTGGAAAAGCGAACAGGATTGACGCGCGCGATGATTTTTGCCGTGCTTGATAAGGCAGATGTGTTTGGTAAATTAGCACGTAATCCACAACAGATGATCGACGAGGCGGCGCGGGCTATCAATCGTGCTAAGCAAGAGGTGATGGTAGACGGAATTAGTTACCAAAAAACTGGCGAAAGTTACGATATGTGTCTGTTTGAAAACCATGAACTCGAAGCTTATTTGTACGATGCGGCGATGAAAAGCGGAGCGATTGCTGTTGATAATCCGGATAAAACGATATATGATTACGTGACGGTTGATTCAGAGGTGGAGTATAAGTTTATGAAAGCGTTAGAGCAAGCAGGCAACATCCGGTTTTATGTAAAGCTGCCGGGTTGGTTCACGATCCCGACGCCGCTCGGGTCATATAATCCAGACTGGGCGGTGGTATTTGATGGCGACGAACGAGTTTATTTTGTTGCAGAGACAAAAGGAGTGAATAAAATCAACAATTCACATCTGAGCGCGAGCGAGCGGGGCAAAATCCTGGCTGCACGACAGCATTTCGTAGAAGTTGAAGTTGAATATGTGGCGCCAGTGCGGGATTTGCAGAGTGCGCTAAAAAAGTGTGATATGAAAGAACGGAAGTGGTGAATAAGCAAAAGTCGCGTTGGCAGCTCTATGTTTTAAAACTGGAGCAAGACAAATGGTATATTGGTATCACTTCGCGTTCAGTCGAAAAACGGTTTCGTGAGCATCAACGGGGTTTTGCTGGTGCGAATTGGACGAAAAAATATAAACCTCTGAAAATTCACGATACGAAAGACCTTGGCCTGTGCGACATTGAGAAAGCTCAATTATATGAAGGTCGTGTGACGCGAAAATACATGGAACAGTATGGTGACAATAATGTGCGTGGTGGCGACCTTACAGATATGGACGATTATGTACGACGATTTGTATGGATATTCACAAGGAAAGATTGGGGTATTCTATTATATATAATCTTCATGCAGTCCGTATGTTTATACGTTTTGGTTGATCTTTATGTATTGCGTTCGCCGTGCCGGTAGCTGTTGTGAATACGTGTCATTTCATGCTACAATAATCCCACAATTAACAACTAGCATATCAAGAGTGCGGCGAGAGAACTAGCTCGTTGAGCCGCCAGCAACCTGCTTTAGCATGAGACGATTCCATGTTACGGTAAGGTGCTCCATCTAGCCCGAATGGGAAGATATTTTCATGGAACTTCTTTCTACTCGGTGTGTGGCAAGATGTGCGGAAGGAGTAACCTATGAGTAAAAATCAAAATAGTATACGCACAGCTGAGAGTGTGTCACCGGGGCATCCGGATAAATTATGCGACCAGATTTCAGATGCAATTGTAGATGCATATCTGGCAAAGGATCCGCAGGCGCGTGTAGCGATTGATGTAGCGGGCGGACATGGTGCAGTATTCGTTACGGGCGAGGTATCAAGTCGGGTAGAAGTAAGTATTGCAAAAATTGTTCGCCGAATTGCCGGCAAAAATAGTGAAGTTATTGAGCGGGTTGCTGAACAGAGTCCAGAGATTGCGCGTGGTGTCAACGCGGGCGGTGCGGGCGACCAGGGGATTATGATAGGCTATGCTTGCAATGAGACGCCGGAGCTGTTGCCGCTAGAAGTGGTGTTAGCGCGGCGCTTAAATCAGTGTCTATATCAGCGTTGGCCGTATGACGGCAAGACGCAAGTATCGGTGCGTGGTCGCGATATCGTCGCGGTTGTAGCGAGTTTTCAGCATGCGCCATACGATGAGCTGGAGCAGGCGGTGAAAGATTGGGTGAGAGACGAAGCGGTACGATATGTGGGGGTAAAGTACTTTGCAGAAACTCAAACGGAGCACCAGATGAATAATGCAGTGATTCAAAATATCGATCCAATATTGCATATCAATCCAGCAGGCGATTGGAAAATTGGTGGGTTTGACGCTGACGCGGGTCTAACAGGCCGCAAACTGGCAGTAGATAATTATGGTCCGCGTATACCGCTTGGCGGCGGGGCATTTAGCGGTAAAGACCCAAGCAAGGTGGATCGTAGTGCTGCGTATATGGCGCGCAAAATCGCCATTGACTATTTGCATCGATTCCATGCAGGCGAAGTACTTGTACGATTAGCATATGCGATTGGTTACGATCAACCGATTGAAACTACAGCGATCGTTGATGGTGCGTTGCGCAAGATCACTGGATATGATTTGACGCCGAACGGCATTATTGAAGCGCTTGATTTGCGTCGTCCAATATACGAACAGACTGCCCGCTATGGTCATTTCGGTCAAGCAGGTTTTTCATGGGAGTCGTACGAAGGTTAAAACCTACACAGTACTGCTGAGTATAGCGCTAACTTAACGTTTCTAGTATAGTTTTCACCCTCTTTTTTACCCCTCTCACTATAAAAGAATACCGGATATCAATATCCGGTATTCTTTACCTATTCTACCCCTATTATTCATCATTCTTTTTCTCTCTCCTTCTTATATATAAATATATAAGAAAAGAATAATAACTATGAATAGACGGTAGAGATATAAGAACAAGAACCTAGCAAGTGAAAGTAAAGGTAGGAGTAGAAGTTAAGAATAAGCATAGAACAAAGATAAAAAAATAAGATAATCGACTACTATAGTTAGAGTCTAATTAGTGACCGAGCCATAGCATTAGATACACAACGGAATCAAGTAGTGTACGTGTAGCGGCGTGATACAATAAAAAGGTGAAATGGAGGTGGACTATGAGCGCAAAAAAATCGAAAGCACGAGAACGAAAACAATGGATAATTGTCGCGGCTATTGTGGCAGCGGTTGCTCTGCTTGCCGCGTGGTGGTGCATACTTAAAGTAAGTCAATCATCGAAAGAGCATGAACAGTCAACGGTTGCTCTACCTGACGCAGCGAAATTTAAGCAACACTATTCGCAAGTGGCGGACGATAACCGTTTTGTGTATGTGTCGCCTAGTGAGATTAAGCAAATTTTCGAACATGGCAGCGGTCTCGTCTTTTTAGGCTTCAAAGAATGCCCGTGGTGCCAAAAACTAGCGCCAATGATTGACGAGGCAGCAAAAGCTGAAGGGCTGACAAAAGTTTATTATATGGACATACGCCAGGCGCGTGCAAATAATGACGTAACATACCAAATGCTGGTCGAAAAACTAAAAGATTATCTAGCGAAAGATGGCGATGGTAATCCGCGTATCTTCGTGCCAGACGTCACGGCATTGCATGACGGCAAAATTGTTGGACGGTTTTTACCGGAAACGTCCATTGATGATAAAGGCTTGACGTCCGGTGAATACTGGACGACCGAGCGCCGTGCGGATGCGATCAAACAATTACGTGAGATTATTGCAAAGACACGATAGCTAGTCATCTAGTCGTGGTATATTTGTAAATTATCCTAGTGGTTAGAGAAATAGATGAACCGTTCGCAATTATACATTCACATTAAACAAACCTATGGTACTGACCCGGAGTTTTTATGGCAGAAATACCCGAACTACGCGGTGTTTCGGCATGATGACAATCATAAGTGGTATGCAATCGTGATGAATGTGCCGCGCGGTACAGTTGGATTAACGGGTGAGGGCATGGTTGATGTATTAAATCTAAAGCTTGACCCGAACTTGATTGATGATTTGCGAGTGCGATCAGGTTTTGCACCGGGTTATCATATGAACAAAATGCATTGGGTGAGTATTGTGCTGGATGGTTTGGTAGTAGATGAGGAAATCGCTAGCCTGCTAGATATGAGTTACCAGGCGACTCGGTAGTTTTGCATATAAATTACGCTGCTCGGTATTCGCCTAGAACTGTCACTGTGTGGCTGCTTTGTTCAATCTCATTAATAAGCTGGCGGAGTTTTGCACCGGCGCAGTCAACGACGATGAAAAATTTGTATTGCCACGGCTGACCCATGATCGGCTGAGATTGGAGTTTGGTTAGATTGACGCCGGCGCGAGCAAAAATCTGCAGTACCTCGACGAGCGCGCCTGGCTGATGGCTTGTCCTAACAACGAGCGATGCGCGTGCTGCATCAACGGGCGGATCTGTTGATTCTAACACTAAAAAGCGCGTAATGTTGTCTTTGTCGTCTTGGATTGATTCTGCGGCAATTGGCAGGCCGTATAGTTCGGCTGCTGCCCGCCCTGCGATAGCCGCTCGGTGTAGTGCATGTCCGCTCGCAATAAATTCAACTGCACCAGCGGTATCGAAAAACTCAATCAAGGTCGCGTGAGGCATGTGCTGTTTTAAAAACGATTGACATTGTGCGAGCGCTACAGGATGCGAGTATACTTCGGTGATGCCGGTAAGCTTCGCGCCTGGGCGTGTTATCAGCATTTGGTCAATTGCCAGCTTCATTTCGCCGACAATTGGTGCGCCGCATGATTCTATCAGCTGGTACACTTCGTTGATACTGCCAAAAATCGTGTTTTCTACCGCCGTTACAATTGCATCAGCTGCGCCATTAGCGTAGGCGTCAAATGCGTCGCGAAATGTTACGCACGGCACGATTGTTGCCCGCGCGCCGTACCACTGGCGCACTGCTTGTTCGTGGAATGAGCCGGCTTGTCCTTGAATCGCTACGGTAATATTTTTTGATTGGGTCACTGAAAACCATTTTATCACTTTCAGTGTTACTTATAGGACTATTTAAAATGTAACTCTAGACAATTGTACGGGTATGATTTTTTATGGTATAACTAACTGATGGCAAATGACGTAAAACAATGTGTTCATGTGTCGCTTATCGCATTTCGTGATGGTGATAAAATCCTACTAAACCGCCGCGCTGACACGGGCGGTACGATGTGGGAGTTTATTGGTGGCGGCATTGAGGTGGGCGAGACGCCGCATGAAGCGATTCGGCGTGAAATTGCAGAAGAGGTAAATTATACACTGTCTACGGATGATGGCCTGCAGTTTGTTGATGAGCTACGTATCACATACGGTGACGTGCAAGCGACTGTTTATTGTTTCACTGCGCAATTGCCAGGGCTTGATAAGTTTTCGGACAGTGACGAGGTGTTTGTGCGTGATCTTGCATTGTTTAGCCGCGACGAAGCGCTTGAACTGGAATTATTACCGATGACGCGAAAGCTTTTGGAAGGTGGATACATTAGCTAGATGCTTGGTAGTTGCTAGCACGCTAGTAGTACTGCTGGTAGGGTGTTTATGAATAATGATTTAGCAGCGTAAGTTTTGGCAATTTTTTAATAGATTATCCATTTTTCAGACAGTATACCATGAGCAAGACTGATTGACGTATTTAATGACTGCGATAATAATGGTTTAAGGAGCATTCATCGTATAAGAGGAGATAATAGGATGACGACACGTAAAAACTTTCGAGCAGCTGTATACATGCTTATAAAGCAGGGTGATAAATATCTAGTAATACGTCGGCATAATACCGGTTATCGCGATGGTCAGTATACTGTGCCAGCTGGACACGTTGACGATGGTGAATCAGCTCGGGCGGCGGCTGTGCGCGAACTTGCAGAAGAAGTTGGTCTGCGGGCAATTGAAGCGGATGCTGAGCTAGTACACGCTATGCAGCGCCACGAAGGCGAGTTTGACTATATAGATTTTTATTTTAACATTGCCACATGGCAGGGTAAGCCGTGTATCTGCGAACCGGATAAAATGGATAATCTGCGTTTTATGACACTCAAGGAGTTAGAGACTGTCGGTATCCCTGGAGTAATTAGTGCACTGCACGCTATCTCAATCGGCGAAAGATTTTCGAGTTTGGGTGTATAGTTGTGGCAATTGAAACTATATTCAGGCTAATTTAATAGGCAGCCATGAGTTATGGTAAATGAGCTTGTGCTAGTGATAGGTGAATATGTGGTATGGTATATTCTTGTTATAGTACAGAAAATATACGGAGATACATTCGAGAGAGTGGTTTTATAAAAATTACGAGGGAGAAGTAGGCGCTGTGTGTGAAACTGAAAAGAATAGTAATAGTAGAGCGGAATTACTTATCGCAACAAGTAACCAAGCAAAATTAGCTGATTTTAAGCTGTACCTGAGTGATGATTATACTGTGCTTGGTATTGATGATATTGGTATAAAGCTGAAAATTCCTGAAGGAATTGACTCAATTGAAGATAATGCGATTGCTAAAGCGAGGGCATATGCAGTAAAAACTGGATTGATGTGTTTGGGTGATGATACAGGATTTTTTATCAAAGAACTGAATGGCGAGCCGGGTGTGGCGCTGCGCCGTTGGGGCGGAGAACTGCCGGAAGAAACGACTGGCGAGGAATTCTGGGATTATTTGCGGCAGAAAACGAGGGGGCTGAAAAATCTTGATTGTTATTTCAAGCAGTGCGTCGCGATTGCATCGCCGAGCGGCGAGATCAGGGTAATGCATAATGTGAATAATGGCGTGCTGAATCGGGTAAAATTACAACAGCCATATAATGGAACGGATTATCCGCTAGCGGCGGCGTTTGAGTCGCGCGATCGAAAAAAGACGTGGGATGAGATGAGCGACGACGAAAAGCGTGCGTTTGACAAAGATTTTATTCGAAAGTTGAAGTAAGCGATAGAAGTATTATCATAAATAATCTTGTGTGTTTGTGTGAAAGCCTAAAAAGTCGTAGTATATAGTAGCATGAGCACTGCCCATGGAATCATTACACATCAAACGAATCGCCCGACAGACTATCTGTATAGGTTGTCGCTTAAGGCGCTGATTACGAATACTAATGGTGATATTCTGGTCGTGAAGGAGACAGGGCGCCATTACTATGATTTACCGGGCGGCGGTATGGATCATGGCGAAGATTTTTACCAGGCGCTAGCGCGAGAATTGGCAGAAGAGGTAAGTCTAAGCGGCAAATTCTCGTACCAAATTATTGATATTGATCAGCCAGCATATCTGGCGGAACATAATTTTTGGCAAGTACGATTGGTTTTCGCTGTGTCGCAATCTGGCGGGCACTATGCACCAGGCATTGATGGCGACGAAATTGCATGGCTGCCGCTTAATTATTTTGAACAGTCAAAACACGAGGTAGAGCGGCGGATTGTTAGGTATTGGCATGCGGCGTTCAAGAAACAAGTTGCTGTGCAAAGACGTAAATAATAAGCAGTTTTTACAGCTTGCTTGTAAATAATAGTATCTTACGATTTATATTAAAATAATAGGTGTTTTTCGCGGCGGTTATTGTGAGGAGGTATTTATCCATTCTGTTACAATAATCATATGGACATTGCTGCAGTTGATCAAACTTTGCGCCAGTTAGCGGTCGGCGACGAAAAATATGCGGCGTTTCAGCGACGAATCGTTAATACAAATAAGCGCGTGTACGGCGTGCGCACACCGGCGCTCCGGCATCTAGCAAAGCAGCTGGTACGCTATGGGATCGGTGCGGCTGGAGGTGATGGCAATAATGAAACGCCGCCGCTGAACGCTGCTGCTATACGAATATTTTTACGCGAGCTTGACGAGACGGTTTACGAACAGGTGCTGCTGGGCGGCTTGCTTATCAATTATACGAAAATGAATGACGAAACGATGATTGATTTGATACGCTGCTATTTGCCGCTGGTTGATAGCTGGGCAGAAATTGATACTTTTGTTGAGCGCCGCGTGCGGTTCCGGGCAGATGCTTGGTGGAATTTTGCATGCGAGAATCTTCATCAGGACGGCGAGTTTTCCGTCCGTTATGGCGTGATTATGCTGATGAGTAATTTTTTGACGCTGGACAGTATGAGCCGCGTGTTTACTGAGTTGCGAACTATCACGCATGACGGTTATTATGTCAAAATGGCGATAGCATGGCTGTATGCTGAAGCGGCGTTGGTTAGTTTCGACCAGGCAATGAACGAACTGCGCAACACACGAATTGACGTATGGATCAAAAAGAAAGCGCTGCAAAAAATGAAAGAATCGCGCCGGTTTACGCCGGAGCAGCAAGCAATAATTGCCAAAGAAAGGTTCGGGCGTTGACGTGATGATGGACTCGCCATCAACGGTTGATCCAGCGCAGCTAAAGGAATTGGGGTTATGAGCGCAATGTATGATCGACACGAAGTTAGCGTAAAAATAGCGCTGTATAGCAGCGACGGCAAGCGTGTATTGCTGATGTATTATCCGCACGATGATGGCTTTGGCTTGCCGGGCGGGCATATTGATGCCGGCGAAACGCCTGACGTGGCATTAGAACGGGAGCTGCGCGAGGAGCTGGGTATCGCGGTTGACGCTACTCCAGCGGACTTTTATGTGCGCTACCCGCAGGACAATACCGTCAAAGATCATAAAATTATTCTTAGTTATACGGCTACAGTTGACGGTAACGTTGAACTGCCAGACCGGGCGTGTGATGGCGGCGAGGAACGTATAGTTTGGCTGACGCGAACAGAAGTCGAAGCTACTGATAAAATCGCGCCGGGTTATCGGGATTTTGTGCTGAAATGGTGGCCGGCTGATTCCGTGATAACGTGAAAGGATTTTCGTGTCAAACATAGAATACGAGGCAAAAATATATGATGTCGATCCAGCCGATATCGCAGGAAAGTTGTCGAAGCTCGATGCCAAAGAAGTCGGTAGCTATAATTTTCGCCGTTACGTGTTTGATACGATTCCAGCTAAGCCAGATCGCTGGGTGCGGTTGCGCTCTGATGGGAAACAGGCGACTTTGACCGTCAAAGAAATAACTGCCGACACCATTGATGGCACTCATGAGTGGGAAGTTGAAGTGTCTGATATGGAAACGACACTGGAAATATTAGCAAAAATCGGTATCAAACCGCGCGGTTATCAAGAAAACAAACGCCAAGATTACGACCTGGAATTGCTTTTGCAAGCAGCGCGCTTAGCGCCGAGTTCATACGGCATGGAGCAATGGAATATCATCGTGGCGCAGGATGCCAAGCTGCGCGCTCAACTGAAAAAAGCGAGCAGTATTGTGAATGGTTCGCGCTTTGATGCGAGCTATATATTGGTTTTCACTGCGAAAACTGCGAGCGGATTTGATAGGCATATGACGCACATGCTGCGCGACGTAAAAGGCGCGAATGTGGTAACGGCGGCAGCGATGAAGGCGGGCTGGAAACATTGGGCGAAAACTGATTTTAAGATATACGATACGCCGGATGGACTACACCAGTGGGCGGCACGCCAGGCATATATCGTACTCGGGTTTGTCATGCTAGCAGCGGCAGAGCGAGGAATTGATTCGTGTGCGATTGAGGGTTTTTCAATTGATAAAGTAGCTGCCGCGTTAGAAAGTTTCAAATTGATCAACCGCGATAACGATTTACCGGTAGTAATGCTGGCGCTTGGTTATCGTGCCGACGAATCAACACACCCGCGTACCCGCCGTGAAATGGACGAGATTATAACGTGGTATTGATAGCGCTAAAGTTGTTTATTCGCTACGTTGCCGACGTTTTTTTTCGCTTTTCTACACCAACTAAATACCGTCCAAACGTCCAGCCGCGGCAAATTTTCGGCACAATCCACTCCCACGTTATCCACCAAAGTATCACAATAGCTTGCGGACTGGTTTGGTAAATCGCTGGGGCGTAGACGCGCAGTATCATGGCACTCACCGACGCCATGAATATAATCGCTACCGCGTCAATACACCCGGCAAGGAAGTGGTTGGCGAGATTATTTTTCACAGGTTCAGCATCAAGCGGCTGGCTTTTTAGATATTTCTTGAGGCGGAACGTCATGGCGTAGCCGAGTATTGTGCCAAGCGTATTCATTGCTAGATCGTCGACGTCAAACAGACGATAACTGCATGGGTAGATATGGAAAAATCCGGTCAGCTGTGCAATCTCGATCAAGAATGACAAACCTAAACCTGCCGCGATAGCGAAACGAATGTGCTTTCTAAAATACAACGCAACAAATGCGCCGAGCGGCATGAAGAAACAAATATTGGCGATGACTTGCAGTGCGGCAGTTATGTGTTTGCCGGGCTGCATAGCATCAACAACCCAGTGGAGTGGGATAAGCTGCGGCGATAAAGACTGTTTTGCGCAAAATGACGCAGAGTTGTCGGGCATCGGATAGAGAGTGAATAATCCGAGTCCGAGTAAATATAGTACAAACGCATACGAAAAAATAACGTATCCCCATGTTGCCCGCCGCTGTACTACTAGTCGTGCAACGATGAGCGGGACTGTCAGCAAGATGCACATAAACGGCCAGTATACTAGGCTCAATACAAGAGACTCTGAAAACGGTTGAAGAAAATGGATGCATATGCATGCTATGTATGATAGCACAGCGCAGGATGCTTATTTTTGATGCGGTTTTCTCGGGCTATAATGAAAATATATGAGAATTACTGTTCACCTAAAACCCGGCAGCAGACGCGGTGATATGGTAATTGAAAACGCTGACGGCAGCCTAACGATTTTCACGAAAGAACCGGCGATTGACGGGCGGGCAAATGCAGCGGCAATTCGACTTGCCGCCGCGCATATAGGGGTCGCAAAAACGCGCGTAGTATTACTGCGCGGACGGACGGCGCGGCGGAAAGTATTTGAGATTAGTGATTAATAACTAGAGCCAACTACTTTTGAGTGCGGATTTTTAGAAATTTGAAAGCATCTTTTTCAGCTGCTGGGTATAATTCCAAGGTTTCCAGGTTTATCATAGATGCAGGAATAATTAACCGCGTGTAGGAGTCTGGGCGAGACCCGTATCTAACAAAAGATACCTCTTGTACATTTGTGTAACATTTTAGGTCAAAATACTGCGGTTGATTCTTTCGTCTATCGCATTCTGGATTAAGCTTAAAGTCAATCCCTTTGGCGTCTTCCTCCGCTGATCCATGAATGTAGATATCACCTGCTGATTTGAATGCTTTTGCAATTGCGACCTCGCCAACTATGCCGCGGACGCATCCAGGTATTTCACGTTTGCATTCACGAGGGAGCAGAGAGTAAAACGTACCCTCCATAAAATCTTTGACGTCTGAAGCGGACATCTGCGTATCTCTAGTCAACACGAAATTCGTCATGTCATGCATGAGGCGAGCCATTTCTGCTACTTCTTTTTTCTCTGTTCTGTTTGAGTTTTCCAAGCCTAGTTCTATCTGTCTATCTACGCATCTTTGTTTATTGTTGTGCCATGCAGCGGGAGCTGCCTCAAGAATCGCAACTGCCAGGTTTCTTTCGGCTTCTACTTTCTCAAGTTCTGTTTTTGAATCTGGATGGATAATGGCTCTTTCTATGTTGCTGCTGTTAGAATCGCTCTTTATCAATTTTTTAAGGCGGCTGATATCTTTGCCAAAAAACGAATGTACAACAGATTGAACAATTGATGAGCACCTGCCGGGTGACAGTTGTTGCTCTTCAAAGAGTATGTGGCGATCTGGGCGGTCGATGGACTCAATATCTTTGCGCGATGCACGGGGGTTTAACTTTTTATGTACTCGTCTTTGATATGCAATTAGTATGTCGTTGAAGACGGGAACAGAAAGCTCTGGGGATTCTCTCTCAACTGGTTGCGGACCAAACTCGCATGAATAACACCCTATCCTGGCTGCATCTTCCAATGATAGAAATCTAAGGATTGGACATAGTGGACGTTTGTTGGTGTGTTTATTGTCGCTTTCTTCGACGCTGTCAATTTCCTCAAACACTTGACTGAGCTTTTCGTCATTTAGCTTAGAATCTTCCATATCCTCTGCACAACTCAGCACAGATTCTCCAAAACATTTGTCCATAACGTGTATAAGTAATAGCATAATAGTGCTTATAAGTCAATTACATTGAATATAAATAAGGTGCTGCTACAAATTACGATGTATTACCGATAGTTAAGAAACAAGCATAAATAAAAAAGAGTAGTTTATGAGATATGAAAAACTATAATTTACCAGTTCACTCCGAGGATCGTCCAAAGAAAAGATGAGTCTCGTTTAAAGTCTGAGAGCGTCTATCATGCAACTATGCGGTGATCGGCGCTCTCAGCTTTGCATGTCTGCTGTTAATTATCTTTCCCGCCCTTGTCGAGAACCCAGACGAAGACTGGTCCAGTCATGCAAAAATAACCTCATCATATAACGATAAGACTATTCCGCAATAGAAATGTTTGCTTGTTTGTTGCAAAGTATCTGCGCAGAGCAGGAGTCGCATACTTAGGCTATTGTTGCCGTCTTCTGTGCTAAGTCGTGGAACTTAGTTTCAAGCAGGCGAAGACGTTTATCAAGAGATTCGTAGTTTTGTTTCTGTTCTTTGAGAATAGCTTCATTCAGTTTCTTTCTGTTAGCTTTTCTCAATAGAAACACATCATAACGAAGATCTGTGATATCGGTACGGAGAATAGCTTGTCCAGTTTTTAATTTAGCGAAGTGTTCATCAACCTTAACGAAACGTTCATCAACCTCAGCAAAACGTTTATCAATACGTAGTTCCATGTCTCTTACTGTGCTTGTAAGGTTCTTATGGTCTTTGCGGATGTTAGAGAGTTGGGTGTCAATTGATTCGAAGCGTTGGTCAATCTGTTCAAACCTAGCATTCATTGTTTCAGCTAGTGTCGCTACAGCGTCAGCTAGGTTTTGTACTTGCTTGGATAGATCCTCGTTCGTCACGGTTATATTCAATCACAGATGGGAAAGCGGAGCAAGAATTAAGCTCGATCTATTTGGTTCATTTGTGAAAGCATTCCTAGTTCCGATACACCCGTAAGCCAGAGCTAGTTTCCACTGCGCTGTGAACAGCTTTCTACTCTCCAGAGAACAAGAGAGACATGTCATTCTCTCAAGGCTCTTACGTTCGTTGCTTGAGACTGTGCCGGCCTATGGGTGGTAGTATGTCCTCATCAAGATTATTGCGAGACGAAAGGTTGAGTAGAGATGGATAGCCCACGCATCCATGCACTTGCACCCGAGCACATCCCATTCATCGTGGAGGTCTGCGCGAACTGGCGTGAGCTGACTCGGGACTCGGTGGGGGTTGCAGTGCCGCCTTGGCTCTGCGCAGGCGATGAACGGTGGAGACGGAGCTGGTGGGCTTGTCCGAACGGCGACTCATTTCTGTATGGTATTGTAGCAAAGTGGTTGTGATTATGCCACCAGGTAGGCAACAGGTCGCGAGAACTGAGGCATGACAGGACAACGCATAGTGCGCAAAAGAAAACTCAGAAGAGGTTACACCTCTCCTGAGCTATGGATTTACCCTGTACGTCTACACCGCCTCATTCACCTCCTCCAGATACATCAGCAGCATGGCTGTCAGCCGCCGCGCGCTCTCCGGGCTCAGGTCGAAGCCGTGGAATCCGTCCCCTAGGTAGAGCCAGGTATCACGGTCTGCGGCGTAGCGGTACTGTTCAAGGTACAATGTTGCAGCAGCAGGGTTACGTAGCACGGTACCGTCCTCGTTGGTGTGCCGCTCTAGGACGACGCAGGGAATCTCGCGGCAGAGAGCTTCGTGCAGGTAATCTGACGGAGGATCCTCCGGATCGTGGATGGCGACACACCAGGCTGGACAGGATCTGTTCACCCGGACTGGGTGGTTGTGCATGGCTGAGCTCCTCCTCCGCGCTTCGTCTGGTCTGGTACACCGCCCGAGGGACGGGCGGTGTACCAGACCAGACAACCGCGAGGAGAGACGGAAGTCCAGGGAGAATGCTGGGGGAGAAATTTAACCTAGTACGATCAAGTCCCTTTTCTTGGTTTAAGATTAACGTACAGAATCAACAGAACCACAGAGAGAATAGAAAGGAAAACAATAATTATTCCACGTAAAATATGATGCATAAGTATAAATGTCTCCTGATTGACACATGTGAACACACAAGACAGTTTCTCTATCATTGGAGCACAAAGAAAAGTTAAAACCAATATTGGAATTATTGCAGTATATCGTCTAATTCGCTTCGTAAGTTGCCCGTGTATGTATGAAATCGACTTAATTGAAGATAAAGAGATGAGGAGATTTGGTAGCAAGGTGAGAGAAACTCCGAATAAGAAGCTATTGCTTACATTATTGTATGTGATACCGAGAAAAGCCCAAAGCATGCATGCCATCATAGCTACCAAAGATAACCACATTGTCGGCGCGATAATTGGGCTGCGAGTAGGAGAAAACCAGATGATCCATGAAATACCGGAAGCTTTAAACGGCAGAGGCCTTTCATGGTCAGCAGCCCATCGGTCAGAATAGACCGTCATCGTACGATGCCTAGCTAAATACGTTCTACCAGGCAATAATGTATAATTCCCGTATCCACTTTTGATTCTAACATCATGTGGCATTATAACTTTTACGGATTCAGCCAGGATAGTATCTACTATTTTGCCTTGTCTGAGAGTAAGATAATCGACTAGTCTCGATTCTGCTAACTCATCGCGCCATACTCCAGTTTTTCGTTCTGAGAACTTCACAATAGAAAAATCGCGACATGCGTTAATTTTTACAGCCACAAAGTGATGAGTTCTGATCTGCTGAAGGTAACCTTCCATTTCTGGATTGTATTTGATTAGTCTATTCCATAGATTCCTATGCAAATATGGTGTATGCCACTTACAAAAGCTCCAATCATCATCAACCGATTGATTGGCAATAATATGAGCCACATGTTCACGCAAGCATGTAGGTATATCTCTAGAATCGATACCAAAAGCCCTGCACATATCATCAAACATCCACAAAGCATATCCTTCATTGAAAGCTTTCCCCATCAATGATGCCGAATTGCCATCATTCAGAACGCAATCAAATGTTAAATAAGGTCCTTTTTTGCGCTACCCTAAGGGGACATAAACATATATGTCTTCATCTTGATAATAGTTTTGGAATATTGTACGTTTAATATCAAGAGACTGCCGTTCCACCCATGTCCTTTCTCCTTCGCTGAAATCTAAAGTGAGGAGATGCCTTCTGAGCCAAAAACTTCGAAAGCTCTCAAGTCTTCGCATCGCAGGATATATACCAGCATAATTAGCCGAAGCTATAATCATCTCTTCGTGCAACATAATGATGTTATCTTCTCTATAAACTATTCAGACTGCCAAGGTGATTCATAATTAGGCGATGCGCACCATGAACCACCGTCAGAATCGTAAAGAAATCGATGTCGCTGCTCTTCAAAAGACTCTGTCGCTTCTTCTGCAGAATAAGATGGATTAGGATCAAAAATTGTTGATGCTGTCAACCTGTCGCCAGGACGCCAAAAAGCCTGCTTGCTATCTTTTCTGATGATTTTCTTTATTATCTTGACTGGAGTCACGCCTAACACGAACCTTCCGATAGCACGTCGCACAAAAGTTTGACGACCGTCAAACTCGCGATCTATTCGATGTGTCTCTGTCTCTGAAATTCTACCAGTCATCTAATACATTATTGTACCACAATTTCTGTCCACCGGTCTGCTCGACCCGTGGTGTGGGGTGAGGTGTCTGCGTGGGGTGGTTCCCGGTCACCGGGTACGCCCCTGGTGTCCACGTCGCGTGAACGTCATTTCCTCACATCTCCCCTGGAGAAATCGGCCTGTCCGGTCGTGTAGCTGGCGCCAGTCCCCGCCTCGCGCACGAAGACCCGGCAGCACAAGCTCCTCCAAGCCCACTACGAGGGCACCATCCCCGTAGAGCTACTACGCAAGGAACAACAACGTATCACCCACAGCCTAACCGCTGCCAACCACCGTATCCAAACCCTAGAACAAGATCTAGGAGATAAAGAAGAACTAGTCGTTCAGGCACTAGACATCGCCCAGCACATGGCTAACACCTACCACCACGCACCCAACCACATCCGACGCATGCTCAACCAACTGCTCTTCGAACATGTCTACCTCGTCCCCCACGACGACACCAGCCAGCTCACCACCACCGCCACCTGCATGCCGCCCTTTGACAGCATCCTGGGCTGGGGCGGGAGCCCGACAGACAACGAGCAGACCCTGCCCGAAGGCGAGGAGAGCATGAAGCCTCTCACCACGGATCCAGGAGAACGCGACGAGGAACAGGCAGCAAACCTTGCCACCGCAGCCAGTGGCCAGCCCCACACACCACAGCCACCAGGCGCAGCACAGACCCTCCCAGTACCACGGGGCCACGAGGTCGCAGGGGGTCATGAGGTCGCAAACACAAGACCAGGCACGCAGCCTCCGAACCGGCAGAGCTGCCTCAAACCACCAAAAACCGTCCAGAACAAGCCGTGTTCAACCCAAAAACCCACGCCTGAGGTCTCTCAGGACGTGGGTTTGAGTGTCGAACACTTGGTCGGGGTGACTGGATTTGAACCAGCGACCTCACCGTCCCGAACGGTGCGCGCTACCAAGCTGCGCCACACCCCGACGTCTTCTTTAGTATACCCGACCAGCGAGTATAATAAAAGCATGAGTTTAGAGAGGTATCTTGCTACTGCTACATTGCTGTCCGAACAAATTACACTTCGTGAATTGGCGATTATTCTGCGAGAGTTGGCGCGCGTCCAGGCTGTGCCGGGCGCAGTAGTTGAGTTTGGCTGCTACGTAGGTACGACGAGTATTCATATTGCGCGGTGGCTGGGCGGAAAACAGTTTCATGTTTACGATTCATTTGCTGGTTTGCCAGAGAAGACAGCGTTTGACATTAGTCCTGTCGGTGAGCAATTTCGCCCGGGTGAGTTGCTGGCGACGAAAAAGCAATTTATGACGAATTTCAAAAAAGCTGGCGTACCATTGCCGTACATTCATAAGGGGTGGTTCCATGATTTACACTCAAGCGATGTACCAGCATCGGTCAGTTTTGTGTTTTTGGACGGTGATTATTACGAGTCAATTCTCACGCCGTTGCGGCTTATTGAGGATAAACTGGCGGATGGCGCAGTGATTGTCGTTGATGATTATGCAAACGAGGCGCTGCCAGGTGCTGCGCGAGCGGTTGACGAATGGCTGCGGACTCATCCGGCGCGTTTACGCGTTGAGCAATCACTCGCAGTGATACATCCGCAGTCTACTATGGATTGATGCCGCCTGCCTTCAGAATCGTATGCAGCCCGTTGTATCCGCCGGCGAAACCACTTGTCGTGTAGTTGTTGACTACTATGTACGGTAGACCTGATACGCCGAGCGCAAGTGCTCGTTTGGTGTTAGCTTCAATCTCGGACTTATGCTTTTCGTGTGCCATACAATCGCTAAATGTAGCAATGTCTAACTTAGCTGATTTTGCCGATTCAGCGAAGTAGCTGAGCGGCAACTTCGGAATTTCTTTTGGCACAGCAACATTTTTCACACCGATACCTTTATCAAAGTAGTCGGATTTGATACGTGGTACGATGTCGTGTGTGTACTCCCAATACTTATTTTGGTCGGCAGCACAATAGGCGGCTTCAGCGCCTTGTTCGCTGTTGGGTACCATGCTTTTAAGTACAGTGACGACGCGGTGTTCATAGCGTAGTTTGCCAGGTTTGATGTACGTATCGTTAAATTCATGCTGTGATGTTGCCGCTTCAACCTGAGCACAGTATGAACAAAAATAGTCAGTGTAATCAATAAAAACGTTTTTTGTGTCTGCATTGCCGCGTGACATATGCTGTACCCATGGTCTGCCATTCCCGACATGTTGGTTAGGCGGACGGTTCGCGATATTATATACAAATAACGCGACAATGCCAGCGGCAACAACGCCAAGAACGATATTAATTGGTGCAATACCACGATTGTTACGCATGTGACTCCTTTTGCTGTGTTAATTCCGTATGAATATAAACGATATAGCCAGATCTCACAAGTGACCATATACTCAAGCAGAGCGCAACAACTAGTATGAAACTATTAGCGATGTGCGCAGCAGTTGTGGCGGCGGCACCAGAAAAGAACAAAGTCACGATTGGCAAAATAAGCGACGTACCGCAGGGGACGCAGCCGAGTCCAAGTGCGGCGGCTATGGTAGCAAGGCTGCTCGTTGCGGTTTGGCGTGATGCAAGTTGTTTGTCGTTTGCGCGGTTGTGTTTAGTGTCGAATACGATAGCGGCAATAGCAATGCCCTGTAAAAGTGAAATAAGAATAATTATAAAACCAGTGCTCGTCGTAATTGTGTCGCAGGCTAATGCAGTAATAAGCTGACCAACAAGCGCAAGCTTATCGACAATTGGCAGCGAAGATAGAAAAAGTGATCCGTAGAAATTGATATGAATCAGCCCGTAAATGACGATCGAAAATAGAAATGCAACAGCAAAACTGAGCACAACGTACCGCGGCTGCCGGATAAGGCGTTTCAGTCCGGTAAGCGATAACAGCCCCCGCCGCCAATCAAAGCCTTTCATGGCTAAATTATACCGCGATAGCGCGCAGAAGGCTAGAAATGTCTATTGGTTGAGGTTCATGTAAATCTTGATCTCACAAAAATGGTGTAAAATAGTAGCTGGATTAACGGGAAGAACATCTATGAAACCGATTTTGAAATTATGTAAACCGTACATTGCGGCGTTTGTTGCGCTAGTGGTATTCACGTATGTCGCAGTAATGATGTCGCTGCGTTTGCCGGATTATTCGGCGAATATCGTCAACAAAGGAATTATCTTGCAGGATCTTGGTTCGATTTGGACAGATGGACGCATGATGATCGTCGTTGCGCTGATCGGCGGCGTTTGCACGATTGCAAGCGTATTCTTTGCGGCGCGGATTGCTACAGGATTAGCGCGGGATGTGCGCCGGCGGGTATTCGCGCAGATTGAGAGTTTCACGATTGCGGATTTTAATCAGTTCTCTACCGCGTCGCTTATTACGCGCTCAACGAACGATATTCAGCAAATTCAGATGACATTGATGATGCTGTTGCGTTTTGCGCTGATGGCGCCGCTGATGGCGGTTGGTGGTATTCAGAAAGCGTTAGAAAATGCGCCAAATTTGACGTGGATCATCGCATCGGCAGTGGCGGGGCTGTTGATTATAATTGTTATGCTCTTCGCTGTGGCGGTTCCACGATTCAAGAAATTACAGCAGCTGGTTGATAAACTGAATCTAGTAACGCGCGAAAACTTAACGGGTTTGCGGGTTGTGCGGGCGTTCCACAATGAAAAAATTGAGCAAACGAAATTTCAGCACGTGAATAATGAGTTGAACGGACTAAATTTGTTCGTGAATCGTTTAATGATGGCGCTTGATCCGGTGATGATGTTAGTTATGAACCTTACAAGCATTGCAGTGGTTTGGTTTGGCGCGTGGCTGGTAGACGCTGGTACGCTAGAAATTGGTAATATGATGGCGTTTTTGCAATACGCAATGCAGGTGATTATTTCATTTTTGATGATTTCGATGGTATTCATTATGGTGCCGCGTGCGGCGGTGTCGGTGCGGCGCGTCAGCGAGATTTTGGATACGCAGCCGTCAATTACTGATCCGAAACAACCGAATCATCTTCCGGCGGATGGCGTGGGAAAAATTGAATTTCGTGATGTAACGTTTAGTTACCCGGGTGCGGATTTACCAGTACTGTCGGGTATTAACTTTACTGCTGAGCCAGGGCAAACAACGGCGTTTATTGGCAGTACGGGCAGCGGTAAATCAACTCTCATTAATTTAATCCCGCGGTTCTATGACGTGAGTGCTGGGCAGATTTTGCTTGATGGTGTTGATATCCGCAATGTCATGCTCAGTGAGCTGACCTCACGCATCGGCTATGTGCCGCAAAAAGGCGTACTTTTCAGCGGTACGGTCGCGAGTAACATTTCTTACGGTAATCAGAGAGCGTCGCGTAAGGAGCTTGAGAAAGCGGCGCAGATTGCCCAGGCGGCAGAATTTATTAATGAACTTGACAGCGCATACGATAGTAGTATTGCGCAGGGTGGTAGCAATGTATCGGGCGGACAGCGTCAGCGGTTATCAATTGCGCGCGCACTGGCAACGCAGGCGCAGATTTATATTTTCGACGATTCGTTTTCGGCGCTAGACTTTAAGACTGACGCGAGGTTGCGGCGCGCGCTTGCTAAGGAGATGAAACATAAAACTATGCTGATTGTGGCGCAGCGTATCAACACGATTATGAATGCTGATAAAATCATCGTACTTGACGAGGGCAAAATCGTCGGGCAGGGCACGCATGCCGAATTGATGCAGTCGTGCCGTATATACCAAGAAATTGCCGCGTCGCAGTTGTCTGATGGAGAGCTTGCGCAGCTAGCGGCTAATGTTGCTACGCCATCATCAGCGTCAAAAAGGTCTGCTACGCGATCCGTCCGGCGGCAGAAAGGAGTAGCGCGATGAGTAATAGGCAAGATTTTAAAAAACGACCACGCGTGCGCCAAGGCGGACCGATGGGAAATATGGGTGCGGGCGAAAAAGCTAAAAACTTTCGCGATACGATGAAAAAATTAGTATGTTATTTGGCGGCGTTTCGTTGGCAGTTGCTGGCGGTCGCGGTGCTTGCGGTTGGCAGTACGATTTTTGCGATTGTCAGCCCGAAAATCCTCGGCGAGGCAACTAACCAAATTGTGAAAGATTACGTTAGCATCAAAGCATACGATACGATCACGAAAAAACTGCCGGCGGATACAAAGCTGCCAAGCGGCACAACAGGCGGCGATATATTAAACAGATTGCCGAACAAGTCGGAGGTTGAAGGCAAAATCCCAGCCGGTCAGCTTGACACGATCCGCGCGCTTGATATGACGAAAAAGCCTGCATTCCACTTTGACGCAATTGGCCAAATCGTCCTATGGCTTGTTGGGCTATATCTGTTGAGTGCAACGCTCCGCTATCTTGAAAGCTGGATCATGACAAACGTAACGCAAAAAGTCACATTTCAGATGCGGCGTGATATTTCGTTGAAAATTAACCGTTTGCCGCTCAGCTACTTTGATAAGCAAACTTACGGTGAGGTGCTCAGTCGCGTCACGAACGATGTTGATACAATCAGCCAGACGCTAAATCAAAGTTTGTCGCAAATCGTGTCGGCGGTGGTAATGATTACTGGTATCGTCGCAATGATGCTATCAATTAGTTGGCAGATGACAGTAGTAGCACTTCTGGTGTTGCCAGTGAGCATGGGTTTTGTGCTGCTAATTGCGAAAAAATCGCAGGTACAATTTACTCGTCAGCAAACTGAGCTCGGCGAACTGAACGGGCATATTGAGGAAATGTATGCCGGGCATCAAGTCATGCGCGTATTTAACGGGCAAGCGCGGTCGCTAGCAAAATTTACGGCAATTAATAATCAACTGCACGTAAGCGCTTGGAAATCGCAGTTTTTGTCGGGACTGATGTGGCCGATTATGAATTTTGTTGGAAATTTAGGTTACGTCGGCGTGGCAGTGTTGGGCGGTTGGCTGGCGATCAATGGTCGCTTGCAGGTCGGTGATATTCAGGCATTTATTCAATATATGCGACAGTTTAATCAGCCGATTGAGCAGACGGCGAATATCGCTAACGTCTTGCAATCAACGGCTGCAGCGGCAGAGCGAGTATTCGAGTTCATCGACGAACCAGAAGAAGCGCGCGAGGGTAGGGATTTGGTAAAGCTAGAAAAAGTGAAGGGCGGCGTGGAATTTGATAACGTCACTTTCGGTTATAATCCAGACGAGCCGGTTATCAAGGGTCTGTCGGCGCGCGTCAAGCCGGGACAGCGCGTGGCGATCGTTGGTCCGACCGGCGCCGGCAAGACGACGCTGGTAAATTTGCTGATGCGATTTTATGAGATTAACAGCGGCGCGATTAAAATTGACGGCGTTGATATCCGCCAGATGAAGCGCAGTGACGTGCGGCAGATGTTTGGTATGGTACTGCAGGATACATGGCTATTTAGTGGCACGATTCGCGATAATTTGCGTTACGGTCGTCCGGATGCTAACGACGATGAACTGATCGCTACCGCCAAAGAAGCGCACGTTGATCACTTTGTTCGCTCGCTGCCAGGCGGCTACGACATGGTGCTTGACGAAGAGGCAACGAACATTTCGCAGGGTGAAAAGCAACTGCTGACTATCGCGCGGGCGATGCTTGCTAAAACGCCGATGTTGATTTTAGATGAAGCTACCAGCTCAGTTGATACGCGCACCGAAGTACTGATTCAACAAGCAATGGATCGGCTGGTGAAGGGCAAAACTAGCTTCGTTATCGCTCACCGGCTCAGTACGATTCGCGACGCCGATCTAATCTTGGTCGTCCGCGACGGCAACATCATTGAGCAAGGCAAGCACGACGAACTGCTGAAGAAAAATGGCTTTTACGCTGAGCTGTATAATAGCCAGTTTGCTGAGTGATAGTTTATAAATGGCAATGATAAAGAGTAGGTTGAGGTACAAAATTTAGTGTACTATTTCTCTGTAGGATATCTAGTATTTAAAGTAGGTGGTCTCAAGCAGTTTATAATTAACGCACTTTATATCTTACATCCTCAATAATTTCTCCATTATCATCTAAGTAGCAGATACCCTGAACCTCTAAACGCTGCTTCGCATAATTGCCATTATTGTGATAAAGTTTTTCACCTAGAACCGACCATATAATAGTTAAATCTTTTTTCTCCAGCGCTTTTATAAAATTATCTTTATTCACTAATAAGGCATCCGAACTTAAGCGCTCATTTATATTAGGATTGAAAATGTATATATTTTTGTCTCTTGATTGATATACTCCCAGACTGTCAGTGTCTTGTATACTTAATAATTTTCTCAGGGGCAAACTTGGGCCATAAACTTTAATACCTGTATCCCTAAGAGCTCGGTCATTCTCAAAACCACCGCTAGAGTATTGAATAACAGGCTGTATAACTTTAAAGGGTATTTGTTTGTCGGGAGTTATCCATCCGTCGCTCGGTTCGTAGATTGCTATAGTATCTTGATATGCAGAACTGCTGGGAAACTCTGAAAGAAATACCGAACGGCTGTGGTCGGCAGGCTGTGGCAGTGTATCATTATAGAATCTTTTGTCTTTGCCCCAGCTAATAATTGTTTGTAGATCTTTCTTATGAATGATATATCCCTGAGTGCGAACCCATAGCTCGCGATATTTTCTGTCATCTTCATCTTCTGGGTTTTCTCTCTCGCTCTTCCAAATCGCCCAGCTCAAGAGTGTAATAAAAGTCTTGTTGCTATGTTTGCTTTCTATTATGGTTTCTGGTCTTGGTATGTCTTCGGATGAAAATTGCCAGTTTTCTGTTCTCCATGCATCGTATGAAGGCTTCCACCAGATATCTTTTTCATCATCATTGTTGTTTGTGAAATTCTCCAACAATAACGGATCGACGGTAGGGTCTAAATCTCTTGCGTATGTTTGGTAGGCGCTTTTGAAAGTTGCAGGAGTGTCGTCCAGCCAATTATCCTGAATATAGTAATAATTTGATCCTATCATTGCCAAGAATTCGTACAAGGCTATCCATTGGTATTTCTTGCCTATACGCTCAACATTGCTATTTTGGAGGCGATCAAAACTACCACGACCTTTGTCATATTCTTCATGGAGTCCTGGATTCCATCCAAGTTTTATAACCCTACCCATTATCCACCTACGCGCTATATTAATATCATAATCTTCGAAAGCTTTAGTAAAAGTTTTTTCACCGACGATGTAGGGTTTATATTTTTTATATCTACGTTTTTTAAAAAATGATAGTGAACTTTCAAAATTATTTAATGCCTGTGCTACCTCGTCATTTGATATTTTTTGCTTGATAGTAGCAGGTTTAATGAAATTAAAGCTGAGCCGATTACTTAATTTCTTGAAGTTATATTCTTCTAACAGCTTCTTTTGTCTTTTAGGGAGCGACTTTCTAAATCTGTCAAAGTCTTTCCTAGAGGTGTTGGGGTTTGATAATTTTTTGGACAGGGGAATATTTGTAAACCCGCTTAAGTAAGAACCTACTGTGTAGTTGCCGAAATCTGCTAAAGCAGCTCCGCCCTCCCCATACATCAGGGAGCTCCATATTGAATAGTAGTCATAGTTATCATTCCTGTCATATTTTCTTCTGAGGATATCTATGCTTGGTATGTCATTTGGGAATTCGTAGTATATGAATGGAGGCTTAATGGTATTAAGATTTACATGAATATTATTTTTATATTTTCGAATATATAGTTCAATTAGTCCTTTCGCGTAGTCATCCAATAATGCGTCTGGTCTACGATTTTTGTTTAAGAAGTGGTTTTTATAAATCCATACAGCGAGCGATTTAAACTCAGCCTTATTGTGTGGATTTAACGAAACAACGCCGTATACTACCGCAAATAGTCTTTCGATTATGTAAGGGTCGTCAGTATTAATAAACATATCTAGTAATTTTACTAGTACGTCTTGGTGATATCTAAATAGCTGGATTAATGCTCTTGTTGATCGATCGCGTAGATCATTATCCGTTGATGATAAAGTCCACGCTAGAGTCATACCTGTCAGTAGTATCGCCTTTGGGTCGCTGATATCTTTTGGCAGTTTGCTAATGCTCCAGGATTGGATCCTTGATATGGCATTTCCTTGTTCGCTGGTAGCGTTAAGCATATACGACTGAAACCATGAGTCTCTTTCTGCTAAATTAGTTCTATTCAATATTTCATGAAGCCGCAGAGCATTTAGTGGGTGATTAGGAACTACGGCAACATCAAACAGACAGTCCATTACTTGATACAGGTCATATACTGAATCGTTCACATACGTATTTATATATTCTTTAATTTGAGACTCATTGATGTAGGATGCTTTTCCTGTTTTCTTATCAAAACCATCAAGTTCAACGTCACGCCACTTTACGCCATTGAGGAATGCGGTCTTTATTCTATAATCATCTCTATATTTTTCTGGGATTACCCACACAAATTCAACTTTATCTTTCTTGCATCTTTCTGGTATCTGAATTGACAGAGCTTCTAATAGACCAACGTTGTGTATATTTTCATCCAAAAACGTTCCGTCTGCAAAAAAATTCTGAGCATCTACTTTAGAGTTGATTTTATTTTCAGTGAGCATGGAGCGTACTATCAAGTGGTCGCTAAAACGGTTGTAGGTAAATTTATATTTATATTCAACTCTTTTGCCATATCTTGGGTATTTTAATAATAGCCCATACTTTTCCATCAATTTTAAGAGTTCTGATGCGTGACTAGATAATTTGGGGGCAGCCTCAATGATTTTTAATATTTTATAATGTGATATGACTGAGGTCTTGTTTTGGCCCATCCATATGCCAATTTGTTTTATGACGTTCCATCATAAGTAATTTTTCTCGTCTAAATTTATATTTAATTCTTTTGTTATCTTTTTTGATTGTTTTATCACGTACTGCTCAAAAACATGCGTTGCACCTTTGCCTTTAAATGTCTTATTTGGTGTATTAGCATAGGCTTCACAGAATATCATTAAGAAAAGTGGATTTCTGAACTCTGGATTAATAATTGGAATTTCTGGCATTTTCATCTTGTAATGTTTGAAAAATGTAGATACGGCGGCCCACTCCATTTCGGAAAATCCAAAATGCTCTATTGTGCTATATCTTTTTCTGTTTGGTATCATTTTTTCATAACCATTGCGAACACTAATAGCTAAAGACAGCCCCTTAATATCAAAAAGTTCTGAAAGTTGCGACCATTTTATAGCATCCGCCTCGTTGATAGCGTCTATAATCAAACAGACTCTGTCGGGTGAGGAATTAGCTAGAGACTTCAAATCCTTTAGAAAATCTGAGCTAGTTGTGTAACCCATTAATTTTGCCATACACACTGTGGGGTTTGTGTCTTCTATGCTCGCAAGCTCATCTGATAGAAAAATTAAGGTAGGTTTCCCAAAGTTAATTCGACTGTTGGCATAGTCGCAAAGTAAGTGGGTTTTTCCAATGCCAGCTTCACCTTTTAGAATCATCCGTGGCGTAGAGAATAAATCTATTTTGACTCCATCATTGATAAAATCCAGTAAGTTTCTTAGTGTTGTGTAAAGTGACGATATAGGACCTGTATCAATGCTAGTTTTTGCATACTCTTCCTTTTCTTGACGCTCTTTATCTTGGAGATATTTGAAAAACCAATAAAGATCATTAGATAATTTTATAGCGCTTTTTAGCTTCTTAGTTAATATACTCCATGATATATTTTCGTTCTTTGATTTAGTTTTTAGGCTTAATAATTTATCAATAACTGATTTTATATTTTTGCGTAGCTGCTCTAATTCTTTCGTTTTATCGGGGTGATCGGTGTTATGGTATAATGACGCTTTTTCCGCTTTACGAGTTAGTTTAAATAGCTCGGCGAGATATTCAGGCTCTCGATTTAGGGCTTGAAGGTTTCTTTTTATATTCTGGACTTCTAAGTTAATGGCGCGATTGTACCGTAGACCAGCGCTATTGTTGGCTCGTTTTAATCTTTCTTTTTGTGCTTGAGTACCTAGTTTCATAGTTTAGTATTGCTACGATGATTTATGGGTAAGCCCTATCTTAATTATAAGACAAATAGTCTATTTATAGATTTTTTGTATACACTTGGTCGTGATACGTTAATTTATTGATTTAGTCATCGTCCCAATAGAAGGTTTACTTCATCAGTATTATTATTTCGGTGCTCAATAGATTACGATTGCCTCTAGAACAATCAACTCACGAGTTCCGCCGCAAAATATCCAACACACCAAACTTTCCAGTCAACATGGACTGGTCGATGATGTGCGGCGTGAGGGCGGCGATGAGTTCTTTTGGTTTGGTGTCGCTTGGTAAATCCAGTATCGTGTCCAGCGCGTACACGTAAAATTGATAGCGGTGCGTGCCGAACGGCGGTTGAGGACCGCCGTAGCCGGAACGACCCCAACTGGTTATGCCTTCAACCGCGCCATTTGGCAGGGTGTCGGCAGCGATTTCGGTTGTCTCGGGCGGCAAATTCCAGACAGTCCAATGATAAAATCCATCGCGCCCGGGCGCATCAGGATCATGGCAAATAATGGCGAGACTTTTTGCATTTGCTGGCACGCCGGCAATGCGCAGTGTTGGGCGTCGATTACCGCCAAGCCGTGTGCAAGCTTTTGGGATTTTAGCGCCGTCAGCGAAGTCAGGACTCAAAATATTCATACTGCATATAGTACGAATCAGCAGGCAGATCGTCAAGTTATTGTAAGTACTTACGTTTTATGTCTTTATAAAAAATACGCAAGGAGTTAGTAAAAATAGAACAAGCGAGACGACAGAGGTATCGCACGCTCTTATGCACGAATTATCGTCCGAAGCGCGCGCTGAGGTTGGATCGGCGGTCGCGGCAATGATTATGCAAACAATTGAAGGCGGTGAAACAATGATTGCTGTGACGCCGGAAGAAATCGCTGAGCGCGGTGTGAATGATTCTTTGAAAGGCTTAGCGACGTTTATTGATGGCGAACTAGTCAGCTATGCAAGCGCAACAGCGCCCCGCCCGCGGCGTATAGATAGCGTACCAATGTCGGAAATCGGTTCGGTTATCACAAAAGAAGCGTATCGCGGGCGCGGACTGGCACGGGCTGCTATGGCGGCACTCGCAAACGCAAACACGGTTGATGCAAACGGTAAATGGAAATTTGAAGCAATGT
>ERZ772918.334-NODE-334-length-34627-cov-14.7501_pt1 | contig 34627 bp, 29 predicted proteins | sample MGYA00512118_ERZ772918 | MGnify/ENA primary metagenome ERZ772918 (study PRJEB29015, sample SAMEA2737939) | human oral metagenome | biome: human oral; feature: human-associated habitat; material: dental | place: China | collected 2135 ... | reverse complement strand
GGGCCCGCCCGCCGACGCCGAGGCGCCGCTCCCGGCCTGGGAGGCCGCCGGTGCCGGGGCCGAGGAGGAGGCGGGGGCCGGTGCCGGCGTGGGGGCGGACCCGGCGTCGCCCCCGCCGCAGGCGGAGACGGCCAGGGTGGTCATGAGCGCGCAGGCGGTGGCCAGGTGGCGGGGGAGGTAGCGGTTACGTGCCATGGGGATACCGTGTCACAGGCGCCGCCGCAGGGCCGTCTCAACCGTGTCGCGGTCCTGCGACAGGCACCGAGAGCCAGGCCCGGGTCCCCACGCCCTCGCGGGAGGTGACCTGGACGGCGCCCTCGTGCCGCCGCACGATGGTGGACACCAGGGCCAGGCCCAGGCCGCTGCCGGGCAGGCCGCGGGCGTTGGAGGCGCGTGCCAGCTCGTTGAACACGCCGGGAAGGTCGGCGTCGGGGATGCCGATGCCGGTGTCGGCGACCTCCACCGTGACCACCCCGGCCTCCTCCCGGCCGCGCACCTCGATGCTGCCGGTGGACGGGGTGTACTTGGCGGCGTTGGAGACGAGGTTGTAGACCGCTGAGTACAGCAGGTCGCCGTCGCCGCGCACCGGCGGCAGCGGCCAGGGCACCTGGGGCAGGTCGAGCCGCAGCCGGGCCACCCCCTGGCGCGCGGGGGCCTCCTCCAGGACGGCCTCGACGGCGTCGCGGACCGTCTCGGCGATATTGACCTCCTCCAGGCTCAGGGGCGCGGTCTCCAGGAGGGCGAGCTTGCGCAGGTCCGTCAGGAGGCGCCCCATGCGGCGGGCCTGGGCGTCAATGACGTCCAGGCGGGAGCGCTGCTCCGTGCCCGACGCCGTGGCGGGCTCTATACCCGCCACGGCCGCCCGGATCGCCGTCAGGGGGTTCTTGAGCTCGTGGTCCAGTCGGCGCAGGAACTGCTGGTGGCGCCACAGGGCCTGGTCCTGGGCCTCCTGACGGGCCCGGTCCAGGGCGCGGTGGTGGCGTCGCCGCACCAGGGACCACCCGGCCGCCGCCCCCAGCACGCCCAGGCCACCGGCGCCCACCACCACGGGCACGGTGGTCACCAGGGCGACGGTGGTGGAGCGGGCCAGGGACCAGGCCAGGGCGGTGGCCGCCAGGACCACGGCGACGCCGACCGCGTCCCACCAGCGCGGTCGGCGCCACCAGGGACGCGGGGCCCGAGGGCCGGGGCTCACGCGTGCACCTCGGCACGGAAGCGGTAGCCCATGGAGGGGACCGTCTCGATGTAGAGCGGCCTGGCGGCGTCCTCCCCCAGGACCTGGCGGATCTCACGCACCCGGTGGTCCACAGCCCGGGTGGTGGTGGTGAAGTCGATGCCCCACAGGGAGGCCAGGAGCGACTCGCGGGAGAAGAGCTCCCCGGGGTGGCTCATGAGGTACTCCAGGAGCATGGTGGCCTTGGGGGTCAGGGCCACCTCGCGCCCCCGGTGCTCCACCCGGCGGGCGGCCCGGTCCAGGACCAGGTCGCCGGCCACCAGGCGCGGGGCCGCTGTCAGGGGCTGGGTGCTGCCCTGGGTGCGGCGCAGGACCGCCCGGATCCGGGAGGCGAGCTCGGCGGGGTCGAAGGGCTTGGACAGGTAGTCGTCCGCGCCGTCGTCCAGGGCGGAGACCCGCTCGTAGGGGGCGTCCACCTGGGTCAGCAGGATAATGGGCGTCCAGGTGCCGCCGGACCGCACGCGGCGCACCAGCTCCCGGCCGTCCAGGCGGGGCATGAGGACGTCGGTGACGACAATGTCGATCCGGTGCCTGCCCAGGACCTCCAGGGCCTCGACGCCGTCGGAGGCCAGGTGGACCCGGTAGCCGCTGCGCTCCAGGTAGGGGCCCAGGGAGCGGCGGATAGGGGCCTCGTCGTCCACGAGCAGGACGGTGGCGCGGTTGGAGGAGGGCAGGGAGGGTGCAGCTCGCATGGGCCGGGGCGGTCCTACCTGGTGATCTGGGTGACGTTGTGGTTGGCGCCGTCGCCGGTGACCGTGGGGTTGCCGGAGACCCAGTAGACGTTGACGTCGGCGCCCTGGATCTCGACCTCCTTGACGCTCTCGACGTAGACGTTGACCGTGGAGGCCGTGACCACCAGCTTCTCGACCTTCTGCGCCGCCACGTCGGACATGGCGCCGCTGATGGTGAGGGCCCTGACGTCGCCGGTGACGTTGACCGTGGACACGGCGTCGTCAACCGACAGGTTGCCGCTGGCGTCCGGGCGGGTCTGGGAGCCGCCTGAGATAATTGCCTGCCAGTCGGGGTTGGTCACGCCGGAGGCCTCGGCGGGGTCGGGCTGCCGGGACGCCTGCCCGCCGCCCTGGGCGGGGGCCGGGGCGCCCTGGGCGGGAGCCGTCTGGCTCTGGGAGGTGGTGCTCTGGGAGGTGGCGGCCTGGGTGGGGGCGGCCTGGGGCGCCGTCTGAGCGGGGGCCGGGACCGCCGGGGAGGCCGAGGTCTGGTCCGGGGAGCTGCCGACGCTGATCGAGCAGCCGCTCAGGGCCAGGGCCAGGGCGGCTGCCGAGACGGTCAGGGCGGTGGCGGGTCGCATGGGGATCTTCTATGAGTTGCGTTCCGTGTGATGGGACCAGCCTAACGGGGGACGTGTGGCAGGACGGTGGCACACCTGTCGCAGTCTCGCGACCTGGGCCCGGTCCGGCACCCGGCTCCTTGCCGGGCTCGGCGCCGGGAGCGGTCCTGGCCGGCCTGCTCGGCGCCGGGGAGGAGGCGTTGCCGGGCTCGACGCCGGGGAGGGGGCGTTGCCGCTCGGCGCCGGGGCCCCGAGGGCCGCAGGTCTGCTGAGGGGCCGAGCCGGCTCCGGCGCCGGGGGTCCTCAGGGGCGGGTCCCGGCCTCCTGGCGCATGACCTGCTCCCACTGGCTGCGGGCCGCCAGGAACGCGCCCACCGCCTCCTGGGCGGCGGGCAGGCAGTGGTTGGCGCCCCAGCCGCACTGCACCTCATTGGCCGCCGGGACCTCGGTCGCCTCCAGCACGTCACGGAAGGTGGCCTCCAGCAGCTCCAGGAAGTCCTCCTGCTCCACCCCCAGGGTCAGGGCGTAGAAGCCGGTCTGGCAGCCCATGGGGGAGAAGTCGATGAGGCGGTCGGTGTGGTTGCGCATGAGCTCGGCCGTCAGGTGCTCGATGGAGTGCACCGCCTTCATCTCCAGGTGCTCGCGGTTGGGCTGGCAGAAGCGCACGTCGTACTTAATGAGCGTGTCCCCGCCGGGCAGGGTCTTGCGGTCGGCCACGCGCACGAAGGGCGCCACCACCCGCGTGTGGTCCAGGTTGAAGGACTCGACGTTCATCCGGGGCGTGCTCTGCTCACTCATGCCCTCAGCCTAGGGTCAGGACGGGGGGCACGGGCCCTCCTGCACGGCCCCTCACCCTCCCGTACCCCCGCACGGTCTGCTCCCGCAGCACAGGCCCTCCTTCAGGGCCCCTCAGCACTCGGCGCGTCCCAGGCGCCAGTAGCCCATGAAGGCCACCGCGCGCCGGTCGATGCCGCGCTCGCCCACCAGGTGGCGGCGCATGGCGCGCACCGCGGCCGCCTCCCCGGCCAGCCAGGCGTACAGCGTGGCGCGCCTGAGCGCCGCCCCGCCCCTGGCCGTGCGCGGCACCTCCCACAGCAGCTCGTGGTCGACGTCGATCTCCTCGACCTCCTGGGGCGCCCCCGCCGGGCACAGCCGCGCCGCCGCCTCCCGCACGCCCTTTACCAGGGCCTGGCCGTGAGCGCGCCCGTCGCGGCCGGTCACCCGCACCTCGAGGCCCGGGTGGGCCGGCAGGTATGCGGCGTCGGCGCTGCACGGCATCTCGACGACGGCGATGCCCCGGGCGTCCGCGGGCAGGTCCTGGAGGATCCGCGCGATCGCGGGTGCGGCCGTCTCGTCCCCGCCCAGCAGGTAGGACCCGGTGACGGCCGGCGGCACGAAGTCCACGCCCCCGGCCTCGCCCACCCAGTCGCGGTCCGGCCCCAGCAGGACCGCCTCGGTCCCCACGACGGCGTCCGCGATCCACCGCGACGCTGGGCCGATCGGTTCGTGGACCACCGTGTCCACGTCCACCTCGCTCCCCTCCCGCCCACGGCGCACCGCCCGCGTGGTGTAGGTGCGGATCGGCGGGCGGTGCTCGTCGCCCAGCCCGCGCCACCGGCTGTACCAGTCCTCCCCGACGGGCAGGCGCTCGTAGCCCGACGACAGCGCGGGCAGCACCAGCTTAATGCGCTGGTCCCAGCCCGGGTCGCCGAAGCGGTCCAGGTCGCCGCCCGTAAAGGTGAAGCGCCGCATTGACGGCGTGATATCCCGGATCGATGCCACCGTCACGTGGAAGAACCGGAACGGGGACGACGTCGCAGGGGCTGAGTTCATGGCGTCTTCCTTCTCGTGGGCGTGGGACCGGCCGGGGGCGGGCAATGTGCTCGAAGACGTGGCGGGTATGGCGGGAGCGCCGCGAGGAACGAGCGGCGCGGATGGTAGCCGAGAGCAGTTTGCCCGCCCCCGACCCTCGTGCCCACCCAGCGCCAGCGCCCCTCTCACGCCCCGGCGTCGGTGAGCACGTGGTGGCGGCCCCTGGGGACAATGAGCGGCGTGCCCGAGACGGGGTCGGTAATGACGTCGGCCTCCAGGTCGAAGACCTTGGCCACCAGGTCCGCGTCCACCACGTCGCGCGGTGCCCCGGCGGCCACCACCCTGCCCCGCTTCATGGCGATAATGTGGTCGGCGTAGCGGGCCGAGAGGTTGACGTCGTGCAGCACCATGACCACGGTGGTGCCGCGCTCGCGGTTGAGGTCGGTCAGCAGGTCCAGCACCTCCACCTGGTGGGTCAGGTCCAGGAAGGTGGTGGGCTCGTCCAGCAGCAGCACGTCCGTGCGCTGCGCCAGGGCCATGGCGATCCACACGCGCTGGCGCTGCCCGCCGGAGAGCTCGTCAATGCTGCGGTCGGCGAGCTCGGCGGTGCGCGTGGCCAGCAGGGACTCCTCCACAATGCGCCGGTCCTGGGCGCCGGTGGAACGGAACACGGACTGGTGCGGGTGGCGCCCGCGCCCCACCAGGTCCGCCACGGCAATGCCCTCGGGGGCGATGGGCTGCTGGGGCAGCAGGCCCAGCCGGGTGGCCAGGGTCCTGGTGGGGATCGAGCCCACCGGGGTCCCGTCGAGCAGCACCTGCCCGGACTGCGGGGCCAGGATCCGGGCCATGGTCTTGAGCAGCGTGGACTTCCCGCAGGCGTTGGCGCCCACGATCACGGTGATCCTCCCGCTGGGGATGGTCACGTCCACGCCGTCGACGACGACGCGCTTGCCGTATCCGGAGCGCAGGGCCCTGGTGCTGAGCTGGGGGGTGGGGTTCATGCGGAGGCGCCCTGTCTGTTGATGCGGGTGAGCTGGCCGATGAGGTAGGGGGCACCCATGAGCCCGGTGACCACGCCCACCGGCAGGACGGTGGGGAAGACGTGCTGGGCCAGCAGGTCACAGCCGAGCACGATGACCGCGCCGGTCAGGGCGGCCGGTACCAGCAGGGTGCGGTCGGTCTGCCCGATGAGGCGGGCCGCGACCGGCCCGGCCAGGAAGGAGACGAAGGCGATGGGGCCGGTGGCGGCCGTGGCGAAGGCGGACAGGGCCACCATTGTGATCACCAGCGTCAGGCGGGTGCGCTCCACGGGGACGCCGAGCCCGGTGGCCGCCTCCTCACCCAGGGTCAGAGGCCCCAGGTCCCGCCCGACGACGAGCAGCAGGATGCCGCACACGCCCAGCGCCCCGGCCAGGACCGGCACCTGGCGCCAGTCGGCGGAGTTCAGGGAGCCGCTCAGCCAGCGCATGGCGTCCACGGCCTTGTACACGTTGCCCTGCAGCTGCAGGTAGGAGATGACCGAGGTGAACATGGCCGAGACGCCGATGCCAATGAGGATGAGCCGCCCGCCCTGCGTGCGCCCCGAACCCGACAGCAGGTAGATGACCAGGGCCGTGGCCAGGCCGCAGGCCACGGCCAGGATATTGACGCCCGCGCCGGAGCTCGACCAGCCCAGCACCATAATGGCGAAGACCGCGGATGCCGAGGCCCCCGAGGTAATGCCAATGACGTCGGGGCTGGCGAGCTGGTTGCGCAGCATGGTCTGGGAGGTGGTCCCGGCCATCCCGAAGGCCATCCCGGACAGCAGCCCGATGACCGCCTTGGGCAGGCGCACCTCCCCGACGTCGAAGGAGGCGCCCGGGACGGTCTCACCGGCGATCACGCGCAGGACTTCCCCCACTGTGTGGTGGGTCCCGCCGGTCATGACCGTGGTCCACCACAGGGCCGCCGCCAGGGCGACCAGGACGAGCGTGACGGCCCAGAACCGCAGGGTGCGGCGTCGGCGGCCGGGAACGGTGAAGCCGGGCTCCGGGCCGGAGGTCCCCGCGGTGCTGGTGGTGCCCGCGGTGGTGCTGGTGGTGCCCGCGGCGCCCACAGCGCTCGCGGCTCCCGCAGTGCCCGGGGTGCTGTTTCCAGTGCTCACGGTACTGCTCACAGCTCACGCACCTTTGCGCCGCGGGCGATCATAATGAGGATGGGGGCGCCTACGAAGGCCGTGACCACGCCCACCGGCAGGGCCGCCGACGGCCGGGAGACGACCCGCCCCAGCACGTCGGACAGGGTCAGCAGGCCGGAGCCGCACAGGGCGGACAGCGGCAGCAGCCAGCGGTGGTCAGATCCGCAGAGCATGCGCACGGTGTGGGGGACCATGAGGCCCACGAAGCCAATGGGCCCGGCGATGGCGGTGACCGCCGAGCACAGGAGCACGCCGGCGCCCGCCGCGGCCACGCGCGTGAGGGTGACGTTGACGCCCAGCCCGATCGCCATCTCCTCGCCCAGCGCCAGGGAGTTCAGGGGGCTGGCCACGAGGACGGCCAGGACGGCGGCCACGACGAGGAAGGGGGCGATCGTGGTCAGGGAGTCCCAGGTGCCCCGGCCCAGCGAGCCGACCTGCCAGAAGCGGTAGTCGTCCAGCCCCTGGGCGCGCGGCAGCATGACGGCGCTTATGACGCAGGACAGGGCGGCGCTCGTGGCCACGCCCGCCAGGGCGAGCTTGACCGGCGTCGGCCCGCCCGGCCCCAGCGACCCGACGCCGTAGACGAAGACCGCGGTGACCACCGCCCCGGCCAGGGCGAACCACAGGTACTGCCCGGCCGAGCTAATGCCCACGAAGGCGACGCCGACGAGGATCGCCAGCGAGGCGCCGGTGTTGACGCCCAGGATGCCGGGGTCGGCGATCGGGTTGCGGGTGACGGCCTGCATGAGGGCGCCCGAGACGCCGAGGGCCGCGCCCGCCGCCAGGGCCACGGCGGTGCGGGGCACGCGCTCGGAGACCGCCAGGGCGCCTATGTCGCTGCGCGAGCCGGTCAGGCCGCCGATGATCTCGCCGAGGCCCACGGTCCGCGAGCCGAAGGCGATGGAGCAGACGGCGGCGACGGCCACCAGCGCCGTCAGGACCGCCAGGGCCAGCAGGCACCGCCGCAGCTGGCTGCTGGCGCCCGGCGTCCGCGGGGCCTGCGAGCCAGCCGGGGCGGCCTGCGAGCCAGCCGGGGCGGCGTTCGCCGGGGCAGCCGGTGCCGAGTCCGCTGGGGCCTGCGAGTCCGCTTGGGTGCCCGGTGCCGAGTCCGCTGCTGGTCCAGGCGGTGGCCCGGACGGTGACGGTGCGCCTGGCAGGCCGGGTGCCGGACTACCGCCAGGTGCCGTCTGCTCGCTCACGCCCGGCTCACTTGGCCTTGTCGGCGGCCGCGGCAATGAGCTTGACGTAGTTCGCAATGCCCCACGGGATCGACAGCGGGCCGGGGTTGGTGGAGGCGGCCTGGGCGTTGTTGTTGCCGACGAAGGCGATGGCGCCCTTGCTAATGGCGGGGACCTGGCTGAGCAGGGTGCTGGCCTGGAGGCCCGCCAGGTCGCCCTCCTCGCCGTACATGACAATGAGGTCGAAGTCGGAGAGCATGTCCACGTTCTCCGAGGCAATGTCCACGTTGAAGGCGTCGGGCTTCTCCTTCGAGGCCTTCTCCACGGAGGCGGGCACCTTCATCCCCAGGTCGCTCAGGAAGGCGGTGCGCGGGTCGGCGGTGGTGTAGAAGCCGAACTTGGAGGCGTCCCCGTCCGCCGTGTAGCAGAACGCGGCGGCCTTGCCCGCGATCTGCGGGTAGGCGGCCACGGTGTCGGCGACCTGCTTCTCCAGGTCGGCCACGAGCTTGTCGCCCTCGTCCTTCTTGCCGATGGCGGTGGCGTCAATGGTGATCGTCTCACGCCAGGGCGTGCCCCAGGGGATCTGCGGGTAGGCCACCGTGGGGGCGATCTTGCTCAGCTTCTCGTAGTCCTCCTTCTCCAGGCCCGAGTAGGCGGCCAGGATGACCTCGGGCTTGGTGGCGTTAATGGCCTCGAAGGGGGTGCCGGAGGTGTCGTCGAAGAGGGTGGGCGCGGTCTCGCCCTTGGCCACGAGCTCGTCGACCTTCTGCTTGGTCCAGGGCAGCATGCCGGAGCCGTCCTCGACGCCCCAGGTCTGCTTGTAGAAGCCCACGGGCATGATGCCCAGGGCCAGGACGACGTCCTGGTTGGCCCAGGCGATCGTCGCGATCCTGGTGACGCCCTCGGGCACGTCGGTGGTGCCGAAGACGTGCTTGACCTGGATGGTCTTGCCGTCACCCTGGCCGGAGGAGCTCTTAGAGGAGTTCTTGGAGGAGCCGCAGGCGGCCAGGAGGGCGGTGGTGGACAGCGCCGCGGTGCCGATGAGGAAGGACTTGCGGGAGACGGACACAGGGCCTCTTCTCTGGGTGTTCACTAAACGAGGTTGGTCAATGACCGGGTGAGCACTGAAGACGCTAGTAGAGGAAAGGCTCCCCTAACAATAGACTGTGTGGTGCAGTGCCCCACGTTGACGCCGTGTCATTTCCGTCTGTCGGGCGCGGGCCGGGGCTTGGTGGCGTACACGCCTCCGGCCACGGTCCACAGCTCCCCGCGGTGCACGGCCTACTCCTCCCAGGAGTCCCAGGGTGCCGAGACCGCTTCAATGAGGTCCTGGTCCTCCTGGGCCGAGGGGGACGAGGCCACGGCTGCCGACTGGGCGTGGGCGGCATCGGCGAACGCGTCGGTACGGACGTCGGGTACCCAGGCCTGGATGAGCCGGTACCCCTGGTCGCGCATGGACTGACGATACCGGGCGGCACGGGCCCGTGCCGTCGCTGTGCTCATGACCAAATGCTGCATGTAACGGGGGGCTTGTCGGGGCCTAGAGCCTTGGTGCCTGCCTACTGGGTGGTCTACCGGGTGCCGTCGGCGCCGGTGACCCGGGCCAGCGCCGCCTGCCCGGCCCGGCGGCTGCGGTAGAGCAGGTAGGCGCCCAGGCGGTTGCGCCACGTCACCCGGGCGACTCCCGGCCACCGGTGCGTGACATAGGCAACGGCGTCGTCTACCTCCAGGCGGCGGGTCGAGTTGCCCACCCGCACCCACAGCTCGGTCCCCTGCCCCTTGGCCGAGGCGTAGACGGGGCGCGGGGAGGGCGGCACCGTCACACGGCACACCTGGGCGGTTCCGTCGGGGGTCGGGGCGAAGTCCACGCCGGGCAGGGCGGCGGCGGTCGTGCCCAGGCGGGTGCGCCACAGGTCGCGCAGCCACAGCTCGTAGCGGTCGGCATCAGGCTGCTTGAGGGTGGAGAAGTCCGGGGCCAGACCGATGAGGGTGCCCGCGTCGTCCACCCCGAGCAGGAGGGTGCCGCCGAAGGAGTTGAGGAAGGCGGCCACAGTCTTGACCACGACGTTCTCCATGGCCTCGTCGCGCCTGCCGGTGCGCATGTTCCAGCGGGCCGAGGACTTGAACTCCAGGCTCTCGCTCTCACCCGCCCTGGCCACCTGGGCGATGGGCTCCAGGGGGACCACGCGCTGGAGGCGGGCCAGGACCAGGGCCGTGACCGTCAGGATGAGGGCCGCGACCAGGGCGGCCGCGGACAGGGAGCGCACGGTCCACAGCCGGTCGTCGTCGAACAGGAAGCCCGCGATGAGCAGGCCGATCCACAGGCCGACGAGCGTGGTCAGCGTGGCGGCGGAGGTGGAGATCGTTATGCGCCCGGCCAGGAGCCGCCGGGTGACCCGGCCCACGAGGTAGGCCAGGAGGAGCATCGCCTGCTGGGAGACGACGACGGCGACGAGGTCGGGGTTGTGCGGGTCCATGGGCCCATTCTCCCTGCCCCTTGTCTCCATTACGTGCCCGACCGCCCCGCTCGCCCCGGGCTGCTGCGCCGTGGCGGAGGGGCTCCAGCTCTTCCCCGGCAGGGTGGGCGGTGTTGATCGCCGGCATAGGCCCGGGGTCGCCCGCTGGCTCTCCCCCGGCAGGGTGGGTGGTGTGCGTGGCTGCTACCACGGTGGGCGGCCCCGACATCATCCTTCTCGGTGGGGTGGGCGGTGTGGCGGCGGCCTCCGCCTCGGCCCCCGGTTCTCCCTGGGCGGGGGTGGGTGGCCTGGCCGCCACCCTGGGCCGGGGCGACGCCCGTTCTCCCTTAGCGAGGGCGGGCGGCAGTGGGCGGGAGGCGGTGGAATTTAAGGGTTATACCCCCCTGCGGCGCCCCGGCGACAGCTCCTCCGCGTGTCCCCGCACACAATAGGAATAACAGTTTGATAACCCTTTTGGTCTACCTCCTCGCGTTCCGTAGATCCTGTTGGGTAGAATGCCTTGTCACTGCTAAGGTCGCCTCCGCCCTGAATACCCGTCCGTTCCCTAACCTGGAGACATCCGTGCCTTCCATCATGACATCCGCCCCCGCTGCGGGGACCACCCAGACGGCCGCTTCCGCCCCGGTGCCCCTGTCCTCGTCGGGCTCGCGTCGGGCTCTGGCCGCCGGCGCGGCCTGGTCGCTGCCCGTCATCGTCCTGGGCACCGCGGCCCCTGTCCTGGCCTCCACGGCCTAGGAGCTGACGGCTGTACCGCCTGGTGGCGGCGCTTCGGTCCCGGGGCGCCGACGCCGCCGGGCGGGCCGCCGCGCCACGTCCCCGCGGGTGGGGCGCTGCGCGCCTCACGACGTCGGGCCCGCTCCCGCAGGTGCGGGGGCGAGGAGGGGCGGTGCCGCCAGCTCTACCGGCTCATGGCCCCGCTGCCCGTCCTGCGGCTACGGGGCCCGGTCCGCCAATGCTCACCCAGAACAGCAGACCCACCCGTTCCCGTGGGTACGAGGAGCCCGGGCCGTCCTGTACGAGGGATATTCTGTGTACGAGGTAACGCCGCGTGTGCACGGCGGCCTGAGACGGTTGCCCCGCACACACAGTGTTGTCTATAACGTTATTCCGCGTGCAGAATGTTACGACCCGCACAAAGTATTTTGCGCACCCGTCCTGCAAGCGGTTCAGGCGCAGGCCGCCATGGTCTGCGCCACCGCCTGTGCTACTGCCTGCGCCACCGCCGTCCGGCGCCTGCCGTCCGGCGCCCGCTCCGTGGGTGGGACTCAGGTGGCGGCGTCGTGTCAGTACAGGTGGCTGCACCTACTGTGCCCACCACGGTTGGGACCGCCTGACGGCCCGGCGGCGTCGTGTCAGTACGGGTGGTTGGGTGCCGTGCCGTCCTCCAGACTCTGGTGGTTGGGTGCCGTGCCGTCCTCCAGGCCCGGGCGGCGTCGCCCGGTACGGCCTCTGTGGGTGAGGATAGGGACGTGACCTCCGCACCCAGCCTCCCCGACCGCCCGGCAGACCGACGGGCGCAGGCAGCTGCCCCCGCCTCAGAGGCTCCTGCCTCAGGGACCGGCCCGCGCACGGCCAGGCCCGCCGGGAACGTGGGAAGCTCGGGCGGGACGTCGTCGGCGGCTGGCCCGTGTGCGGCCAGGCCTGCCCTCTGGGAGGTAGACGACCCTGCCGCCAGGGCCGGTTCCACCGCGGAGGCTGGCACCTCGGCCTGTGCGGCAGACCGCGTTGCCCAGGAGAATGGCCTCGCCGACGCCCCGGCCCGTGCAGGCCGGGGGACGGACGACCCGTCCGCCCAGGCCGCGGTCGCGTCCCCCGCAGCTGACCCTGCGACTGGTTCAGTGGTTGGTCCTACAGGCGCCCCGACGTCCGGTCCGGCTGCGGACGGGCTGGCTGCGTCCGGTCCGGCTGCGGGAAGGGCGACGCCCCCAGCCGGTTCCCAGCCGTCCGCGACCCCGGCCTCCCGCCCGCCCGCCATGCCCCTGGCCCGCCTCGTCGTCGGCCCGCAGGACGCCCCCGCCCTGGTCCTCCTCCACGGCATCGGCGGCAGCGCCCTGTCCCAGGCCGACGCCGTGCTCCACTGGGCGGCGCGCGGCTACCGCGTGGTGGCCCTGGACGCCCGCGGGCACGGGCTGTCCCCGCGCTGGGAGCCTGAGGAGCTGGAGCAGGCCGGTGAGGTGCTGGTCCAGGACCTCATTGACGTCCTGGAGGAGCTGGCCGCCCGGCCCCGCTCCGACGGCCCCAGGGCCGGGGGCGTGCCAGCTGGTAGGCGCCTGCCTCCCGCCCCCGCCGGCCCCGGGGCCCGGCCCCGTGCAGCTGGCCGGGCCCGCGCCGACGTCGTCCGCAGTATGGCTGGTGCCGTGCGTGGCACCACCGGTGCCATGTACAACGCCGCTGACATCCTGCGTCGTGTCGCGACCGGACGCTCCCGGCGCGGCGCGGCGGCCGCCGACTTCGTGTGCCACGCCGCTGGCCTTGTGCACGACGCGGCCGGTGTCGTGCACAAAGCCGCTGGTGCCGTGCGCGGTCCGGACGCTCCTGAGTCCGCAGGCCGCGTCGCCAGGCGGCACAGAGCCCGTTCTCACGACGAACAAGTACCGTTCTCGCGAGCAACAAGTACCGTTCTCGCGGCGAATAAGTACCGTTCTCGCGGAGGGGGACGGGACGGGGCCCGCCCGGTCGTGGTCGGCCACTCCATGGGCGCGGCCACGGCCATGGTCGCCGCCGCACGCCGCCCCGACCTCGTGGCCGGCGTCGTCCTGGAGGATCCCGCCCGCTACGGCACCCGCAGCCCCGCGGAGCTCCTGCGCCGGGGCGCCGGACGTGAGCGCGCCCGGGAGAGGGTGTGCGCCGACCCGGCCGGGGCCGTGTCCCGCGCCCTGGACACCCCGTCCACCCCCGCCGTCGAGGCCCTGCCCGGGGTGTGGGCGGACCAGCGCACCGACCCCGCCCTGCTGCGTACAGGCGTCACCGCGCCCCAGGTGCCGTGGCTGGAGGCGCTCGCGGCCCTGCGCGTGCCCACGCTGCTGCTCAGCGGCGACCGCCCGGGCTCGGCCCGTGTCGGGGCCCAGGGGCTCGCCGACGTCGACGCCCTGGGCAGCCCCTGGCTGCGGACCGTCCTGGTCCCCGGGGCCGGGCACCAGATCCGCCGTGACGCCCCCCAGGCCTTCTACGACGCCGTCGACACCTGGCTGGCCGGGCTCCGTTAGGCTTGTCCCTCCCCGGGAGGCGCTGGGCGGGGCCCCGGCCTCTGATACCGGTGCGGCGTCAGCGCCAGCCACACCCCCTCCGCGAGAACGGTACTTATTGCTCGCGAGAACGGTACTTGTTCGCCGTGAGAACGGTACTTGTTGGTCGTGAGAACGGGCGGGTCCGGGAGACCCGCCGTGTCTTCCGACAGGGGGCCCGGGGACCATAGGCCGACCCAGGTGGCAGCGTGTCAGATAGAGTGCCCCAGAGCACTCCCAGCGATGACGCTGGCCCGACCGCAGGAGCACTCGATGACCCCAGCCACGACGCCCCACCGCACCCGCCGTCCTGTCGCTCGCACCCGCAGGCCCCCCACCCTGGGCCGCAGGCAGGTCACCGGCCTGGTCCTGGGTGTCCTGGCCTTCCTGGTCCCCTTCGTCGTCGACGTGCCCGACCTGGGTGAGCAGGGCGAGCGCATGCTCTCGGTCTTCCTCCTGGCCATCGTCTTCTGGGTCCTTGAGGCCATCCCCCTCATGGCCACCGCCGTCCTGGTCATCGCCCTGGAGGTCCTCCTGGTCTCCAACCAGGCCGTCCTGCCCGTGCCCGGGGACGCCGTCCCCTACTCCCTGTACCTGGGGGCCCTGGCCAACCCCGTCATTATCCTGTTCTTGGGCGGGTTCCTCATTGCCGACGGCGCCGCCAAGTACCACCTGGACAAGAACCTCGCGGCCGTCCTCATCAGGCCCTTCACCGGGTCGGCGCGCCGGACCGTCCTGGGTCTCATGGTCATTACCGCCCTGCTGAGCATGTTCATGTCCAACACGGCCACCACCGCCACCATGTTCGCGGTCATCGTCCCCGTCCTGGGGGCGCTGCCTGAGGGACGGCCGCGCGCGGGCCTGGCCCTGGCCATCCCGGTGGCGGCCAACGTCGGCGGCATCGGCACGCCTGTGGGCACGCCACCCAACGCCATCGCCCTGGGGGCGCTGGAGGACGCCGGCTACTACGTCTCCTTCGGCACCTGGATGCTCATGGCGGTCCCGCTCATGCTTATCGTCCTCCTGGGGGCCTGGCTGCTCCTGGTGGCCTTGTTCGTGCCCCGGGGCCTGGGCCTGGAGCTCGACATGGAGGCCACCTGGCACACCGACCGCCAGGCCGTCACCTTCTACGTCATCGCCGCCCTGACCGTCCTGGCCTGGATGACCGAGGCGCTCCACGGCCTCAACGCCAACGTCGTCGGCTTCCTGGCGGTGGTGGCCCTCATGGTCACCCAGGTCATGGACGGCAAGGACCTGGCCGCCCTGTCCTGGCCGGTGCTGTGGCTCGTGGCCGGGGGCATCGCCCTGGGGCACGGCGTAGGGACCACGGGCCTGGACACCTGGATCCTGGGGCTGGTGGACTGGGGCGCCATGAGTGCCACCGGCGTGGTCGTGTGCATGGGCCTGCTGGGGCTGACCATGAGCAACGTCATCAGCCACTCGGCCGCCTCCAACCTCCTCATCCCCCTGGCCATGGGCCTGGCCACGGGCATCGACGGCCTGGACCCCGTGGTCATCGCCGTGGTCCTGGCCCTGGCCTGCTCCCTGGGCATGAGCCTGCCCATCTCCACGCCGCCCAATGCCATCGCCTACGCCACGGGGGCGGTGACCACGCCGGACATGGCCAGGGTCGGGGTGGTCGTCGGAGTGGTGGGCACGGTGCTCCTCGTCCTCCTCATGCCCCCGCTGTGGTCCGCCCTGGGGCTGTTGGGATGAGCCGGGTGGCCGGACGGCGGCCGGTGGGCGACCCCGGTGACGCACCGTCAGTCCCCCGGGACGGCGGCCGGGGGCCGGGCCCGGAGGCGTCTGAGAGCCGTGCCGACGGCCAGACCAGCACCGACGGCCAGACCGGAGGCCAGCCCAGGAGACAGGAGCTCTTCCCCGGTACCCGGGACGGTGGCCGGGGGCCAGGCCGGGACGGTAGCCAGGGCCCGGGCCCGGGGTCCCCCGGGACACACCCTGGGACGCACCCTGGGACGGGGCCTGGGACGCGCCCTGGGACGGGGCCCCCGACCCTCCTCGTCCTCGTCGTCTCCCCGACGGACACGGGCGCCCAGGCGGCCCACGAGGTCGGGCACCAGCTCCACTACTGCGAGGTGGCCCACCAGCACAGCGTCGAGGAGATGCTGGCCTTCGTGGCCACCCGGCCCGACGCCGTCGTCCCCCTCATGATGGTCAGCGACGAGGTCGGCAGCCTCGACGTGCTGGCGGGCCAGCTCCAGGACCGCCCCGCCCTGCGCACCACCCGGCTGCTGCTGCTCACCAGGCGCGACGAGCTCACCCACCTGGGACGCGCCCTGGACGAGGACTGGGTCCACGAGGTCGTCTCCGTTCCCTGGACCCCCGGCGCCCTGGGGCACCGGGCGGGCGCCCACGTCACCCGCTGGCTGCGCGAGACCCTCCCCGACGACCCCCGCCTGGCCCACCTCGACGCCGACACCCCCCCGGACCTGCCTCAGGCCAGCCTCCTGTCCAAGTTCGCCGGGGACGACGACGAGCTCGTGGCCGAGCTCGTGGCCGCCTGCGAGCGGGTGCTGGGACCCCGCCCCCGCCTCCACCTGCCCAGGGGGGTGCGCGTCACCCGCGAGGGCATGCCGGTGGACGCCGTCTACATCCTGGAGCACGGGACGGTCGCCCTGACCCGGGTCACCCGCGCCGGGAAGGTCACCCTCCACCACGCCACGACCGGCCGCATTATCGGCATCCTCTCCCTGGCCTCCCAGGGCAGCGCCTTCGTGACGGCCACGACCACCAGCGAGGTCGAGCTCATCCTGCTGTCCGTGGAGCAGCTCGACCGGGCCCTGCGAGGGGACCCCATGACCGGGGAGGCGCTCGCGGCCCTGCTCATCCGCTCCCTGGTGGGGCGCCTGGAGCGCAGCGAGATCCTCCAGGTGGAGAAGATCGAGCTCCACGCCGCCCTGGACGCCGAGCGCTCACGCCTGGAGAAGGAGCGGGCCCGGCTCGCCGAGGCCCTTGACGCCCTGGAGCAGGCCCGCCTGGAGCTCCTGGCGCAGGAGCGGTTCGCGACGCTGGGCGAGCTGGCGGCGGGCGTGGCCCACGAGCTCAACAACCCGGTGGCCGCCCTGGAGCGGGCGAGCGCGCACGAGGGGGCGGCGGTGGCCACCCTCCTGGCCTCCCACCCCCGTGGGGACCTCGCGCGTGCCGCCCTGGAGCGGGCCCGGAACCTGCCTGCCCGCTCCACGGCGGACGAGCGGGCCCTGCGCCGTCGCCTGGAGAAGGCTGTGAGGGACCGGGAGACCGCACGGCGCCTGGTGGCGGCCGGTGTGGAAGATCCCGGCGAGGCGGCTCGTCTGGCACGCTCGACGGCGGATCTCGCCCTGGTGGAGGCGGCGGCCGGGGTGGGGCGCGGGGAGCGCAACACGGTCCTGGCCACCGCCCGCATCCGCTCCCTGGTGGCCGCCCTGTCCGCCTACGTGCGCCCCGAGGGCGGGGTCCAGGAGCGTGTTGACGTGCGCGAGAGCGTCGAGGACGCCCTGCGGCTGGTGGCCCACCGGCTCGATCACGTGGAGGTGGTCCGTGACTACTCCCAGGTGCCGCTGGTACCTGCCCGGGCCGGTGAGCTCGTCCAGGTGTGGACGAACCTCATCTCCAACGCGGCCGACGCCCTGGCCCGGGGGGCGACGGCCCTGTCCGGGAGCGCCCCTGCGGTGGCCGGGGGTACCCCTGCGGTGGCGGGGAGCGCCCCCGACGCCTCCCTGGGGCCACCCACCCTCACCCTGTCCGTGCGGCCCCAGGACGGGGGCGTGCGCGTTGACGTGGTCGACAACGGGCCGGGTATTGCCCGCGAGCACCTGGAGCGGATCTTCGAGCCGCGTTTCACTACCAACCACGGGCAGGTGCGCTACGGCCTGGGACTGGGCATGGGCCTGGCCAAGTCGGTCGTGGACGCGCACGGCGGCACCATTACGGTGGTCTCCCGCCCGGGGCGGACGCGGGTGAGCGTCACCCTGCCCCCTCAGATTCCGGGGGCGCTGGCAGCGGCTCCCGCCAACCCCAAGGAGGAGTCATGAAGCTGGTCGTGCTGGTGGTGGAGGACGAGCCCCCGGTCCGTGAGGCGGTGCTGGGGGACCTGGAGCACCTGGGCGCCACGGTGCGCCTGGAGGCGGCCCAGGACGTCGATGACGCCTGGGCGGTCGTCGAGGAGGTCGAGGAGGACGGGGACGAGCTCGCCCTGGTCCTGTCCGACCACCGCCTGCCCGGGCGCAGCGGCGTGGACATGCTCGTGGAGATGATGGGGGATCCTCGTACCGCCGCCGCGCGCAAGGTGCTGGTCACTGGCCAGGCCAACCAGGCCGACACCATCCGGGCCGTCAACGAGGCGGGCCTGGACCACTACATTGCCAAGCCGTGGAGGGCGGAGGAGCTGTGCGAGGTCGTGCGCGACCAGCTCACCGGATTCGTCCTGGACCAGGGGCTGGACCCGCTCCCGCACCTGCCCGCGCTGGACGCCGTCCGCGCCCTGGAGGCCCTGCGCTGACTCTGGGCCGCCGGCGCGGCGCCTGGTGGGGCTTCCGGCGCTTGGCAGGGCCTCTGGGTCCTGGCGGGCTCCGGGTCCTGGCGGTGCCCCGGCGGGTCGGTGAGGACGCCGGGGACGGTGACTGGTGGTGCTCGGGCCGGGTCTCCAGGACTCGGCGCAGGGCCGGTGGCACGGGCCGCCGGAGACGCGAGTCCCAGGGCCCTGAGCGGGGACCGGTAGGACCGCCGTGGCCGGGGCCCGGGTGCCCGGGCCCTCCGTGCGGCGGGTCGCGGCGAGGACGCCGGGGACGGGGCGGCGTCGCCGGTAGTCTGACCGCATGTCGAAGAAGAAGCGTCAGGCGCGTAAGGCCACCGTCTCTGCCCCCAGGCCCCAGAGGATCCCGTTCGTCGTCCGTCCCTTCGAGGGCCTGCCCGCGGAGGAGGACCTGGTGGCGATGATGCAGATCATCCCGGCTGCCTCCATGGGCGTGCGCCTCAACGAGGCCCACGGCGGGGGCGAGGTCACGCTCGTCACCGTCCTGCCCGAGCTCGCCCAGGGGCTCAGGCGCACGGACGGCGAGGTCCTGGTGGCCCTCCAGACCTCCATCCACTCCGGTGACGCCTCCCGCGACGTCGCCGCCGCGCTGCTGGCCACCCTGGAGCTGGGCAACGGGGCGGCCCTGAGGATGAAGGGCCTGCCTGAGCCCGGTGAGCGCCTCCAGGACGTCCTGGACCTGTCCGTCACGCCCCGGATCCGTGTGAGCGAGACCTTTGACTTCTGGCTGACCGAGAAGGACTCCGCCGACCCCAAGGCCCTGGAGGCCCTGGAGAACGCCAGGAAGGAGATGGCCCCCACCCGCCCGGTGCCCGGCGTCGAGCACGCCTACTGGTGCCGTATGAACGGCAAGGAGTTCGTGCGCTGGGTGCGCGGGGAGGACGAGGACGACTTCTTTAACGCCCTGGCCCGGGTGCACGCCGCGCGCCGGTCCGCCCTGGAGGAGGGGGCCCGCTTCATTGGCGCCTTCCGTGCCTGCGGCCTGGCCGTCCCCGTGTGGGAGCTGGTGGCTGGCACCGAGGCCGAGGAGTTGACCGAGCCCATGAAGGCCATGGGGGAGCGGCTGGAGGAGGCGCTGGCCGTCACCGGCCCGCTGGACGCCCACGCCCGTCGCGCCAAGGCCGGAATTATCTCGAGGCAGGTCAGCCTCTAGAGGAGCCTCCTTACCTCGTTCCCACCTCGTCCCCTCTCCTCTCCGCCCTCTCCGTGAGAACGGTACTTATTGCTCGTGAGAACGGTACTTATTGCTCGTGAGAACGGATGGGCTGTTCGCGGGGGTGGTCTGGCGCTCGCTGCTCGCGTGACCGGGCGAGGTGCCCGGCCGCGGGCCAGCCGCCCGGCCGCCCAGCTGCAGGCCGGCCAACCGCGGGCCGCCTAAGCGCGACCTGGCCCTCAGCGGGGCAGCATGACGCTCATTCCCAGGGCGAAGGGGAACCCGGGGCGCAGGACGCACTGGGTGACGGGACGGGCCATGGAGGCCAGGGCGATGCCGTCGAGCATCTCGTCAGCAGGGCCGGACAGGGAGCCGGGGGCCAGGATGCGCTGGTAGGGGACCTCGAGGTCCAGGAACGTCATCCCGTCGCGGCGTACCGCCTTCCGCCAGGTCCTCGTCCTCATCTCCATGAGCGTGCCCAGGTGGAAGTGCATGACCTGGTTCTCGTCCAGCTCGCTGGGGACGCTCAGGAGGTGGTGGGCCTCAGGATCCTCCGGGGCCCGCAGGGTGAACAGGAGGATCGCCCCGTCGCGGGCGGCCCGCAGCATGAGGCGCCCCAGGTACACCGCGAAGGCGTGCTCGTTGAGGCTGGTGGCCATGACCTCCTGCACGGTCAGGGAGCGCGAGAGGGGCACGAGCGCGCCCGCCCCGGCGTCCTTGACCGCCCGCCTGCCGGTGGGGGTGGCGGCGTGCAGGCGCAGGGAGCCGTCGTTCTCCAGGGTGGCGACCTCCACCTTCTCCTGCCAGCGGCCTGAGCTCGCGGGGCCGTCCTGGGTGCGCAGGAGGCCCATGCCCAGGACGTCGGTGAGATCCGTGCCCGGCCGGTGCCAGGTGATCGTGGTGCCCTCGTGCCACAGGGGGACGACGCCGTTGAACGGTAGGCCAAAGCGCACGGTCTCAGTCATGGGGCCAAGCCTACGGGGCGGTCCCCGGCAGCGGCCGGGGGCGCGCGGTGGGACGACGGGCGTGGGAGCAGCCGGAAGCGGATGTGGTCGGCCCGGGCGCGGACGGAGCTGCTCTCACGGACCGGTCGGTGGGGTTGAGCCTGCGGGGTCGGCCCGGGCGCGGACGGAGCTGCTCCTGGTGGCCGAGGGAGACCTCGCTGCCGGGGTCTACCAGGGGGACTGCCCAGCTTGTCAGGATGAGGAAGGCGGAGATACGCTCAATTCACGCAAGATGAGCATAGTGCGCAGAGCGTGTGCGCCACCGGTTGGCAGGAGGTCTGATGACTACAGCGGCGGAGAGCAGGACCTACCTGCCCGAGGAGGAGGTTGCTGGGCGGTTCGGTGAGATCGTGGAGATGCTGTCCTCGCACGGGGCGTCCGCGCACCTGGTGGCTGGTGGTGAGACGATCGAGCTGAGCCAGTCCATGGCAGACCTTCTGGTCCAGGTCGCTCGGGCGATGCGTCAGGGGCTCGCGGTGACGATCGCCCCGCACGGCACCCGGCTGACGACGCAGGAGGCGGCCGACATGCTCGGCATCTCCCGCTCTACCCTGGTCAGGATGCTGGAGGCGGGGGAGATTCCCTTCGAGAGAGTTCGTCGGCACCGTCGGCTCTGTCTGTCTGACGTGCTTGAGTTTCAGCGGCGCCAGCGGCGTGCAGCGGACGAGGCGCTGGGTGACATGGTGGCGGATACGCAGGCTATGGGAGGGTATGACGACGATCCTGCACGACTGCGTGAGGTGCTTGCGGCTGTGCGCTCAGAGGGCTGACGACAATGTTCTCTGTAATGCTTGACGCCTGCGTGCTGGTACCCAGTACCTTGCGTGATGTATTACTCGAGATCGGTACCACACAGGCTTTCAGGCCGTTGTGGAGCGAGATGATTGAGGAGGAGATGGAGCGGGCGGTCCTCCGTCTGCGTGACGAGCGTGGTCGCGATCAGGAGGAGTCGCGCGGTTATGTCACCCGGCTCCGACGTCAGATGAACGAGGCACTTCCTGACGCGCGGGTACGAGGGTGGGAGGGCGCTCTGCAGTTTGTCCCGCGAATGCGTGACGCAAATGATGGTCACGTTGTCGCAGCGGCCCTCGTCGGGCGTGCGGACGTGATTGTTACTTTCAATCTCAAGGATTTCGAGGATGAACGTCTTCCGGGTGCTCTTTTCTCGCAATCTCCGGACGACTTCCTGATCGATCTTGTCGGGCTGTATCCGCGTCTTGTCCTCGACGCCCTTGACACTATTGTGGCAAGAACGGGGCGGAAGGGTCCCAGGTGGAGTGTGGACGATCTTCTTGAGAGGCTTGAAGTCGAGGGCTTGCATGGGTTCGTCACAATGGTGAGGTACGAGAGAGGCGTGTATCGGTAGCGCACAGACTGCAAGGGTTCTTGCAGATCTCAGTAGTTCTTGCGTCGGCCCTCCTCTTGACCCGGACATATCCGCATGATTCCGTGGGCCCTGTGTCAGCCTCCTACAAGAACTCGTGCAACCTGCAAGAAGTGGTGCTGTCTGCAAGAACTCGTGTCCGGGATGCTCGCCCTGCTGTCCCGCCTCCGGCCTCGACCTGGGCCCCGGTCCAGGGCCCGCTGGTTAAGCTGCCAGAAGACTACGGAGGTGGGGGCATCCTGCTTGTTGCCCCAGGGGCAGGGGCGCTCGGCCTGGACTGCCCCCGGTCCGGCCCGGATCCTGCCGTAGGCGGCGCTAGCAGACAGGCCGATGCTGGCCCCGCCTATCTCAGGCCCCGCCCGGCTCGGGGTCCCTACCTACTCCAGACTCCTAACCCGCCCCTCCCGCCGTCCTGCCTGGCCCTTACCTGCCCCAGTGCTCACCCGGCCCCGCCCAGGCCCTTCCCGCCCGGCCCCGCTGCGGCCCCTACCAGGCGTCCAGTATGTGGCTGGTGTGTCCCGTCCTGGTACGTGGTGTAGTCTCGTGCCCGTGAGCAGCACCAGCGGTCTGATTACCAGCCGGCGCGCGATGTAGACCGTCGCCCCGGCACTGCCCGCGCGCCCTCTGGACCACCGGTTCGGGGGGCGTTTTCGTTGCCTCTGCACCACCGAAAACACAGGAGTCACCAGTGGCCCACCCGTCCCGACCAGCCGTGCCCACCGACCCGGACGCCGCCCGACAGGAGCGCAGCGCCCGCATCGCGGTCACGGTCTTCCCGCTCATTATGCTCGCGGCCTTCCTCGCCGCGTTCTTCTGGCCCGCCACCTTCGTGCCTCTGGCCGGTTACATGACGCCGCTGCTGGCCGTCACCATGCTGGGCATGGGCATGACCCTGTCCGTCCCCGACTTCACCATGATCGTCCGCCACCCCGGGCCGGTCGTGCTGGGTGTGTGCAGCCAGTACGCCATTATGCCGCTGGTGGGCTGGGGCGTGGCGAGTCTGCTGCCGCTGCCCGACGAGCTCAAGGTCGGCATTATCCTCATTGGCTGCGTCCCCGGCGGGACGACGTCGAACGTGTGCACCTTCCTGGCCAAAGGAAACACCGCCCTGAGCGTGTCCATGACCGCCTTCTCCACCATGCTCGCACCGGTTGTCACCCCGACGCTGACCCTGTGGCTGGCAGGGACCTACATGGAGGTGCCCGCCGGGCAGATGGCGCTGTCCATTGTCCAGATCGTGCTCCTGCCGGTCGGCTTCGGGCTGGCGTGCAACGTGTTCCTCCACCGCCAGGTCGCCCGCATCCAGCCCGCCATGCCGTGGGTCTCGGTGGTCGCGATCGCCGGGGTGGTCGCCGCCGTGGCGGCCAAGAGCCAGGCGCTCATCGCCACCGCTGGGTTCCTCATGTTCGCGGCCATCGCCCTGGAGAACGCCGTCGGGTACGCGCTCGGCTACGCCGCCGCCCGGGCCCTCGGCGTCTCACGCGCCGACCGGCGCACCATCTCCATCGAGGTGGGGCTCCAGAACGCCGGGCTCGGCTCCACCCTGGCCGCCCACTACCTCAGCGCGGCAGTGGCCGCCCCCTGTGCGGTGGCTACCTTCTGGCACACGATCAGCGGCTCCCTGCTGGCCATGTACTGGCGTCTGCGCGGCTTCCCCGCGGGCGAGGACTCGCAGGCCCCCGTCCGCCGGCTGTGGGAGCGGAAGGGTCGCGACGCCGCCCTGGAGCCCGCGGGCGCCGAGGCCTGAGGCCTCGCCCCGGGGCGGTCGTCAGGAGCCAGCCCGTGGCGTAGCGGGGCCTTGAGGCACTCGCCCCGGGGCGGGTCTGCTAGGTGCGTGCAGCCGGTACGCCACCGGTCCCGCCCTGGGGCGGAGGCCCGCAACGCCTGCGGATCCACCTTCCCGCCCTGCCACCACGACCCGCCCCGGCTCAGCGTCCACCGCGCAGGAGGATCCGGAGCACCTCCGGGGCCGAGTAGCGGCGCGGCTGGGAGCCGGGGTTGACGGTCTCCAGGACGCCGAGGTCGACCAGCTGACCCACCAGGCTGTTGGCGCGCCCGTAGGACAGGCCCAGCTCCCTCTGGACCTGGCGCACGGTGAAGGACGGGTTGGCCACGGCGAGGTCCACCAGGTCTGGCGCGCGTGCCGAGCGCAGCGAGGAGGCCCGGACCCGGTCCCGCAGGGCCCCCTGCACCTCCACCAGTGCCAGCATCTGCTCCCTGGTGGCGGTGGCGGCGTCGGCCAGGCCGTGTGCGAAGAAGGACAGGAAGGAGTCCCAGTCACCGTCGGTGCTCACCCCCAGGAGCGCGTCGTAGTACTCGGTGCGGCGGGCCTCGAACCAGGGGGAGACCGTCAGGGTGGGCTCGGAGAGCAGCCCGGTGCGCATGAGCGTGAGCACAATGAGGTAGCGTCCGAGCCGTCCGTTGCCGTCCCGGAAGGGGTGGAGCGTCTCGAACTGGTAGTGCACCATCCCGGCCACGACGACGGGGTCTATACGTCCGTGGTGGTCCGTCCCCAGCCAGTCCAGGAGGGCCGTCACCCCGGCACGCAGCTGGTCCCCCGGTGGTACCGGGACGAACCTGCTGGCCTCGACCGGTGTGACCTCGGGCCCGGCGACGTCGCGGCGGCCGACGACCACCTGCCCCTGGCGCAGCCGTCCGGACTCCCCCTCCAGCGGCGTGCCGCGCATGAGGCGGACCTGGAGGTCCTCAATGAGTCCCAGGGTCAGAGGGCGCCCCTCGCCTATCCAGTCGAAGCCCAGCTGGGCCATGCTGACGTAGTTGAGGATCTCAGTCATCTGGGCGGAGGTGGGGGCGTCGGCGTCGGCCGTGAGCACCTCCTCCAGCGGGGCGTAGGTCCCCTCCAGCGCGGAGGTGGACTGGGCCTCCCGACGCAGTGAGGGCGTCCGCAGCAGGTAGGGGTTGGGCAGGCGCCGCGCCGTGGCGTCCAGGGCCGCCAGCGCCCGCCCGGCTGCCGCGACGGCCCGGTAGGTAGAGCCCACCAGCACCGGCTCGTCAGGTCCCAGGGGGACCGGTACGAAGGCGTGGTGGCGCCAGTCGCCCAGGTACGGGTCCGACCCGGTGATCTCGACCAGCTCCCCCATAGCCGGGTTCCTGAACATGCTCACATCCACCATGTCATACTAACGGCCCTTGTCTGACATGGGTAAGATCAGCTTTTCACACAACGGGCACTTGTGTGAAAAGTAGTCGGTGGGCATGTCACACATGTGCCATGAGGCGGGAGGTGGGCCGTCCTGCTTGGTGGTCCCGCGCTCGGCCCTCCGCCCGGCCGCCCCGCTTGGGGACTGCGCTCGCGGGCGGTCTCCCTGCTGCCTGACCCCGCGCCCGGGGCGCCCCGGCGCGGTTGGCCGGGGTGAGGGCACCCGTGTGGGCCCCGACCCTGCCCGGCCCGCCCCGCTTACCGCTGCTGGGCCCGGTGCCTGCGCCGCTCGGCCTTGCGGTGGCGCTGCCAGCGCTGGACGGGGCGTTCCGTCAGCGCCAGCAGGGCCAGGACCTCCAGCGCCAGGCCCGCGATGGAGACCAGGGTCGCGTGACGCACCCCCAGGGTGGTGATGTGCCCGGCCGTGGTCAGGGCCGACAGGGTCAGGACCGTCAGCAGCGCGGTGCGGGACCTGGGGTGCCCGACCCAGGAGGCCCAGGCCAGGACGGCCAGGAGGGTCGTCATAAAGCTGCTCAGGCCTATGACCACCCAGTAGGCGACCGCCTCGGGGTCGGCCACGCCCTCGTCACGCAGGGCCTGCGCGGTCAGGAGGATGGTGGAGTCGCTGAGCAGGCGCACCGCGTCAGCCAGCACCGCCAGCCCCACCAGGGCCAGGCCGACCAGCAGCCCGCCGGGGCGCTGCCGGCTGGCCCGGGCGTCCAGGGCGCGGGCGCGGGCCAGGTCCACGGAGCGGACGTCGTCCACGACGACGTCGTGCAGGTTCAGCACGTAGAGGTCGCCGTCGGTCTCAATACGGTCGCCCCCGCCGTTCCTGTCGTGGTAGGCGGTGAAGAAGTCCGGCCACACCTCGGTGGAGGCCTCCTGGCTGGCCCACATGACGTCGTCGACCACGTAGTTGCGCTCAATGTCGATGTTCGCGTCGATCTTGTGGGTGACCTGGCCGGTCAGGGTGCTCAGGCCCACAGAGCGGTCGTAGGTGGCGCCCCCGAGCCAGTCCACGACGCGGCCCCCGGGCAGGACCCACCCGGCAGGGGTGTGCCAGAAGCGCACGTGGTGGCGCTGGGCGGGGTTGCCCTCCACCTCCTTCTGGTAGGCGAAGTCCTGACCCCGCCCGAACAGGGTGAGTGTGGAGACCGGGGCCGCCGGGTAGGAGCGGCGTGTCAGGGAGGAGACGACGATCCTCCAGGAGGAGGCGGGCGTGATGGGGTCGGCGCGCGCCCAGCCGGCGCGCGTCATGGCCTCGTGGATATCGTCCTCGTCCCCCAGGACGGCCAGGTTGACCGGGTCCCCCAGGACGCCGTCGGTGGTGCGGGTGCGGCCGATGAAGTAGTCGGGCACGTACAGCCAGGTGAGGACCTGGTGGAGGCGGGGGATGGCCAGGTAGGCCAGGAGCACCCAGAACAGGACGAGTGCCAGGACGGACCAGGGGGACACGTGCCAGCCCGCACCGATGACGGCCCACGCCAGCCACACGGTGGCCAGGGCGGCCACGGCGAAGAAGACGGCGTCCACGACGTCGTCCAGGCCCCAGGAGCGGGCGCGCGCCTCGGAGAGCTTGTCGTCGTGCGAGCGGTAGGTGGGTGCCGTGGTGGGGCGCGGCCGGGTCGCCACAGGGTCACTCATGTCGCCACCGTAGCGGGGAGCCCGCCTCGGGGCGGCACGCTCCGACCCGCACGCCCGGGCCCGCCTGCGCCGTCGTGGGGAGCCCGCCTCGGGGCGGCACGCTCCCTGCTAGTTGCGGGCGGCGTCGAGCAGCGTCTGGGCCAGGACGGGGTCGGCCCTGCGGTCGGACTGCCGGGTGACGGCCAGCCCGGAGGCGGTGCAGGCGTAGGTTGCCACGCTGGTGCGGCTGGACACGCTCCCGGTGGACAGCCCCAGGGAGCCCAGGCCGTCGCAGCTGGCGACGGCGCGGATGTCGCGTGTCACGCTGCCTCTGGTGCCCGGGTGGCTCGGGACCCGGGCACTCCGGACCCGGGCCCGGGACCCGGGTGGCCCCGGACCCCGGGTCCGAGGCCACACGCGGACGCTTCCGGGTGGGACGCCGAGGGCCAGCCGGTGGGTGTCGGGCCCGGGGCCACACGCGGACGCTTCCCCGCCACACCAGTGGAACCCGGACCCGACCCGGGTCCGGTCAGGCCGAGGTACCGGGCTCCTTGGCCCCGTCCGCCCTGGCCTCGCCCCCGTCCCCGAGCGCGGTCCCGTCCTCGAGCACGCCCCTATCCCCGGGGGCACCTCCGTCCCCGAGCACGGTCCCGTCCCCAGACGCTCCCCCGTTACCGGACGTCTTGTCCGCGGCGTCCGCCCTGAGCCGGGTGTTGACCCGCTCCACGTCCAGGCGCGTGAGCAGGAGCAGGATGAGCGCGTTGGCGATCAGCGGCAGCCACACGTACATGACGTAGAGCATCTGGACGGTCGAGTCCGGCTGTACCGGCGCATCGCGCACGTACCCGCTGGCGGCCAGCAGCCACCCGGCCAGGGCCGTGCCGACGCCGCCGCCCACCTTCACCCCCAGCGAGGTGCAGGAGAACATGAGCCCGTCGATCCGCTTGCCGGTGCGCAGCCACGTGTACTCCGAGATCTCGGCGATCATGGCGTTGAGCGTGCCCTGCAGCGGGCTCATGCCCAGGGAGGCCAACGCGGACAGCGCCAGCATGAGCGGCACGCTGCCCATGTAGGCGGCCACCAGCACCCCCAGGCGCCCGACCACGGCGATCACGTACCCCCAGATGTTGACCCGGTACATCTCCTTGAAACGGTCTACCACCACCGGCGTCACCAGCAGCCCCACAATGAGGGGGACGTTAATGGCCCAGGCGAAGACCCCCAGGAGCTTGGCGTCGCCCAGGATGTACTTCATAAAGAAGATGCCCATGTTGAGCATGGCCGTGAAGATCTGGGTCAGGAGGAAGATCCCCAGGATAATGAGGTAGTACCTGTTGGACAGCAGCATCCTGGCCGACTCGCGCATTGTCGGCCTCTCCTCGGCGGTGCTCTCGACCTCCTGGCGGCCCGCGCCCTGCCCCTCCTGGCGGCCCGCCCCGGCATTGGTGCTATTGCCCGCTCCGGCGTCGGAGCCGTCTCCCGCCCCGGCGTCGGGCCCGTCGCCCTCCAGCTCCTCTTCCGGCAGCTCCCTGACCGAGAAGACCGCCAGGGTGTTGACCGCCAGGCCGATGAGCGCGTAGATAATGGCGATGGCCCGCCACCCCTGGGCGCCGCCGCCGAACGTCTCCACGCCCTGGATGGTGACGCTCTGGATGAGCAGGTTGGTCCCGAAGGCGAATATGAAGCGGATGGAGCCCATCTGCACCCGCTCGGCGCTGTTCCTGGTGACCAGCGCGGTCAGGGCCGAGTAGGCGATGTTGTTGGCCGTGTAGAAGACGGAGTTGAGCAGCGTGTAGGCGATGAAGAACCAGATGTATCCGCCTACCGTCCCTATGCCCGTCGGGATCGCGAAGATCGCGATAATCATGGCCGCGCAGCCCACGAACCCCCACAGCATCCACGGCCGCGCCTTGCCCATCCGGGTACTGGTCCGATCCAGCAGGGTCCCGAAGATGACGTCGGAGAACCCGTCGAAGATCCGGGAGACCATCATGAGGGTGCCGATCACCCCCGGGTTGAGCCCCGCCGTGTCCGTCAGGTAGATCATGAGGAAGGCGGACAGGAGCACGTAGACCACGTTCCCGGCCACGTCCCCCGAGCCGTAACCCACCTTGTTGTACCACCTCAGGTACCTGCGCTCCTCGGGCGCCTCGGGGGCGCCCCCTCCGGGCCTCCCGGCCCCGCGGACCGCCCTCGTGCTGGCGCTCATAGCTTCACCTCGTCGTGAGTAGTGGTGCTGTTCACAGTGCTGAGCAGGAGGTGGAGGTCCATCCCCAGCTCCCGACCGTCCACCCGGTAGCGGGGCCGCAGGGCCGGCCCGCAGCTGTTGGAGCCGATGCCGGCCATTGCGGCGTCCAGGCACAGGACCGTGCTCCCGCAGGGCACCAGGTCGGTGTTGCGGCGCCTGGCCGTCAGCTCCTCTTGGGTGTAGCGCGAGGCGTTGAAGGAGAAGGGGGCCTGGGAGGCCGCCGTCAGGCTCAGCCCGCCCCCGGAGAGGGTCACCTCGTTGCAGTCGGCGTGGCTGCCGTTCTCCTGGGGACGGATGTAGTCCTCGTGGAGGTCGGCGACATCGGCGCTGAATGCCCCGTGGTAGCTGGCGCGGCGCTTGTCCACGTAGCTCTCCTGCGGCCCCAGGCCGTAGTAGTCGACCCGGTCCATAAACCGGGGCAGGAACAGTCGCAGGCCCAGGCGCGGCAGGCTGGGAAACCCCAGGGTCCGGCGCATCCGCAGGCTCAGGCCCAGGACGCCGTCGTCGGTGACGACCCAGGTCAGCTGCCCGCGCAGGGCGGGCTGGACCGAGGGCGCCACCAGAGCGACGTCGGCGTGGACGGCGACCCACCCGGGAGCCTCATCGACCTCCACGCCGTAGGCGCGCGCCACGGCCTGGTGGTAGCGGGCCCGCTCCCACTCCAGGCGCACATTGCGGTCGTTGTCGGTAGGCGCCCGCCAGACGTTGAGCTCCACCGGGCGGTCCAGGAGCTGGCGGCCGTCCACGACCAGGCTGACCGGCAGGCCGGTGCGCTTATCGAGGACGCAGCGCAGGCCTGCCGCACCGACGTCGATCCGGGTCCCCTCCCTGCGGACCGCCACCTGCCCCCCGCGGCTCGGGTGGTCCGCGAGCGCCGCTACCCGCCGGGTGCGCCCGTCGGCGTTGCGCAGGGGGACCTCGTCGAAGCCGAGGACGTGGTCGGCCGCCAGCAGCGGCTGGTCCTGGGCGAGCCGGTAGATGACCAGCAGGTGGCAGCGCCCGGTGGCGGGCACGTCCGGTGCGCAGCGCAGCATAATGCTCGTGTGCGGCGGCACGGGCTCCACCAGGTCGAGCTCCTCGTGCGCCACGACGACGCCGTCGCGCAGCACCTCGTAGGAGATGCGGGCGTAGTGGGCCAGGTCGGTGTGGTCCAGGTCGTTGCGGATTGTGAGCAGGCCCTCGTCCTGGTCGTAGTCGACGACGCGGGCGGGGCGCTGGACGTTCTTGAGCTCGGCCAGCCCGGGGTGGGGGACCCTGTCGGGCGAGACCAGGCCGTCGACGCAGAAGTTGCCGTCGTGGACGGCCTCGCCGTGGTCCCCGCCGTAGAGGTGGACGGGCCGCCCGTCCGGGCTGGTGCCTGCGGCCACGGCGTGGTCGCACCACTCCCACACGAAGCCGCCGCACATGCGCTCGTCGGCCCGGATGATCTCCCAGTAGTCCTCCAGGTCGCCCGGGCCGTTGCCCATGGCGTGGCTGTACTCCACGAGGATGAGGGGCTTGTCCGGGTCGGAGTCCAGGTAGTCGCGGATCTCCTCAATGCCGGGGTACATGCGGCTGTACAGGTCGATGCAGGAGTAGTCGTAGCGGCGCTTGGAGTCCCGGTAGTAGGAGCTCTCGTAGTGGGTCAGGCGCGTGGGGTCGAAATCCTTGACCCACCTCAGGGCCGCCTCGAGGGTGCAGCCGTAGGAGCACTCGTTGCCCGCGGACCAGGCGATGACGCTGGGGCGGTTCTTCTCCCGGTGGACGCACAGTTGCATGCGGTCCACGGTGGCGTCGGTCCACTCGGGGTTGTCGGCGATGGGCTCGTTCCAGTGCTCCACCTGGTTGTCCCAGGAGTCGTCGGCCAGGAAGCGGGTCTGGGTGCCGTGGCTCTCGTTGTCGGCCTCGGACATGACGTAGAAGCCGTACTCGTCGCACAGCTGGTAGAAGCGCGGGTCGTTGGGGTAGTGGGAGCTGCGTACGGCGTTGATGTTGTGCTCCTTCATGAGCCTCAGGTCGCGCCGCATGTGCTCCAGGCCGATCGCGGGGCCGGTGGCCGGGTCGGAGTCGTGCCGGTTGACCCCCCGCAGCGTGAGGGGCCGCCCGTTGAGGCGCACGACGGCGCCGGTGACCTCCACCTCGCGCAGCCCCACCCGGTCGGTGATGACCTCTCCCGGGGTGGTGATGGTCAGGTGGTAGAGGTAGGGGTCCTCGGCGCTCCACAGGTGCGGGTCGCCCACGGCCAGGCGGACCCGGTGGGTGTACCCGGTGCCGATGCCGGGGTCGTCGTCCCCGGGGGTGAAGGGCTCCAGCTGCCCGGTGGCCACGACCGCGCCATGGCGGTCCGCCAGCCTCACCGTGGTGGGCACGGGCCCTGTGCGGAAGGCGCCTCGCACCTCGATAACGGCGCGCTCCGGAGCCGCCCCGGAGCGCACCACCGGAGCCGCCCCGGAGCGCACCACTGGACTCGCCCCGCAGCGCGCGCCCCCGCCGTCGCCGGGGACGAGGGAGGTGGTGACGGCGTAGTCGAAGAGGGTCTGGCGCGGCCGGGAGAGCAGGTAGACGTCCCGGAAGATGCCGCTGGTGCGGAACTTGTCCTGGTCCTCCAGGTAGGTGCCGTCGCACCACTTGAGCACCAGGACGGCCAGGCAGTTGGTGCCGGGGCGGATGTGCTCGGTGACGTCGAACTCGGCGGTGGCGTGGGCGACCTGGCTGTAGCCGACGTAGGCGCCGTTGAGCCAGACGTAGAAGCAGGAGTCCACGCCCTCGAAGACCAGGTGCGTGCAGGGCGCCTCGGGGACGGGCTCGTGGTCGAAGTCCCTCAGGTAGGCGGCGCATGGGTTGTCCTGGGGGACGAGGGGCGGGTCGAAGGGGATGGGGTAGCGGACGTTGGTGTACTGGTGGTGGTCGTAGCCCAGGTGCTGCCAGGTGCTGGGCACGGGCACCGGGGCGAACCCCTCCGGGCGGGCCGACCCGGTCGCGCCCTGGGTCCCCGTCTCCCAGAAGGGCTCGGTCAGGTCGTGGACGCTGGGCAGGTACCTCATGAGCCACTGGCCGCTCAGCAGCTGGAGGCGGTCGGAGTCCTGCCTCCCGGGGCCCGGGTCGGTGGGGAAGGAGGCGGGGACGTAGTAGGCGCGGGGCGGCAGCGTGTTCTCGTGGAGGACGCCGAGGTCCTCGTAGTGTCTCGGGACGATCATGGCTCCTGCTCTCTCAAGTGTGCGGGGCACCGGGGCGCCGCGTCGCTGCGGCACCCTCAATGTTGACGTTATCATAATGGTGGCCGCCCGCCCTGGCAACTAACTACCAACACTTACCCGGAACCGATCGTCAAAGTTGGGAGCTGTTATGATAACGTCATCAGCAGGGATGCCGGAAGGCCCCTGTCACTGCCCTGCCCAGGCCCCTGATAGCCTCCCGCCATGGCCGGTCAGCGCAGGGGTACCCAGGGGGCGCCGTCGTTGAGCGACGTGGCTCGCCTGGCCGGGGTCTCCGCGCAGACGGTCTCGCGCGTCTCAATGGGGGCCGGCAACGTCCGCCCGGCCACCCGGGAGAAGGTGCTCAAGGCAATGAACCAGCTGGGCTACTCCCCCAACCGGGCGGCCCAGGCCCTGCGCCGCGGCTCCTTCAGGGCGATCGGCGTGCTGACCCAGCAGATCCAGCGCACCGGGGAGGCGCTGACCACGGCGGGCGTGCTGGAGGCCGCCACGCGGGCCGACTACACCGTCAACCTCGTCCAGGTGGAGCGCCCCGAGTCCGAGGACCTGCGCCAGGCCGTCTACCGCCTCTCCCACCAGGCCGTGGACGGTCTCGTGGTGGTCCAGGCGGGCCGGGCCGGGCCCGAGCACCTCTCCCTGCCGCCGACCCTGCCGGTGGCGGTCTCGGACTCCGCGCTCGTGGGCTACTACCCCTCGGCCAGCGCCGACCAGGTGCAGGGGGTGCGCGACGCCGTCGGCCACCTCCTGGGCCTGGGGCACCGCACCGTCCACCACGTCACCGGGCCCGAGGGCTCGCAGTCGGCGCTCATCCGCAGGGCCACGTGGGCGGCGTGCCTGAGGGAGGCCGGCGCCCCGGTCCCCGAGCCGGTACCAGGTGACTGGAGCGCGGCCGCGGGCTACCGGGCCGGCCTGCGCCTGGCCGACGACCCGGGGGTGACGGCCGTGTTCTGCGGCAACGACGAGCTGGCGCTCGGCCTCATCCGGGCCATGCACGAGCGGGGCAGGAGCGTACCGGGCGACGTCTCCGTGGTGGGCTTCGACGGCCTGGCCCTGGGCGAGTTCAGCTTCCCGCCGCTGACCACCGTGCGCCAGGACTTCAGGCGCCACGGCCGCGAGATGGTGGCCCTGGTGCTGGAGCAGGTGGCCTCCGGCCCGGCCGACGGGTCGCGCAGCGTCGTCATCCCCACCGAGCTGGTGCTGCGCGGCAGCACGACGTCGGCGGGCAGGTAGCGGCCCCGCGCCCGCCGGTGCTCCCGTAGGCCCGCCCAGGGTGGGGTCCGGGCTGCACCAGGATGGGGCCCGGGGTGGGGCCGCGCCTTGTCAGGGCCTCAGGCGCAGCCTGTCCACGGCGGCGCGCGTCGTGGCCAGGGCGGCGTCGAGGTCGTCGAAGCGCAGCTGGGCCACTCGCGCGAACAGGATGTCGACGACGGCGAGCTGGGCCATGCGACTGGCCAGGGCCGCGGCCCGCAGCTCGTCCTCGCGGGCGGCGGTGAGCAGGACGCGGGCGGCCCCGCGGGCCGCGGGGGAGCGGGGGTCCCCCGTGACGGCGACCGTGAGCGCGCCCCCCTCGCGCGCCAGGCGCAGGCAGTCGCCGACGTCACGGGTGCGTCCCGAGAAGGAGAACCCGACGGCGACGTCGTCCGCGTCCAGCAGCGCCGCGTGGACGAGCTGGACGTGGGTGTCGGCGTGGAACTGGCAGGGCTGGCCGATCCGCTGGAGCTTCTGGGTGAGGTCGGCGGCCACCAGCCCCGAGGCGCCGACGCCGAAGACGGTGACCGGCCGCGGGACGGCAATGGCCCGGGCCGTCTCCTCCAGGGCGTCCAGGTCGAGCTGCCGCGCCGTCTGCTCGATCGAGCGGGCCTCGTGGAAGGCGATCTTGGCGGCCAGGTCGGCCAGCGAGTCCGAGGCGTCGATCCGTCCGTGGGCGACGCCGGAGCGCTCGTGCTCCAGGTCGCGCCGGCTCAGCTCCTGGGCGAGCGCCAGGCGCAGGTCGGGCAGATCCGTGTACCCCAGCGCACGGCAGAAGCGGACCACGCTCGCCTGCGACACGCCCGCGCCCTCGGCCAGGGAGCCCGTGGTCGCCATGAGGGCGGCCTGGGGGTCGGCCAGCACCGTCTCGGCGATGGCCGCCTCCGTGGGGCTGAAGCCCGCGCGGGATCGGCGAATGCGCTCCACGACGCCGCTCGGGTCCTCGACGGTCGGCGCCGCCGCGCTCGACGCGCTCGCGGGGGTGGAGGGGCTGGTCGGCTGGCACAACTTCTACCCGCGGCCCGGCACCGGCCTGGACGGCGGCTACTACGCGCGCCAGTCGCGGCTGTTCACCTCGCGGGGCCTGCGGCTGCTGGCCTTCGTCCCCGGGGAGGTGACGCGGCGCGCCCCGCTGTACCGGGGCCTGCCGACCCTCGAGGAGCACCGCCACCGCGACGCCTACACCAGCGCGGTGCGGCTGCGGGCGCTGGCCGACGGCGTCGAGGTGGTGTGCGCCGAGGGCGTCGTGGCGCCCCACCACCTGGAGTGGATCCGGCGGGCGGAGGACGGCGTCCTCACCCTGCCGGTGAACCTCGCCCCGGGGTGCGCGTGGCTGGAGGGGGACTGGCGGCTGCGCGTGGAGGAGACGGGGCGCTCCCACCGGCTGGAGGGCACGCGCGGGCGGGCGCTGTCCGGGGCGTGCGCCAACGCCGACGCGATGGAGACCGGCTCCCTCCAGATGGACACCCTCGGCCGCTACCGGGGGGAGGTGCACCTCATGACTGCCACGGCGCCGCTGGACGGTGAGCACGTGCGCCTGGGCGAGGTCGCCGCCCCCTACCGCTGCCTGGTCGGCCTGCTGCGCGGCGGCCAGCAGGTGCGGCTGGTGCGCGCCGACCGGCCCGCGCCGGGGGCACTAGACGCCGGTCCGCCGGTCTGAGCCCCGGCCCGGGAGCGGCCCTGGCCGCGGTCG